>Ga0213837_1000139_pt1 | contig 127093 bp, 118 predicted proteins | sample SWPATP12_FD_160572 | JGI IMG/M metagenome (GOLD analysis project Ga0213837, IMG submission 160572) | Coastal seawater microbial communities from Marineland, Florida, United States - SWPA TP1 #2 | ecosystem: Environmental > Aquatic > Marine > Coastal | place: USA: Florida | collected 2016-08-06
CAAGGCATCGAAGCTGTATCTCATTTATGGTTAATTTAATGGCTGGATTGATTGCCTACACTTTTCTGACTAAAAAGCCGAGTATAAAAGTGACTCGGCTTTAATTCTTATACAGATCTGAGGTTAATTAAGTGTTATTGCGGATTGGTATCAATATGGCATTTTTTAAACTCACTCGGCGTGAGTTGGGTGTATTTTTTAAACGCGCTATAGAAGGCTGATTTAGAATTAAAGCCTACTTGCATGGCGATATCTAGAACCGTTAGTTCTGACTCTAATAGCAGCTTTTGTGCTGCCACAATGCGTTTGTGATTCACATAATCAAAAAAGTTAGTCGCTAAGGTTTCGTTTAGTGTTTGCGAAATATAATTAGGCGACGTATGAATGTGTTTGGCAAGTTTTGGCAAAGAGAGGTTCGCATCTAAATAAAGCTGCTCTGAGGTCATCGCCGCTTCAATTTTCTGCGCAATATTTTCTGCCATCTCCGCAGTGAGTGCAGAGCGCTTATATTTACCAGAAGCAACATTTTCAGATTCTTTAACTTGGCTGTTTTCATTATCTACAGCTAAAGACGCTTGATGTTCAACATCGAACGACTCGGTAGAGAATAGCTCTTCAAAGCCCGGTTTTTGCCTCAGCCCCCAAGTGGCGACAAAGCAAACCGTAATGAGCAAAACAAACTGAAAGGTATCTTGTGTATATTCACTGGCGATAAACAAATTATCGAGTAATAAATTGATTGCAGCGAAAGCCCAAGCAATGCCTATAAACAGCAGTAAACCACTAAGCCACCTGATCTCTTTAGTTTCGGTCGAAGCAAATACCTGTTTCAATTGGTTTCTATAGTGCTGTAGACGCTTGATGATTTTAATTAGGTAAAACGCTGATTGTGCAATCCAGCCTAACACCAGCGCAAAAGTTGCGATCAGCAACCCGTAGACAAAGTTTCTAAACAGTGCCGATGTCTGCTCGAGAATTGCCATGTCGCCTTTACCTAACAGGTTGTAATGAATCTCAGCGGGTAGCAAAAAGGTGATAAGGCTAATCAATAACCCAAGCCCAGGTAGAGCCAAATGCCTTATATCGGATTTTTCAAATCGCCAAGGTGTATTGTGTGTTAAGCCTTTTACATATAGCCAAAAGCAGGGCGCGATCAGTAATAAAGCAGGCAGTGCCAGCGTTAAGGTTGATAGCTGTAAAGCGGGCGAGAGTACTTTTAGACTTGGCTGGCAAATAACAATCGCGACGCCAATAAAACTCAAAGCGAGCGGAAAATAAGTGTGGTTTTTGTCGGTTCGAACAACCAGTAAGTTAGCGCTAAAGAATAAAACACTCAAAGTCGCAATATTAATCGCCAGTAAATTTAAATCAGTGTCTGGCATATAAGCAATCCTTTTTTATCCTTACTTTACAGTTGGTTAGTTGTTTCTTTATGGTGTTCTATTGGTTAGGCGAAGTTCAAAAATGGTCTTAATCAATAGGCCAGAACGACACACTAGCATTGATATTACAAGATTGTCTCAAGCAAAACGAGAAACGAGGCAATGTTATGAACTTAATCACTGCAAATAAAAACCAACGAGACCTGCAGCTAGTAGACCCAAACTGTGAGGCCGCATCATCAGGTAATTCAAACGCAGTACACTGTAGACAGAAAACAAGTAATCACAAAACAAGTATTCACAAAGCAAGCCCAAGTAACTGGAAAGTAGTCAGCCTGTTATTCTTTTTAATTGGTCTACCCGCTATACCTGCAATTTTTATCGTCGCACTGGTTTTACTCGGCCCTGATGCAATCGCCGAAGCATCGAGTTTGATCAATACCCGTTATTTTGAACTCCCGGCTGCAATTTTGGTGCATGGGGTAAGTGGCATTGTTTTCTTCCTTTCATTACCCACTCAGTTCTCAACTCGATTACGCGTAACTCGACCTAAGATGCACAGAGTAATGGGGCGCTTGGCAGTTATGTCTGCGTGCGTCATGGCAATATCTGGTGTGTGGATGCACTTAGTATTTTCACCAACAGACTTAGGTGCGCGATTTATATCCTTGGTGATTGTCGCTATCGCTATTTGTATTAGCTTCAGTACAGCGATTGTACTTGCAATGAAGAAAAACATCGCCGCCCACAAGGTATGGATGACACGCGCCGTCGCAATAACTTTAGCTGTGGTTACACCACTATTTATAGAAGTAATTTTAAGTTTGTTTATCGATGTTGCGAGCCCGGTGGGAGAGCTAGCAATTAGTGTTTTACACGACTACGACCGTCTAATTGGGTTGGTTTTAAATGTGTTGTTCTTAGAGGTGTTAATGGCTAAAAATCACGTCTTACCAGAGATAAATGGAGCAAGTTAGCAATGGCATAGCTTTTGTTATTGGGCGTTAGCTTAATAAAGTGAGCATTTCCTTAATTGGCCAAATACAGTCTTTTTGTCCTTTAACCATGCAAGGTCGCTCCGCTAACCAAGCTGCTGTTCTATAAGGCGAGCAATCAATGATATTAATTTTATCGAACCAAAGTTGATGTTCTATATCGCCTTTCATTTGGTTCATCGTCCCTTGCACACTACGGTTATTGGCTTTGGCGATTGTTAGCGGGCCGAGTAATGAGGTTGCTTTTTGTAATTGCTGGTCATTTGCACCTACTTTTAGCAGGGTATTCATAAAGCTATCAGCAAAGAGAGCATCTAACTTTGCAAAATCTGGTTTGGTGAGACCAATAATAAATACCGGAAAGCGGGTTTGATTATGCATCAAGAGCACACAATTTCTGCGTTGCATAGTGAGCAAATTAGCATGCCAATTTGACAAAGGGTGAGTGCCAGGCGTGCTTAAATCAGTCAGTTTTGTATCAAAACAGGCGGATATTACTCCTTCATTGATGGGGAGTTTTGCAATGAGTTTTTGTGTACAGAACAGGTTAATCATGCGGTTGTCTTTTTGTTTCAATAACACTTGAAGTTTAGCGAAACTATGAAGGTTAATATACTCCATAAAATTTACTCAATAAAAAACCGCCAAAAGGCGGTTTTTTAAAGCTGGTAAAATATCGATTTATTACTCAATGTTCTGGATCTGTATGCAAAGGTGTAAGTAAAAAGTATTTTTATACAATCGTTTGGCTGTTAAGTGTTGTGTCTTTTTGCTATGAAGTCATCAGTAAGTCACCAATTCTAGGCGCTAGCTTCTAACACCTCTTTATAGATTTAGCTAAATTCAAAAGGGCACTTAGCTACGATTATTTTCGGTTCCCAAGTTACGTCCTCTACTTTTAAAGTCTTAAAATTAATGCGTTCTTTGATTTTATAGTCTGCATCGTATTCAGAAATGTTACCGAAAAAGAAGCCCTTAACATCTTTATCAACTTTTCCTTTCCACATGATTTTCATCTTTTCATTAGCTATATCTTCAACAAATCCGTAATAGTTATCGAAGGTACAAACTTTATCTCCACGAGAGAGGTTTTGATTACCAGTTGCTCTATTATTCCAAGTGTTTGTACCTATCGAGTTCAGGTGTTTCACATACTCTTTCTGGTGCGCCCGGAACTTTCGATACTGCTCCATTTCTAAGTTCTTTTTGTTGACAGTTGCCCCTTTAGTCCACTTTTTATTTTTCAGTGTTGCTGCAACGCTTTCAAATGTCTCGTACCCTCTTGCGCGACCTACGATTTCACCTATACCGCTGCCGGATTGATATGCTGAAGTGTCATAAAACTTATTACCGATTAATTTCAATTCGCTTTTAAGATCTTGGCTTAGGTTTTGTCCCTTATAAGAATAGACTGCATCCATTGCCTGTTGAATTTTTAGGTCATTGGGTTTAAAGGGATCTTGAATATATACATCTTGATGCTCTAGTTTCCGGTTTACAGGTAGCTTTAGCTCTTTAGCGCACAATCCTTCTTGTTTTATGAAGTAATGTAAACTTGGCTTCTCACTACTATTGTAAGTGTAATGTCTACGCGCTAACCCTGTAGCAAATAACCCTGACTTAGGGTTATAAAACCCCCACAAGCCACCTGTATTGAAAACTAAAAGGTCATCATATTTATAAAGGTGTTCACAGCTTCGTTTTTGTGAATCTGTTTGCCAAGTGTGAAGTAACTTTAGGTCTATATACTCCACAGGGCCATCTTCAGTGAACTCTGTAGTGCTAGCACAACCACCAACGAATATTATGAAAGTAGCCATCAATAACGCTTTTAAATGCATCTATAATTCCATTTTTTATAATTATTAAAGTGATTGATAATTATATTGTTTTTTGTTTGGAAACTAAATAGCTGATAGGTTTGTCTTCACTTCAGTAGTGACAAGTTGCTTAGTAATTTGCTCGTTATGTTCCATAAACTGGGCGTGTTGTAATGGTTCTACCCAATATCGCTTGTCAGCGACAAGATAGAATATGTGTGAATAGATACGATGTTGCTGCATGACGTTTTCGACCTTCCGCCATATGCTTCTAAAGTTCTTTTGACTTGTGCAAACGAATAGTTGAATTGCATCCTCGTACTTACCAGCAGTACCGAGCTGTAAAAAGTGATCAGCAAACCGTCTCTCTTGGTGTACTCGTTCAGCAAATGACTCAAGCCAATGAGTAAGCTTTGAACCGTGACGGCGTGGGCCTCTCACACTGTTTTCAATTTCGACCATTACAAGCTTATTACCTGATATTCCTAATCCATCTGGCACACAGCCAAAGTGACTAGCAAAGGCATGCCGCATAGAACCAATCTCATGCTCTGAAATGAATTGGTCGATACTTATAGGTAAGCCAAGCCTGTTGTGTCTAAGGTCGATCAGCGCTTGGTTAGCAACTAATCTGTGATACTCGTACTTTTCATCCATTTGTTGTCTGGATACTGAATTGTTGCGGATAGCACTTCTCAGGCCATCGATTTCAGCAACACGATTCATTCCTTTTCTAGTAAGTGAATAACTCTTACATTGCGATACAGGGCTTCTACTGATGCTATTTTCATAGGTATAGCCCTCAAATGACAGTCGCTTTAGAGCTTTTCTGAATGAGTCTAAAGGAGATTTAGAAGTGGGTTGCAACAGGTTAGCTACTTGATGGTGCGTTAACCAACCAAAACGCGCTAGTGAAAATAGTATCTCATTTTCGCGCCTTAAGCTGTTTAGCTTTGTTGTTTTTGCTGCGCCCCATAAACATGACAGTTCATTCATATGGGCGGTCAGGTAGCGTTTATCCATATTGTGCAATCCCTTAAATGATGTTTAGAAATAGATAAGAAAACGAGAGGGGAAAAGCTAAACCACCTTAGATGATTACATAGGTGGCTTAGCTTTTTGGTGCTCATGAATTCGCACTAATCAACCACTTCGGTCTGGACGACCTTTGCTTGTTGATGTTTTCGGATTGATAACCCTCCAGCGCTGGACGCGCCTACGTATTATCCAATACACGAAAAGCCTTCTCTCCATCGCTTCGCGACGCCGAGTATCCCCCCGATAGTGCGGATTTTCACAAGTTCTCGGTGATGCTACGCATCCCCAATAATCTGTTCAAATTTCCTAATCGCGGCGATACTCGGCGTCACTAGTTCCTTGAGAGAAGGGGGCAAGCCCCCAATTCAAAACCACCGTTTGGGAACGGTTATTGTTCGCTGGGGCTACAATTTTTAAATCGGCTCCCCCAGAGTCGATATGCCAGACATATCGATTCGTCGCTGAACACTCCTCACCCGTAAAGGGCTTATTGTACTTGTTGCCAAGGTGAGCGCGAAGACGCAAAGAGTCACCTTTGTTACAAGCACAAAAAAAGGCACCCTGAGGGTGCCTCAATATAATTCCCATCAGGAGTAGAGCTGGCTCCCAGCAATACGAATTGGCTCTCGCCACCGATGGATTGCGCCACCCCATGAATGGGCGGCTTTCACTAAGTCAAATTGACCTCAGTATTTAATAGAAACAATGCAAGGAAATAATCATTGTTCTGGTTGGATACGCCAAAACTTAACTCCACTATCACCTATTGTAAACTTAAAGCAAATCGTTTGTTTTTGTTCAGGCGTTAAGTGGCGACCCTTATCGAAAATCAGATGTAAGTAATCCTTCTTAGGTTGCCCTTTTCTAACCTCTGGTTCTCGAATATCAACAGTAACATCATTGTAAGTATCCAGTACCACACTTCCTAACCTTTTCAGATCCTTAGTTGTATGATTGATTGTTATGATTGTTATTCCTGCGGCTCTTAATTTCCTCATCCAGCTTGTAAATTGCTTCATGCGTAGTGTGTCTTTGTCATCGGTCTCTGGAAAAACCGATATAAAGTTGTCGATTACGAGTACGTCAGCTGTTTTACAATAATGCTCAACAATGCGCTGTCCTAATTCCGAAGTTAAGTCAGGTAGTTCCTGACCTGCACCGTCTATATTCATTATCTGAAAGTTTTGGTCAAAAAGTCTCAGAGCTTCTCCTGACAAACCGTTAGAGAAGCAGTGGACTCTACTTTGTGTGTCCACTTCTGGCATTTCTGCATCTAGATACACTACCTTTCTGGGTTTCTGAGCCTTCCAGTCAAAGCATTCTCCACCAGTAGCGATAGCTGTACACGCACACATCGCTAACCATGTTTTACAAATTCCAGATGGCGCATTGAAGTTAACAATCGTCTGCGACTGGATTAAATAGCCAAGGTACTCTTCTCTTTGCCTTAGTTTCTTCTTCTTTAGGTCTCCAGCCATTTGAGGTTTAAACTTTTTTAAGTCTATGCTCTCTGATTTACAAAGTTCGGTGAGTTGACTCTCATTAAAACTATCTTTGTTACGTAATGCTGGTGACGATTTTATGATTTCGTTTATATTTCTCAAATTATTTACCATTTAAAAATCAGTTGGTTAAAGGTTGTGTTGAAAAATATGTCCTGATAAATATAAAATTTTCGTATGTCCTAAACCTATAAATTTTCAATTTTCTAAATTGAGAAATTTATAGGTTTGACCTGCTATACAAACAGGCTAACTTTTTTGTTCAACCATTCTCTATCGAACAGTGCTTCAATTGAATCTTCAGAGTTCCTGAAGTGACTTAATAAAAGCACTACGTTTTCAAACTCTTTCACTTCTAAGTTGCACAAGTCATGGGGACTAACCCTCCAAGCAAGTCGTTTCTCAATCACACTGCCTATAATTACCGTTAAGATAGTTTCGGCTTGTGGCTTAAAGAAGTTCATATTGCAATAACTGACTAGCTCGTCAGCAGCAATTTGAGGCGTTTTTTTCTTGAGTAACATCTTTACCCTCCTTATGTGTTTCTAAAAAATTGATTGCGTATCAGCAACCATGAAAATTTTGCCTCAATGAACTTGAACTCTGTTAATTCTGATTATGCTAACTTTTGAAAAAAGTTAGCATAATCAGAATTAAATTTTTTTTAGTTTGTGAGATTAAATAAGTGTCCTTTAAATAAATTTGGACACTTGAGTATGATCATTAAAATTAAAGAACTGGAAAAACTTGTAGGTATGAGTGAATCAACTATTCGCAGAGAGATTGATGATGGGAATTTCCCTCACTCAGTTTCAATAAGCAAGCGACTGATAGGCTGGCGGCTTAAGGATATTGAGGCGTGGGAAGCTAAGCTTAATTAAAAAGTTAGCATAATCTAAATTTCTTAAATTTTTTTTTATGCCTGAAAATCACCTCGATGAATTCATAAAACGTTGAGGTGAAAAGTGGGCATTAAACAAAAGCAAGTATTGGAAATGATAAAGGTTAGCCGTACCACTCTGTGGAGAATGATTAAGTCAGGAGAGTTTCCAGAACCTAATCGAGAAAACAGACGAGTTATGTTTTGGACTGAAGAGCAATTAAGTAGCTGGCTGGAAAATTTATGAAAGAGCAGGGAAAGTCCTGCTCTCTATTTTATTCGCTCTTCTGTTCAGAAAGAGAGGTACTTGAAATATACCCTTGCTTTTCATGTGTGGGCTGCTGAGGAAATGCATAACTAAGCACCCCATCTCTAACCATAGAAGTTAAGTAACTTTGCCTTAGTGCGTCCGAAGAGCGACTGAGAAGCTCTGATAGAACAGGTCTAGAGACATAATGTTCGGAGCAAACGCTCAGAATAATACTTTGCATAACTTCTTTCGAAAGTCGTTTGTTATTTTTTGACTCGGAGGCTAAATTTTCTAACTTACCTTTAAATGTAGGTTCCAAGGTTCTCAGATCATCTATGAATGGATATTCTACGTCCTCTAGTATAAGCCTTCCTAGAGCATCTCTTGGTTTCTGTTTGTCTTGGATAGAAACAGCCTTATCATCGGAGCTTATATTCTTAGCTTCGGAGGTATTATCACTATATTCGGAGCTAGCTCCGAAGGTAGTGCTAGTATTTGATACGCCGCTAAAAATTTCATCAACAGTAGAAACTTTGGAGCCAGGTAATGTATAGAACTTTTCTTTTTGAGAACCTGTCGATTGAAGGAAGCCATTTCTTTCTAATCTAGGTAGGGCGAGCGTAACCTCTCTAGAGTGTTCCGAGGTTAATTGCATGACCCGCTCGTGATTAACCCACTTCTCTGTTGCAGCTGTAATCAAAATTGTTCGGTCTAATTGCCCCAACTGGTTAAACTTTTCGCCAAATAGACTTATCAAGTGGCCGAGCACTTGAGGATCAACCAAGTCTATCATTCTAAGCTCAAGTAAGGTTTGTTCGGTTTCCACTAGCTCATATAGTTTAGGTAGCTGCCAGTGTTGGCTTGACCAATTAGAAAATATGGAGTTAACACCAGAGCCAAGCCTTTCACTCAAACCAACCATGCGGAACATATCGTGTATTGCACTATTACGGCAATCACTTTCTCCACCTTCAATAGCTTTAGTGATCGGAATTCTCATTAACCCTGGATTCCTGAAACCAAACATATCAGGACGTTTAACGATGGTTATCGCTTTGTGGCAGGCAAAATCAGCATGAGCTAATGTATTAACCAAAGCTTCTCGAATAGCTTCATGAACTGGAGTTGTATCTTTTCTTTCATCCGACTCTAAATTGAATCGAACTTTAATATCCGTAGTTAATTTTCTATATACTTTCAAATAAAAGTCATATAAGTTGCCTGACCAACTACCGTCTAAGGTTAGTCGGTCAACATATCTAGAAGACTTATCAGCATCTTCTCTTTCTATGTAATCTAAATGGTAATGAGCTAAATACTCTTTGATACTAGTACCATCACCAAACATTAACAGACCAGCTAAAGTTAAGCCTTCTTCTCCTGAATTACGGTCTCTCTTCCAACCGCCAAGCTTTCTGAGAAACTCTTTGTCATCTAGACTGTTAAACTTATGCTCAGGTTGGCGAGTCTGGAAAATTTGCCGATACCTCTTCAATGTATCTTGGTCAATATCATTTAAATCATAATTTAATAAAAATTGAGCATCCCTTGGTTCATGACCTTTCTCTGCCCACATTCTTTGTAGTGCTTCTTCATCAGCACGGTAATCCCCCTCGTGATGACGGACATAACAACCAAGCTTGGGATTGTTGTTAATGTAGACTGGTTTAACTTTTCTATGGGCTTTGGGAACGGTAATTCGCAGGACGACTTTGCCTTCGATATCTAGTTCTTCAACGTTTGAATCGGTTAGCAGATTAACGCTAACTTTCTCTGAGTTATTTAAGCTATCAAATAGTCTTTTCTTTATAGCGGCTGCATCCACCACTCCACTAACTTCAAAAGAGCCATCTTTAAGTTCAGTCAACCCTAAGAATATAGTTCCACCATAGGTGTTAGCAAATGCGCTATAAGTTTCCCAAACATCTTTGGGCAAATCTTTTTTTGATTTCTTACACTCTATTTCGCTACTTTCTCGAAGTTCTGCAATTAACTCATTCCAGTCTTTTTCTTTAGTCATTTCCAATGCTTCACCCACAACCCATTTATTATCAATAGAATACCCTTTTTTTAAGTATCTCACCAAAGTTTATCAAGTTTATCCGCGAGCTTACTTATAGCTTCTTTCCTTTCGTCAAAGTAGCCCCACTGATCATAAACACCTTCAACACCCTTTATCTTGTGATTAATGCACTTTTCCGCGACATTAGAGGAAACTTTTAGCTGTGAAAGCCTTGAACGGCACGTTCTCCGAAGATCATGGACAGTAAAGTGTTCCTCTAGGCCAGCTTCTTGCATTAGGTTTGGTAACTCGATTCCCTTTTTCTTTTGCGCGCTTGATGGTATGCCAAATAAGGTATTTAAAGCGTGATTTATAGTGTCGTCAGAAATGTACTCTCTTCTTTTTGATGCGCGTCGAGCTGGAAACAAGTATTGTGAGCCACATGACCTAACCTTTAATTCATTTAAAAAAGGAATAATTTTATTCGGTAAACCTATAGCCAAACCTGGTGATTTTTTCTTGGTGCGTGCTTCTGGGAGCATCCAAATCTGTTCATCCAAATTAAACTCACTCCACTTGGCAGCGATCAATTCACACTTTCTGACACCTAATGTCAGCAACAGGCAAACTGCTATGTAGTTGTCCCTAGTGAATTGGTCTTTGTTTGACCTCATCACCATTAAGGCTATTTCTATTTCTGAAAACTCCAGATTACGCGTTCTCGACTCTTCTGTTCCTCCAGCATGTTTTGGCTTCAAAATTGAAGCTGGGTTATTTTCGATAGCATTTAGAATTATTGCTTGTGTGAATATATGCTTGCAGTGATCTAGTGCATCATTAGCAACTGACGGTCTACCTGAATCATTTATTCTTTGAACTAGGTCGTATATATCTCTAGAGGTTACTTGTTCAACAGGAAGCTCTCCGATATAAGATTTTATGTCTCTCCTGTAAACCCTCGCTGGTATCTCTGGGTTTTCAATGTTCCGCTCTCTCTCTTTCAACCACTCTTGTGCAACGTCATTTACAGTCATTTTCTCAGACTGTTTCCGCTCTGTTTTTGGATCAATTCCGTTTCTTACCTTTGCCTTGTTGTCAGCGGCTAGTTCTCTAGCTTTTTTCAAAGGTATGGCTTTTGGCGCTTTGCCATATGTACCTAAGGTAATTTCCTTCCTTTTTTAGCAAAGGTATACCTGAATATCCATGACGCATTACCCGACTTTAGGGGTTTTAAGTATAAGTTCTCATCAATAGGGTGCTTCTTTTCATCTTTTGATTTGGCAATTACGCCAATCTCTGAATCTTTCATATCAAATTTAAAGGTGGTGACTTGATATAAAGATGATAGCAGGTGCGTGGTTTTAGACCACCTCTAAGTCACCACTATTTTGACGTGTTGTGATAGTTACTGAAACAAACTTTGAGCAACTTACAACTAAAAGCCCTTTGAGCAAAGGGCTTAGATGTGTTCTGATTGATTGTGAAACGCTATTCTATATTCTGGATCTGCTCGCGCATCTGTTCAATTAATACTTTAAGTTCAACCGCTGCATTGGTGATCTCTGTATTGATTGACTTTGACGCTAGGGTGTTTGATTCACGGTTAAACTCTTGCATCATAAAGTCTAAACGACGGCCACATGCTCCACCTTTCTTTAGGATTTTGTTTGTTTCTTTCACGTGAGACTTTAAACGGTCTAGCTCTTCAGCGACGTCTTGTTTTTGCGCAAGGTAAATAAGTTCTTGCTCAAGGCGGCCTTCGTCGATATCTGTTTTAAGTTCATCTAAACGGCTAGTTAGCTTGTCGCGTTGCCATTTAGCCACTTCTGGCATATGACCTTCAACAATCGCTACTTGCTCGATGATGGCATCGAGACGTGTCGTGATCATGGCTTCAAGGTTTTCACCTTCACTTGCACGCGCCGCTTTGAAATCTTCAACGAGTATATCAAAACCAGCAAGTAGCTCGCTGTTTACTGTGTCTAAATCGATTTCTTCGGCTTCCATCACGCCCGGCCAACGTAAAATATCAACTGGGTTAATGGTACTTACTGCTTGGTCACCATTGCTTTGTGATTGAACCCACTGGGCGCTTTTAATTAACTGCTGTGCCAAAGTCTCGTTGATAGACAATTCGCCAACATGGGCTGGGTTGGCTGCAAACTTTAAGAATACTTCAACCTTGCCGCGTTGTAGGTGCTTGCGAAGGCGTTCGCGTATTACCGGCTCCATACCGCGAAATTGTTCAGGTGCTCGGATAAAGGTTTCTAGGTAACGCTGATTAACTGAGCGGATTTCCCAAACCCCTGTGCCCCATTCACCTTTAACTTCTCGGCGTGCGTAGGCGGTCATACTGTGGATCATGTAAAGATTCCTAAAATCATAAAATTAAAACCGATGGCATTATAGCTACAGGGCAGGCCAGTTTGAAGTGCAATTTCTGCCCAGTCACAAAATCATCATTTTTGTTGAGAGTAAGTTATAGCTCGAATTAACACAAATGTCCGTGGCAAGATAACGCATGACCCTTTATAATATTGAAAATTTTGAATATAGGGGAACGTGGATGCGTCCAAGTGAAAGAACAGCAAATCAAATTAGGCCTGTGACCTTTACCCGTAACTATACTATGCACGCCGAAGGCTCTGTGCTGGTTGAGTTCGGAAACACAAAAGTACTTTGTACAGCAACGGTTGAAGCCGGTGTACCTCGCTTTATGAAAGGCCAAGGTAAAGGTTGGATCACAGCTGAATACGGTATGTTGCCACGTTCTACTCATACGCGTAATAACCGCGAAGCTGCAAAAGGCAAGCAAGGCGGCCGCACAATGGAAATTCAACGCTTAATCGCGCGCGCGCTTCGTGCTGCGGTTGATTTAAAAGCGCTTGGCGAAAACACCATTACAATTGATTGTGATGTACTTCAGGCTGACGGTGGTACGCGTACTGCATCTATTAGCGGTGCATGTGTGGCATTGGTTGATGCGCTGACTAACATGCGTGCGAAAGGCATGATCAACAACAACCCGCTGAAGTTTATGATTGCAGCGATTTCTGTGGGTGTTTACAAAGGCCAAGCGATTTCTGACCTTGAATACCTAGAAGATTCAGAAGCTGAAACTGACATGAATGTGATCATGACAGAAACAGGCAAGCTGATTGAAGTACAAGGTACAGCAGAGGGCGAACCGTTCTCATTTGAAGAATTAGATGAGCTGTTAGGTTTGGCGAAGCATTCAATCCGCGAAATCATCGATATTCAAAAGCAAGCATTGGCATAATTTAAGTAGGGTTAAGTTGACATGAAAGCATATCAAAAAGAGTTTATTGAATTTGCTCTAGAGAAGCAGGTATTAAAGTTTGGTGAGTTCACTTTAAAATCTGGCCGTACTAGCCCTTATTTCTTTAACGCGGGTCTATTCAACACAGGTCGTGACTTGGCACGTCTAGGTCGTTTTTATGCTGCAGCACTTGAAGATGCAGGCATTGAGTACGACTTACTATTTGGCCCTGCGTACAAAGGTATTCCAATTGCAACAACGACTGCAGTTGCACTGGCTGATCACTACAACAAAGATGTACCGTATTGCTTCAACCGTAAAGAAGCAAAAACCCACGGTGAAGGCGGTAGCTTAGTAGGTTCTCCACTTGAAGGGCGTATCATGTTAGTTGATGACGTGATCACAGCGGGTACTGCAATTCGTGAATCAATGGAAATCATTGCTGCGGCAGGTGCTGATCTTTCAGGTGTTTTAATTGCCCTAGACCGTCAGGAAAAAGGTAAAGCTGAGTTATCTGCAATTCAAGAAGTTGAGCGTGACTTTGGTACACAAGTGGTATCAATCGTGAAACTTGCTGACCTAATTACTTACCTAGAAGAGCAAGGCTCAATGGGCGAGCATTTAGAAGCAGTTAAGGCGTACCGCGACCAGTACGGCGTAGCCTAATACTCGTCGTCTTTCGTCTCGTACGGGTGTTGGCTTCACATATATCGCCCAATCACATAGGAAACCTATGCTCATGGGTCTCATATGTTTGCCGCCTACGTACAATACGAAATACTTAGAGTTTGAACCTGTTCTATGTGCTGTTATAAATGCGTTTTTTTAAGAGAATAGGTACAAATATAAGATAGAAGATGCCAGTCTAAGACTGGCATTTTTTTTATATATTCAGCCCATATTTAATCAGTATTGATATAACACCTGTTTCTGTAATTAATTCGCACAATAATGGTGATTTCCGTTAATATGGCAAACCATATATTCTTCACCCAGGTCTTGGTTTATGAGCAACAACAATAATAAACACATTCATATTTTAGGTATTTGCGGCACATTTATGGGCGGCATTGCGGCCATTGCTCAGTCTTTGGGTTATAAAGTGACAGGCTCAGACCAAAACGTTTATCCACCTATGAGTACTCAGCTTGAAGAATTGGGTATTGAGCTCACTCAAGGTTACGATCCTAAACAGCTAGACCCTGCGCCAGATATGGTGGTGATTGGTAATGCCATGAGTCGTGGTAATGCATGCGTTGAGTATGTGTTAGAGAAAGGCTTAAATTACACTTCAGGCCCTGAGTGGCTGAAAAATCATTTATTGCGTGACAGTTGGGTGCTTGCAGTGGCGGGCACACACGGTAAAACCACAACGGCGAGTATGCTGGCTTGGGTTTTAGAATACGCAGGTTTGCGCCCTGGCTTTTTAATCGGTGGCATAGTACAAAACTTTGGGGTGTCGGCACGGGTCAGTGATACGCCGTTTTTTGTGATTGAAGCAGACGAATACGACACGGCCTTTTTTGATAAGCGCAGTAAGTTTGTACATTACCTGCCACGTACGCTGATCATGAACAACCTTGAATTTGATCATGCTGATATCTTTGCGGATCTCAACGCCATTCAAACACAATTCCATCATCTTATTCGTACATTACCTGGTAAAGGCAAAGCCATTTATCCGGCAGATGATATTGCCTTGCAAGAGGTGGTTGAACGCGGCTTTTGGAGTGAACAAGAAACTTTAAAAGGCGATTGGGATTATCACTTACTCTCAGCTGACGGCTCGCAATTTGAAGTGCTTTTACACAGTGGAGTACAAGGGGTTGTGAAGTGGGACGCAATTGGTGAGCACAATGTGAAAAATGCCATGATGACCATTGCTGCAGCACGTCATGTGGGCATTCCAGTTGAGGTGTCGATTGATGCCTTAGCTGAGTTTATATCACCAAAACGCCGCATGGAGTTGATCGGTGAAGTAGCTGGTATTCGTATTTACGACGACTTTGCACATCACCCAACGGCAATTAAAACCACTTTGGCAGGCTTAAAAGCCAAAGTAGGCAGTGATGAGGTCGTTGCTATTTTAGAGCCTCGTTCTAACACCATGAAAATGGGCGTACACAAACAAACCTTGTTGGCGTCACTTGAACAAGCTGATAAAGCGTATTTATTCGAACCTGAAGGGCTAGATTGGTCGCTGAAGGCCCAAGCCAAAGAAGCAGGGCGAGAGTGCGATAGCACGATTGAGTCTATTATTGAGAAGGTGTGTGCAAACGCACAGGCAGGTCAGCATATTCTTATCATGAGTAATGGTGGTTTTGCGGGTATCCATCAAAAATTATTGGCAGCGTTGCAGGCTAAATTTAGCTAGGTTGCCAACATCGAGCTTAAAGGTTTAAAAATGAAACACTATAAAGAGGCCATCACTCTGGCTTTTAGTGGCGCATCAGGCGCCCCCTATGGTCTTCGTCTACTCGAAGTGCTGGTGGCAATGAATTATCAAGTCTATGTGCTTATTTCGAGCGCAGCGCGCGTGGTGCTTGATACCGAATCAAATATAAAGTTGTCTGGCAATGAGCAAAAATGTACTGAGCAGTTAAGTGAATTAGTAAAAGCAGGGCCTGAGCAAGTCAAAGTTTTTGGTAAAGACAACTGGTTTAGCCCAGTGGCTTCTGGTTCAGCAGCACCGAAAAAAATGGTGGTTTGCCCGTGTAGCGCAGGTTCTGTATCGGCGATTGCGGTAGGCGCATCAGATAACTTATTAGAACGTGCGGCTGATGTGGTGATCAAAGAACGTGGACAACTTATTTTAGTGCCACGCGAAACGCCATTTAGCTCAATTCACTTAGAAAATATGCTTAAACTGAGCCAAATGGGTGTGACCATCATGCCTGCTGCACCGGGTTTTTATCATAAACCTGAATCAATCGACGATCTTGTCGACTTTATGGTGGCGCGAATTTTAGACCACCTTAATATCGAACATACACTCACTAAACGTTGGGGTTATGGAGACCACAAATAACATGACCATCGCATTAAATATTCAAGGCTTACGCAAAGTCTATAAAAATGGCGTCGAGGCGGTAAAAGGCATCGACTTGCAAGTAGAGCAGGGCGATTTTTTTGCGCTGCTTGGCCCTAATGGTGCAGGTAAATCAACCACCATTGGCGTCATCTCATCATTGGTAAATAAAACAGCAGGCACAGTTGAAGTCTTTGGTCATTCAATTGATACAAAACTTGAAGACGCGAAACAAGAACTTGGTCTTGTGCCGCAAGAGTTTAACTTTTCTCAGTTCGAAACTCTGAACCAAATTTTAGTGAACCAAGCGGGTTACTATGGTGTGCCACGTAAACTTGCCCATGAGCGTGCCGAGAAATATTTAAAAAAGCTGGGTCTGTTCGATAAAAAAGACAAGCAAGCTCGCACACTTTCGGGTGGTATGAAACGTCGTTTGATGATTGCTCGCGCATTAATGCACGAACCTAAGTTGCTTATTTTAGATGAACCAACTGCAGGTGTAGACATTGAACTACGTCGCTCAATGTGGGATTTCTTACGTGAAATCAACGAGCAAGGGGTAACCATTATTTTGACGACTCATTACCTTGAAGAGGCGGAGTTACTGTGTAAAAACATCGCCATCATCGACCAAGGTACGATTGTTGAAAACACCACGATCAAAGCCTTACTTGCTAAGTTAGATAAAGAAACCTTCGTACTCGACTTACAGTCACCTGTGAAGCCCGTCACCTTAGAGGGTTATGAATTCATGATGACTGACGACCACACATTAGAAGTTGAAGTGGCAAAATCTCAAGGGTTAAACGAGGTGTTTTCACAGTTATCAGCGCAAGGTAATACCGTGCTGAGTATGCGAAATAAAGCCAACCGATTAGAAGAATTGTTTGTAAGTTTACTAGAGCAGGGGCGTGAAGCATGAGTTTAAGTCGTTATTCTGTCGCGTTAAAAAGTATTTGGATCAAAGAATGTATCCGCTTTTTGCGTATTTGGGTGCAAACCTTAGTGCCACCTGCGATCACTATGACCTTATATTTTGTGATTTTCGGTAGTTTAATCGGCTCTCGTATTGGTGAGATGGGCGGTTTTAGCTACATGGAGTTTATTGTACCGGGTCTGATCATGATGTCGGTGATCACCAACTCCTATTCAAATGTTGCATCGAGTTTCTATTCAACTAAATTCCAAAAGAGCATTGAAGAGCTGTTAGTTGCACCCGTGCCAAATTACATTATTGTGCTTGGTTATATGGGCGGCGGTATGGCCCGTGGCATGCTAGTAGGTTTAATCGTCACAATTGTGTCTTTGTTTTTCGTTGATATTCAAATTCATAATGTGTTTGTGATCATTGCCACTGTGGTACTGACATCGGCGGTTTTTGCCTTAGGTGGCCTTATCAACGCTGTTTATGCAAACAGCTTTGATGACATCAGTATTATCCCAACGTTTGTCCTGACGCCACTGACATACTTAGGTGGGGTATTTTACTCTATCACGCTGTTGCCTGAGTTTTGGCAAGGTGTGTCGCAGGTAAATCCGATCATTTATATGGTGAACGCATTTAGATTTGGCTTTTTAGGTGTGTCAGATGTCAGCATTTACACCTCATTTGCGGTATTATTAGTGCTAATTACTGGTTTATTTATTACGGCACTGACATTAATTCGCCGTGGGATAGGGTTACGTCACTGATGAGTGAAGCAAATTCGAGAAGCATTGTTTCAAACCAACCTGGGCTACATGAAAAGCTCGATGAAATAGTACAAAAGCACCTAGCGGCAGAGTTTAAAAAGCCCATTGCCGAACATACGCAAAAAGCGTTTGATGAAGTCAATGAAAAGGTTCAGGCTTTTAACGGGCCTTTGATTTTAGACTCTTGCTGTGGTGTGGGTGAAAGTACCGCTAATTTAGCTAAGCTGCACCCAGAAGCCTTGGTGATTGGTATCGATAAGTCGTCGCACCGCTTAGATAAACATGATGTGGAATATAAGCAAACTGAATCAGGGCACTATATTTTAGTGCAAGCTGACTTAAACGACTTTTGGCGATTAGCGTTAGAAGCTGGTTGGCAGCCAACGCACCATTACTTGTTATATCCAAACCCTTGGCCTAAAGCCAAGCACATTGGTAGGCGTTGGCATGGTGCTCCTGTTTTCCCATTTATTGTGAAGCTAGGCGGTATTTTAGAAGTGCGCTCTAATTGGGATATCTATGTAAAAGAGTTTGCTCGAGCGCTTGAATTAGCAGGCCACCCTGTTGCGGTTGAAGCTTACGAGAGTGACACTGCCATCACGCCGTTTGAGCGTAAATACTGGGCGAGTGGGCAATCAAGTACGCGTTTGAAACTAGATTTATCTCGCTAAGGTAATACCAATCCGCAATAACACTTAATCATTTTGAGGGATTAAACCTGATGATAGCTGCGTTAAAGATTTCTCATTTAGAACAACTAAATAACGAAATATTTGCCTTGCTACCAACAAGGTTTTCTTGCCTCAAAATAGACCACTTAGTTAAGCAGATTGGTATAGCCTATTTTCAAACTTATTAAAAAAGGGCTATCTAGCCCTTTTTTACATTGAGACTTAAAAGTTTATGCACTCGCTTGATACGTTGCATGCTCTTCAGGGCATTTGATATGTGGCGTGGCCTTGCCAATATAGCTCCCTTGTAAGTAAGTAACACCAGCCGCACTGAGTAGTTCGTACTGTACTTTGGTTTCTACATTACCGACGATCAAGTGCATTTCTCTGTCTTTACATAAACGTGCTAAATGCTCGATAAAAGATAGCACCTGTTCATCACTTTCTAAGTGTGAAGAAATACCATCATCGAGCTTGATAGCATCAATGCTGAGTTTCATCACTCTGCTGACGGTCAACAAACCACTGCTCACTGAGTTCACCAAAATTTTCACGCCCTTACTCTTTAAAATATTGATGGCAACGGCCATGGCATTAAAGTTATCCAGTATGTCTTGCTCATCAAGCTCAAAGGTGATTAAGCTTGGCTGAGGGTAGCGGCGCAGTTCCTGAGTAATATAGTCGATTAATTGTGGATCTGAGGCATCTTGATAGCTCAGCCCAATTGACCAAGCTGTGCGAGATTTTCTAAAGCGGGTTACACATTGAGAATAAATATGTCGCGTGAGTTGGCCTTCCATTCGCGACTGTTTCACCACTTCAGAAAAAGCGCTGTCGGTAATGATACCGCCTTGCTCATCAAGTACGCGGGCGCTACATAAATACTGACATATATTGTCATGGTTAGGTGCGCAACGCGGGGTAAAATAAACAACTACGCGATTTTGAGAAAAAGCATCATTCAGTGTTTTCGCCATTGAAAGGCGAGCATGCTGTAACTGTTTTGCTTCATGTTTATCAATACTGTAAATACACACCAACTCTTTTTGCTGTATGGCTTGACGGCAAGCAACATAGGCGTTTTCTAACAGTAGAGATTTATTACCTTCTGCTATGCCAGCATTAAGCTGAACATAAAGATGAGGCCTGTTTAGAACTGGGGAGCTGGCAGGGTACTGTTGTACTAAATTACTCAAAAAGTGCTCGCCACGTTCACTATCACAAAAGAGCACTAGTTTTGATGTTGCAAGTCGATAAACATACACAGAACTGGATTGTGCAGCAAAGTAACTCATCACTTTTCTGATCACTTGATCGCCGACATTTGCACCATAAAAACTGACGATATTTTCAAGTTCATGAATTTCTACGATGGCGAGACTTAAGTGTTCACTTTTGTGTTGCTTAATATCGTGCTCAAGGGCAATACGATTGCCAAAACCTGTGCGTGGGTCTGTGGTGAGTGATTTTCGGTATAAGATAAAATAAAAGCTAGCAACCAGTACTGCTATGAAAAAGAAGAAGCTGCCACTGAGAATGGCTCGGGTGACGCTGGCATTGAGTTGAGCCTGTACTGAATCTATGGTTATGTCAGCACCCACGAGATAGGTTTTACCTGTATTGCTTATATAAGGCACAAGTATCGTTTTAAAGCGTCCCCATTGGTCTTCTGATATCTCAAATACGGGTTCGGTAGAACGAAAGGCACTTTTATTCGTGACCGTCGCTTCAGGGTATGGATCTAAGAAGCGAGTAAGCATATCGGTTTGTAAATCTTCTTTGGTGTAGCTTGATGAAGTAAAAAGCACAAAAGGCTGCTCATACACCATGCTATACACGTATTCGACATTAAGCGTATCTGCCAAAAGCGAAAGTTGTTTGCTTAAACGTTTGTATTGTTCAGGTTGAATTGTTGCCAAATCATCATGATATTGTTCGCCAATTAATAATTGGGCACTTTTGGCTGCATGCAGTAAGCGCTCATCAATATCGCTAATAATTGCTGTACGTGTTGTTTCGTAGGTGTAATAAACATAACCCACTAAACAAGTCAGAAATATAAAAAAACCTGCAAAGAGAATATTTGCTGGCGAGGTCCTTCTGATCATTATTAGTCCTTATTCTAAAAAGCAAAAAAGCTTTTAAGAGTGATCATCATTTTTCACAAATATTAGGCAAATATCTGACTTAAGTCCACTTCAAGATTGCGTCTTTTACACTAGTATAGAAAGCGCGTTTAAGTTTTATAGGCGCAAAACGAGACTTTAATGAAAACTTAAAGTACAGTTAGCGGTTTAGTCATATAAGAATTATAAGGCCAATGAGGATATTTTAGTCCATTGTTGGTTTGTTTAACTAGGTAGAAACATGGGTCCTAAGCGTTGTGCTGTAGCTTCTGATGAAACTTTAATGCGTATATTTACGGTGCCGGAAGCGCCAGATTCAACTTTAAGTAAGATTGAACTGGAAATCTCCAATAATTTGGTGGGCTTTTTAAACGAGAATATTGCTGCAATTGAAAAACCTTTGCACGAAGTGGAAAAAGATTTTCAGTCGGCTGCTATTCCAGAACAGCCTATGTTTGTATCTGACTATGCTCAAGATATTATGGAGCAGCTGGTTGCACATTCAGTGCATACGGCTTCCCCGAGTTTTATTGGGCATATGACATCAGCTTTACCACACTTTGTTTTACCCCTGTCAAAATTGATGGTGGGGTTAAACCAGAATCTAGTTAAAATCGAAACCTCGAAAGCATTTACGCCGTTAGAACGTCAAGTATTGGGTATGATGCACCACCTTGCTTATGGTGCTGATGAGTCTTTTTATGGTAAATGGATGCACAGCGCAAAAACCTCTTTAGGTGCTTTTTGCTCAGGTGGAACCGTTGCGAATATTACCGCGCTTTGGATCGCTCGAAACCGTTTGTTAAAGCCTCAAGGTGACTTTAAAGGCATTAATAGCCAAGGTCTGGTTGCTGCCATGATGCACTATGGCTATAAGGGCTTAGCGGTACTAGTGTCTGAACGAGGGCACTATTCATTGGGCAAAGCTGCAGATGTATTGGGTATTGGCCGTGACAATTTTATTGCTGTTAAGACCAGTGATAATAACAAGGTTGATGTTCAGGCTATGCGTGATAAAGCGCTAGAGCTTGAAACTCAAGGCATTAAGGTCATGGCGTTAGTCGGTGTTGCTGGTACAACAGAAACAGGCAACATTGATCCATTAAATGAGATGGCTGATCTGGCTCAAGAACTAAACTGTCACTTCCATGTTGATGCTGCTTGGGGTGGCGCCACCTTATTGTCGAGTAATGCGCGTCCATTATTAGCTGGCATTGAACGTGCAGACTCAATCACCATTGATGCGCACAAACAAATGTATGTGCCTATGGGCGCAGGTATGGTGTTGTTTAAAGACCCGCATGCTACAGATGCTATTGAGCATCACGCCGAATATATTCTTCGTAAAGGCTCTAAAGATTTGGGTAGTCATACGCTTGAGGGCAGCCGTCCAGGTATGGCTATGCTTGTCCATGCGTGTTTACGTGTGATTGGTCGTAAAGGCTATGAAATGCTGATCGATAAGGGCATTGCGAAAGCAAAGTACTTTGCTGAGCTTATCAAGCAAGATGAAGATTTTGAGCTAGTGTCAGAGCCTGAGTTGTGTTTATTAACTTATCGTTATGTACCGAAAGCAATTAAGCAGGCGATTTCCAATGCAAGCGAGAGCGAGAAAATCGATATTTATGCCGCATTAAACCGATTCACGGCAAGCATGCAAAAGCGTCAGCGTGAAGCAGGGCGCTCATTTGTTTCTCGTACACGCCTAACGCCAGCACAATACGATAATCAGCCTACGGTTGTTTTCAGAGTGGTATTAGCTAATCCGCTTACATCTGAAGCCATGCTGACAGAAATTCTAGAAGAGCAAAAGCAATTAGCGCAAACAGATCCTATCTTTAAAAAATATTTAGCTAAGTATATTTAACTTTATATAACTAAACGCTATTTATAAATTAAAGCCAGCTTAACAAGTTGGCTTTTTTTTATGCTGTTCAAATAGTATGCTTAGTTTAAGCACTCTTAACCAACTTCTAAACATGCAGTATTTAAAAACAATCATTTATGTCGATTCTGTTGAAGAGGCGTTAGATTTTTACTATCAAGCTTTTGGTTTTGCGACTACAGCACTGACAGAAGCGGCCGATTATGGTGAGTTAGATACGGGGATGGTAACGCTTGGTTTTGCCTCACACCCTTTGGCTCAAGCACAGTTTAAGCAAAGTTATATTCGCAGCCATCCAAAACAACCCGCATTGGGGTTTGAATTGTGTATTGAGTGTGAAAATGTGATAGAGAGTTATGACAGAGCAGTAGCAGCTGGCGCAGAGCCGCTTATGCCGCCTTGTCATAAGGGAGAGCACACACAAGCTTATGTGCGTGCTATCGAAGGAACTTTAATTGCCTTAATCACACAAAGCGCGTGCTAGGCCAGTAGGTTCGATTTCAACACACACGTTTTCATCGTTCCAATTTAAACCAAAAAGTGCTTGGTCTTCGTTTAAGTCTTCAACCCACTCGTCTAGCAGCTCGTCTAGGTCGATAGCCATAGGCGAGTATGCTTGCCACTCGTCTTTACATTGTGCTTTTGCTTTTTCTTCACTATCCCAAAGTAAAAGGACATCTGCATTTTCAAACTGGTTTGACTCGCAAACAACGACGCCACCATCTTCTGCACCTAAAGCCCATACTTGCGCACCAAGGCGGACTTGTTCAACAAATGTGACTAATTCTGATTCAATTTCGATTTCGCTCATCATCTTATCCTGTTTAAGCTATCAAGAATGTCTAGGATCAGTTTGTGCTACACCTGGCAAGTTGCTTTGTACTTGATGAAATGCCAACAAGGCTGCAAAGTCTTGCAAATTATAGAGATCACGAAACAGGATCCAATCTAGCAGGCAGTATAAACTGATCTTGAGATAACTGCTTTCTAAAAACGCTTCTTTCACACATTGTTCATTTAAATAGGCCAAAAGTGCGGCAATACGTTCATATTGCAGGTTGAAAAATAACTTATCTTCAGAGGTGTCAAAGCCTGAACGATGACAAAGCAGCAATTCGATTAATGAATCATTACAAGCGTCGATCTGCACTAGTTGGTTCGCTTGCCACCAAGTCATTTCAGGTAATTGCTGTTGCTCAGTTAAATAACGCATGATTAACCCTGAATCTGCAATGCTTAACTCGTCATCGGTTAGAAATGGAATTTTTCTGGTCGGGTTGTGTTCAATCATGGTTTGTCGATCTGCTTGCGCAAATATATCTAGGCAAGTGTAAGGTAAATCGAATTCATGATAATGGGCAAACATACGAATACGGCGTGCGTAGGGTGAGGTATCAGAACCATACAAGTGCATAATCGGCTCCTATCTTTTATGCTTTTTGAAAATATACCTTTGAAATAGATATAAAAAAAGCCGCTTTAGCGGCTTTCTAAAATACTCTTATTTAATCTGTTCGGCTTGTCACTTCTAATAAGTGGTAACCAAACTGAGTTTGAACCGGACCTTGTACTTGATTAATAGGCGCTGAGAATACGACCTTATCAAATTCTGGCACCATCATACCTGGACCAAACTCACCCAGATCTCCTCCATCTTGTCCTGATGGACAGCTTGAATGTTTTTTTGCAAGTTCTGCGAAGTCAGCACCTTGCTCAATCTCTGATTTTAACTCTAAGCAAAGAGCTTCACTTTCAACTAAAATATGTCTTGCGCATGCAACTGTCATAAATTCTCCATGATTTTTAATCTGAGCGAATTTTACTCATGATTTATTCTAGTATAGATATTATTTTTTCTGGCGCAACGATTACAGCGAATTTTCAATTGCTTGCGTTAAATTAGCCGAAAGTGGCTTGGTGCGGCTATTAAAACGCTGTACAGTTTTTCTATCTGCTGAAACAAGATATTTGTAGAAGTTCCACTTTGGTGAACTCGTCTGTGCGTTAAGGTGTTTAAAAATAGGGTTGGCATCATCGCCACGCACTTCTGATGTAGATAGCATGGTAAATGTTACACCGTAATTAACGTAACAAACATCTGCGATATCAGCTTCATCGTTTTCTTCTTGGAAAAAATCATCACTAGGAAAGCCGATCACAACTAAGCCTTTGTCTTTATATTTTTGATGAAGGGCTTCAAGCTCTTCAAATTGGCCTGTAAAACCACAGTTACTAGCAGTATTCACAATCAGCAGGGGTTTATCTTTAAATTCACAAAAATTAACCGACTCTTCAGAGTGTAGTTTTCGCATTGTGACATTCGTGAAGTCATCGCAGGTATTTGCTTGAGCAGGCGTTGTAAATAGCGCATAGCACAAAACTATTAAACTTAATAAATACTTACACATATGTTTTCCCATTTTTTATTTGACTAGTTTAAGATACGAATTCTTTGTTTCCTACGATCATTGTAGAGTAAAAGTAATGAATATTCGCTATGCACAAGCATCTGATTTGGAGGCAATAGTTGCCATTTATAACGAAACCATCGCCAGTCGTATGGTGACAGCTGATACAGAACCAGTGACTGTGGGATCACGGGTAGCTTGGTTTGAAAGTCATAACAAACGCTCACCTATTTTCGTCTGTTGTGATGGTGATAATGTCTTGGGTTGGTTAAGTTATAAAGACTTTTATGGACGACCTGCATATCAGAACTGTAAAGAAATTAGTATTTATATTACGCACAAAGCACGAGGTCAGGGGCTGGGTAAAAAGCTGCTTGAATTTGCAGAACAACATGGCAGAGAAATAGGCTTAAAAGTGTTGCTTGGCTTTGTGTTTTCGCATAACACACCAAGTATCAAACTGTTTATGCAACAAAACTATGACGTTTGGGGGGAGTTTCCTCAAGTGGCAGAAATGGATGATCAGACTTATAGTTTGACTATTCTAGGGAAGCATTTGTGAACAACACATGTATTCACAAATTTGCTCAAGTGTGAGTTTACCCAGTCAGGATGTGGCTGGTAAATAGAATTTAAGATTAAGCTATGTCTAACAAAATACTGATAATTGATAGTAATAGTGTCTTGGCTATGCGCCTCAAGGTGTTATTTGAGTTACTAGGTGGAGAAGTTGAGCATATTCATTATCGTATGTTGAATGAAATGTTTGACTTTAACCAGTTCGATGTCATTGCCATTGCTCACGGTATCCCGAGTGAATATCTAGATAGCTTATCTGTTTTACGGGCGCACTCTAAACTGATTTTACTTGCACCTAAGCCTGACAATACTGAGCACTTACAGGTTTTTAGTCAATTTAACAGAGCTTTACCTAACGGTATTGTGATTTATCCTTTCTTTGCCAATAAAGAAATTACTAACCTACTAGAACGAGTTTTAGAGGTTGGGATTGATTCTAGGCTGGTGTTACCAAAAGTATTGTTAGTTGACCATTATCATGAGCGTCTGGAGTCTTTGGCAACCAGTCTTCGTGGCGCCCAGCTTCCTGTATTAACTGCTCATTGTAAAGAGGAAGCCTTAGAGCTTGCCAAAGACAACGACGTTGATTTGTTGATAAGCGATTTTAATTTAGAGCAAGGAACAGGGCTTGAAGTGTTTAACGCACTCAAAATGCTGCATCCACACTGTCGATGCCTGCTGTTTACTTCGCGAGCAAACCAAGTTGATATGATGGAGGCTATTCGCCAAGGTGTTGAAGATGTATTAATTAAGCCATTTGATGAGAGTGAGCTTCTGCAATCTTTACACAAATTATGGCAAACCGAATTGCTTAAACGTCATAACCAAGAGCTGGTTGAGCGACTGCAAGATACCGTTGATGCCCTAATCGAAAGAGACAGCTTACTTCGAGTTATCTATAAACATACGCCCGACCCTATTATGTTGTTCTCTCGAAATGGCAAAATAATCGAAGCCAATGATGCGTGTGGTGAACTATTAAAACTCTCCCCTGAAGACTTACCAGAACATTCTATCTTTGAACTGTTTGATAAAGAGACGGCCACAGGCCTTAAAAAAGCGATCCAAGGCGTGGGTGCACATCGACATTTTGATTTTGAGTTATTGCTACCCAGAGAAGGTGGGGCAGTGCCGCTAATGGGTACTTTTACCGAAATTGACCATCACGGTGAGATGGCGTTTGCGGTGATATTAAAAAATGTCACGCAACTGAAGAAAAAACAACAGCTACTCGAAGAGGCGAAAGAAGTATTAGAAGCAGAAGTACAAGCGCGTACTGCACAGCTACAAAAAGCAAAAGATGATGCTGAAGCGGCTAACCAAAGTAAATCAGAGTTTTTAGCCAATATGTCACATGAGCTTCGCACACCCATGCACTCTATTTTAAGTTTTGCACGTTTTGGCCTAGATAAATTGGAAGCAGGTGAAACACCAATTGATAAGCTAAAGAAATACTTATCACGAATCGAGACCAGTGGTGAGCGCTTACTTTTATTACTGAATAATTTGTTAGACTTGTCAAAGCTTGATGCCGGTCATTTCCCATTCAACCCAAGTAATCATGATTTAATGACGATCATTAAAACAGGCATCGAAGATGTAGCTGGCTCAGCGATGGAGAAAAACATTCAAATTCGAGTCAATTCTCCGGTCGATAAATTACCGCTGTTTTGCGATCAAGAACAGCTTAATCAAGTAATGCGAAACCTTCTTGGAAATGCACTTAAATTTAGCCCGAAGGACAGTGAAATTGGTGTTGCGATTTCGATCATTGAAGAGAAGGTCAATATTGCAATCAGTGATAGCGGTGTCGGTATTCCTGAAGACGAGCTAGAGCAGGTCTTTTCTAAGTTTGTGCAAAGTAGTAAAACCAACAGTGGTGCAGGGGGAACTGGGCTTGGTTTGGCGATTTGTAAAGAATTTATACTACTACATAAGGGTTATATTTGCGCTAAAAACAATAATAATGGCGGTGCAACTGTGACGATTGAGTTACCATTAACGAAACAAAACGAATGAATGGTTTAGCAAACTTGTTAAACCAAGACTATAACTATTCTATAGGTATCAAGAAAAGGAATAGATCATGGCATTGCAAAGAATTTTAGCCGTTGATGACGAGCCGTTTAATTTAGAGATCATAGAAGAAATCTTAGAAGACTTGGACTTACAATTGGTGACTGCAGATAGCGGACCGGAATGTTTGGAAGTGCTGGAGTCGTTTTCCCCTCAAGTCGTTTTACTCGATGTAAGTATGCCGGGTATGGATGGCTATGAAGTATGCCGTCAAATAAAAGCAAACCCAGCCACTAAAGATATTGTCGTTATGTTTGTGTCTGCTCGAGGTTCAGTTGAAGAGCGTATGGAAGGTTATTCCGTAGGTGCCGAAGACTATATTGTTAAGCCTTTTGCTCATGGTGAATTAAAGAGCAAACTCAGTAATTTAGGCCAGATTTTACTTGAAAAAGAAAGTCTGGAACAACAAGTTGAAGATGCAACAAGCACTGCATTTAGCGCCATGGCGACCAGCAGTGAAATGGGGCAAATTGTTAATTACATCGAGCAAATCGGTCAAATAGACGATGTCTCTGAATTAGCACAAGCCTTGATCAGTTGCCTTTCAAGTTTTGGTCTGAATTGTAATATGGAGTTGAGGATTGACGACGATAGACAGCATTTTGCGTCATCAGGTTTATGTTCTCCGATTGTGCTGGAACTTTTCGAGATCCTCAAATCAAAAGGCCGACTACATGAGTTCCAAAACCGTATTCTGGTAAATTACGAAAATCTAAGCCTATTGATTTTAAATATGCCTGAAGATGATGAAGAAAAGCATGGTCGTATTCGTGATCATATTTGCTTTATCGTGAGTGTGACAGAGCAGCAATTGTTGTCGATTTTGACACGTAGAGAATTACAAGAGCAGCAACAAAACCTCTCAGAAGTCATTTCTATGGTGCATAGTAAATTTACCGGATTGATGTCGTTACTGGACGATAACCGTAAGCACAACGAAGAAGTGTTTCGCTCACTGCAAGAGCAGTTTGAGAACCGGATCCCGACTATGGGCTTAGATGAAGACCAAGAAGTATTTATCTTCACTAATGTTGATGAGGCAATCCAAAACTCTGTTGCGCGTGAAGAATCAATCACCAGAGTCAGAACGGCTTTTGCTGAAATTGAAGCGGATCTATCACTAATCAATAAAAAGTAGTGGGTAACTACTACTTTTTAAGCATCGCGCGGCAATCCCTTTTCAATAATACGGATCAAGCGCGATTGCTTTCTATCTTCATTGCGCTGTTTTTGCCTTTGTTGCTCTAAAGCCCATTCAATGTGCTCTTTGACCAAATCACTACTTTGATGAAGCGCAGACTCTAAAGCGTCTACGATTTTTTGATTAAATGGCGCATTGCCCAGACCAACAGCCAGGTTTCTCTGCCAGCGTTCAAAACCTATTCGGCGAATTGGACTACCTTCGGTGTGTTTCAAAAATGTATCTTCTGTCCAATTAAATAACGTCAGTAGTTCTTGATCTTTTAAGTTCTTACGTGGTGCAAAATCATCTTCTTGGGTGAGTTGCCCGAAGCGATTCCAAGGGCAAACGAGCTGACAGTCATCACATCCATATACGCGATTACCTAGTAGAGGGCGATATTGCTCAGGAATTGGGCCTTGTAATTCTATAGTTAAATAAGAAATACACTTTCTGGCATCAACAACATAAGGTTCAACAATGGCACCTGTAGGACACAATGTTAAACAGGCGGTGCATTTTCCACAGCCTTCTTCTTTGTTTGGTTCATCAATAGGAAGGGGTAAGTCGACAAATAACTCTCCTAAGAAAAACCAAGAGCCAGCTTGTTTATTGATTAACAAACTGTTTTTACCACGCCAACCAAGACCTGCTTTTTCGGCGAGTTGCCGTTCTAGTACTGGCGCTGAATCAACAAAAGGGCGAAAGCCAAACTGTCCAACTTCTTGCTCAATTTTTTGTCCTAGTTTCTTCAGTTTATTACGGATCACTTTATGGTAATCACGACCTAACGCGTAGCGGCTAATATAGGCGGTTTCTTTATTTCCAAGCGCCTTTGCAAAGCTCGCCTCAGGTGGCAGATAATTCATTTTTACACTGATGATCCGCTGAGTGCCCGGGACAAGTTCAGCGGGTCTTGCCCGTTTCATACCATGGGCGGCCATGTAACCCATTTCGCCATGATAGCCATTATCTAACCAGCGCTGCAGTTGAGCTTCGTGTTCACTCAGGTCAATGTCAGTGATCCCAACGTCGGTAAAGCCAAATTCTTTACCCCATTGCTTAATTTTTGCAGCAAGTTCAATATAATCAATCTTAGTGGCAGTCACGGAATCATAATCTTGGAAGCTAAATACACCGCTAATTTACCACAATACGCATACCTCGCCCAACAGGTACAAGCGTATGAAGCACAAGCTGCTCAAAAAATGGGACTGTCGTTATGGCAATTAATGCAACGAGCTGGTGAGGCGTTATTCAGTTTGTTTGACGTCGAGTTTGTTGATGCTGAACGAATTTTGATCTTGGCTGGAAAAGGCAATAATGCGGGAGACGCCTACTTGTTGGCCGCACATTTACAGCAAACGGGCCGACAGGTTGTCGTTTACAGTGTGTTTCCTACTAGCTTATTGCAAGGTGATGCGTTAAAAGCCTACCAACACGCTAAATTATGTGAAGTTGAATTCAGTGCAGGTTGGCCTCAGCAACAAATGTTTGATGTGATTGTGGATGGCATATTTGGTACAGGGTTTAAAGGTGATCTAAGTGCTCCGCTTATTTCTATTTTTGCTCAATGTGAAAAAAGCACTGCGACTAAAGTAAGTATTGATGTGCCAAGTGGTGTTAATGCCAATTCCTCAGAGGTTGCTATTGGCGCCTTTAAAGCAGATGTGACGCTGACCTTTATCGCGTTAAAGCAAGGCTTATTAACGGGTCAAGCGACAGCGCATTGTGGCCGACTCTACTTAGCTGAATTGGGAGTTGCAGAAGCGTTTGCAACGCTTGTTAAGCCTAATGCCACTTACCTCAATCAAAGTGAACATCTTGCAAACAGTCCTGTGAGAGCCATAGATACCTACAAAAACCAATGTGGTCATGTGTTATTAATTGGCGGTGGTAAAGGGATGGCTGGGGCCATAAGGCTGGCAGCAGAAGCCTGTTTACGCACAGGTGCTGGCCTTGTCAGTGTCGCAACGCATCCAGAAAATGTTGCCATGGTACTTCAAGGGCGTTATGAGCTTATGGTACATGGTATTGAAAATAAAGCTGATTTATTGGCACTTATGAATAAAGCTGATGTCTTAGTGATAGGGCCCGGACTTGGGCAGTCCAGTTGGGCTGAAGAGCTATTTGATGCCGCCATTGAGTTTAATGGTGAAATAGTCGTAGATGCTGATGGCTTAAACTTACTGGCAAAGCGGCCGAAAAAATTACCAAGATGCGTCATTACACCCCATGAAGGAGAGGCCAGACGATTATTAGGTGAGCATTGCTATATGTCTGCTCGCTTTGAGGTGGTGAAATTACTCCATGAAGAATATATGGCTTCAGTGGTATTAAAGGGGCCGGGCAGTTTGATATATGATGGCAACTGCACAGCAATTAACCGCTCAGGAACACCAGCAATGGCCAGTGCTGGGATGGGAGACGTTTTATCTGGTATGATTGCTGCTTTAATTGCACAAAGGTTAGCGCCTGACACTGCTGCACAACTAGCGGTATATATTCACGGATTAGCAGCACAGATAGCTGCTAAAGACGGTGAAAAGGGGTTACTAGCCAGTGATTTATTCGTTTATATTCGACGTTTATTAGGATAAACATGCGTAATACGTTTACTTTATTGTTAGAGGATGAAACTGCAACCGTGAATATGGGGGACAGGCTTGCTCAGGTTGTTCAACAAGGCGCGGTGATTTTTTTACACGGTGATCTAGGGGCTGGAAAAACCACTTTAACACGCGGCATTGTGCAGGGCTTAGGTCATACTGGTAAAGTTAAGAGTCCAACCTATACCCTAGTTGAACCATATGAATTAGCGAATTGCTCGGTTTATCATTTTGATTTATATCGTTTGGGCGATCCTGAAGAGTTAGAATATATGGGGATCCGAGATTATTTTGCTCCGACAGCGATTTGCGTGATTGAATGGCCTGAAAAGGGTCATGGGTTTATTCCGACTCCCGATTTAAATATTACTATGCAGTACCAAGGGGAACAAAGACAGATCAGTATTGAAACTGAGTCTGAACGAGGTATTGCGATACTAAACACACTACAAAACGATGAACAGTCTAAGAATAATTAAAATAATACAGTTAAGTCTCATCTTTTGCCTGCTACTGAGTGTATCAGCATGGGCAAAAAATAGTATCGAAGGGGTTCGGGTCTGGCCTTCGCCTGAGAGCACCCGTGTGGTGCTTGATATGTCAGCTAAACCCAAATTTAGTTACTTCATGCTAAAGAACCCGCTTCGTTTAGTGGTTGATTTAGAAAATACAAAAAAGCATAACAATCTACCTGCAATACCTAAAGAGCATCGGGTGTTGTCTAAATTGCGTTATAGCAAACCCAAAAAAGCTAAAAGTGCTCGCTTAGTATTTGATCTCACAAGCTCTGTTAAACCGGTTATTTTTGCTTTGGCACCAACTGGACCTTACAAAGATAGGTTAGTCATCGATTTATACGGGCAGCAAAAAAGCCTTGAGCCTACAGAAAGCAAGAAAAAGCGTGACCGTATAACTGATAGAGATATTATTATCGCTATTGATGCGGGGCATGGTGGAGAAGATCCCGGTTCAATCGGCCCGTCGGGTACTTACGAGAAAAATGTTACCCTGCCTATCGCAAAGAGATTAGCTAGAATGGTCGACGCACAGCCGGGTATGCAGGCTCGTTTAACTCGAACCGGTGATTACTTCCTAAAATTGAATACGCGAACATCAAAAGCGAGGCAAAAGCGCGCTGATTTCTTCGTGTCTATTCACGCTGATGCGTTTACTCGCCCTGAACCCAATGGCACCTCTGTTTGGGTACTTTCACTTCGTCGCGCTAATTCTGAAATTGGTAAATGGTTAGAAGATAGAGAAAAACATTCTCAATTATTGGGCGGTGCAGCAGATTTAATTAAAGACACGGCAAATGAGCGTTATTTGGCAAAAGCATTGCTCGATATGTCGATGGACCACTCTATGAAAACAGGGTTTACTGTTGCTGAAGAGGTGGTGAGAGAGTTGAAGAAAGTTTCAAAACTACATAAAAAGACGCCACAAGCCGCGAATTTCGGTGTATTAAAGTCTCCTGATATTCCCTCTATCTTGGTAGAAACGGGTTTTATTTCTAATCCAAAAGAAGAAAAGTTATTAAAATCAGCCCGACATCAAGAGCGATTGGCACGTGCAATTTTTAAGTCAATTCGTGGTTACTACCAAAAGAACCCGCCAGATGACTCGTTATTTGCTCGCTTGAAAGAAAATAAGCCGATGCAGCATAAAGTAAAGCGTGGAGAGTCATTAAGTCTATTAGCACAGCGTTATGGCACCACAGTCTCGGCGCTGAAAAAGGCCAATAAACTGAGTAAAAATACCTTGTACATTGGCCAGGTATTAAAAATTCCTAAAGTGTAGACTTACATGAGTATTGAAATTTTACCTGCCCGTTTAGCAAACCAAATTGCAGCGGGTGAAGTGGTTGAAAGGCCAGCTTCTGTTGTAAAAGAGTTAGTCGAAAATAGCATTGATGCGGGGGCAAACCGCATCACAATCGACATTGAACGTGGTGGGCATAAGCTGATCCGCATTCGTGATAATGGTCACGGTATTGTCAAAGATGAACTCACTTTGGCGCTCTCTCGTCATGCAACCAGCAAATTAAAAAGTTTAGATGATCTCGAGTGTATCTCATCTTTAGGGTTTCGTGGTGAAGCCTTGGCTTCAATTAGCTCAGTATCGCGTCTTACTTTAAGTTCAAAGCCCGCCGAGCAAGAAACAGCTTGGCAGGCATTTGCTGAGGGAAGAGACATGGCCGTGCAAGTGCAGCCGACCGCTCACCCCAATGGCACCACCATCGAAGTTAAAGATTTATTTTTTAACACCCCAGCTCGACGTAAATTTTTACGCACTGAAAAAACCGAATTTAGTCATATTGATGAGCTGGTGAAACGCATTGCGTTAAGTCGTTTTGATGTGGCAATTACTCTGACTCACAATAAAAAAGTGGTTCGTCAATATCGTGCTAGAACGCCAGAGCAAGGCACCGACAGAGTTGCACAAGTAGCGGGTAAAGCGTTTGCAATCGACGCAGCATATATCGAATCTGGTGCTGAAGGGTTAAAACTATACGGTTGGGTATTACCGTGTGGAGATAATGGCAACTCACAATATACTTATGTAAATGGTCGCATGATGCGAGATAAACTCATTTTGCATGCGATACGCCAAGCATTTGAAGAGCAGATGGGGCAAATTGAATTGCCCGGCTTTGTGATTTATCTCGAATTAGATCCAAGACAAGTGGATGTGAATGTGCATCCGGCCAAGCATGAAGTGCGCTTTCATCAAGCGCGTTTAGTTCATGATTTTATTGTGCAAGCAGTGAAACAAGCGGTATTTATGCCAGAGCAAAGCAGCTTGAGTACAGATACTCATGCAGATTATGTCGAAGATGCTCAGCAGCAGAACTATCGCTCAGAGTTGAACTCTGCATCAGAGCCTCTTGTGTCAGTCCCTTCAGGGTTTGATTTTACGCCCAGAACTAGCCAATTTTCATCAAGTGCAGGGCAAAATAGTAGGGCGAATTCAACTTCATATTCTGGACCACGTGCAACTGCAAACCAGAACGCGACTGAGCAAACTCAGCATCAATATAATGCCAATGAGTTTTACCAAGCACTGACACCGCAAGCTCAAACACCTGCATCTTCAGAGGCTTCTTCACTCGAAGACAATGTAGCAAATACAGTTGGTGCAGAAGTCGACATTATGCCTTTATCAGAGGGAATGCTGTTTGTTAAAAAGCAAAATCATATTCTGTTAAGCCATTATAAGTATGCTCTATTACCTTTATGGTTAGCTGATATTGAGCAAGATGCGGCATTGACTGGTAAGGCTTTATTGTTACCTGTTCGAGTAAATTTAGACTCTGTAAATAAGCAAGCGCTTGAGAAGAACCAATCTTGGCTTACTCTACTCGGCTTTGATATTCAGTTTTTCGAAAAATACATCATGGTTAAAAAACTGCCTATCAATGTGTATAGCATAGATGTGGCGGAGCTAATCAATCGCACGTTAGAGTGTTGTAATAAAGAATTTAGTGATATTCATCATTGGCTTGAATGGTTATACGAGCAAACGCCGAGTAGTTATTTTGTCAGTGATAGCTTTGCGAATTTGCAAATAAAAATACAAAACAATGCACAATGTCTTTCTGCAATACAGGCAAAAGCAGTTAAACTAGACAGTTATATGTTTAGAACAATTTTAGAAAAAGGCGCACAGTGAGTAAGTTACCTGTCATTACCCTAATGGGGCCAACCGCTGCTGGTAAAACAGCACTGGCAATTGAGTTATGTCAGCATTTAGACACAGAAATTATCAGTGTCGATTCTGCGCTGGTATATAAAGGGATGGATATTGGTACCGCGAAACCCAATGCGCAAGAACTGGCACAAGCGCCACATAAATTGATTGATCTGATCGATCCCAAAGATAGTTACTCGGTTGCAGAATTTAGACGTGATGCCATTGAATGTATCGATGCGCTGCATGCGAAAGGTAAAGTGCCCATTTTAGTCGGCGGCACCATGATGTATTTTAAGGGGTTAATAGACGGCTTATCACCTTTGCCTGAAGCGGATGACAAAGTCCGTGCTCAATTAGAAAAAGAAGCCAATGAGCTTGGGTGGCCTGCACTTCATGCACTTTTAACTGAAGTTGACCCAGAAGCCGCAGCGAAGATCAGCGAAAACGACTCTCAGCGAATTAATCGTGCATTAGAGGTGTATCGTTTAACAGGTAAAACCATGACAGAGTTGCAGCAACAAAAGCAGCCAGAATTACCTTATACGTTTCATCAATTCGCCATCGCCCCTTCTGACCGTAAAGTCTTACATGACAGAATCGAAAAAAGATTTAAAATAATGCTAGATCAGGGGTTTAAAAATGAAGTTTTGGCCCTATATCAGCGAGAAGACCTACATTTAGACTTACCGTCGATACGTTGTGTTGGATATCGACAAATGTGGGAACACTTAGCCGGCGAATACGACCACGATGAAATGTTATTTAAAGGAGTCGCGGCGACGAGACAACTCGCAAAGCGACAATTAACTTGGTTGAGGGGATGGCCAAACGTGACTTGGTTAGAGACTGATTCGCAAGAAAACTTGCAACGTGTTCTAACTTCGCTAAGCTATTAGTAGTTGATAAATCAAGCTGTTCGAGTTTTCTCAACAAAGAAAATATAATAACACCTAAAACGAAGGATAAGACAATGGCAAAAGGCCAATCTTTACAAGACCCATTTTTGAATGTTTTACGTCGTGAACGCATTCCTGTTTCAATTTTTTTAGTTAACGGCATCAAATTACAAGGTAAGATCCAATCTTTCGATCAATTCGTAATCTTACTTGAAAATACAGTGAACCAAATGGTTTACAAACACGCTATCTCAACGGTTGTGCCAGCTAGAGCAGTAAATTTCCAATCTGCACAAGGCGGTGATAACTCAGATAATTCTAGTAGCGAAGAAGGTAATTATTAATTTTTTAGGAGCGTAATGCTTGTTTGACCGTTATGAAGCCGGCGAACAGGCAATCTTAGTTCATATCGACTTTCAAAACGAAGGAGATCGAGAAGATCTCAGAGAGTTAGAAATGTTGGTATCTTCTGCTGGTGTTAGAAGTTTGGCGGTTGTGCAAGGCAGTCGCCAAGCACCGCATGCCAAACTGTTTGTCGGAACTGGTAAAGCAGAAGAAATCGCTGAGATTGTCAAAATCCACAATGCAGATGTCATCATCTTTAATCACCAACTCAGCCCCTCTCAAGAAAGAAACCTAGAGAGTATCTGTAAGTGTCGAGTGTTAGACAGAACAACGCTGATTTTAGATATTTTTGCCCAGCGGGCACGTACTCATGAAGGTAAGCTTCAAGTCGAGCTCGCCCAGCTTAGGCATATCTCAACTCGCCTGATCCGTGGTTGGACCCACTTAGAGCGTCAAAAAGGCGGGATTGGCTTACGAGGTCCGGGTGAAACTCAGCTTGAAACCGATCGCCGTTTATTAAGAGAGCGTATAAAAAGTATACGTAAAAGGCTTGAAAAAGTAGCCACGGTTCGAGAGCAAGGTAGGCGTGCGCGTAGTCGAAACGAAGTACCTACTGTGTCTTTAGTGGGCTATACCAATGCGGGTAAGTCTAGCTTATTTAACTTTGTTACTGATGCCGAGGTGTATGCGGCAGATCAGCTCTTTGCGACACTTGACCCAACGCTTAGAAAGTTAGAAATTGACGATATTGGCCCTGTAATATTCGCTGATACTGTAGGTTTCATAAGACATTTACCACATGATTTAGTTGCTGCGTTTAAAGCGACACTGACTGAAACCCGTGAGGCAGATCTACAATTGCATGTGATAGATGTTGCTGACAATAGAAGAAAAGAGAACATAGAAGAGGTACAATCGGTTCTTAAGGAGATTGAAGCAGATGAAATTCCTCAGCTTTTAGTCTATAACAAGATTGATCTCTTAGAAGATGTTAAGCCAAGAATTGATTTTAGCGACGAAGGTGTGCCAATTCGAGTGTGGTTGTCAGCACAGACTGGCGAAGGCTCTGAATTACTACTAGAGGCTATCTCTAAGTTACTGGCAAAGAAAGTGTTTGCTCACACACTTTGCGTACCACCTGCATCAGGTAAGTTACGTGGAGCGCTGTTTAACTTAAATGGTGTAAAGCAAGAAAACTATGATGAGCAAGGTAACTGGCTGCTTGATGTACGTATCCCACAAGTTGATTGGGAAAGATTGAAAAAAGAACAAGGTGCAAATATCGAGCAGTTCATCGTTTCAGGTTAAACAAAGACTGTTACGATTTTCTTCGCATAAAGATATAAGTAATGCGAGATATTTGTTAGATTTAACTTAATTCATTTTAGATAACAATGGAGTATAGCTATGGCCTGGAATGAGCCGGGTAAGAATGGCAATGATAACGACCCGTGGAAAAACCGCGGTGGTAAAGATCAAGGCCCACCCGATCTTGACGAAGTATTCCGTAAATTTGGCGATAAGTTTGGCGGTATTTTTGGCGGCAAACCCGGTGGTAGTAACGGTGGTTTAGGCGGTGCAGGTATTACCTTTGTATTGCTAATAGCTATCGTTGTTTGGGCTCTAAGTGGTATTTATACCGTGAAAGAAGCTGAGCGAGGCATTGTATTACAGTTCGGTAAATTCGATCGAATTGCTGAACCAGGCTTACGCTGGAAGGCAACGTTTATTGAACAAGTGATCCCAATTGATATCGAAGCGGTTCGTTCGTTATCGGCGTCAGGTTTCATGCTAACTGAAGATGAAAACGTAGTAAGTGTTGAATTCGAAGTTCAGTATCGTGTTGTAGACCCAACGCTATATCGCTTCAGCGTGACAGATGCAGATCACAGCTTACAACAAGCGCTTGATAGTGCACTTCGTTATGTTGTTGGTCATTCGCGTATGGACCAAGTATTAACAACTGGTCGTGAAGTGGTTCGTCAACGTACATGGGACGAACTAAACAAGATTATTGAGCCTTATAACCTTGGTTTAATCGTAACTGACGTAAACTTTAAAGATTCTCGTCCGCCTGCTGAAGTAAAAGACGCGTTTGATGATGCGATTGCTGCACAAGAAGATGAAGAGCGTTTCATTCGTGAAGCAGAGGCATACGAAAGAGAAATCGAGCCGCGTGCACGTGGTCAAGTAACACGTATGACACAAGAAGCTGAAGGTTACAAAGAGCGTATTATTCTTGAAGCACAGGGTGAAGTAGCTCGATTTGAACAGTTATTACCTGAGTATCAAGCTGCTAAAGAAGTAACGCGCCAGCGTCTATATATCGACATGATGGAAGAAGTGCTTGGCAGTAGCAGCAAAGTACTGGTTGATGTAAAAGGTGGTAACAACATGATGTATCTACCACTAGATAAGATCATGCAAAATAGTGGTCGTCAAAACACGGTAACTTTACCGAGTGCAAACGATATTAACCAACTTCGCCAGTCGTTAGGCAATTCGCGTAACAATAGCTCGGTAAATAGCACTAACGATCGTTTCTCAAACGACAGATTCAATAACGGGAGATAATCATAATGAGAAATTTTAGTTCCATCCTCTTGATTGTTGCCGTGTTGATGTCGTTTTCATCGGTGTTTGTGGTGACTGAAGGTCAGCGCGCGATTGTATTACTTTTCAGTAAAGTACAAAAAGACAGTGATGATAATGCGGTTGTTTACGGTCCAGGTTTACACTTTAAAGTACCATTTTTTAGTCAAGTACGTCGTTTAGATGCGCGTATCCAAACTTTAGATGGCGCGCCTGACCGTTTTGTAACAAGCGAGAAAAAAGACTTAATCGTCGATTCGTTTGTTAAATGGCGAGTAAATGATTTTAGCGCTTACTATCTGCGTGCACGTGGTGATAAGCAATATGCTGAAACACTACTTAAGCAAAAAGTGAATAACGGTCTGAGAACTAACTTTGGTAACCGTACAATTAAAGAGATTGTATCTGGTGAGCGAAGTGAATTAATGGAAGAAGCATTGGTTCAGGCATCAGAGAGTGCGACTGAGCTTGGTATTGAAGTGTTAGACGTTCGTGTAAAACAGATCAACCTACCTAACGAAGTCAGTGAATCAATCTTCCGTCGTATGCGTGCAGAGCGTACTGCGGTAGCTAAAGAGCACCGCTCTGAAGGTCAAGAGAAAGCTGAAACAATTCGTGCAGAAGTTGATCGTCGTGTGACGGTTATGCTTGCTGATGCTGAGCGTAATGCGCGAAGTGTTCGAGGTGAAGGCGATGCAACAGCGGCTAAGATCTACGCTGATGCATACAATAAAGACGCGGAATTCTTCGGTTTCGTTCGTTCTTTAGAAGCATATAAGAAAACCTTCAATAACAAAGGCGATGTTATGGTGCTATCACCAGACAGCGAGTTCTTTGACTATATGAAGGATGCGAAAGGCGCGAAGTAATTAAATCGCGCTCGTATTTCCTAATTAAAAAGCCCTGATTTTTTCAGGGCTTTTTTGTTGCATTTCAAAACATTGTTTTATTCGCGCTCACAGTACAGAAAAAATACCACTTTTACGGTTATCTTCGTTGTCATTTTCTGGTAAAATCCTCGCCTAATTTTTTCTAAGTGATATTGCAATGGGTAAAAACGTCGTTGTACTAGGCACCCAATGGGGTGACGAAGGTAAAGGTAAAGTAGTTGATCTACTAACAGATAAAGCTTCTCTTGTTGTGCGTTATCAAGGTGGCCACAACGCGGGTCATACTTTGGTGATCAATGGTGAGAAAACAGTTCTACACTTAATCCCGTCAGGTATTTTACGTGACAACGTTAAGTGTGTAATTGGTAATGGTGTTGTATTAGCACCTGACGCGTTAATGAAAGAAGTGGGTATGCTTGAAGAGCGTGGCGTACCAGTTCGTGAACGTCTACTTATCAGTGAAGCATGTCCTCTGATCTTGCCTTACCACGTAGCATTAGACCAAGCGCGTGAGCTAGCGCGTGGTGAAAAAGCGATTGGTACAACTGGTCGTGGTATCGGTCCTGCATATGAAGATAAAGTGGCTCGCCGCGGTCTTCGTGTTGGTGATCTATTTAACCCAGAGCAGTTTGCTGCAAAACTTAAAGAAATTCTTGAGTACCATAACTTCACATTAGTTAACTACTACAAAGTAGACCCAGTTGACTTCCAGAAGACTTATGACGATGCAATGGCTGTTGCTGATATCCTAAAAGCAATGGTTGTAGATGTAACTGAGCTACTTGACCAAACACGTGAAGCAGGCGACAACATCTTATTTGAAGGTGCTCAAGGTACACTTCTTGATATCGACCACGGTACATACCCATATGTAACGTCGTCAAACACAACAGCTGGTGGTGTTGCGACGGGTGCAGGTTTCGGTCCACTTAACCTAGATTATGTACTTGGTATCGTTAAAGCTTACACGACGCGTGTAGGTTCAGGTCCTTTCCCTACAGAGCTTTACGATGGTCTTGATAAGCAAGATCCAGTAGGTAAGCACTTAGGTGACAAAGGTCATGAGTTCGGCGCGACTACAGGTCGTTTACGTCGTACTGGTTGGTTTGATGCTGTTGCAATGCGTCGCGCTGTACAGATCAACTCAATTTCAGGCTTCTGTTTAACTAAACTAGACGTACTTGATGGTGTTGAAACAATCAAGATCTGTACTGGTTACCAGTTAGAAGATGGCACAGTAACAAACGTTACACCACTTGCAGCTGAAGGCTACGAGAAAGTAACTCCTGTTTACGAAGAAATGCCAGGTTGGTCTGAAAATACATTCGGTGCAACGTCAGTAGAGCAGCTTCCTGAAGCGGCTATCAACTACATCAAGCGTATCGAAGAAATCACAGGCGTACCAGTAGATATCATCTCTACAGGTCCTGACCGTATCGAAACAATGATTGTTCGTAACCCATTTGGTGCGTAATTCGGTCTTGTTTAAAAAAAGCTGCTTAGGCAGCTTTTTTTGTGCCTGAATCTTTCCGAGCTGTTTAACTTTGGTATATTTATTGAATGATCTGAGCGTCATTTATATGGGTGAGTGTTTATGTTTCAAAAGCGTCATTTAATCGGCTTACTATTAGCCAGTATAAGTCAATTCCCTTTTGCACAGCCGGAAGAGTTAAAAGCCGTGCCGCTCTACACCCAAGCTGAATTAATTGAGTTGATTAAAAAGAACCAGCATTTAAAGCGTGTCAAAGATGATGAATGTCAGCTCGTGCAAGATATCGAAGCTCGTGCAGAAACCATGGCGTTGCCCTCATATCAATTTTTGTATGGTGACATGTTGGCCTATGCCGTGTGTGTAGAGCGCGACGTTGAACTTGGCCTATATTATATGAAACAAGCTGCAGAGCAGGGCTTAGCCTCAGCGCTGGAGCAGTTAGGCAGATATTACGATGTGGGACAGCTTGTACAAGCTGATAAGGCAATGGCCATTACTTATTTGCGTGAAGCTGCAGCGCAAGGTGATTTAAAAGCGCAAATGCGTTTAGTGCGCTTATTCAATGAAGGTCATGGTAGCCCAAGAGATTATGAAGACGCTTATCGATGGTTATTTCACTCAGTAGTAGCTGACAAAAAAGTTCACAAGCAGATAGAAGTGGCATTGGCAGATCTTGCTAGGAAGATGCCTGCGAGCGTGGTTAGCAGGGCAAGGTTACCAATGTAAAATTGGTAACCTGACTCAATTTACTGTTAACTCACAGCCTCAGATTCATTTTGCAAGTATGAATCTTTCAGTACGCTCATCTTGGGTGGCTGCAGGGCAACAATTTTATCTCCTTCTTTTGGCACATACTTTTGTTCGCTCACAAATGGCCGAATTTCAATTTGTTCATCATCTTTGGCATTTTCTTCAATAATGAACAGGGGCAGAGCCTCTTTATTTACCTCTTGATATTTTTGCCAATCGAATTCTTCTGTAAGCTTAGTTGCGCTTATCTTGCCACCTTTTGAGATCAGGCTACTGAGTTTGGCAAAGCTACCTTGTTCACCAAATAAAATTTGGCGAGATAAGAACGTTGCACTGTCCTTGTTTGCTTTGGCGTGGTTGGTTGAAGAGCGTAGTGAAAATACGCTCTGCTCATTCAATAAATGAGAAAAATACTGTACACCAAGCGCATTATGATGACGGTTAGGAGATAGAGCTAGCACCTTATTGAGTTGCGTCATGGGTAAGTAACGTTCAGCATGCTCTGATTGCGGGTTGCCGTAATAACATTGTAGGCCGTCCATACGTGCCATTTTACAGTTTTCCCAGGCAGGATCAGATAAATGCACACTGATATTTTGTTCTTGTAAACCTTTACCTATTGCACGTGCAACATGATTAGCGCCTATAATCAGTAGAGTATTTGGACTTGGCTGACGGACACCTAAAAACTTAGCGAAGGGGGTGGCTGTTAGGCTTTGCAGTACCACGGTGACTATGATGACAGTGAAGATCAGCGGCACGATTTTTTCGGCATCAGGAATACCTTTTTCGATCATACTTAACGCAAAAACAGAGCCCACTGCAGCGGCAACTATTCCTCGCGGTGCAATCCATGATAGCAGCACCCGAGATTTAAACGATAAGTCTGAATTAAACGTTGAAACCGCAATACAAATTGGGCGCGCAATGAAAAGTACGATAGCGATAAAGACTAAGGTATTTAAACCTAGTAGCATAAGGTCATTAATTTCTAGCCTTGCAGCGAGGAGGATAAACAGACTAGAGATTAAGATCATCGATAAGTCTTCTTTAAACTCTAGTACAGAATCAATTTCTAGGTCGTCTTGGTTAGCCAGCCAAATACCAAACACAGTGACTGCCAATAAGCCTGACTCATGGCTTAAATGATTTGAAAGCGTAAAACTGAATAAAACGAGCGCTAAAATACCAAACTTATGGAGTTCATAAGGCAGCCACTCTTTTCGTATCAATAGGGTAGTGAGCCAGCCACTGATAATACCAATGCCAAGTCCAACCCCGAGTGTTGAGAACAGGGCCCACATAGTGTGGCCAAATACCTCGCCACTGCCAACCAGACTGACAGCTTCAAAGACGAGTACCGCGAATAATGCGCCAATTGGGTCGATTACTATACCTTCCCATCTCAACACTCGGTCTATATCTTGATTTGGTCGCATGGCATTAAGCATAGGCGCAATGACTGTTGGGCCAGTTACAACCAGCACAGCACCTAAAATAGCCGCGACGCGCCAATCTAGCTGTAAAACATAATAACCAGCTAAAGCAATAATGATAAAGGTCGCGAGCATACCTATTGAGCAGAGGTTACGAACAATTTTACCTATGCCTTTTAATTCTCGAAAATGTAAGGTCAGTGCGCCTTCAAAAAGAATAATCGCAACGGATAAAGACACGACAGGGAAGAGTAAATCACCCAGTAAAAGGTCAGGGTCGAGTTGCCCGGTTACTGGACCAAGTAATAAGCCAACTAATAAAAGAAAGAGAATAGCAGGAACTTTAAAGATCCAAGCTAACCATTGCGCAAAGACTGAAAAAACGGCAATTCCAGCAATATAAATAGCTGACATGCACTCTCCTATCATGTAGTCATGCGTGAATATGACTACCTAGTTACTGTAATACCACTCCTCAATAACACTCAATCATTTTGAGGGACTAAAACTGACGCTTGCTTCGTTAAAAATTTCTTATTTAGAACAACTAAATATCAAAATTTTTTCCTTGCTATCGACCAGTTTTCCTTGCCTCAAAATAGATCTCTTAATTAAGAGGATTGGTATAATACCACTCCAAGAATAAAAAAATTTATTAAAAGGAGCGTTATAAAACAAATATATAACGATTTATAAAGCAATTGTCAGTTAATTTTTTGGCTAAAGGCAATTCTGTGCTAACCAGCATAAAACGACAAAGCCATTTAGTTAAACATAGACCTGATTAGGAGAATATGTATTTAAAATGAAGAAATAATGAAAGGTGGAAAGTGGTGGAGCTAAGCAGGATCGAACTGCTGACCTCCTGCGTGCAAGGCAGGCGCTCTCCCAGCTGAGCTATAGCCCCACATTCCAGTTTGGATACGCTGAGAAATTTATATTTTTTTTATTTCATCGTCAATACTGGCGGTAAAAAAATCACAAAGTTTTTCCACGCTTTGTTACACTGACAATCAAAATAATAAGCATGTTAGTCAGTTTACTATGTTGAAATACCCTTTTCTGTTCGTACTTATGACGATTTTTTTGTCTGGATGTATGACAAAACCTGATGAGCCTTTTAAAGTTGCAAATCAAACATTACACACACGTCTGGCTGATAACGGCTCAAAATTATTTGCCTTCATTGTGACCGTTGAGAAACAAGCTCGGGTGAAGTTAGACACTCGAAAAGAGATCTCACGCACTGAGTTTAAGATGTTTCTAAATGAAGAGCATATCGAAGACTCTCCTGCATTAAAGTTAGCCCTAGAAGAGCGTGCGGTACAGCTTCTAAAAACGGCGCTAGACGAGCAGGATTATTGTCAGCAAGGTTATGATATTGAAGAGGTGTATTGGAAAGAGCGCAAGGTTCAGCTAAGAGGTCAGTGTCGTGACTGAAGTTAGTAAGTTATCTGAGTTAGAGAGCTTATTTAAACAATTGAATCTCAATGTAATAAAATACCAACACCCGCCTTTAAACACGTGCCAAGATGCAGACGAACTTAATCTCAACCGGGTTGGTGTAAGGATAAAAAATCTATTTTTACGAGATAATTACGGTAAGCGACATTTCCTATTGTTGGTGCCTTCTGATTATCAGGTAGATTTAAAAGCGCTGTCTAAACAACAACAGTTATCGCGATTGGGATTTGCATCATCTCAACGATTAGCTAAATATCTAGGTGTTAAACCGGGCTGCGTTTCAGCGTTAGCGGTTTTCAACGATACTGAACAAGTTGTTACTGTATGGGTAGAATCAAGTCTATGGCAGGCTGAGCAATTTCAGTGTCACCCGTTTTTCAATGTTCAGACTTGGGTGTTAAACAAAGCCGATTTAGAGCGTTTTTTTGAGTACACAGGTCATGCGCCTCAAGTCATAGATGTGCCTTGTTTGTAGTTAGCAAGGCATGCAATAAGCCCAAGTGAGCAGCAAACTAATAAACAAGTCAAAAACGCGATATAGCCATATTCTTCAAAGATAAACCCAGGTAAGAATGACCCGAGTGCGCCACCACTGTAATAAAAGGATACATAAGCACCGTTAGTTACCGAAGCGGGTGCCGTACTAATTTTGTTTGCTAACGGCGCTGCGGTTGCGTGTATAACGAACATACAACCACAGAAAAGGGTAAAGCTGATAATAAATAAGCTCAATACGTGACTTGTAAGCATGATGTGGCTTACACAATATAAAATAAAAATTAGGCTCAGCAGCGCCCAAGTGTTCTTAATTCGTTTATTAAGCCAGGGGGTGCAAACAGATAAAACCGCCCCGACCAAATAGCCCGTGTAAATAAAACCGATTTCTTTACTATCCGTAATGCCGTATTGGTTTTGTACAATAAAGGGTAAAAAGTTTAGCAATGCGGCAAAGCAAAAAAACATGAAAAATACTGCGACGAATAGGCGTAAAAGAACAGTGTCTTTTAAATGTGCTAAATGAAGCCAGGGCTTTATTTTTTGTTTAGTGCTTTCTTCTTTTTTGTGTTGTTTAGGAATGATTAACGCAAGGACAACTAAACTCACACTAACCAAGTAGAAAAAGTGCTGCCACTGCCAAAATGCGGCAAAATTTGCTGCAAGTATCCTGCCCAAGTAACCCCCAATAATTGAACTACCAATATACAGAGTCATATTTCTTTGTAGTGCATCGCCTTGAAAAGTGGTGCCGATATAACTTGTCATGCCTATTAGCGCAGCAGGTAATGTAAGGCCTTGTATTAGTCTGCAAATTAATAGTCCTGAGAAGTAATCTGAATAGGCAAAAAGTAAGTTACTTACAGCAAGGATCAATAAGGCGATACGCAAAATAGACAACGGATTGAATTGGCTCAGCATAACGCCGTAGCAAAGTGGTGCGATGGCAAGAGGGAGCATAGTCACAGTCATTAATGTTCCACTGTTTGCAATTGAAACATCATATAGCTCAGAAAAAATAGGTAGTAGAGGCTGAGGGGCGTATAAGACTAAAAATGTACAGACAGAGCAAAGCAGTAATTTAAATAATGACATGGTGTCTGATACCCAAAACAGCGCAAATAAGAAACTATTGTGCTAAACCTAAATAGGCTAGTTAAATATAAAGTTAAATTGCAGAGCATGTTAATGCATGAAACGCATTAAGTTTAAAGCTTTATCAATTAGTTGGTAATTTTTTGCGCTAAATCACACTTTATTTGCTTTACTTTAGTTAGATTGCAGTTGCACCTCTCTTTGTCGTGTCGTGCATCTGAGTTAATATATTGGGAATTGTATTTTCATGGAGTTGCAGCATGGGTTCTCTACAAGACCAATTACTAAAAGCAGGTTTAACGACTGAGCATAAAGCCAAAGTTGCTAAAACCGAAAAACGTAAAGCACAAAAGAAGAAAAAGAAAAAAGGCGCGACAAGTGATCAATCTGACTTACAAAAGCATATTGAGCAAACAAAGCTTGAACAACAGCGCAAAGCAGAAGAGCTAAATCAAGCTAAACAAGCAGAATTAAAAGAGCGCGAGCAAGTTGCCCGTGTTAAGCAAATTTTAGAGCACCACAACCAAGATGAAATTCGTGGTGAAGTGACATTCAACTTTACTTACGACAATAAAGTAAAAGAGTTGGATGTGAACGAGCAAACTAAACAAGCCCTATCAAAAGGGCGTTTAGCAATTTGTGTTCTTGAAGGTAAGTTTTATGTACTTCAAGACGAGCCAGCACGTAAGATCGCTGAAGTTGACGAAAAATACATTGTTTTTCATGTTGCTGATGATAAAACAGAAAGCGATGAAGATGACCCATATGCGGGTTATGAGATACCAGACGATCTAACTTGGTAAAGTCGTGATTGGGGCAAATAAAGAATTCATATAGTCACACAAGAAGAGAAAATTATGAGTAAAGTAAAATATCTGGTTTTAGGTGCAGGCATTGCGTTCACTGCATTTGCAAACAATGCAGAAGCTGCAGATGGTAAAGCGTTATACACGGCAAAAATGTGCCAAACATGTCACGGTGCTGAAGGTAAAGCGCCTATCATGGACGCGTACCCTAAAATCAATGGTCAAAACAAAACATACCTACTTAACCAAATGAAAGACATCAAATCTGGCGCACGCGCTAATGGTATGTCTATGGCAATGAAAGCGATGGTTGCAAATGTATCTGACGCTGAGCTAGAAGCGATTGCTGATTATTTATCAAAAGTTAAGTAATTCACATTGGATTACGAAAAAACCACCGCATGTCGGTGGTTTTTATTTTATTGAACATCGAACAAGAGTCATTTAGACTTCTAAACTTCTAAATTGGCAGGTTGAGCCAAGTTAATATTTTAAGGCAAATTATGTTTGAACTACCAAAACTCAACTTAAAAGGCAAAGTGAGCGAACAAGAGTGGCAACTTCGTGTTGATTTAGCTGCTTGTTATCGCCTAGTTGAGCACATGCGTTGGGGCGATTTAATCTATACGCATATGTCGGCACGTTTACCGGGTACTGATCATTACTTAGTAAATGCGTTTGGTTTGAGTTTTGATGAAGTGACGGCATCTAATCTGGTGAAGGTTGATTTACAAGGTAACATTTTGGATGACACACCATTCGAAATAAACCCAGCCGGATTTACTATACACAGTGCTATTCACGAAGTAAGAGAAGACGCACACTGTGTGATCCACCTACATACAAAAGAAACCATCGCTGTTGCCAGCCTTGAGTGTGGTTTATTGCCATTAAGCCAACACTCTATGTTTTCATTGCCCTCGTTGTCTTATCACGATTATGAAGGCTTAGCGGTGAATGAAGATGAAAAAGCGCGCCTACAGAATGATTTAGGCACCACTAATCATATGCTGTTAGTTAACCATGGTGGCCTAACTGTGGGTCCAACGGTGGGTGATGCCTTTATGCGTTTTTATGACTTACAGCGCGCTTGTGAAATTCAAGTTGCAATTCAAGCGACGGGCCAAAAAGCCGTGCCTGTGCCTCAACCAATCATTGACAATATTTATAATCAAGCAAATGTCGTTCATAGCGGTAGCACAGGTGGTCAGTTAGCCTGGCCTGCAATGCTGAGAAAAGCGTACCGCCTTGATCCTAGTTTTGCTGAATAGGAGCTAACATGAAAGTAACTCGCGTCGAAGTTTTTGATATCCATTGTCCAGACAGACCAGCTTGGACTCCAGTTTTTGTTCGTATTCATACTGATGAAGGTATCAGTGGGGTAGGTGAGGCAGGTCTTGCTTATGACTTAGGTCACAGTGCGGCAGCGAGTATGATCAAAGAAATGGCAGAAGCGTTTCTTATCGGTCATGATCCATTTCAAACAGAAATGCTTTGGTCACGCATGCTACGTGAAAGTTTTTGGGGATTAGGTGGTGGCCCTGTAGTTTACGCTGCGATGAGTGCTATTGATACTGCACTGTGGGACATTAAAGGCAAAGCATTAAATCTGCCTGTTTATCAACTTCTTGGTGGTAAAGTAAACCCAGAGCTTCGCACCTATGCGTCACAATTACAGTTTGACTGGGATGATGAGTTCAAAGCCCTTGTGCAACCTCATGAATATGCAGAAGCAGCACACAAAGCGATTGCAGAAGGATACGACGCGGTTAAAGTTGATCCGATTCAGTATGATAAAGACGGTAATACGTATTATGATCGTACTAAGCTTATCTCTCGCGCTGAAATGAAGTTATACCGTGCGCGTATGGCGGCTATTCGTGAAGCTGTAGGGGATGAAGTGGACATTATTTTTGAGTGTCATAGTTTGCCAGGTGCTACATCAGCTATTCAAATCGGTGAGATCGCAGAAGAGTTCGACTGTATGTACTACGAAGAGCCAGTGAATTACTTAAACCACTCGTTACACGCGAAAGTTGCCGATAAAGTAGCAGTGCCAATTGCAGGTGGTGAGCGTTTATATAACCGCTGGGGTGTGCGTCCATATTTAGAAGATCAAAGCATTGATGTATTACAGCCAGACATTGGCTTGTGCGGTGGCTTCACTGAAACGAAGAAGGTGTGTGATTATGCAGATATCTTCGATGTGCGTATTCAAGCACACGTATGTGGTGGCCCTGTTGCAACGGCTGCGTCACTTCATTTAGAAACAGCTATTCCTAACTTCTTAATTCATGAGCACCATACTTATGCGATCAAGAAATGGAACCGTGAGTTATGTATTCAAGATCCACAGCCTAAGAATGGTGTATTCAAAGTATCAGAAGCGCCAGGTATCGGTATTGAGCTAAATGATGAAGTGGTTATGCGTTCAACGCGTGTTGAAATCAAATAATCAAAACATGCTTTAAGAAGTAATGCGCTTAAGTCAGCAAGAAGTTCACTGACTTAAGCGTTGCAAAATTGCAAATGGTTAATTTGTCAGAGTTTCAAATTTGCTTTCTAAAAGTTGAGTCGCTTTATCTACAGGCAGCGGTTTAGAGAAATAATAACCCTGCAAAATACCACACCCCATTACATTTAATAGATAAGCTTGCCTTTCGTTTTCAACGCCTTCAGCGACTACGGTTATATTTAGATACTTGGCTAAGCGAATGATCGTTGCAGTAATATTTCGATCTTGATCAGAGTGCTCTATGTCCATAATAAAAGAGCGATCTATTTTGAGAATATCAATCGGAAAACGTTTTAAGTAGCCCAGAGATGAGTGTCCAGTCCCAAAGTCATCAAGTGCAATTGTGACACCCAGTGCTTTTAGACGATGCATAATTTTAAGTGCTTGCTCAGGGTCCGCCATCATCGCACTTTCTGTGATCTCAAGTTCTAAACAATGGGCTGGGATATGGTGTTTGAGTAAACACTCACGCACAGTGTCGACTAGGAAATCACTTTCAAAATGTTTGGCAGAGATATTAATAGCAACATGGTTGCCCTGTAGTCCCATGATACGCCAAAGACTTATTTGCTGACATGCTATATCTAGTAGATAGTTAGTCATTGGAATGATCGCGCCGCATTCTTCTGCGAACGGGATGAAGTTTGCTGGACTCTCTGTTGTACCATCATCTTGCAACCATCTAACTAGCCCTTCAAACCCAACGAGTTTGTTGTTATCGGCTTGGAATTTGGGCTGATAGAAAAGTTTAAATTGTTGATCTTCTATTGCCCTAAGCAGTGCCGATTCACGAGATAGAATGGTAGGGTCTAGCTGGTGGCGTTGCTTGTCGAAAAATTGATAACTGTTATTGCCTTTGTGCTTGGCATGATCCAAAGCTGAATCCGCACAGCGGATCAAATGCTCACTATCAATGGCATCATCAGGATAAATAGCTAAGCCACAAGACGCACTCACCGAAGTTTCAACACCTTGATGCGTGAAGGGGTGGTTAATACACTTTAAAATGTCATCAGCGAGCTTCTTGGCAAAGAAAATAGTCATGCCAGAGAAGAGGTAGGGAGGAATAAGTACGGCAAATTCATCGCTACTAACGCGTGCAAGGGTAAAACCTTTATCGAGATGTTGAGATAAGCGGTTAGCCACTTCTTTTAGCAGCGCATCACCGCTTTCATGACCCATGAGGTCGTTAATTTTTCTGAAGTGATCTATGTCTATTAGCACCAGTAGTAAAGAAGGGAATGCTTTATTGCAACTCGCAATCGCTTGATTTAATGACTCAATAAAGAGCGTACGGTTCGCAAGTGCTGTAATGGGATCTCTGGTTGATAAAGTGAGAAGTGCTTTTTCATTTGCCTTACGCTCAGTGATATTGGTGAGTACACCTAAATAAAACACTTCAGATGGGTGCTCTTCATGGGTCAGTTTTGTAACCGTTACATCGAGCGCCAGTTTTTGACTATTTGCACCTAATGTCCAGACTTCACCTGTCCAATAATCATTAAGTTGGCTTTCGGCGACGATATGTTGCTCTAAAGCGCGGTCTCTTCCATCTTCGTTATAAATTTTGGGTTTATGGCCCACTAATGCTTCGGCTGAATAACCTGTGATATCAGTGTAGGCATCGTTTACTTTTAAGACATTGAAGTGCTCGTCGGCAAGCCAAATTGCATCTTTGGAATGCGTCATTAACATGTCACTAAAGTGCTCGGTTAATTGTGATTTAGAGGTACTTAGTTGGCGTTTAAACAACCAGAATATGCAGCTCGCAGCAAAAGAGAGTGCCAAAAACCAATGCCACCAAACTTTCTTTGGTTGAGCAGCTGTCACTCTGAGTGTCTTCGAAATATCCTCACTGGATGCGGACACTTCTAACATCATCATTTCTGTAGGTGTCAGAGTGAGTTTATGGTTTTCTAATATTCGCCACGATGCTTCTTCTGACAATCTATAACTGAGTTGACATGTTTCACAGCTGTTAAACCACAAACTAAAACGCTTTACATCCGGATCTAAAGTAAGGGGTAATGTTGGTGAAAATGATTCAGTAACTTTATCGCGATAATGATAGCGAACATGGGATAAAGCCAGTGCCGCGGTTTTAATCTCTGGTTGCTGTGCAATGAGCGAGAAGCTATTGTTGAGTAGCATGAGTTTTTGTCTGAAGTTCAATACTTGGCGCTGGGTTTCAAACGGTGAAATTAAACGATTTGTCACTGTATTCTGATATAGGGCGATGCCTTTTTTATCAAACTGCCAAATTCCTTCTTCTGCTTGGCCTAAATATTTACCTGAAAATTGATTTCGTTGAATAAAGCCAGTTATTTGTTTATTGATTAATGTTAGTTCAAATAACCCTAGCTCAGTACTGAGAAGTAAGCTTTTGGAGAGCTTTGAGTAAAGCACATCATGAAATATCAAATTCTTGAAGGGGAGTGTTAGCTTGCTTGCTTCGCCATTTTCTAGCAACCACAATGCGCTCGGTGTTGAAGCGATATATTGGTCACTGGCTAGTTGGGTAACACTGTGAATGTCTTTAATCTGGTAGCGTTGTAATTGTGCTTTACTGCTCAGATCAAAATGACTTAAGCCATTATTATCACGTACCCATAAACTACCAGATGTAAAGTAAAGCGCTTGGGTGTCTTGTTTATCGATGAATGGGAAGAAGTTACCTTTTTCACCGCTAAATATAAATATTTGCTTTGCCGTTGCGACCGCCCAGCGACCACCATCGATATATCTCACAGCATTCACAGGTTGGCTTTTGGCAAATCGTTGAAATGCCAGCATACCTTGTTGATAAAGTTTCAGCTCTTCTGAATTTTCAATGTCGGTTTGAAGTGCTAAGTTAGCAGGTTGGAACTTGTCCCATTTTCCAAGTTGCGATACCCAAATCGATTGCTGCGTGATTTTTAAATCATCAATGGGTAAATTATTAATTTGATATTGATACTGAGTGTTATTTTCTAGGTTGTAGCTATTAATAAAAGTATTTTCAAAGCTGAGTAGCTCAGAGCCATAAATGAACAGATTTTTCGCAGCAGAAAAAGGTAAAGTTCGCAGTTCATCATCATAAATAAGCACCGAATTATCAAGCGTTTTAAGGATCACTGTATCTTTATAGAGAAGCAGTTTATCGACTTCGAATGATAGTTTTATTAGGCTTTGCTTAGCTGTTTCTGGTGTCCACCTTATCAGCTCATTGTCTTTTGAGATATAAGTTAGGGTTTGAGATGATGTTTGCCAAAGTTGTGCTTTTAGATTTATCGGTAACAGTGACAAAGTATTATTCTTTAATTGATATAAGCGCTCGTTACTTTGAAAAATAATCCCATTATCGGTATCGCTGATTTTGTTTACTGGAGAGTTGAGCCAAGTTCGCGCTTGAGAAGTTACCGTATCTATTCTTGTGAGACCTTTCTGGTGTCCAATCCAGATGTAAGGTGCATGGCTCAAAATATCAAGAAACGGGGGAGTCAGTTCATTGGTAAGTTGTTGCGCATCAAATTCATTATGGCCGTCAAATTTAATTAAACCATCAGGGTATAAAAACCAATGTTGATTATTGGATTGACTCGCTATGGCAATAGGTGTGGCGTTGAGTTGCAATGCAACAGCTGGAACGCACAAAACCAATAGGCAAAACAGCAATGAATGCCATAACTTCATAATATTAACTAACCTCCTCACTCCTTGTTAGTATTTTATATTAGTGAATAATTCATTGCTGTGCGAGTAAATTGTTAAAAAACAGCTAATTATTTTGAGTTAGGAAAGCCTAATTGACGCCATGACTCATACACAAATACTGCAACTGCGTTAGATAGGTTCATACTGCGGCTGTTTTCTTTCATCGGAATACGCACTCTTTGCTCTGCAGGCAGAGAAAAAATGATGTCTTCCGGCAGCCCGCGAGTTTCAGGCCCAAACATTAAACAATCACCGGCTTGGTACTCAGGTTCATGATGATAAGTGCTACCTTTTGTGGTGCAAGCAAATACGCGCTTTGGTTTCTCAGTTTCTAAATAGCTTTTAAAAGAAGGGTGACGTTTTACTTCACTGAACTCATGATAATCAAGGCCTGCACGACGAATGCGCTTATCATCCCATTCAAAGCCCAGAGGCTCTATTAAATGTAATGTGTAGCCAGTATTAGCACATAAACGAATAATATTTCCCGTATTTGGTGGGATTTCAGGTTGGTATAAAACAATATCTAACATAATCACCTCTAAAAATATTGAGCTAAGTATACCGAAAAGTATACTGAGCAATAAGTCATTTAGGTGTCTAACAGGCTTATATCAATTGCGATACATAAAGGAGTGAGTTTATGAAGCGTCAGTACGATGTGCTAGTGCGTTTTTCAAGTTTATTTACTATGACAATAGTAAGTATCATGATAGCGGCAAAGGCTTGGGCTTGGTTAGCATCAGGTAGCGCGGCTATGCTGGGCTCGCTTACTGATTCCTTGTTAGATATTTCGGCATCAATGATGAGCTTTTTGGTTTTAAGTTATGCGCTGAGACCTGCTGATGACGACCATCGCTTTGGTCATGGAAAAGCAGAGGCATTAGCTGGACTTGGTCAAGCGGCATTTATTTCTGGTTCGGCATGCTTTTTGGCATTTCACGGTATTGAGCGTTTAATTAATCCCGTTCCTTTACCTCACTCTATGTTGGGCGTTTGGGTCAGTGGTTTCGCAATATTGTGCACATTATTGGTCGTGGCGGTTCAGCAATATGTGGTGAAGCATACTGAGTCTATCGCTGTAAAAGCGGATTCACTGCACTACAAAGGAGACCTATTATTAAATGCTGCCGTGCTAGTAGGTATTTACTTAGCATCAATAGGTTATTTATTTGCTGATTCCGTATTTGCCATCGGGGTAGCGTTTTATTTGCTATTTAACTGCTGGGAAATCGCCAAAGAAAGTGCCAATCATCTAATGGATAAAGAACTCCCAGACGAAGAAAAAGTTCGCTTGGTGTCAATTATTTCAAAGCATCCCGATGTACAAGGGGTTCATGATTTAAGAACACGGCAAAGTGGCAAGCTAAAATTTGTGCAATTCCATATCGAGCTCGATAAGCTGCTAAGCCTTCAGCAGGCACATGCGATATCAGATGAAGTATGTGAAAAAATTCGCGCTGCATTTGGCGAGCACATCGATATTATGGTGCATCAAGATCCGGTTGCCTTAAATGAGCGGTGTGAGTCACAAAACTCATAAAACTGTTGCATCAATGGGTGACGAATAGAATCAATTTCATTTAGCAGCTCATGTTTCGCCATAGGAAATTCAGAGATACTGATGTGAGATTGCTTTTGTGCCCACTTTTTTGTTGCTAGGTTGTCAACAATACTGTCTTGCTCTGCAAGTGCAATATGGATGGGGGTAGGGCTTAAAAGTTCAGGTAACAAAAAAGTCCAATTGAGCGCTGCTTGTAACCAAGCAAAGCTTACTCCACCTAATTTTAGATGGGCTTGATTTGCATATAGCGCTCTAAAATGCGCATACCTTTCAGCGCTATTGGTTAACTCGTTTTCAGAGAAGGGCTTTTCTGCATAACTAGCTTGGCCAAGCGCATAACGCTGTGAAAAACCTAGACGGCATGCTGAGCGCGCTACCCAGAGAGCGACTTTACTTGGAAAAGGTGCAGTGTTTATCCCCAACATAGGCGCACATATAAAGGCACCTTGTGCGTTCACCGGATACCTCGCCATATAATCACAGCATATCGCGCCGCCCATAGAATGCGCTAATAAAAAGTAATCGCTGCTGACTTGGGGCTTTACGATGCTTTCAATGAACAGATGTAAATCGTCAGCAAAGTCTTCAAATTGCTCAATATATCCTAGCTGTTGATCGGCTGTGAGACGCGCAGATTGCCCTTGGCCAATATGGTCACAGCAGTACACGGCAATATTGTTCTGATTGAGCTCCCAGATTAACTCTCTATATTTATGACTTGCTTCAATGCGCCCAGAAATCAGCACCACCGCATAATCAATGTTTTCAGGCTGATGAATGGTGTAGAACAAATTGCCATGTTTACCAGCAAATTGGCTATGAGTACCCGACTGCCAATGCTGCTCTATGGTGTTGATATTGTCGTTAAGTTGGTCTGAATAGCTGTAAAACGTCATAGTGGTAATGTAATTGTGACCGTTAACCCATGTGGCTGGTGGTTAGTAAAGTGAATATCACCTTGATGGGCGAACAGTGCCCGCTTAGCAATGGCTAAACCTAAACCAATCCCACCAGATTGTCGAGCCCGAGCGCTATCAGTGCGATAAAACGCATTACCAAGTTCAGTCAATGCCGCTTCATCAACGCCTTGCCCGTCATCTTTAATTAGGATTACTAGCTCACCGGCTTGTTGCATGATGTCAAATTCAATACAAGAGTCGGCATACTTGATGGCGTTTCTGGTGATATTTTCAATTGCAGACGTTAACAAGATAGCATCACAGCTTAGTTCTATATCAGGGATCGAACTATTTAATAGTGTCTTATTGTGTTGTTGCGCTTCAAATTTGGCATTTTGAAGTAATTCTTGTAACAAGCTAGAGAGTGGGATTGGCTCAATGTTAAGTTGATGATCAGCATATTCTAAGCGTGACAAGGTCAGTACATCAGCGAGCATTTTATCTAAACATTGAGACTCTTTTTCTATACGTGTTAAATAGCTTTGCGTTGCATCATTGGCACTATCTTGTGCCATAGCATTAGCCAGATTTAAACGCGTTAGCGGCGTGCGCAATTCATGGGAGACATCGGCCAATAACTGTTTATGTGCTTGTATGCTTTGAGTGAGCTTATCTGCCATAAAGTTAAAGTCATGAATGAGCTGACCGACTTCATCTTTACGCTGAGAGTCTAATGGAGCACGTACATTAAGCTCGCCTTGTGCAAGGCGTCTTGCACTGCGACTGAGCGTATTCAATGGTGTAATTAAATAAATGGTTAAGAAGATGCTCAAAATCACAGAAGGAATAAATACTGCGAGTAATTTCATCCACACAGGTAGCATGCGGATGGAATGGAAAAGCATAGGTCTGCGCAGAGGCTTAATTTGATATAAACGATATGCTTCTTGATTAAGTGAAATATCAACAGGTCCGTAAGCAACAAAACGCTCAGTTCTAATTTGGCTCGGCACGTTTTCATCACCGAGATCGTTTAATACTGATAAGTTTAAATTACGGTCGTTATTTTCGGTGGCAATAGTTTTATCGATATTATCATGGACCAATAAAATCATACTGTGGCGAGATAAACGCGGGTGGTCCACAGCTTGTTGTAGCGTTTTATTATGATCTTCAACCAGCCTAACAATATTACGCTTCAAATGATTAAGACTGTTTAACTGTCTGCCATGAAGCGGGTCATTATCTAACAGCTCCCCCTGCAGGCGGGTGAATAAAACCAATAATAAAAAGATACAAACTATGGTCAGCCAAAATCCTGCGAATGCTTTATAAAATAGCCGACTACTAAGTGCTTGTTTAAAGTTATTTTTACTGAGCCAAAAAGACATAACCGCTGCCTCGCATGGTCTGGATACAATTCGCATCGCTATGTTGCGCTATTTTTTTACGCAAGTTACTGACATGCATGTCGATAGAGCGATCAAATGGGGCAAGCCGACGGCCCAGCACTTCTTGGCTAATCGTTTCTTTGGTGACCACTTTACCGACTTGTGTCATAAGTAGTTGCAACACGGCAAACTCTGTGCCTGTGAGTGTAAGCTGTGCTTGGTTTACGTGCACGGTTCGCGCAGCCATATTAAGGGAAACGCGATTGTGTTCGATGATCTCAGCGATTTCAGCTTGCTTTACAAACTCGACACGGCGGGTAATGGCATTAATACGAGCCAATAATTCTCTATGATTGAAAGGCTTGGAAATATAATCGTCGGCACCCAACTCAAGTCCAAATATGCGATCAAAATCATCGCCTTTGGCGGTCAACATGATCACGGGAGTCAGGTGAGTTTGGCGAAGCTGTTTGAGTACTTCAAAGCCATCGAGTTTTGGCAGCATGATATCCAGTAAGATGACGTCGAAGTTATCTGCTTTGGCCATTGCTAAACCCGCTTCACCATCAAACGCTTGGCTGACAGTATGATTCTGAATTTGCAAATATTCGCAAAGCAAATTACTTAATTCAATATCGTCTTCTATTAGTAATAATTGGCTCATGAGGCACCTGACAGCATTGTACTTCTTATCTCTAGTGTACTGATAATCACATTGTATTGCAGAACTTTACACACTCTTTACGTTCGCTTGCGTTACTTTGCATTGCAGTGATTAGACTTGTAAGCAAGTTAACCCGAGAGAGAAATTATTATGAAATTATCAACTTTATTAAGTGCCATTGTTTTAACTGGCAGCATTTTAGTATCTGTGACAGCTAGCGCTAAAGGTCACTCAGAGCACCGCGGAGATTTTCTACTCTCTAAACGTGCAGTAGCGGCACTTGATTTAACCATCGACCAGCAAGCGCAAATCAAGTCGATTATTACAGAACTTAAAGCGGATAAAAAAGATAGAAAACTAGAGCGTAAAGAAAATCGCGAGGCTTTTCGCGCTTTAGTCGAAGCAGAAAACTTTGATGAAGATAAAGCAAAAGCCTTGATGTCAGACATTAAAGCTGAGCGCTCAGAAAAAATGTTAGCGCACCTGAAAAGCCGCCATCAGATTTGGCAATTACTGACAGTAGAGCAAAGAGAGAAATTAACTGAGATGCGCGAAAAGCGTAAAAATAAGCAACGTCGTCACCGCGACTAACTAGCACTCACAAAATACCTTCAACATAATACCAATCCTCAATAATACTCAATCATTTTGAGGGACTAAAACTGACGCTAACTTCGTTGAAAATTTCTTATTTAGAACAACTAAATAGCAAAACTTCCGCCTCGTTATCGACTAGTTTTTCTTGCCTCAAAATAGACCGCTTAATTAAGAGGATTGGTATAAAAAGGCGACTATCAATTTAAGATAGTCGCCTTTTTCACATTCTTTCAAGCTTTTTGAGCGAGTTATAGAAAGAGGTTATTGAAAGAAATCATCGTTTTTAGCCAGCATGGCTTCAATGTCTTCAATCATATCTTGTTTGGCTTGCTCATCAAGTTCTTCACTTGCAGAGAGCTTACTCGATATCTTGTTATTTTCTTCAGACCATTCGCCTAAATCAATTAACTGACAACGCTTTGAACAAAAAGGGCGGTGTGGGCTTTGCTCGCCCCATACGACATCGGCTTGGCAAGTCGGACATTTTACAACTGTGGCCATTATCATTCTCTATTGATTTGGTTTGGCCACAGTGTAATTAAAAGCAATGCGCTTTGCTACCTGATACTAGATTCTAGTGCTTAGATTCAAGGAGCTAGAATTTAGTAACTGGTTACTCGATTTATTTCTGCAAGAGAAGTCACGCCTGCTGCGGCTTTTTTCAGACCTGAAATTCGTAAATTCGCAAATCCAGCTTTTGCTGCCATGTCAGCGATTTGAATCGAGTTACCGCCTTCCATAATAACTTGTGCGATTTCAGGCGTGATTTTAACCACTTCATATACACCAACACGGCCTTTGTAGCCTTCAGTACAATGATCGCAGCCATTGGCTTTGTATAGTGTTATGTCATTGATACCCGCTTTGACAAAACCTTGACGATTGAGCTCTTCTTCAGGCAAGGTTTCAGGCGTTTTACATTTAGGGCATAAACGACGCGCTAGACGCTGTGCGATGATCAAGCTGATCGAGCTTGCTACGTTATAAGCGGGTACACCCATATTCAGTAGACGGGTTAAGGTTTCAGGTGCTGAGTTGGTGTGAAGTGTACTCATTACCAAGTGACCCGTTTGTGCAGCCTTAATGGAGATCTCAGCGGTTTCTAAGTCACGGATCTCACCAACCATCACCACGTCGGGATCTTGACGTAAGAAGGCTTTAAGCGCATTGGCAAAGGTCATCTCTGCTTTTGGATTGATCTGAACTTGGTTGATCCCTTCAAGGTTAATTTCAACTGGATCTTCCGCAGTACTGATATTGCGCTCAGGTTTATTGAGAATATTTAGACCCGTATAAAGTGATACTGTTTTACCAGAACCTGTAGGACCGGTTACTAAGATCATCCCTTGTGGCTGTGCCAGGGCATCCATATAGAGTGCTTTTTGCTCTGGCTCGTAACCCAACACATCAATGCCTAACATGGCGCTTGAAGAGTCAAGAATACGCATTACGATTTTCTCACCCCATAAAGTGGGTAGGGTACTGACACGAAAATCGATGCTTTTACGATCTGAGATCTTTAATTTAATACGGCCATCTTGCGGTTTACGTTTTTCGGCAATGTCTAAGCGAGACATAACCTTGATACGCGCCGACAAACGCGTTGATAAACTGGTTGGTGGGCTTGCCATTTCATGTAGCATGCCATCGATACGGAAACGAATACGGTATTTATGTTCGTAAGGCTCAAAGTGTAAATCTGACGCGCCTTTTTTAATGGCATCCATTAAAATTTTATTGATGTAGACAATGATAGGGGCATCATCTTTGTCTTTTTCATCGTTGGTGTCTTGCTGCTGTTGAGTTTCTTCAACATCCATGCCTGAGAACTCTTTAAAGTCGTCCTCACTCATGGATAGGCCACCATTGGCATCGAATAGTTGATCTATCTTTTGTTCTAACTGTTTGTAATCAACCACCACCACTTCACATTGTAAACCGGTGCTAAATTCGAAGTTTTCAAATGCACCGTAATCTGTGGGATCTGAGGTGGCGATATATAGCTTGCGACCTTTTTTGACTAAAGGCAGTAAATGGTGCTGGCGGATCAGCTTTTCTTTAATAAGCTCTTTTGGTAGCTGCTCAACGTCAAAGTCACTTAGGTCAAACATTGGCACTCTAAAGAGATCTAGGCATTGTTCAGCCAGCTCTTGACCTGTCATCCCACTACATAAACAGATAAGCTCAGCCGTTGACTGTGCTTCGGGCTGCTTTAATTTTAATTGCTCTGCGGTTACACGACCGAGTGTAATAAATTTCCGTAAAAGGGGAGAGTGATGTTCCATAATGCCTCTATGACGACTTGAACTTAGTTTAGCTTAGCAAAAAATATCTAAGCAAAAAATAGACCTAACTCAAAGTATTACTTTTGTGCTTAATGAGTGCTCAGTACGAGCTGCCGAGTGATAAAGACCAATTAAACTATTTACTTATTTCAGCTTGTTGCAAAAAAGCGTGGTGTAACTCTTCAACGTCTATAAGGACTGAGCTAATGTCACGGTGATTATCAAGAACTGAATCGGCCTTTTGTAACTTATCTTCCCGTGACATTTGTGCAGCAATAATGTTCTTTACTTGCTCAGTGCTGACTGAGTCTCTCGTGGCTGTACGTGCCAGTTGCACCTCAACTGGGACATCAACCAGCAAAGTGTGGTCGCATAGTGCATCGAGTTTGTTTTCGAACAGCAGAGGCGCACTTAACACCACATAAGGACTGTTGGCGTTGGTTAGCTGCTCTGTAATATTTTGACGGATAAGTGGGTGTAGCAAATTATTCAACCAGCTTTTCTGTTCTGAGTCGGCAAAAATAATGTCACGTAACTTAGCTCGGTTGAGTGAGCCATCGTCTAACAAAATAGTTTTACCGAAGTGCTGTTCGATGGCGTTTAGACCATCACTGCCAATTGCTACGACATCTCGGGCAATGACATCGGCATCAACAATTTCAATACCCAGAGAAGCAAGGTGGTTTGACACGAGAGTTTTACCTGCACCTATGCCCCCTGTAAGTCCTAAAATCCAGTTACTCATACTTGTTTACCTGAAAAACGGGCTTAATTAGCCTAAAAGAGAAAAGTACCAAGTTTGAATCTCGGTGTCATAGAGCATAGCCAGCCAACCTGCGATAGCTAAGTAGGGCCCAAATGGAATAGGCGTACTGTGCTCTTTACCTTGCACTGCTAATTGAATGCTACCTATTACAGCGCCTACAACACTCGATAGTAAAACTATGGTTAAAATGGCCTGCCAACCTAATAGTGCGCCAAAAATAGCTAACAGCTTAAAGTCACCATAGCCCATGCCTTCTTTGCCAGTGAGTAGCTTAAATGCCCAAAATACTGTCCATAAACTTAGGTAGCCTACTGCAGCACCGACAATGGCTTCGCTAGGAGCAATGGTATAGCCCATGACACTGGCAATTAACGCCAACCAAACTAAAGGCAGCGTGAGTTGGTCTGGTAATAACATGTGATCGATATCGATAAAAATAAGCGCCACGAGTACCCAAGTGATAAAAATATAAAGCAAGCCAAGCTCAGTAGCACCAAAATCAAGTGCAATCCAAAGTGAGGCGAGGGCAGTACCTAGCTCTACTAACGGGTAACGAACTGAGATTTTTGCTGAGCAACTGGCGCATTTGGCCTTTAACATCAGCCAGCCCAATAAAGGAATATTATGCCAAGCTTTAATTGGGGCTTTGCAGTGTGGGCAAGTAGAGTTAGGTTTAATTAGGTTGAAAGTGTCGTTGCTTGATGCTGTTTGCTTGCTAGAGTTTGCCAATTCATCGGCCAACGATAAACGACACTCTTGCTGCCACTCTCGCTGCATCATGATTGGCAGGCGGTAAATCACCACATTTAAAAAGCTGCCGATACACAAACTCACTAAACCAACGGTTAACAGAAAAAACCACTGTTGGCTTTGCATCAAATAAATTACTTCTTGCATTAAAACGTCACTTTCTAAAAGGTAGAAAACAGGGCTTAAACCACAGAGCCAAGTTGGAAGATAGGTAAGTACATGGCAATAATAAGGCCACCAACAAGCACCGCTAACACACCCATAATTAAGGGTTCTAATAGACTAGATAGACCGTCTACGGCATCGTCCACTTCTTGTTCGTAAATATTGGCCACTTTCTCTAACATGCCATCGAGTGAGCCTGATTCTTCACCGATAGAGACCATTTGTACCACCATATCAGGAAAGAGTTTTGAATTACGCATTGCCCAGTTCATTTGGTTACCTGAACTCACCTCGGCTTTGATTTCGGTAATGGCATTTTTATAGATCACATTACCCGATGCGCCAGCGGCTGAGTCTAGAGCATCAACTAGCGGCACACCGGCTGCAAATGTCGTCGAGAGTGTTCGCGCGTAACGGGCCACAGCGGCCTTGTGTAAAATCATACCGACAACAGGTAATTGCAATACCAAGCGGTCATTAAAATGGCGCACTGCCGCTGAGCGTATTAAGGCTTCTTTGTAAGAGTAGATAGTGATACCAATAACGAAGATGAAAACCCACCAAGCCTCTTGCATAAATTCAGAAATACCGATTACAAATAAGGTAAATGCAGGAAGTTCAGCGCCAAAACTGCTGAAGATATCTTGGAATTGCGGCACCACGAAAATCAGTAAAATCGAGGTTACAATAATGGCTACTACCACAACGGCGATTGGGTAGAACATGGCTTTTTTAATTTTTGATTTTAGCGCCTCAGCTTTTTCTTTATAAACGGCAACACGGTCGAAAATTTTATCAAGGGCACCAGACTGCTCCCCTGAGTGAATTAAGTCGCAATAGAGTTCATCAAAATATCGAGGGTAGGCGCGAAGTGATTTCGCTAATGGCTGACCGGCTTTTACCTCATCGGCAATGCTGCCAATAAGTTTACTTAAACTTTTGTTTTTTGCCCCAGATGAAATCATTTCTAAAGACTGAATAAGCGGCACGCCTGCAGTCAACATAGTTGCTATTTGTCGGGTGAAAATCGCAATGTCTTTGGCGGTAATTTTTTGTCCACCTGCACCCATACCAAATAAGGGTTTAGGTTTACGTTTTACTTTAGAAGGGGTAATGCCTTGCTTACGAAGCTGGGCTTTAACAAGGGCAATGCTGGTACCGGTCATTTCACCTTCGAGCTTTTTGCCTCGGGCGCTTAAACCAGTCCATTGAAAGGTATCGAGTTTATCGGCGGTATCTTTATCTTTTATCATAAATAACCAAAAAGGGCTGTGTGAACAGCCCTTTAAGTTAATGCGTTAAAATTAACGACAGCTAGCTGGAAGGAATTTAGGATCAATACCGCCATCAGCTACAGCTGGAGCAACACATTTCCAAGCCACAACAGGAGTTAGAGAAGCTGCTAAGAAACCAGCGTTCTTGGCTTTGTTAGCATCAGCAGTTGTATCAACATTTGTGTAAGGAATTAATTGTACACTATCACCATTATCAATACCTGCAATTGAGCGAGCTGTAATGGTAATTACGCCGTCAACATCGGTAGTAACCGTTTGTACATATTGAGAAACTGGACCAGCAGAGTCTTCACCACAACCAAAGCTGTTTGCGGTTGGTGCGGTACTAAAACCAATTTGCGAAGCTTCAGTAATTGTTGCTTTACAAGTCGTGCCTGCAAGAATTACTTCACTCACTTTAGCGCGAGCAGTGTAATCTTGATAAGCTGGCAATGCGATTGCAGCTAGGATACCGATGATTGCAACTACAATCATTAGTTCGATTAGGGTGAAACCCTTTTGATTTTGCGTCATGATGTGTCTCCTAAAGGAAAAATGCTAACTCACCGCGGTAAGCTAGGTTATTAAATAGTTATAAACTGTATAAACATTCAATTTAAAAGTCTAAACCGAATGTGTTGCAACTTTATAGCGCTATCTCATTTTATGAGGCTACCGCGGGCGAATAGATAATATATTCTAATCGCAAGCGTGTCGTTAGCTTGCATTTTACTCACTATACTGTGCAATTCAGCGAGCGCTCTACCACTATATTTAATTGAATTTCTGTTAATTATTCAGAAAAACAAATCAATACTACTTTATCGGCAAATCTTTGCCATAGTAAACAGCAAATTTAATTTACATGCTACTGTAATTGTTAAACCTGATATTAACAAGAGTAAATAAGAATTTGTTCGTATTTAACTTTAAAAGTCTAAATATTTATTCTTTATTTTAATAATTCGATGTTTTGAAACTGGTTAAAAATTAATAATTTGTTACCAGTGTATCGAAAACAGGCTCATTAAATTCTCTTTAAAATCAATTGTCAATATTTATGCATATATCTTTAATTACAGCCAATTACACCGCTGTGTTATTAAAGCGCATTGAGAGGTCTATACTTTGGACGTTTTTAGTTAGTGCACCACTTGAAATATAGTCAACACCCGCCTGTGCATATTCGGCTAAAATTTCTAGGGTCATATTACCCGACACTTCAAGCTTAGCACGCTGTGCAGTCACTGCTACTGCTTGTTGAATTTGTGGCACGCTAAAGTTGTCTAGCATGATGATGTCACTGCCTGCTTCGATGGCTTGCTGTAGCTCGTCTAGATTTTCAACTTCAACTTCAACTGGTTTGGCAGGGTGATTCAATTTTGCTTGTTTAACTGCCGCTGCAATACCGCCACAGGCTGCAATGTGGTTTTCTTTAATCAAGAACGCATCGAACAAACCAATACGGTGATTTTTTCCGCCACCACAAGCAACCGCATACTTTTGTAATGCACGAAGACCCGGCACAGTTTTACGTGTATCTAAAAGTTGGGTGTTACTATTTGCCAATGCTTTTACATAGTGTGCTGTGGTTGTCGCTGTACCAGAAAGCGTTTGTACAAAGTTAAGTGCGGTACGTTCAGCTGTTAGAATAGCGCGAGCAGAGCCCTTAGCTGTAAATAGTTGACTGTTTGCTGCAACAAAATCCCCGTCATTGACCAGTACTTCAACTTCTACACTTGCGTCAACTTGCTTGAATACTTCCAAAATTAAGTCTTTACCACAGAAAACACAATCTTCACGGGTGATCACATAAGCATGTGCTTGTTGCGCTTCAGGAATTAACTGAGCCGTGATATCACCATCAGCAGCCGACTGAAAGTTAAGGTCTTCGTTTAAAGCTTGCGTTACTAATTCGGTAATAAGAGCTGGCGTAAGAAGTTGGTTTTGCATACTAAGCGTCACTTATGTTGTCTAATTGCATTGTGCGAGGGCTAAATTTTACTGCTTCCAAGAGTTTAAGACAATCACGCTAGTGAAATTTAACAAAGCTTGTTAAGGTTAGTTTATTGTTACAGCAAATGGTTTTATTCGTGGAGCGCACTGAGTTTTGCTTACCGCATGAAAAGTTCAAGGTAACACAAAGACCTTGCCCCTTTTATGATGAAAGGCCTGACGAGCATGATGTCAATCTGCTTGTTGTTCATAACATCTCACTTCCTGCCGGTGAGTTTGGAACCGAGCATGTCGATGCTTTATTTACTGGAAATATTAATTGCAAGGCGCACCCTAGCTTTGTTGATTTAGAAGGGCTTAAGGTATCAGCGCATTGTTTTATCAGGCGCGATGGCCAAGTGCTGCAGTATGTGCCATTTAATAAGCGGGCTTGGCACGCGGGCGTATCTGAATATAAAGGTAGAGCGTGTTGTAATGACTTTAGCATAGGTATTGAGCTAGAAGGCACAGACACAACCCCCTATACCGACGCACAATATGTCACATTGGTGGAATCTGCTCGCTATATCATGCAGCTTTACCCTAAAATAACAACAAGTGGCATTGTGGGTCATTGTGACATTGCGCCTGGTCGTAAGACAGATCCTGGTGAGGCTTTTGATTGGCAAAAATTTTTAACTTTGTTAAATAAATGAGTGAATTATGATTTTAATCTCAATAATTTTAGCGTTAGCGATTGAACGATTAGGTGCACGTGATGCGCACTGGCAAATTGATCATTACAGCAAGCGTTATCTCAATATGAGCCAGTCATTACTGGAAAAAAATGACCTGCTTAAGTCTCCGTTGGCCTTTATCTTATGGGCTCTACTGCCAGCTCTGGGTATTTACTTCTTGATGGACTTTACAGATTTCTTTCTGTTTGAGTTGGCGCTAAATACTATCTTATTGTTAGTGTGTTTTGGTTGTTCTAAACCGCGCGCTTTATACAAAGGCTATCTTAATGCATTGACGCGTGGTGATAACGAAGGCGCGACTTTATATGCTTTACAATTAGGCCAACACCGAACTGAACACGAACAGGGCGGTGAATGGGTAGGGCAAACACTTGCTTGGATTAACTTCAGACATTATTGCGCGGTGATTTTCTGGTTTGTCGTTCTTGGTGCGCCCGGAGCAGTACTATATGCGGTGATCCGTAGTTTATTTGATGAATCACAGCAATGCGAAACAAGTGTACTTATTCGCCGCAGTAATGTGTTAGCAGACATGCTGTTTTGGTTAAATTGGTTACCTGCGCGTATTACCAGTTTTGGTTATCTAATTATTGGTAACTTTTCAAAAGGAACAGGGTGTTGGCTCAAATATGCGTTAGATTTTAAAACGCCAAACCGCAAAGTGGTTACAAGCACTGCACTGGCTGCAGAGCAAATCGAACAACAATATGCGGGCTGTACTTATGAGGCGACTTGTATGATGCGTTTGGTGAAGCGTAATATATTGTTTTATTTGGCTTTAATAGCGCTGCTTACTTTGTTTGGTGGGGTTGCTTAAGGTTTTTGAGTCTTGAAGAGTTACAAAGCAAGCGATTCAAACCAGAGTCGCTTTTTTTCTGCCATTTTTTCAATCAGTTGCTTTTCTACATTTAAGGTTGCAATAACCTCGTCACTAATATCAACGAGATCACAAACACCGGTGACATCCCATAGCGCTTCTTCTAAATCTTTAGCTTTGTGTAGCGCATAATGACTGACGTATTTTAATTCATTTGCTAAATAGTCCGTGTCAGGTCGACCCGTTTTCGACACATATAACTGGAATACGAATAATATTTCTTTTCTAAGCGCTTTTTTAATAAATAAAAACAAGCTATCAAGAGAGTCTTCATCTCTTAATACTTGGCTTTTAACAGCCTCACTCAGTGCTTTTTTATCTGGATCAAAGCGCAAAAATAAAGTGTACTTTAATGGCTTATCTTGTCGGGTGCGCTTTCTAAGCGCTTCAGACAGCTCATCTTCAATAAAGTTGGCTGGAAATACAGGCGCAATTTGCACTACGTCATTGTCACTTTGTTGGTAGTGCTCAAGTACTTTATGAAGTTTACTTGGGTATAAACCCCTACCAACCGCACCAATGTTAAAGTGCGCTGATTCTTTATGAAGATATAAGGGAAACTGGCATACGCTTTTGGTGATCATATTTCGTAAAGCCGTCGATAAACCGGGGATTTTAGGGGTTTCTTCACAGGCTTGCAGCTTATCTTTGTTTTTGTCTACAAGTTGAGTGAAAAATTCAATGGCTGGGTGTTTGCTCTCTGTGATCTTGTGTACTTTTAGGTTGATTATGGTTTGCGATTTGCTCACAGCCATAACTTGGTACAGTAACTTACTGAGGTCGTGTTTTTTGGTGATTTTTTGCATATCAGGCAGATCAATATGCACTAAATCTCCTTTTTTGGCATCAGTCGTGGTATTGAGTTCTATTTGAAGACCCATGACAGATAGGTCACGGGTATGACCTTCTATTGCTTGATGACTATCCGCATGAAAAACAATTCCTGTCTTATATAGATAACGTTTGTGTGCCCTGAGATTAACATACTCAAGTGCGACGACTTCAAGAGCCGGAGGGGTTGTCGATTTCCCATGACCAAAGTGCTTAAGTTTATTGACCTGTGCAGGATCGTATTGATGCTTTCTATACTCTTCAGTACGACGTGGATCAGTTATGTCGGTCAATAGCATTAAGCTTTGAACGTCTTTAATAAAGCCTTGGACTCTTGGTGTTGGCCTTTTATTTAGTTTGTCGAGGGTTTTTCCAGCGCTCGCTGGCAATGACAATGGGATAAAGGCATCTTCATGGTAGCTAGGCATCAGCTGAACTTTAAACGCGCGCCAGCTCTCTTTTTGTGAACCAAAACCAAAAAACAAAGCAGACACATTTGGCTCTTGGACTAATTCAAAATCAAAGGCTGAGTAATAATAAATTTTTCCGCCATTAGAGTGCGTGAAAGTGTAGAGAGTCGCTTCTTTGACAGCACTATGTAAGCTATTTAAATAGTCCAAACGTTTTTGATTGAAAATACTATATAGGCAGGACTTTTTTCTTTCGTCTTCAAAATAGTAATGAATGAACGCATTGTTTTCATTGGTTAATACCATTGAAGGCAGCGTTAGCTTGTCATTAACTTTACTCAGAAATACAAACAATGAGCTTACTCGTGGTAAATAATATTGTTCATACCCCTTACACACCACCGCATCCATGGTGTTATCAAGATTAATTTTATAGCGGCGTTTATTGCCGTGAATGAAACTATTTAGAAAATCATCAAACGCTTGGTTATTTTCAACGAAGGTGCGTTTTAAACGCACAAATTGATATTCTTGGTTTGCTGGCTCAACGGCAACAACTTCGTATTGAATACCGCTTTTAAGACCTAACTCAAAATCTTGCTCTAACCCGACCAGCCGAATACTCAGCAGTTGGCCTTTATTAAATACAGCTTTGGGGTGTACTTTTATTTTTGCGCCACTTAACGAAATATCAGATGTATTGGCTGAGATAATATTGTTTTTTGATACTTCAACAGTAATTTTAATGGAGTAATTCATACGTTCTTCAATACGGCTTTCATAAGAAGCAAACTTGATTAATTTTGCTCCATGAATGGCAGCTTGAATTGGCGTATCAGCATCACCTTGCGCCTGCTGTTGTGCGCGTTTTTGCATGACTCTAAAGTTATTATCGGTATTCATAACGGCTTCGTATACAGCAAGCGTATACTGACCGTGCTTGGCAACTTCTTGCTCGAATACAGCGATGGCTAAGTCATCCATAAAGTGTTGCTTGCCATCATAAATATAAGGTTTTACTTCACCAGAAACCTGACCACGTAAATCAATGAACCGTGCGATTGGTTGCGATAGACGAGACATTTCCATTTTGATCAAAAACTGATCGGGTTTGGATAGGTGGGCTGTTTTTTGTGCAAAAAGCTGCTCAAAGCCAGGCGAGCCTAACTGTTGCTTGAGTTCTTCTATCAAAGGTTGATATTGTTGCAGCTTATCTTCAGCCATATAAAACCATTTTGCTTACCGAAAGAGCCGCAATATTGCAAACTCAGGTATTAATTTTTTTCTTTTAGATTACTTAGTTAATACTATGACAATAATCGAACATAGTTAACTTATTCTTGAGCATAAAATTAGTAAAGAGCCAGATTTATATGGCAAAAGTGAATATAATTTTATTCAGCAAATTTTAAAGCAAAAAGTGTGCCTTATTATGGGAAAGAAAAAAACAGCATTTGTATGTAGTGAGTGTGGTGCCGAATTTGCCAGATGGCAAGGCCAATGTTCTGAATGTAAAGCTTGGAACACAGTGACTGAATTTAGAGTGCCAAGTGTTAAGTCTCCCCCTAGAAGCTCTGCTATGGCTGGCTACGCAGGCATGGTAGACGCTAAGGTGCAAACTTTAGATGAAGTAAATTTAGAAAGTTTACCGCGCTTTTCTACCGGCTTTAAAGAGTTTGATCGTGTATTGGGAGGCGGCGTTGTACCGGGCAGTGCTATTTTAATTGGTGGTTCACCGGGCGCGGGTAAAAGTACTGTATTGCTGCAAACTATGTGTTTGCTTGCAGAGTCAATGAACACTTTATATGTAACAGGTGAAGAGTCACTGCAACAAGTTGCCATGCGTGCACATCGTTTGGGTTTACCAACCAATAAATTAAAAACGCTGGCAGAAACCAATGTTGAGACAATTTGCCAACTGGCTTTACAAGAAAAGCCAAGTATCATGGTGATTGACTCAATTCAAGTTATGCATATGAGTGATGTGCAATCGGCGCCTGGCAGTGTCTCGCAAGTACGTGAAAGTGCTGCCTATTTAACGCGTTTTGCCAAGCAAAACCAAGTAGCCATTATCATGGTGGGCCATGTTACCAAAGATGGTAGTTTAGCCGGCCCTAAAGTATTAGAGCACTGTATTGACTGTTCTATTTTGTTAGAAGGCAGTAGCGATAGCCGTTTTAGAACATTGCGTGGCAATAAAAACCGTTTTGGGGCTGTGAATGAGTTGGGGGTATTTGCCATGACGGGGCAAGGCTTAAAAGAGGTATCTAATCCATCTGCTATTTTCTTAAATCGCGGTGAGGAGCAAACCCCAGGTTCACTCGTTATGGTTATTTGGGAAGGTACACGGCCGCTGCTTGTCGAAGTTCAGGCATTAGTTGATTACTCCCAGTTAGCAAACCCGCGTCGTGTTACAGTTGGCTTAGAACAAAATCGTCTTGCTATGTTATTAGCGGTTTTACATCGCCATGGTGGTCTACAAGTTTCTGATCAGGATGTATTTGTAAATGTGGTGGGTGGCGTAAAGGTGTCAGAAACCAGCGCCGACCTTGCTTTGATCACCGCGCTTGTGTCTAGTTTTAAAAATTTCTCCCTTGATAGGCAGCTAGTGGTGTTTGGAGAAGTTGGTTTAGGAGGTGAGATTCGCCCTGTGCCGTCTGGCCAAGAAAGATTACGTGAAGCCGCGAAACATGGTTTTAAACGTGCTATTGTACCCAATGCCAATAAGCCAAAAGAGCTTATTGAAGGGATGGAAGTTATAGGCGTGAACAGTCTAAGCGAAGCCCTAGACGCGTTATTTTAATCAGGAAGTTAAAACATGAAAAAACCGCTTATCGCGATTGCTGTTATTGGCACAATAGCAGCGGGTTACGGTGTAACTCAGTACAAAGCCAACGAAAAACTAAATGATGAGATTGCCAAGCAAATCTCTATATTCGAAGAAACCTCAGGCTTTACTGTTGATTACAAAGATGCGAGTTACTCGCTTTTAAATAAAGAAGTGAGCTTGCAAGATATTCAGTTTAAAGGCCCAGAAGGCGAAGACTTAGCGAGCATCAGCCATATTATAATTGAAGGCTATGAGACTGATAAGGTAAGCCCCTATACTGCAATGGATTTAAAAGGCTTGCGTTTTGCTCAGCCATTAATCGCGCAAGCGGCTCAAACCACACCTAAAGAATTATTAAATGCCAGCTACGATATTACCTCAAGCTTAAAATATGACGAAGCCTCTGGTAAAAGTGATTTTGATATTGGTTTTGTCGCGGGCGACGTTGCAGCGATGGGGATAGCTTTTACGCTAGGCAATTCAAAGTCTTTAATGGATGTGTCGCTAGAGTCGCAACAAATGCAATCTCAAAGCCCGTTGACTATGGAGCAAGAGTTGCAACTACAAAGTAAAATGATGATGGCAATGCAAGAGCTACAGCCACAATCATTCAACTTTAGCTTCAATAACAAAGGTCAGTTTGAGAGTGTTGTTGAGCAGCAGTTATCTGCGGTTCAGTTAGACAAGCTCACTTTTGTGCAACAAGCACAGATGCAAGTCGATATGCTGCCGCTTGATGAAGATTCAAAGTCTGAATTAATGAACTTTGTGAATGGTTTAAATAGCTTAAATATTTCAATGCAACTAAATGAAAACAAAGCGGTATCGCAACTTGCAATGGAATTGGCTGGTTTAGCTCAGCAGCCTGAAAAGTTAGCAGAGTTCCTTAACTTACAAGTTAAGGGTAGTTAAGCAACAGAATTATGTTTAACTTAACATTAAAAAAGGCTTCAAATCTGAAGCCTTTTTTGTTTCTGCCATTTTTAGTTCTAATCTAAGCTGTTATATACCCGCTTATTTTCTTCTTTACTCAGTAACAGCACCTCAGTACCACAGATCATATCTTGCAGCGCACGCTTTTGTTTAAAGTCGACGAGTACCAGTAAATTACCTAAGCCTAATAATGCGAATAAACTGCGCGCCATCGCTTTAGGCCAAGACAACAATTGACCATCAGGGGTTTGAACTTTTAAACGCCATGCTCGCATACCAATCGTTTGACCGCTTTTAGTCCAAAAATAACTGAAGAAAATCATACTCACTAATACAAGTAAGACACTTCGCAATCCATAAAGTAGGGGAGAGGCTTGGATCAACGCAGATACATCTTCATGATCACCTAATGAAAGCACCCCGACAGAAATAAAACCTTGGATGATGAGTAAATAAGCGACAGTAGTAAGCATTGCAAAAGCGATCACAACTAGACCATCATACATTAATGAAGCAAGTCGACGCATTAAACCTGCGCGAGGAAATTCAGACATGTTAGCTAAAACTTAAATAGTTAAAGAGTGTGACTATTTTACACAAAGCCAATGAAAATGGCGAAATTGACCTTTATAAAAGTTAAACGATTAAATTATCGGCAGTTAAATTGGGTGTTTAAAAAATTACTTGCCCCCACTAGGGGATGTTTGTATAGTGTTTTGCACAGAGATGAGGGCATAGAAAAAAAGCCTGAGCTCAAAGTGGTTTTTCTTTATTTTCTCTTGGTTAGAAGATCAAAGAAAAATTATGCCAGTGTGATGGAATTGGTAGACATGACGGATTCAAAATCCGTTGCCTTCGGGCGTGGCGGTTCAAGTCCGCCCACTGGTACCACTTTTTATATAACCCTAACCGTTTGGTTAGGGTTTTTTTATGCCTGAAATTCGACGAATGCACTGCATGTTTAAACTTAGGTAACACCGACTCAACGTCGGGTAATTTATATCTAACTATTTAATTAAATCGAACTTGAGCACCACGCGGGTGGTGCTCAAGTTAAGAGTCCGCCCTCTGGTAGCACTTTTTATATAATCCTAACCGTTTGGTTAGGGTTTTGTTATGTCTTAAACTCGGCGAATGCTCTGCATTTTTAAACTTCAGCAACACCTACTCTAAGTCGGGTAATTTATATTTAACTATTTAATTAAATCGAACTTAAGCGCCACGCAGGTGGCGCTAATACAGGTTAAGAGTCCGTCCATTGGTGCCACTTTATATATAAGCTTAACCGTTTTATTAGGAGGGGGATGCAAAATTTACCGCTGTTATGTAACAGCGCCTCATTAATGCTATTTGCACAAGTTTATTTAAAAGAGCTTAACTTTTACGATTGAGGTTTCTATATCATCAAGAGCTAGATATAAGATATCGTTTTCCATAGAAGCCATTCTATGATGCATTGCTCTTGTTTTGGTTTTAGTTATCAACTCATCAGTTTCTAAATCAACGATGTGTGTTTCGTCGCCAACATGATATCGGTGTGCTAACCTGCCTTTATGTTCAATCAGTAATTTTCTCATTTTTTGCTCTGCAACCTTTTCCCTGTTTTGATTAAAAATGTTACCAGTTAAGTTATCAACGAATAGACAACCTTGAGTACTAGGGAATGGTCTTTCGCCTTGTGCAGAGATTTTCTTGAATAACTGTGTGTCATGTTCAAAAGTATGTATACCATCACTTTGAGCTAGCATACATTGGCCATTAGAAATTAACGCTCTGGTTTTTAAAGGGCTAACTAACTTCGGGATCCCTTCTTCTAGTCGATAAATGCCCGATGAGCCCGCTAAATAAACTTTATTTTGAAAGTATGCTATATGTCGAAGACTCAATTCTGTATCAAAATAAACGCTATTTATAATTTTATTATTTCTCAACTGCTCAACGACATAGCCAGTATTAGTATGGGCGAGCATAGTGAGAACACCATCAGTGTAGTTAAAATCACTAAGTCCTCCCTCTAGTTGATACTCAAAATTATCAGAGGTACTTTTAATTATATATTTTTCAATATTCCCAACAGAAAAGTATAAGTTATTTTCTAGATAGAGAAGATCGTCAACTTTAGTTGTTTGTGGAGCTAGAAGTAAATTAGGTTCTACGCGTTGCTGAAGTATATTCTCTTCTAATGGAAGACTTAATACTTCATTATTATTACCCATAAAGTAGAGATTATTTTGTGTCACAGCCAGGGAGTAAGGTTTGGTTCTATATTTGAAAATTTCTCGCCTATTCTTTCCTTCAAAATACATTAGAGACATTTGACTTAAATGATTTTCTCTTAAGGTAAACATGCCCTCGCCATGAGATTTAATAAATGCATCAATAAATCGTTTTGTATTTCCTGATTCAAAGTTTGGACTGTTTACAGGCTCTAAAAGCTTGGTCTCAAGATTATATAAGTAAGGTTTTATCGATTGAGACTCTTGAACATGGAAAGTAAGGTAAAGTTGTGAGCTATCAAGCCAATCAAAAGAAATGAACGCATTTTGCCTACTACATGGGATCTCATCAATTTGTTCTTTAAAGGGGGAGTTATAGATTTTGATTTTACATTTAGCACTTTCAACAACATGCATAGCCGTTCGACCACTCTCATGTATTTCAATACCTCTGAATGCCCCAGAGTAATCGTCAGTCATTATTGGTATTTTTTGTCTGTTGATTACTTTAAATAGTGTAGAACCAGCTTTATCTCTAGTTGAGACAAATAAAGTGCCTGCATGAATGGCATAATCTAATATTTGTTTGTTTGATTCAAATACAGTTCGCGTTGAAACTTTTTTGAGTAAAGAGCTTTGTTCTTTGTTGTCTGGTATTGCTAATAAGCTCGCCAAAACTAACAATGATAATAAAATCAGTGTTGCAAGCACTATCAAAGGTTTTTCTCGAGTTTTCTTAAAATGAGTGGGTTTAACCCTATCAAAAGTAAGCTGGTACCCTTTGCCTCTTATGTTTTTTATTACTTCTTTATCATCGAGTTTTAGTCTGAGCCCGCTAATTAACTTTCGTACAGAGTTATTGGTAACGACTTTATTTTCCCATATTGTTTCTTCAATTGTTTCTGTTGAAATAAAACCGTCTTGAGAGGACAAAAAAAGTTTTAGCAGATCCGTTTCTTGCTGAGATAAAGCTAATTTGGATTTGTTCTTTTCAATAAAAGTTAGGTCTAAAGATAGTAAAAATCCATTTATTTTGTACTGCATTTTTATTGTTTTTTGTTCTTTTTCGAGGATTTTATAGTGATTTTTAGGCTAAATCAACACCATCTTTCTGTGTGCAACATCATGAAATGCTTAGTTATTCACACTAAATCACATTGACTCACGCTGTTTCATTAAAGTATTTCAATTCCAACTGGCAAACTCAGCTAAATAGTTATTGATAAAAATGGGAAAATAAAACAATGAAGTTTATGAAACGTGCTCTACTGAGTTTAGTTATAGCCTCTAGTTTATCAGCTTGCGGTGGCGGTTCGGGCAATGAAAAGAGTAGTGAGCAAGCAGAAGTTAAAGCTAACTCATTACCTGTCGCAGATGCTGGAAGTGATTTAGAAGGTTTAGTTGGTTCAGAGGTTACTCTAGATGGTTCAGCAAGTTCTGATGCTGATGGTGATGCATTAAGTTATACATGGAAATTAATTAATGGGCCTTATACCGATATTGCCTTAACAAATTCCTCAACTCTCTCATTTACTCCAAAAGAAGCAGGTCAGTTTGAATTTTCCTTAACAGTTTCTGATGGCAAGGAAACAGGTAGTACAGATAATGTATTCGTAAACGTAACTGCCATAAACAGTACTCCTGAAGCGAGCATCTTAGCTGAACAATCGCTTCAATTAGGTCAACAAGCTTTTTTAAGTGCGACTGGTAGTAGTGATCAAGATGGAGATGAGTTGTCATATAAATGGCAGTTTTTATCTGTTCCAAGTGGAAGCCAAATAACGTCATCTAATCTTTCACAGCAAGCAGAGGTTTCATTTAACCCTGATATTGCTGGAGAGTACATTATTGAGCTTAAGGTAAGTGATCAAGAAAGTACAAGTGAAGCAGTCACTGTAAAAGTGAATGTTTTACCTAACGAAAAGCCTGATGTGAATATAACAACAAGTCCTGATAACTTGGTTGGTCAAGAGACATATTTGTATAGCTCAGTAACAGATGTTGACAGTAATGAGTTTTCTTATATTTGGGAAATCACTTCGGTACCAGAAGGTAGTAAGTTACTAGGTTTCACTTTTAGTAAAGCTTTCTTAGCTTTTACTCCAGATCTAGCAGGGCAGTATGAAGCTAGCTTAACTATAAACGATGGCTTTAATTCTGTTATCAACGAAAATCTTGAAATGACCGTCGTTTCACAGAAACCTATCAGTTATAAAATTGGCGGAGAAGCTCAGTACACGGGTATAGTAAATGAACCAGTACTCTTAGATTTTGCAGATAGTATTTCGCCCAACGGAAAAAAATTGAGCTTTACGCATACCGTTAGAAGTGGTCCTAGAGGAAGTCGACCTTCTTTATCTCGTTCACTAATAGATCAAGCAGAAACAGAGTTTAAAAGTAATTTACCTGGTAAATATCGTATTTTCGTAACTATGGAAGATGATGAAGGTTATGGAGCGGTTAAATCAATTGATGTAACTCTTTTTTCTGACGTTCAAGAGTTTGCGCCAAACAGTATTATCCAACATCCACATATGGTGAAATTAGGTGATAGTATTAATTTTGATGGCAGTGCTTCTTTTACATTAAATAATGAAATACTAAGTTATGAATGGTCTGTTTTAGACAAGCCTTTATCAGCTGATTTGTCGATAGAAAGTGCTAATGCGGTTCAGCAAACACTTACACCAAAACTCCCTGGAATTTATAAACTATCTTTATTAAATAAAGGGTTAGATACACAATTATCATCATCAACTGAAGCTATTTTTAATGTATATGATAATCAGGCAGCTATAAAGGCTATTACTCAAGGTGTTGCTTACGCAAAGCAAGGGGATGAGATTACTCTGGATGGGTCGTTGAGCTTTGGAATACATGAAGATATAACAGCTTATTGGGATGTTATTGCCGCTCCATATAACTCTACATCAGTTATTACTAATGCCAACTCTTTAACTCCTAAATTTACATTAGATACAAAAGGCAAATTCGTATTTCAACTTCGTTTGAAAAATGGTGAAAATTTAATGTCAGTTGCGCACTTGGTTGTTCACTCTAAAGAAAATGCTCTACCAATTGCAAATGCAGGTGAAGATATTGATGCTGTTTCAGGTGAGTCAATTACACTTGATGGCACCTCAAGTTTTGATAAAGAGTCGACTGCATTGACGTATGAATGGAGTTTGATTGGAATGGGCAATGCTGACTTTTTAAGTAGCTCAGATATTATTACCAATAACTATGATGGAACTGCTAAATTAAATATTCCAACAAGTTTTACAGGGCAACTAGTTGTAGCTTTAACTGTGTCTGATGGTGAGAATAAAAGCTTAAGGGATGAAGTCGTCATTAATGTTAATGTTCCAGAAGTTTCATCTCGTCTTGAAAAGTTTAATTTTATAACTTTAGTTTGGGAAGAATTAGGCTTATCTCATGAGGGGTCAGTGAGCGTTAAACCTGTCTCAGAGACTTCAGGTTCAGGGGTTCAGTTTTTAGGGATGTATCAGTTATATGCTGAAAATGGTTCACTAACTCTAACAGATATTCAGATTAGAGATTTGAATAATGTTATTGAACCTACATTAAAAATTGTTGACTACAATTATTCACTGTCAGCTGAACAACAAGTAGATTTGGATTATTCTAAAAATATAGTTGTTGGAAAGGGTGATTCAGTCACGATTTCTGTTATCTCTCCAGCAAATACGAATGGTAAAGCAGCCAATGTAGAATTGATGTTTAAGATTGTTGAAACGGAAGAAGTGTTTAAAACTAATTTTGAATATAAGAACTAGAATTTAGCTGACCTATTAAAGCCTCGAATCGAGGCTTTAATAATTTTTAAAACACTTATAGTGTCTCACTATACTCAGTAAGTACTTGCTCTACCCAAGTCGCAATGCGTTCGTCACTTTTTTCGTACTGACTGTCTTCGTCTAAAGCTAAGCCAACAAAGTGCGATTTATCTTCTGTGAGTGCTTTTGAGGCTTCAAACTCATATTCATCGTTATTTGGCCAGTAGCCTAAAAAGGTCACACCCTGTGGTGCGATTTTATCGTGTAGCATACCAAGTGCGTCTTGGAACCACTGGCCATAACCTTGCTGATCGCCCATACCAAATAGTGCGATGGTTTTACCTGCTAGGTCGACGTTTTCAATGTCGTCCCAGATTGATTCCCAATCTTCTTGTAGTTCACCAAAGTCCCATGTCGAAATACCGAAGATTAAAAAATCGAAATTTTCAGCGTCTTTTAAGTTCACATCTTTAATGTTGAACATAGACAGGGTGTCTTTGCCGATGATGTCTTGAATTTTTTCAGCGGCCATTTCGGTGTAACAGGTGGTAGAACCATAGAATAAGCCAATTTGCATGCGGTTTATCACTTCTTATAAGGCTGATATGATGGGGCAAATTTTACCTGATGACACTTTAAATTGATACAGGCGACCAGTGAGCGATTTAGCAGATTTTGAAAATGACATAACCGAGCAAGAAGATGTGATAGAAGCATTTATCGATGTGCTTTTTCTTGAGCATGGCTTGAGTGAAAATACCTTAGCTGCTTATCGCACCGATTTAGAAAAGTGCGATGCCTTTATGAGAGCAGAGCAAGGCAGAGAGAATCTGCTTGAAGTAACGCAACAAGATATTGAGCAATACTTGGCGCACCGAGTCGATTTGGGTTTAAAGCCTCGTAGCACCGGCAGAGCGATCAGTGCATTAAAGCGTTTTTATTTGCACTGGGTGAAAGCGCAAAAAATCTCAGCGTCACCCATGGTCAATATTGCTTTGCCAAAGACCGGGCAGGCAATCCCTAAAACACTTACCGAGAACGAAGTCGAAGCCTTGCTTGATGCGCCTAATGTTGAAGACCCGATGGGGCTCAGAGACAAAGCCATGTTAGAGCTCTTATATGCAACAGGCCTGCGCGTCACAGAGCTGGTAGGATTACGTATGGAGCAAATTAACTTGCGCCAAGCCGTGGTGTTAGTGCGTGGTAAAGGCGGTAAAGAGCGTATGGTACCAATGGGAGAAGAAGCACAGCATTGGATAGAGCTATTTATACAGCAAGGTCGCGCCTTAATGATTAAGCATGCCACTGATTTTGTTTTCCCATCAAAACGTGGGATAGGTATGACTCGTCAAACTTTTTGGCATAGAATCAAACACTATGCTATTTTGGCAAGCATAACGTCGCCATTATCGCCACATACGTTACGTCATGCCTTTGCAACACATTTGTTGAATCATGGTGCTGACTTACGAGTCGTGCAAATGATGTTAGGCCACAGCGACTTATCGACGACACAAATTTATACTCATGTAGCGAGTGAAAGATTGAAATCGCTGCATCAAGAACATCATCCTCGTGCGTGATGGAATTTTTTTGAATTTATCCGGTCATACTGGGTAGCAACGAAATTTATGAGAACAGAATGAAAAAGTTAATTTTAGCTGCAGCAATGGCGTTATCTACAGGCGCAATGGCTGAGCAAGTGACTGCTCCTTTAGCTGACGCAGTAGAAACAACAGTAAGCCCAATCGAAACTCAGTTAAATAACTTAGGCTTAACAGTTAAAGCAATTCAAGATAGCCCAGTCGCTGGCTTAAATACGGTTTTAACAGACAAAGGCGTATTTTACGTAAGCCCAGATGGTCGTTACCTTGTTCAAGGTACGATGATCGATGTCGAGAATCGTGAAAACCTAACTGAGTCAGCTTTAAGTGGCGTTCGTAAAGACGGTGTTGCTGAGTACGAAGACTCAATGATCGTTTATAAAGCTGAAAATGAAAAGCATCAAATCACGGTATTCACCGACATTACCTGTGGCTACTGCCGTAAGTTACACCGTGAATTAGACGATTACCTAAGTGCGGGTATCACAGTTAAGTACCTTGCATTCCCTCGTGGTGGCTTGCGCGGTAAGGGTTACAAAGACTTGATGAATGTATGGTGTGCTGAAGATGCTGCAAAAGCATTAACTGAGGCAAAAGCGGGTGAAGAAGTGGCAGAAGTGAAAAACTGTGCGGCGCCAGTGGCAGAGCACTACCAGTTAGGTCAGAGCTTTGGTATTTCTGGTACGCCAGCAATCATTTTAGAAGATGGTTCGATTATACCTGGTTACCAACCAGCTGCAGCACTGGCACAAGCGTTAGACGGTAAGAAGTCATAAGCGATAAAATTCGCTATAATCACCGTATTCTTAAAAAGGCCTAATGGCCTTTTTTTGTTGTCTGTTAAATCTCAGTTTTAACGTTGTAATGCTTGTTCTCTTAATTCAGTATTATCGAGAGTAGGCATAAGGGTAAAAGAATAAATGCAAACCGTGATAGCAACACGTGAGCGCGTGGATGACAGCCATCTTCCTGCGCATCTTCATCCTGTAATTAAACAAATTTATGCAGCTCGCGGTGTAAGCGACCCTGTTGAGCTCGATAATCGTGCTAGCACCTTATTAAATTTCAACTTATTCAAAGATATGGATAAGGCATGTGCTTTGTTAGTCGACGCACTTCAACAACAAAGTAAAATCTTAATCGTTGGTGACTTTGATGCCGACGGCGCAACCAGTACCTCGGTCTTGATGGAAGGCTTGGCACTATTTGGTTTTATGCATGTCGATTATCTTGTGCCAGACCGATTTAGTCTTGGTTATGGCTTAAGCCCTGCGCTGGCAGAGCAAATTGTCACTATCGCACCAGATTTAGTGATCACGGTAGATAACGGTATTTCTTGTATCAGTGGCGTTGAGATTGTCAAAAGTGCTGGCATTAAAGTGCTTATTACTGATCACCACCTACAAGGTGAGCAACTGCCTAATGCCGATGCCATCGTCAATCCAAATCAACACAGTTGTAACTTCCCCTCGAAAAGCATTGCAGGGGTGGGTGTGGCGTTTTACCTGCTGGTGGCACTGCGTCACAGTTTGCGCGAGTTGCAATATTTTACGACTCAACAACAGCCAGAACCAAATTTGGCTGAGTTACTCGATATCGTCGCACTAGGCACGGTTGCTGACGTTGTGGCACTCGATGCTAATAACCGCACATTGGTTTATCAGGGCCTAGCACGTATTCGTAGTGGTAAAACTCGACCGGGGATCACCGCACTGATTGAAGTGGCAAAACGCAACGCAGCGCGTTTATCAGCCAGTGACTTTGGTTTTGCACTCGCGCCGCGTCTAAATGCTGCGGGCCGACTCGATGATATGAGTCTAGGTATCGCTTGTTTGTTATCGAAAGACATCAACCAAGCAAGACGCATAGCAGGCGAGCTTGACGCACTTAACCATGAACGCCGTGAAATTGAAGCGGGCATGCAGCAAGAAGCGCAAGCTGTACTTGAGCGCTTGGTATCGGCACAACAAAGCGTGCCTGATGTTGTCTGTTTATATCAAGACGATTGGCACCAAGGGGTGATTGGTATTTTAGCTGGACGATTAAAAGAGCGCTATCACCGTCCGGCAATTATTTTTGCGCAAGGTGACGAGGGGGAAATAAAAGGCTCATGTCGCTCTATTGAAGGCTTGCATATGCGTGACCTACTTGAGCAAATTAACACTCAGCACCCAGACCTAATTGCTAAGTTTGGTGGCCATGCTATGGCGGCAGGTTTAACCATTTTAGAGCGTGACTTTGAACGTTTTAAAATGGCGTTTACTGATGCTGCTAGTGCGATTTTGACCGAAGAGCATAAGCAGAGTGTGCTACTGACTGATGGCGAGTTGCCTGCGACCTGTTTCAATCTAGATTTTGCACAGTTACTTCAGCAAGCAGGGCCTTGGGGTCAGCAATTCCCTGAACCTGTATTTGAAGGCGTATTTGAACTCATTCAGCAGCGTATTGTCGGTGAAAAGCACCTAAAATTGGTGCTAAAACACAGCTCTGGTCAGTTAGTTGATGCCATCGCTTTTAACATTGATGTAAAAGCCTGGCCAAATACAGCCGCACAATATGCCAAATTGGCGTATCAGCTCGATATAAATGAGTTTAGAGGCAAGTTCTCACTGCAATTATTAGTGCGAGAAATTCAAGCACAACCCGCATAAATCCATTTATAGGGCACAGATTGTCTGTTATCATGGCGCGTTTAAAAATCACGCGCCTTCTTTATGGGTTGAAAAAGCATTCAGCTATTTATGTTAGTCGCGTGACACGTTAATTTTTTTGGAGTAGTGAGCATGTTTGAAGTGAATCCTGTGATTAACCAAATCAAGGAAATTCGCGAACGCACTGAGCTGCTTAGGGGGTATCTTTGACTACGCTCTAAAACAAGAGCGCTTAGAAGAAGTAAACGCAGAGTTAGAAGACCCAGCAGTATGGAACGAGCCTGAAAAAGCACAAGCATTAGGCCGTGAAAAATCGAATCTAGAAGCGATTGTTGAAACCATTGATAACCTTGTTGGTGGTGCAGACGATGCAGAAGGCCTAGTAGAACTGGCGGTTGAAGCCGAAGACGAAGAAACCTTCGAAGAAGCACAAACTGAAGTCGAAGGCCTAGTTGGTCAATTAGAAAAACTAGAGTTCCGTCGTATGTTCTCTGGTGAGCAAGATGCTAACGATGCCTACATTGACTTACAGTCGGGTTCGGGCGGTACTGAAGCACAAGACTGGTGTAACATGCTATTGCGTATGTACTTACGCTGGGCTGAAGCCAAAGGCTTTAAAGTTGAAATCGTTGAAGCGACCGATGGTGATGTTGCCGGTATTAAAGGCGCAACCGTGCGTGTATCTGGTGAATATGCTTACGGTTGGTTACGTACAGAAACAGGCGTACACCGTTTAGTGCGTAAGAGCCCATTCGATTCAACAGGTCGTCGTCATACTTCATTTGCGTCTGCGTTTATTTACCCAGAAATTGACGACAACATTGAAATTGATATTAACCCAGCTGATTTACGTATCGACGTATATCGTGCATCGGGTGCCGGTGGTCAGCACGTTAACCGTACAGAATCTGCGGTACGTATTACCCACTTACCAACGAATACCGTTGTGCAGTGTCAGAATGACCGCTCACAACATAAAAACAAAGCGCAAGCAATGAAGCAGCTCAAAGCTAAATTGTTTGAACTTGAAATGAAAAAACAAAACGCCGAAAAGCAATCTCAAGAAGATGCTAAATCAGATATCGGTTGGGGTAGTCAAATTCGTTCATACGTATTAGATGACTCACGTATCAAAGATTTACGTACTGGCGTTGAAAACCGTAATACCCAAGCGGTATTAGACGGTGATTTAGACAAATTTATCGAAGCCAGCCTGAAATCAGGCCTTTAATCAACAAGCTAAACTAAGAGCTAAAAAATGACAGATCAAATCCAAGACGAAAATAAACTCATTGCTGAGCGTCGTGCTAAATTGGATACAATTCGTGAGAATTGTGATGCCAATGGCCACCCGAACACCTTCCGCCGTGAAGACTATACGGCTGATCTACAGGCTAAGTTTGGTGATAAATCGAAGGAAGAGCTTGTTGAGTTAGACCATCAGGTATCGGTTGCAGGTCGTATCCTTGCTAAACGTGGTCCTTTCCTTGTGTTACAAGACATGAAAGGTCGCATTCAAGCATACGCATCAAAAGACGTGCAAAAAACGCTTAAAGAAAAATATGGTCAACTAGATATCGGTGACATCATCGGTGTATCAGGTCCACTTCATAAGTCAGGTAAAGGCGACCTTTACGTAGACATGGTGCAGTACGAGCTACTGACTAAGTCACTTCGTCCGTTACCAGAGAAGTTCCACGGTCTAACAGACCAAGAAGCTAAGTACCGTCAGCGTTACGTTGACCTGATCACGAACATGGACACGCGTGAAACGTTCCGCATCCGTTCAAAAGTGATCGAAGGTATTCGTCGTTTCTTAGCTGAGCGTGACTTCATGGAAGTTGAAACGCCAATGCTACAGGTTATTCCTGGTGGTGCAACGGCGCGTCCATTCGTGACTCATCACAATGCATTAGACATCGACATGTACCTACGTATCGCACCGGAGCTATACCTTAAGCGTCTAGTAGTAGGTGGTTTTGACCGCGTATTTGAGATCAACCGTAACTTCCGTAACGAAGGTCTTTCAACGCGTCATAACCCAGAATTCACGATGATCGAATTCTACCAAGCGTATGCTGACTACAACGACCTAATGAACTTAACTGAAGACATGTTACGTACTGTTGCACAAGATGTTCTTGGTACAACGACAGTGATTAACACTGTTAAAAACGCAGAAGGTGAAGTAACTGAGACGATTGAATATGACTTCGGTAAGCAGTTCGAGCGTCTATCTATGGCTGATGCCATCATCAAGTATGGCCCTGATGCTGAAGAAATCGCGCACATCTTCAAAGATCCTGAAAACCACTTCGATGAGCTAGTTGCTTACGCGAAGAAAGTACACGTTAAGATCCCAGAGAAATGTGTATGGGGGGCAGGTAAGTTCTTATGTGAGATCTTCGAAGAAACTGCTGAGCATAAGCTAATTCAACCTACTTTCATCACAGAGTACCCGTGGGAAGTATCTCCACTTGCACGCCGTAACGATGAAAACCCATTCATCACTGATCGTTTCGAGTTCTTCGTTGGTGGTCGTGAGCTAGCTAATGGTTTCTCTGAGCTTAACGATGCACAAGACCAAGCTGAGCGTTTTGCGCGTCAGGTTGAAGAAAAAGATGCCGGTGATGATGAAGCAATGCACTTCGATGCTGACTACATTCAAGCGCTTGAGTATGGTTTACCACCAACAGCGGGTGAAGGTATTGGTATTGACCGTCTAGTGATGCTTTTCACTGACTCACCAACAATCAAAGACGTTATCTTGTTCCCGCATATGCGTCCACAAGCTGACTAATCTCGATTGAGTTTATCGATAAGAGCCTTGGCAAATGCCGGGGCTTTTTTTTGCCTAAAAAAGCCATATTTAACAATTCGATATTTCAAATAGGGGTAAGAAAATTAGAAATATAAAGAAAGAGATTTAGAAATAAAGATAAGACTTCCCCGGCTTCGCGGATGCTGATGTCAGCCCTTGAACCCTAAGGTTCAAGGCGGAGTGTAACAGCTCACCGTAGGCTTCTCGGTACATGCCAAGCTTGCACAATAGTAAGCAAACTACACCCCTAGATAAAGTTTATCGGCTCAGGGACTTAATCTGCTGTCCTACGAGCTAGGGAATTAACTTCAGTATATAAGACTCGCAGCAGAGGTAAACCATAAATCAAAAAATATCAGTTCAACTGCTGGCAAATTAAACGCCACTGCTCATAAATGAAGCCCTTTAAAGACAATTGTTTGGAGTTGCTATACTGTGAGTGTTAGCATTAATAGCAATTAAATTAAGACGTACTTTTTAAATTGAGTGTGTTCTTATAATGAAGATTCTTTGACGAGCATTAGCAATGACAGAAATGACCGATTACACACAAGCACAACTGCTGCTTGAAAAGCATGATATTTTCGTATCGCCTTCAGAAGCACACGGCACCATCAGTGGTTTGCTGGCTTGTGGCTTAAACATTGATGAAAAAGATTACCTGATCATGTTAAGTGACGTGTTTAACGACGGACAAAGTTTCTCCAACGAATTAAAAGGTCTATTTGGCCAAATGTTCACGCATGTAATGTCATGCTTCAACAGCGAAGAGCCAAACTTTGAGCTGTACTTGCCGAATGAAGACGAAACCCTACTAGATAAAGCCAATGCGCTAGTGGCATGGGTGTCGGGCTTCTTATTGGGCTTTGGCTTAAAGCAAAAAGACTATGGCAAGCTGTCGGCTGATGTCAAAGAAGTGATCAACGATTTTAGTGAAATCACTAAGCTCGATACTGATTTCGGTGAAGAAGAAGAAGACCAACAAGCTTTCCACGAGATCGTTGAATATATCCGTGTTTCAGCACTGCTATGTTTTGCTGAAATGGGCAGAGAAACAGTTACTCCATCAAAGACGTTACACTAATGATCAGCATTCAAGAATTTGTTCAGCGCAGAAGCAAATTACTTGCGCAACTCGACAACCACAGCGTAGCGATAATTCCTGCTGCGGTTGAGATCACCCGTAGTCGCGATACCGAATTCCCGTTTCGCCAAGACAGTGACTTTTTCTACCTAACTGGCTTTAAAGAGCCAGATGCCGTTTTAGTCTTATCAAAAGACAAGCAAGGTGAAGGCAAAAGCACGTTATTCTGTCGTAACAAAGATAAAACGGCCGAGATTTGGCACGGCCGCCGAGTGGGCTATGAAAGCGCCAAGTCTGACTACTTATTTGATGAAACTCACCCTTTAAGTGAGTTAGACGATGAGCTATTGCAACTGGTAAATGGCAATCGCACTTTATTTTATGCACAAGGCACCTATAGTGCATTTGATGACAAAGTATGGGCATTGTTAAATACCCTGCGCGGCGCACCGAAAAAAGGCTATCGCGCGCCTGAGATCATCAAAGATACACGACCACTTATTCATGAAATGCGCTTGTTCAAATCTGACGCCGAAATTGCCGTGATGCGCAAAGCGGGTCAAATAAGCGCTGAAGGTCATGTGCGAGCAATGCAGTTCGCCAAGCCTGATGCCACAGAATATCAATTAGAGGCTGAGCTTCATCATCATTATGCCATGAATGGTGCGCGCTATCCGGCTTATGGCACCATTGTCGGCTCAGGCAATAATGCCAATATTCTACATTACACAGAAAACAGCGATACCTTAAAAGCAGGCGACTTAGTGTTGATTGACTCAGGGTGTGAGCTTGAAGGTTATGCTGCTGATATTACCCGTACTTTCCCTGTGTCTGGTAAATTCAGTGAGCCACAAAAAACCATTTATGAGCTGGTATTAAAAGCCCAAGCGGCGGCATTTGAGCATGTGAAGCCGGGCGGTACTTTGGTTGCTGCAAACAAAGCTGTGATGACAGTAATGACCCAAGGTTTGATCGAGCTCGGTATTTTATCTGGTGAGTTAGATACACTTGTTGAAAAACAAGCATGCAAAGCGTTTTATATGCATGGTTTAGGTCACTGGTTAGGCCTTGATGTACACGATGTGGGTGAGTACAAGCTTGATGAAGCCGACCGCCCATTTGCACCGGGTATGGTGTTGACCATAGAGCCTGGTTTGTACTTCGATGAAGATGCGCAAGTGCCAGAACAATATAAAGGCATTGGCATTCGCATTGAAGACGACCTATTGGTAACTGAAAATGGTCACGAAAATCTGACCCAAGACGTGCCGAAAACCGTAGCAGAAATAGAAGCGTTAATGCAGCAGTAGGAGAATGCGTTGCAGCACTTTGATGTTGTGATTGTAGGCGGCGGTATGGCAGGAGCCACCGCTGCTTTGGCAATCAAAAAGACCAGCCCAACTTTGCAAGTTGCTGTGATTGAGGCATTTGCACCAAAAAGCCAAGCACACCCTAGTTTTGACGACCGCTCAATAGCCTTGGCCGATCAGTCTGTGCAGTATTTAAAGCAATTTAACTTGTTTAATGCCGACTGGCCGTTTGCCGAAGCTATTAAGCAAGTACACGTGTCTGATAGAGGTCACTTTGGTAAAACTTCATTGCACCACCAAGACTATAAAACGAATGCGCTTGGTTATGTGGTGGAAGTGAACCCATTTGGTGCTTATTTACATCAACAGCTTGCGAAAACTGACATTCAACTATATTGCCCAGCGACCATTAATGAATTAAAGCAAACACAAGACAGTGTTGAGCTGATCTTAAACGACGAAACTCAGTTAAGTGGAAAGTTGTTGGTCGTTGCCGATGGCGCGCAATCCCCTACGCGCAAACAACTAAATATTGGTTTTGATAGTCTGGCCTATGAGCAAGGGGCGCTAATCGCCAATATCGAAGTTGAAGGAGGTCATAGCGGCCAAGCGTTTGAACGTTTTACCGAGCATGGGCCAATGGCACTGCTGCCCATGACACAAAATCGCTACTCGCTGGTTTGGTGTATGCCTAACGCTCACCTTGAACATTATAAAACGCTTGAACCTGACGCCTTTATTGCTGAGCTGCAAACAGCCTTTGGCTATCGCGCTGGGGTATTCAAGCAAGTTGGTATGCGCGCACAATACCCGCTGGTACTAGGGCGAGTCGAGCAGCTCGTTCATCACCGTAGCCTATTAATCGGCAATGCAGCACACGCTATTCACCCCATTGCTGGGCAAGGTTTTAATTTGGGTTTAAGAGACATTCAAGCTTTGGTTGAGCTGATAGCCTCAGAGCAACATGTTTTGGGTGAACATGCCTTTACGCAAGCTTATAATCGTGCGCGTGCGCAAGACATCAAAACGGTGATGACACTGACCGATGCGCTCGTACGACTCTTCTCAAATTCTTCTCGTTTATTGGCACTCGGTCGCAGCTGCGGTTTGCTTGCCATGTCACTGTTTGAAAATTTAAAAGCACCGTTAGCCAAGCAACTAATGGGTCATGTTATTAAAGGAAAAAGCTGATGCAACAAGCGCAAGTATGTATTGTCGGTGGTGGCTGTGTAGGCCTTACTTTGGCGTTAGGTTTGGCGAAAAATAACATTAGCGTACACGTGATTGATGCGGGTAATGAACCTGCGCCACTTACTGAGCAGTTTGCTAATCGTGTGAGTGCTATCAGTCTAGCCAGCCAAACGTTATTTACCGAGCTAGGTGCTTGGGATGATATTTTAGCGCAGCGCACCTGTGCCTATACGCATATGGACGTCAGAGACAAAGACAGTTTTGGCAAAATCGCATTTAACAGCACCGAGCTAGATTTACCTGAACTTGGCCACATCATTGAAAATGATGCCATTCGTTATGCGCTGTTTCAGCAGTTAAAACAGTATTCATCTGCGACGTTAAGTTTTAATACTCGCTATCAAGCTATTCATCAAACTGACACTGACGTGTTAATCACCTTAGAGTCAGGTATGCCAATTATGGCCAAGTTATTGGTTGCAGCAGATGGCGCAAATTCGGGTATTCGTACTCAGTTTAAAATGCCCATTACGTTTTGGGACTACGACCACCACGCCATCGTTGCAACGGTTAAGACGCAAGAGACGCACAGCCATACTGCAAGACAAGTATTTTTACCAACCGGACCTTTGGCGTTTTTACCGCTCAGTGATGAACACAGCCAATCAATCGTGTGGTCAACGTCACCTGAGCAAGCACAGCATTTGATGTCATTAGACAACGCTGAGTTTAATAAAGCATTGAATGTCGCCATCGACGGTCAGTGTGGTTTATGCGAAGTACAAGACGACCGCGCGGTGTTCCCACTGAAAATGCGTTACGCCCAACAATGGGTAAACGGCAAAATTGCATTAATGGGCGATGCAGCGCACACCATCCATCCGCTGGCTGGGTTAGGTATGAACTTAGGTCTTAAAGATGCAGCTTTATTGATAAAATTACTGACCGACAGCAAGCAAGAATTTGCTAGCACCCGCGTGCTGCGTGAATACGAACGTGCCCGTAAACTCGATTCGCAAAAGCACATTGCCATGATGCAAGGTTTAAAAGAGTTGTTTGAAGGCGATAACCCGCTGAAGAAACTGATCCGCGGTGTTGGCTTGAGTATGGTTGATAACCTTGGGCCGATTAAAACCCTGTTTGCCAAAGAGGCTGTTGGGAAGTAAGTGCATCCGTGCAAAACATACGTTGCGAAGCAAGGTTATTTTGCGCAATAAGCAATCTTAAAAATTGTTTTACAGTAGTCTTCAATTTAACTCTTTGTCGCGTTGGCGACAGCAACCAAAGGGCGGCTGCCGCTGGCCGCTCGGGTGCGACCTTCGCTCTGGACTCCCACGGCGCCCCTCTATCATGCTAATTCTTCAAATAAATAATTGATGTGAACGCAAACGCCATGTATTCGCCATCCTTGGCGAAATCATGGCTTGTCTCGCATCCATGCGAGTCATTGCTCATCAATTATTTATTTTCAGGCGTGATAGAAGGGGAAAGGGCGTAGCCTGTTAGATTGATATTCATTCTGTAGGCGCTGACTTTACGTCGCGCTTTTTGAACCATCACAAATACACAACTTGTCATCCTGACGAAGGTCAGGATCCAGTAGTTAAAATAGACCCTGAAATAAATTCAGGGCGACGTGTGAGATGAGCTAAGTTTCTTAGCGCGGGATAAACCCTCGCCTACAAAGCAAACCTTTACACCCTGTAGGCGCTGACTTTACGTCACGCTTTTTGAGCCATGCACAAATACACAACTTGGTATCCTGACGAAGTTCAGGATCCAGTAGTAAAAAATAGACCCTGAAATAAATTCAGGGCGACGGGTGAGATGAACAACATTTCTTAGCGAGGGGTAAACCCACGCCAACAAAGCAAACCTTTACACCCTGAAGGCGCTGACTTTAAGTCGCGCTTGTTGAACTTTCCACAAATTAAAAAGCACAAATGCACAACTTGTCATCCTGACGAAGGTCAGGATCCAGTAGATAAAAATAGACCCTGAAATAAATTCAGGGTGACGGGTGGGCCGAACCACATTTCTTAGCGCGGGATAAATCCGCGCCTACAAAGCAAACCTTTACACCCTGTAGGCGCCGACTTTATGTCGCGCTTTTTGAACCATCACAAATACAAAACTTGTCATCCTGACGAAGGTCAGGATCCAGTAGTTAAAAATAGACCCTGAAATAAATTCAGGGCGACGAGTGACCGAAACGAAGTTTCGCAGCGCGAGGAGGTGAGGGTATGGATACCCGATGGGCGTAGCTACATGGATGTAAAACAACACCAATATGAATTTCAAAATTAATCTGCGCGGGGTAAACCCGCGCCTACAAATTAAATCTTTACACCCTGTAGGCGCCGACTTTATGTCGCGCTTTTAGAATTATTTTGATAACTCGTAACTCGCAAACTATTGTACGCTTACCGCTTACCGCTTACCGCTTACCGCTTACCGCTTACCGCTTACCGCTTACCGCTTACCGCTTACCGCTTACCCCAATCTTAACGCAATAAACTCCGCTAGCTTATCAACCGCATGCACAGATTCGGGTGAATTTTTTACCAAGCAAATACCAATTTGGCCGAGCTCAGGTAGGTGAGGGGTGTGTGACTGGTAGTTTAAATCGTTTGGTACGGTACTTTTTGCAAGCACGGTGACGCCTAGGTCTTCTTTAATCGCGGCGATAAGCCCGGTTAAATCGGCGTTGCTGTAGACGATTCGGTATTTTAATCCTGCTTGCTGTAGGGCCTCGATGGCGCGGCGGCGGTAGATACAGCCCTCAGGTGCGGTTACCAGCGTCACTACATCGTTCTTGGCAAGGTTTAAATTACCAACCCACACCAGCTGGTCTTGCATAAATACGGGGAACTGATCTGAATTAAGCTCTTCATTTAATGCCAACACTAAATCGAATTGATCTTGGCGCGAAACAGACAGCAGGTGTTTGCTCAAACGTGATTTCACTTCGAGGGCAACATCAGGGTAAAGAGAAACGAAGTCACCAATTATCGACGGCAGAATGCGCGCTGCAAATTCACTCGGAATACCTAGGCGCACTTTACCGGTCACACTTTCAGAGGTGAACTGCTGAATAATGGCATCGTTTTGTTGCAGCATTTGTTTCGCCAGTGGCAGTAAGAGTTCGCCATATTGATTGATAACTTGTCGTTGGCCTTGTTTTTTAAACAGTCGACAACCAAGCATTTCTTCGAGTCGTTTAATTTGCAATGACACCGCAGGTTGCGACAATCCTAGTAGTTCACCAGCCTTAGCAAAGCCACCTAATTCAACCACAGTAACAAATGTGCGTAAGCCGTCGTTCGATAAGTTCTTCATATTTAAAAAATCAATTTATAAAACCAAGTTACATAAGCATTATTTATCAATGTATAAATAAATACAATTTGTTGTTGCCCAAATGCACTCATATACTGCACAAATTAAAGTTTTATTAAGGTGTGGTTATGACATTTTCAGCCAGTATGTTTGCAAAACATCGTCAAGGCACAGCGCCTGCGCTAAACACATTAGCGTTAGACAGCGCACAATTGGTCTTAGACTTCAGTGGCTTCGAAACCACACCATTTTTAAACCAAGTTTTAGGTATTAACTTAAATAAACTATTAGCACCAGGTTTGGGCGTTAAAGGCCAACTGGCATCAGGTGCGGCATTTACGGTTTATTACTTCAGTGAAACGGCTTACCGCTTTGTGATTGAACAAAATCACGCTGATGAGCTACAAAACTTGGTTGAAGCCCACCACAACGATTACGACATTGAGCTGGTGGCGCGCAAAGATTTAAGCATGAGCACATTAAGTGGTGAGCAAGCGTTTGATACCATCATCAAACAGTTTGGCCTAACACCGGGTCTGCGTTTATCAGACGAGCAAGTGTGCTATGGCCGTCAAAGTGGTGAAGTGTTCGTCACTTCATTACTTGCAGATGACTTGCAGCAGTATCAGTTGATTGCCCAAACAGACACTCTGAATAAGTGGCATCAACAGTTGCAAGAACAAGGCTTTAGCCTAAACTAGACTTTAAATAAAATTTGCTAAGGCACTCAATACGGGTGCCTTAGCTGTTATTGCATTAACCTCGCCTCGAAGAGGCAATCTTGTAGCCATACACTACAAGGTCAGTAATTAGTGAAGGAATGATATGACTTCTAAAACTGTACTACACGCTAAGCACGTAGAAGCTGGCGCAAAAATGGTTGACTTCCACGGTTGGGAAATGCCAATCAACTATGGTTCACAAATCGAAGAGCACAACGCAGTACGTACTGATGCAGGTATGTTCGACGTATCTCACATGACGATTGTGGACGTTAAAGGCGCAGACGCAAAAGCATTCTTACGTAAGCTTGTAGCGAACGATGTAGCTAAGCTAGAAGTACCTGGTAAAGCACTTTACACAGGCATGTTAAATGAAGAAGGCGGCGTAATTGACGACCTTATCATCTACTTCTTCTCTGACACTGAATACCGCCTAGTTGTTAACTCAGCAACGCGTGAAAAAGATTTAGCGCACATTGCTAAAGTAGCGGCTGATTTCGCAGTAGAAATCACTGAGCGTCCTGAATTTGCGATGATCGCAGTACAAGGCCCTAACGCAAAAGAAAAAACAGCTAAAGTACTTGATGACGCGCAAAACGCTGCAGTTGAAGGTATGAAACCATTCTTCGGTGTACAAGCGGGCAATCTATTCATTGCAACGACTGGTTACACTGGCGAAGCAGGCTACGAAATCGTTGTACACAACGATGATGCAGCTGACCTTTGGCAAAAATTATTAGACGCAGGAGTAGCTCCGGCTGGCCTTGGCGCACGTGATACGCTACGTTTAGAAGCGGGCATGAACCTATACGGTTCAGATATGGATGAAACTGTATCTCCACTTGCTGCAAACATGGCTTGGACGATTGCATGGGAACCTGAAGATCGTGACTTCATCGGTCGTGAAGCGGTTGCTAAGCAACGTGCTGAAAAGAGCACACACAAGCTAGTTGGTCTAGTACTTGAAAGCAAAGGTGTTCTACGTGGTGGTTCTAAAGTTGTCGTAGAAGGTGGCGAAGGTATCATTACTTCTGGTACATTCTCTCCGACATTAGGCTTTAGTGTTGCACTAGCGCGTGTTCCTCGCTCAACGGGCGAAACAGCGCAAGTAGAAATGCGTAAAAAGTTAGTTGACGTTAAAGTAGTGAAGCCTTGCTTCGTACGTAACGGCAAGTCAGTTATTTAATATTAATAAGGGCGAACCATCGCCCAGTTATTACACCGAACCAAAGGAACAAAAAGATGAGCAACATTCCTAGCGAGTTAAAATACGCGTCTTCACACGAGTGGGTTCGCGCTGAAGGCGACGGCGTTTACACTGTAGGTATCACAGAGCACGCACAAGAGCTTCTAGGCGACATGGTATTCGTTGAATTACCAGAAGTTGGTGATGAAGTTGACGCTGGCGAAGACTGCGCAGTAGCAGAGTCTGTAAAAGCAGCATCTGACATTTACGCACCTATCACTGGTGAAGTTGTAGCAATCAACGAAGACCTTGAAGATTCACCAGAAAACGTTAACAACGACGCATACGGTGACGGTTGGTTGTTCAAAGTTAAAGCGTCTGACGAGTCAGAGCTTGCGAACCTTCTTGACGCTGAAGGTTACGAAAACGCAATCGACGAAGACTAATTGCTTCGTTGATCACAAAAGCCCCTTGTGGGGCTTTTGTTGTTTTAAACTTTTATAGTTTAATTTTAAAAAAGGTCCGTACTAAACCATACAGAGTACAGAACTTTTTCATCAACTTAGCGATAAGTTGGTAAAGCTGAAGCCAGAGCAGTACCCGCAGCAGGAATCAGCACTAACCCCCTAAATTTTTTGGATCATAGGAATCTAGACTAATGTCAAACGCTAAATCTCTTGAGCAATTAGAGCAAAAGCAAGATTTTATCCGCCGCCATATTGGCCCTACACCGGCACAAGTGAGCGACATGCTATCGGCACTTAACGTATCAAGCGTTGAAGAGCTAATCACGCAAACAGTACCAGCTGGTATTCGTTTAGAGCAGGGTTTAGCAGTGGGTGAGAGCCGCACAGAAGTTGAAGCACTAAGCTACCTAAAGTCTGTTGCTAGCCAAAATAAAATCTTCAAATCTTACATCGGTCAGGGCTACCACCCAACACACGTACCGAATGTAATTTTACGTAACGTATTAGAAAATCCAGGTTGGTACACAGCATATACGCCATACCAGCCTGAGATCGCTCAAGGTCGTTTAGAATCACTATTAAACTTCCAAACGTTGACGATTGACATCACAGGTCTAGACCTAGCATCTGCATCTCTACTAGATGAGTCTACTGCAGCAGCAGAAGCAATGGCACTTGCTAAGCGCGTATCTAAAGCGAAAAAAGCAAACATCTTCTTCATCGCTGACGACGTTCACACACAAACAATCGACGTTGTAGCAACACGTGCAGAGCAGTTTGGTTTTGAAGTGGTAGTAGGTCCTGCGGCAGATGCAGCTAACCATGAAATTTTCGGTGCATTATTCCAGTACCCAACAACATCAGGTGAAGTGGTAGACATCACTGACCTAATCGCACAAGTACAAGACAAAAAAGCGATTGCCTGTGTTGCAGCTGACATCATGAGCTTAATGCTACTTAAAGCACCAGGTAAACTAGGCGCAGACGTAGTACTTGGTTCTGCACAGCGTTTTGGTGTACCTATGGGTTACGGTGGTCCACACGCGGCATTCTTCGCAACACGTGACAAGTACAAGCGTTCACTACCAGGTCGTATCATCGGTGTATCTAAAGACCGTTTAGGTAACGACGCACTACGTATGGCGATGCAGACTCGTGAGCAGCACATCCGTCGTGAAAAAGCGAACTCAAACATCTGTACAGCGCAGGTACTACTTGCAAACATGGCTGCGTTCTACGCGGTTTACCACGGTCCACAAGGCCTTAAGACAATTGCACAGCGCATCAACCGTTTCGCAAGCATCTTAGCGACAGGTCTTAAAGCGAAAGGTGTAAGCCTTAAGCATGACACTTGGTTTGACACAATCACAGTGGTAGCTGACAACAAAGAAGAGATTGTTGCACGCGCAATCGCGGCAGAGACGAACTTTGCAACAAACCACGCGGGTGAGTTCTCAGTATCTGTGAACGAAACAACAACACGTGCAGATGTACTAGCATTATTCGACATCATCCTAGGTGAAGGCCATGGTCTTGACGTTGCAGCACTTGACGCGCAAGTATCTGCAGATGACATCACAGGTATTCCTGCAAGCCTAGTTCGTGACGACGAAATCTTAACGCACCCTAACTTCAACTCGTACCACAGCGAGACTGAAATGCTGCGTTATATCAAGCGTCTTGAAAACAAAGATTTAGCGCTTAACCACTCAATGATCTCGCTAGGTTCATGTACCATGAAACTAAATGCGACAGCTGAGATGATCCCAGTAACTTGGCCTGAGTTTGCTGAGCTTCACCCGTTCTGCCCACTAGACCAAGCGCAAGGTTACCAAACAATGATTGGTGAGCTTCACGATTGGTTAGTAAACATCACAGGTTACGACGCAGTATCTATGCAGCCTAACTCAGGTGCACAAGGTGAGTACGCAGGTCTTATCGCTATTCGTAAATACCACGAGTCACGTGGTGAAGGTCACCGTAACGTCTGTTTGATCCCAAGCTCAGCGCACGGTACTAACCCGGCATCTGCGCAAATGGCAAGCATGAAAGTAGTGGTTGTTGCCTGTGATAACGACGGTAACATCGACATGGCTGACCTTAAAGCGAAAGCGGAAGAAGTGTCAGAGAACCTATCTTGTATCATGGTAACTTACCCGTCTACACACGGTGTATACGAAGAGTCTATCCGTGAAGTATGTGAGATTGTTCACCAGCACGGCGGCCAAGTGTACATGGACGGCGCGAACATGAACGCGCAAGTTGGTGTAACTAGCCCAGGTTCAATCGGTTCAGACGTATCGCACTTAAACCTACACAAAACATTCTGTATCCCACACGGTGGCGGTGGTCCAGGTGTTGGTCCTATCGGTGTTAAATCGCACCTAGCGCCATTTATGCCAAACCACAGCGTTATCAACGTACCGGGTACAACTGAAGGCAACGGTGCAGTATCTGCAGCGCCTTACGGTTCAGCAGCTATCTTACCTATCTCTTGGGCATACATCACAATGATGGGCTCAGAAGGCCTTAAGCAAGCGACTGAAATGGCCATCGTGAACGCAAACTACCTAACTGAGAAGTTAAGCGAGCACTACCCTATTCTTTACCGTGGTCAAAATAACCGTGTTGCACACGAATGTATCGTTGACTTACGTCCTATTAAAGAAGAGACGGGTATTTCAGAAATGGATATTGCTAAGCGTCTTCAAGACTATGGCTTCCATTCACCGACTATGTCGTTCCCAGTAGCGGGTACGTTAATGATCGAGCCAACTGAGTCTGAGTCTAAGGTTGAAATTGACCGCTTCATCGAAGCAATGGTGTCGATTAAAGCTGAAGTTAACAAGATTGCTTCTGGCGAATGGTCTATTGAGAACAACCCGCTAGTATTTGCACCGCACACGCAAGCTGACGTACTAAGTGGCGACTGGGACCGTGCATACGACCGTTTCTACGCTGCATTCCCAGTGAAATCTGTAGCGAAAGATAAGTTCTGGCCAACAGTAACGCGTATCGACGACGTACTAGGTGACCGTAACCTTATCTGTTCTTGCCCTGCTGTTGAGACATATGCAGAGTAATTGAGCGAAGGTCGTGCTTTAGCGCGACAATGATTTTAAAAACCGTCTTAAGCAATTAAGGCGGTTTTTTTGTGGGTGGAATTTGGGGCTGTCATTCTGAACTTGTTTCAGAATTTATGTATTGTTCATCACCTGTCTTCAACTTAACTCTTTGTCGCATTGGCGACGGCAACCAAAGGGCGGCTGCCGCCGACCGCCCCTTGGAACCCCACGGCGCCCCTCTATCACGCTTAATCTTCAAATAATGCAATTGATATGCACGTAAACGGCTGAATAGTCCATCCATGGACTAAATCAGCCTTGCAGCGCATCCATGCGCCGACATTACTCATCAATTACTTATTTTCAGGCGTGATAGAAGGGGGAGGGGAGTTGTCTGTGGGCTTTGTTGTTTAGGGTTGCACGAAGCAAGACCTGACCCCTATTTTTTTACACGAAGCAAGACCTGACCCCTATTTTTTTACACACGAATGTATTGTTGACTTACGCCCTATTAAAGAAGAGACGGGTATTTCAGAAATGGATATTGCTAAGCGTCTTCAAGACTATGGCTTCCATTCACCGACTATGTCGTTCCCAGTAGCGGGTACGTTAATGATCGAGCCAACTGAGTCTGAGTCTAAGGTTGAAATTGACCGCTTCATCGAAGCAATGGTGTCGATTAAAGCTGAAGTTAACAAGATTGCTTCTGGCGAATGGTCTATTGAAAACAACCCACTAGTATTTGCACCGCACACGCAAGCTGACGTACTAAGTGGCGACTGGGACCGTGCATACGACCGTTTCTACGCTGCATTCCCAGTGAAATCTGTAGCGAAAGATAAGTTCTGGCCAACAGTTACGCGTATTGACGACGTACTAGGTGACCGTAACCTTATCTGTTCTTGCCCTGCTGTTGAGACATATGCAGAGTAATGAATGGTCGGTCGTGCTTTAGCGCGACAATGATTTTAAAAACCGTCTTAAGCAATTAAGGCGGTTTTTTTGTGGGTGGAATTTGGGGCTGTCATTCTGAACTTGTTTCAGAATCTAGGTATCTTAACGCTCGTTGTTAGTCTTGATCTCGGTAGCAGTGGCTTAATGCAGTTTATGTCATCCTGACGAAGGTCAGGATCCATTTTGCAGGGAGCAGGGAGGGTAACCCTCATTAATCGTCATTCTGAAACAAGTTCAGAATGACGAAACTTGAGAATTCTTTAGAATAATGGGGTCAGCTTTAAAATATTAAAATAATGGGGTCAGGTCTTGCATTGTGCATTTTGACCCTATTAGCTTAAAGCCAACTCAAACCTGACCTTAATCCCATAACTTACAGACAACACCCTTTCCCTTTTATCACACCCTGAAAAGAATAAATTGATGAGTAATGCGCTCGCATGGCGGGATTTTTGTTCCCGACAAATCCTAAGTACCTAAATCCCTTTAGGCAATGCAAGCCATGCTTGTACATGGACTTACCTTCATGGCATGTACGTTCTCCGAGGCTCCAAACAACAGTTAAAATTGCTTATTTCACCTTGCGCAAAAGTAACCTTGCTTCGCAACGTGTATTTTGCACGATAAGTATGATGAAGGGCGCCGTGGGGGGGAGTTACCACAAAAATGTATGGAGTATTTTTGAACTGCGAAGCAGGAAGCTTGATATCAAACGCAGTTTCGCATCGCGAGGAAGTGGGGGCATGGGTGCCGACAAGCCGAAACTTCAGGAATGAATTTCAGCTCAGTAACCAACTGAAATGTTTAGTCTCCCCTTAGTTATAGTCGCCAACCTGACAAATGCTAAATTGAAAGCAGGTATACGGTTAATTCACGTTATTTTTAATAGAATCGATAGGTTGAATTTATGGACTTTGAATCAAAACCAAAGGGGTCAGTAATCAACGACTTTGACCCAATTAATTACAGTAAAAAATGCCAGCATTTAAAAGCTGGCATTTTTATGATTTTGATTACATTTGCTCTTTTTACTAATCTAGAACAGATGTATCAAAGTGATATATATGAATAAACTGCTCATTGTCTTCAAGCATTAAGGAAACTTTCTTGTTTAAAACATGGAAGCTGCTTTTTGCTGATGGTTGACCATCTATTTTAAAAGAACGTCCAATATACTTGTTTTCCTCATCAACTGAATAGAAGACAGCATCATTAGTAGTGTTGTAGTAAAAGAAACCATAAAGCATATTGTTGTCTGCTATATCAATAGTTGCGGGTGCAAACTGATAGGCGTTTTCTGGTAATTCCACGGTGCGTACTAGCTCATTACTTGCACCATCTATTGTTAGATGAACAATCTGCTCAGTATTCTTATCTCCATTTAGGGGAGAAAAGTGGTAAAGAAAGTGATATTTACCTTCGTTATCAGCCACAAGATTTAGGTCTTCTATCCTCAAGTAACCTGATGGCATATCTTGAATATAAGCCTCACTCCAGCTTCCACCATTTTTATACAAATATCTAGGTTCATAGTTTGAGATATCAAATAGACCTATAGTTGGCACATCGTTGAAGCGTTGTGGCATTACAACTTTATCTAATGGAGGAGCAACAACCCAGTCACCAGTTGTTTCACCCAGCTCATCAAGGTTGAAAGCTTGTGTTCGACTATAAGAGCCATTACCTGTAGCGAAAATCAGATAGTCATCCCAATTTGTTGCATTGTAAGAGTCAGCCTCATATATGATCTGAGCAGTTTCACCACTTAGAGAGATAAGCGGATAATCAAATCCGGTAACGTTGTATATGTTATCCGTGGTATTTTCTGCATTCGAAGAGTTTGCAGATACTTGGCTGACATTGAAATTGCCTGGTGTGCCGTATACGTGGTAAACCGCAGAGTTACCATGCCTGTGCATACTTACATTCTCATCACGTCTAACGAACACGGTTGCATGTATAACACCTGATGGAGAAACTTTGATATCCCAAGGCCAAAGGTTATCAAACGGCAATGAACCGATTTGTTCTTTCGTTATTATTCCTTCTGCACTAACAGTAGCAATATAAAGGCTGTCACGTTCGCCGTCAGTATTACTTTCACGCCAGATTACGCTTGTTCTTCCTGTTTCATCAAATGCAGAAAAGACCTGGTTAAACTTCGAGTAGTTAGCTGGAATAGAGTATATTTTTGCGCCACTCGGTCCAAAATCACAAGCATCGCCAATACCGTCAGCATCTATGTCAGATTGATTTGTATTTTTATCTTCAGGGCAGTTATCTAAAACATCTAGCACGCCGTCAAAATCAGAGTCTTTTGTGTCAGCCGAATATGGATTAGGGTCTAAGTTATCGCCTAAACCATCGTTGTCAGAATCTTTGCTTTCGCTGGCATCGTTTGGGAAAGCATCTGCATTATCGCCTACACCATCGTTGTCAGAATCTTTGCTTTCGCTAGCATCGTTTGGAAAGGCGTCTGTATTATCGCCTACACCATCGTTGTCAGAATCTTTGCTTTCGCTGGCATCGTTTGGAAAGGCGTCTGCATTATCGCCGACACCATCGTTGTCAGAATCTTTGCTTTCGGTGGCATCGTTTGGAAAGGCGTCTGCATTATCGCCGACACCATCATTGTCAGAATCTTTGCTTTCGGTGGCATCGTTTGGAAAGGCGTCTAAGTTATCGGCTACACCATCTTCATCCGAGTCTTTTATTGTTGCGTTATTTCCGCTATCAGAATCGCTTTCATTGTCAGTGCTGTTACCGTTGTCAGTGCTGTTACCGTTGTCAGTGCTGTTACCGTTGTCAGTGCTGTTACCGTTGTCAGTGCTGTTACCGTTGTCAGTGCTGTTACCGTTGTCAGTGCTGTTACCGTTGTCAGTGCTGTTACCGTTGTCAGTGCTATTATCGTTGTCAGTGCTATTATCGTTGTCAGTGTTGTTCCCACTATCAGTGCTGGCGTCGTTATCGGTATTTTGGTTATTAGACTCTTGTTCTTCTTGAGTTTTTGATGAGTCAAAAGGAAACGCATCTGCGTTATCTCCCACACCATCATTATCGCTGTCTTTAGTCTCAGATGGATCGAAAGGGAATGCATCATTTTGGTCCGCAACTCCATCATTGTCTGTGTCGACCATAACAACAGTAGCAGGTTCTGTCTCGGTGCTCTGACCATCACTGCCACAGGCAGATAATAGTAAACTTACTACTGCCACGTTAATTACACTGAATTTCATACTATCTCCTAAAAAAATTCAGCGTGTAATATAAAGGGCAAATTACTTCTGTCAACTGCTTAAATTGTGAGCAATCCGGCCGCTTTGATAGTCCTCAAATGTAATTTGTTGAAGTTAAAATATAATTTCAAATTTCCTGAATTCGAAAAAAATTAAAAAATATTTGTGTTTTTGGGGGGGCAATGACTCTGAACCATTGATCGGTTTTGTATGTTGCTATTTTAGTTTTGTAATTGAAAAATTAATAAGACAGCAATGCTAAAATACAACAAAACTGGTTAATTTGGCTTGGTGTTTTATGAAACTAATAGAAAAACCTGTAGCCTCTACGACCTGACCCTGTGAGCTTAGCGCTTTTTTGTCTTGATTTATCGTCAATATAACCAATAAATAACAGAATAAAATTCCTATATTGTTGATTCTTTTGATAACAAATAGGAGGAGGCTATTATGCCACTTGATATAGCTGCACTGAATGCTGAAAAAGCGACACCTGCTAATTGGCGTGAATGGGGGGAAGAAGTAATCACTGCCGCCAAGCGAAAAGGGCTAGTACAACTTAGAAGGAAATAACGGGGTCAGGTCTTGCATTGTGCATTTTGGCCCTATTAACTTAAAAACAAATTGAACTTGACCTTACTTCCATAACTTACAAGCGACACCCTTTCCCTTTTATCACACCCTGAAAAGAATAAATTGATGAGTAATGCGCTCGCATTGATGCGAGTCAAGCCATGCTTGTACATGGACGTACCTTCATGGCGTGTACGTTCTTCGATGATTCTGACAACAGTTAAAATTGTTTATTTCACCTTGCGCAAAAGTAACCTTGCTTCGCAACGTGTATTTTGCACGATAAGTATGATGAAGGGCGCCGAGGGGTTCCAAGCGGAGGCCGACGGCAGCCTCCCCTTGGTTGTAGTCGCCAACGCTACAAATGCTAATTTGAAAACAGGAAGTGAGTAACACATAAGTAAAACCTACAACTATGACCCCATTAATTTTAAGATCTCTATTTGATACCAAATCAATGATGCAACGACTTGCACATTTTTAGCTCAGATATTTGTGCCAAATTAAATATACAAATTTAGAACACTATACTTGAATCTTGGGTAAGTACCCTTATGTGTACTTTTTCTTTTACATCGCTGTACTACTGTTAAAACAATCCCATTCCATATACTTTATCTAATCGTGATATGTGTTAAAGCTCCTGATGATACAACATTGAGCTCAAGATTTCCGCCACCACCACCAGCTAAGTCATTACTGGGATTTACAAAACTGCGGTACTGACTATTAATACCCAGTTGATTACCAGGTTGCCAGACTATTGGTCGAGACAGAGCGTTATCCTGCGGACGATTATCAGTAACAAATCCCAATTGTAGCTTTTCTTTGGTTTCCCACTTTACTGCCACTAGGTCTTCCCAAGGCTGGCCATGTATACCTAGACCAACATATGTTTCTGAACCGGCCCATGCACTAACAGCCATGGTAACAGTGGAAGTTCGATTGAAGTCATCCTGTGCCAACAGATTATTGCTGACACTAAGCAACTGTGTTTCCCAGGTTCGTAGTTTACTTGTTTTAGGTGCCACAGGTCCGGTGCTGCTGACATCAATAATGAAATTACTTTCATTTCTAATCGAAAAGACTGCCATCTCCCCTTTTGTTGCCCAATCATAAAAGCTTACTGCTTTTTCTAAAGCAAACACATCTGCTGCTATACTCAACGGATTCATTTCACCATCTCCAAATTATAGGTTTATCGTAAATTAAAGAAGACTGACGACCTGTCTTCGACTAATTAAAAACTTATGTCAGGGTGGTAAAATAAACTATTGTAAAATAACTATTTACTACGAACTTCTTATGATTAATGAACAATGTGGTAGAGTAGTTGATTTTTCAGAGCCTTAACCCATTGAGCAAACATAAAAATAATGGGGTTAATCTTGCATTGTGCATCTTTACCATGCGCAGAAGTTACATTGAAAAATAGGTTGGCGTTGTATTACAACTGTATAACTTGATGGAATATCAGCAGTTTTAAAGTTGCTCATTTCACCTTGCGCAAAAGTAATCTTGCTTCGCAACGTGTATTTTGCATGCTGTAGTCGCCAACGCGACAAATGCTAAATTGAAATCAGGGCATGAAAACACATGGATTCTGAAACAAGTTCAGAATGACAAAATTTGAGAGTTTTTTTCATTAAACAGTAGCGGCATTAAGCCGCTACTACAGATTAAGGTTGTTGATTTCGCAGAGCTTTATTCACAGAGTTTTATTGCTTTGTCCCAAATATCTTATCACCTGCATCACCAAGGCCCGGTAAAATATAGCCTTGCTCATTGAGTTTTTCATCAATACTGGCTGTATAAAGCGTGACATCTTGGTGAGCCTCTTCAAGTGCTTGAATACCCTCAGGGGCGGCCACTAAAACCATGGCTTTAATCTCTTTTACCCCATGCTTTTTTAATAAATCAATGGTCGCGATCATTGAGCCTCCGGTTGCTAACATTGGATCTACTACCAAGGCGACACGCTTATCTAAATCAGAAGTGAGTTTTTCAAAGTAAGGCACTGGCTCTAGGGTTTCTTCATCTCGATAAAGGCCAACCACAGAGACTCTGGCACATGGAATAATAGATAGCACACCTTCATTTAAACCCAGCCCAGCTCTTAAGATCGGAACCAAGGTTAGTTTTTTACCTGCTAGTTGTTGTGTGGTTATATCACCTTTCCAAGAGGCGGTTGTGGTCTCTTCTAGCGGTAAATCTCGTGTTGCTTCAAAGGTTAATAAACTGCCAATTTCAGATACCAATTCACGAAATGCTTTAACGCTAATATCGTGTGTTCGTAATAGTCCCATCTTGTGAGAAATCAGTGGATGCTTAACTTCAACTACGCTCATGTTGTGCCCTAAATAAATTTTTATCATTTAGTTAAGTCTAACAAGAAGGGGAGAAATCGATAAATTCTATTAGAGAATTAATAAGCGAAATCTTAAGAACATATTAATTATTGCCATTGGCCAATTAAAAAAGTGAAAACCCTAGAGTAGGCCGTGTACCCCTTTGGTGAGACGGGAAGGCGCGACATAAAGTCAGCGCCTACAGGGAGTAAAGGTTTGATTTGTAGGCGCGGGTTTACCCCGCGCAAGGGTAAAGAGTGCTGAGCAACGACGATTGAATTCAGGCTTTTTGTCGTCACCCTGAATTTATTTCAGGGTCTATGTTTGCTTGATGGATCTTGACCTTTGTCAGGATGACAGGTTTTGTATTTGTGCATTGGCAAGAAAGCACGACATAAAGTCGGCGCCTATAGGGAGCTGAGGTTGGGTTTGTAGGCACGGGGTTATCTCGCGCAGAAGTAAATATGTTTCGCAGACGTTGGCCTAAGATATTTTTAAAATGGCTCATTTCACCTTGCGCAAAGAGAATGTACTCGCTTTGCTCGCAGTCATAACCCCTTTGCACCTTCAACGTGTATTTTGCACTATTATACTGGTACGATGAGTTTTTACTCTAAAACAAATAACCATAACAAAGGCTACATCATGCAGGAATTTTTTGAGAAGTTTGCAATCACCACTAAGGTAAAGGTGGTGTGGGGTGAAATGGATGCGTTGGGGCATGTGAACAATGTGTCGTATTTTCGTTATTTCGAAACCGCGCGGATCGACTTTTTACAACAAACTGGGTTGTTATCTGTTTTATCGGAGCCGACCCATAGTCCTGTATTACGCGACACTTATGCGCAATATAAACGTCCAGTGACTTTTCCCGATACCTTGCACATTGGCTCGTATATTACAGACATTAAAGAAGATCGGTTTACCATGCGTTATGAAGCGTTTAGCGAGTCGCAGCTGGCAATCTGTACAACGGGTTATGCGAATGTGGTGATGTTTAATATGAAAGCCGGCCAAAAGTCGCCAATTCCTGAGAATATGCTGGCCATACTTAAGCAATACGAAATGGAGTGTCAGTAATTTTAGCTTTGGTTAAGTAAGCAGCAATTTGAAAGAAAAAAATAGGTATTGCTTATGTTGTTACTCTGAACGCATAAGCAATACCTTTGCTTTTAGTTTTGAACTAGCAGCACTCGCTAAAGGGCGAGTGATGATCGTTAAGCTTTTTTGAATAAGCTTTGCAATTGGCTCAACACGGCTGCAATTGCGACGCCAAGCACAGCGCCTAAGCCAAGTTTGGCAATGATGTTAAGTAGCCAGCTTATAGCTGGTAAAAGTTGTTCAACGGTATGGACAATGCTTTCTAATAAATGAAATTGGTGGGCGAGAATATCAACGCCGACTAACAACATGGCTAGCACACCCGCGACAGATAAAAACTTCATGAGTCCATTGGCAAAATGCAGCAAGCCTTTACCAACTCCGCGTTTAATTGCTGCGAATGTGGTTTTGCTGGCATCTTTGAGCATAGCTAGGCCGATGTCATCTAATTTTACAATTAAGGCGACAATGCCATAAACACCTATGGTGAGGGCGAGTCCAATTAATGACAGGACGATTGCTTGCTTTTCAAAGGGCTGATCTGCAATCGCGCCGAGGGCAATGATGATAATTTCTGCCGACAAAACAAAGTCGGTCACAATGGCACCCTTGATTTTATCTTTTTCAAATTCAACCAAGTCGACATTTTCATCTTCTAGTGCTTTAACAAATTCAGCGGTTTCTTGCTGTTGTTGCTGGCGGTGAAACAGGCCGTGAAGAATTTTTTCTCCACCCTCAAATAGTAAATATAGCGCCCCTAAAATCAACATGATGGGGATCATAAACGGCGCGAAATAACTAAAAGCCAAAGCGACGGGCACTAAAATAAACTTGTTTAGCATCGAACCTTTAAAGACTTTCCAGACAACCGCGAGCTCTCTGTCTGGCTTTATGCCGCCAGATAATTGTTCGGCGTTAACGGCAAGGTCGTCTCCGAGTACCGGCGCGGTTTTGGTGGCGGCTAATTTAGTTAGCGCAGCGACATCATCGAGCAATGCGAGTAGGTTTGCTGATGGCATAAACTTTCCTTTTGTTTGGTTTTATTGAGTGCGTTTACATGGTAAGCGGGTTGCGCAACATCTCGCTCTTTTATTATTAGTAGCTTTGTATTACAAACAGGCCAGCTCTCAAAATACACCAAGTGCTGATTATTTTTTGCATGGTTATGATGATATTGCAGTGATGACAGTGTTAAAACAACCTAAATGTTGATTTAATTTTGTGATTTTTTAACGCATTTTTTCGAGTGGCTAATCGGTTTTCGGTATGCTTTGAGCATCAAGAAGTTAGTTATATTTTCAATGTCAAAATTAACCGCGAAGCAGAAAATCAAGAGCATTGTGACTGCGATTAAAGCCGAAGAGCAATCTCTTCGAGTCCGTTTTCCTATTCTTAACCAGCAAAATAGCATTGCGATGGCAATTATGTTGCTGTCACTTTTTTCACTCATAGGCGTTGGTACGCTGTATAACTTTGCACTTATTCCTGCGTGGTTGTGCATTATTTTAGCAGCGATCATTACCTCTATTTCACATGAGTTAGAGCATGACCTTATTCATAAACAGTACTTTAGTAATCAACCAATTATTCATAACTTTATGATGTTGACGGTATGGCTGATGCGACCTAATACGGTCAACCCTTGGTATCGCAGGCAGATACACTTACATCATCATAAAGTGTCGGGGACGGAGCAAGATTTAGAAGAGCGTTTAGTCGGTAATGGCATTAAGTCGCCATTGTTAAGAGCGGTGGTGATCATGGATGGATTGCTTGGTTTATTGATTAACTCTAAGCGTTTTAGTAAAGAGATCAAAGGCTTTAAATTTCTACAGGTGTTTAATGCTGGTTTTCCTGTCACCTCGGCTTATTTTGCGATCTTATATGGTGTGATTGCTTATCATGTAGTGCAATTTATTCAGCCATTTGAACTACCAGTTTGGGGCGCGGATATAATTTCAGCTGCTGAATTTTTAATGGTGGTGCTGATTGTGCCTAATATGATCCGTTCAACGTCACTAAATTTTGTGACTTCTTCAATGCATTATTATGGTGGCGTGACCAATTTGCTAGAGCAAACGCATGTGATCACCAGCCGTTGGTTTTTACCCTTCCAGCTGTTCTGTTTTGATTTTGGCCGCACGCATACCATTCATCACTTTGTACCGAATCAGCCTTTTTATATTCGTCAGTTAATCAGCAAAAAAATACAGCCGATTATGGCTCAACACGGTGTGCGTTTTAATGATTTGCGAGCTTAAAGTATGCGAATCGGTATGTTGAGAAAGGGTAAGGTTGGTTTGTTGGCGCGGGGTTACATCGCGCAGAAATGCATAGTGCTAAAAAGCTGCATTTCAGACACTCGTCACCCTGAATTTATTTCAGGGTCTAATTCGAGTTTATAGATCCTGACCTTCGTCAGGATGACAGGTTTTGTATTTGCGTAAGGGTCAAAAAGCGCGACATAAAGTCGGCGCCTACAGTGGGGGTAAAGGTTTAGCTTGTAGGCGCGGGTTGACCCCGCGCAAAAGTGAATGAGTTTCACTGGTGTTGGTTTTATCAATTATTAAAACTGCTCACTTCAGCTTGCGCAAAAATACATCAGATTCACAGACGTTATCCATATCAATTTTTAAAATAGCTTATTTCACCTTGCGCAAAAATAACCTTGCTTCGCAACGTGTATTTTGCACGATAGAATAAACTGTTACATAGTTAAGATTGCGGCTAGGAGGGCTTTTAATTAGTCTAATTACATCAGAATCACACCTATAGTCCTAATGAATGAAGTAAAGCAAAAGCGTGTCGATATTTCGTCCGGTCAGTATGCGAGCTTAACTTATTATCCCGCTAATACAGAGATGGTGATGCATGAGCATCAAGGCCATCAGGTATCAATTGTTCTATCCGGCTCTTTGGCTGAGTCTGATAACCGGCAGCAGCAACACGTATTTACGCCAAGCTTGTGTACAAAACCCGCTGAGTTTGGTCACGCTAATCAATATGGAAAGCAGGGAGCGTTGATATTTTCATTAAATTTTAGCAAGTGCACTTTCACTGAATATGCTGACGGAGTAGACATTGATTGGCATTGGCAGCCATTAACTGCAAAGCCTTTACTGCAAATGGTTAAGCAGTCTGTGAGGGGGATGATGGTAAATAATGAGTCATTTCAGCAGCAGTTATTGTGGGATTTGTTGGCCATTAGACAAGGAGCCTCTTTAGCTTCTGAGCGCCATAAAGTGTCTTGGCTCGTAAAAGCCAAACAATATATTGAACACTCGCCAGATAACCTTAATCTAACTCAGTTAGCAGCAGAGCTTGGCATTCATCCGGTGTACTTTTCGCGGAGCTTTCACAAACATTACGGTTGCACACCTAGCCTATATCAGCAGCGGTGTAAGGTGTCACGAGCAATACGTCTTTTATCAAAAAACAAACTGCTCGTTGATATTGCACATGATAGCGGCTTCACTGATCAAAGCCATCTAACTCGATTATTTAAGCAAGAAGTTGGTTTTACACCACGACAACTCAAACAATTAATCGCAGGTTAAATCTATACAATAAAATAACGAGCGTAATGGCTATGCTGTTGCTGATATTTTTTGAACTAAGGAGTGAGTCATGTATATAAAAAGCAAGGCTATTTTACTATCTACGTTATTAGGTGTGAGCCAGTTGAGCTATGCTATCACGCCACAGCAAGCCGCTGATAAGTTAGAACAGTTTATTGGGAAAGTGCCAAACCTCGGGCCTGGCTATGCAATCGTAGCTGTCAGCAAAGATGAAGTGCTGTTAAATCATGTTCAAGGCATTAGAAATATCGACACTAAACTGCCATTGACGGTTGATACACCAATATATATCGCATCTCAAACTAAAGCATATATGGGTCTTCTGGCGGCTAAGTTAGATAAGCAAGGCATATTGAAACTTGACGACACCATTGCCAAGCACTGGCCAAATATCACCCTGCCAGAAGGGGTTAATCCTAACCAGTGGACGTTACGAGATTTATTGACTCATCAATTCCCAATTGACGCCGATCAGATTGTTATTTTAGAAGCTTATGTGACTGAGATTGATTATAAAGACTATCCTGCCTTAATCGCAAAACATGCGAGCAAGCGTGAAGAGGGCTACGACTACACCAATCTTGGTTATAATATCTATGGTGCTATTTTGCATCAAGCCACGGGTAAAGCTTGGCAAGACTGGCTGCAAGATGAAATCTTTACGCCGACGGGGATGGCAAATAGCTCTGCGCGCACTTCAGACTTTTCAATGAAGCACCTATCTTGGAATCATATCTGGCAAGGTGAAGAAAAAGGCTGGTATATAGTGCCGCCTAAAACAGATGGTAAAATGCAGTCAGCGGGTGGCTTAGTCGTTTCGGCTAATGACATGGGTAAATGGTTGCAGTTACAGTTAAACCCAGAGCTGGCCATTAAGTCAGGCTTTAACCCTGAGACTATGAAATTGGCCCATACGCCAGTTGCGAAATTAGATCCCAAAGCCAGAAACCCTTATGAGTTGCCATGTCATGGTTATGCGCTAGGGTGGAGTGTTTGTGATATTTATGGACACACCCTGTATGCCCATGGTGGAGGTTATACAGGCGCTCGCACTATGATGGCATTTTCTCCAGACTTAGGTGTGGGAATTGGGGTGTTTTCTAATTCAGATAATATGACCGGCTGGTTAACCAGCAGAACCATGGTGCAGTTTTTTCAGTACTTAACAGAGCATGAAAAAGCAGAGCACATGGCCAATGTTCGTCAGCAGGGTTACCAAGAGCGCGTAGACTGGCTATTAAATCGAAGAATACAAAGAAACAATGACACGCTAGCAGAGTTTGCTCAGCAATCTGGTTCAGAAAATTACCAAGCAACAAAAGTTGATTTGGTTAAGTTGGTGGGCAATTATCAAGGTGATGATAAGTACAGTAAGTTGGCCATTTCAATGTCTTCAAATGGAGACCTGAAAGGTAAGCAATACGACTATGAGTTTGATTTAACAGCTATCTCTTCGAACTTATTTTTGGAGCAAAGTACACCGTTTAGTTCATTTAATCCGATCAATGTGAAGTTTGATGACAGCACAAAGCAGATAAAGAGTCTGATCTGGCAAGATGTCGAGTACCAAAAAATCAGTGATTAAGTTCGGTTGAAAAATAGTGGGGCTTGGTGAGCGCTAAATTAAAAAGCGCGACATAAAGTCAGCGCCTACAGGAGGCTGAGCTTGGGCTTGTAGGCGCGGGTTTGTCTCGCGCAAAAGTAAATCAGCTTCACAGGCGCTGGCTGTATCAATTTTTATAGTTGGTTATTTTAGCTTGCTCAAAACGAATGTTGAAAGATAGATTGGTGTTGTATTACATCCATGTAGCTACGCTCATCGGGTATCCATACCCTCACCTCCTCGTGCTGCGAAACTTCGCTTCGGTCACTCGTCGCCCTTGCGCAAAAGTAACCTTGCTTCGATAGAGAATAACTCAGCGGTTGTTAAACTTTATAAATTCACCTTGCGCAAAATAACCTTGCTTCGCAACGTGTATTTTGCACTGTATTTGCACTTTAATGCAAAGTGATTGGTAGGTCGTTTACCACTAAAGATTGGCCGTTTTGTTTGGCGCGAATAAAGCTTGAGATTAAAACGTCGTTCGACAAAGTGTTTATGTCGGCAACTTCTTCAACCATACAGAAGGAAATTGAATCCCATCCTAAACCATTAATAAAGCGCTCAAGTTGTTCGATGTTATCTTGATAGTTTTCATCTGTGGTGAGTAATCCTATCGAGTGTTTGTTTCCTACTTTGTACTTATCATTGGCTGATGTGGCACATTTTGCGTAGCCGCTCAGTACATAAACGGTGTTTTCGTTTTTATTCATTGTGATTACATACCTAAGTAAGTTTAATTTACTTAGGTATGCATTTTTCAAACCAAATTAATAAATAATTTTTGACGGAGTATTTAAGTTTGGCTTATGACAAAAACGTTAGTGAGAGGGGTATAAATTTAATGTCATTTCGTTAGACGTGTATTGTAAGGATATTACCGGCCTAGCTATCATTTTTTGTGGGCTTTCCAAGTCCCCCCATATTGATAGGACTCGGCATAACGTTTCTTGATAGTGAGTAAACAAGGGCCACAAACAAATTGCCACTTAACACTTTTATCGAAGCGACATCGGTACATTACAGGTTTGCTTTGCAGGCATTGAGCGCAAAGTTTATGGCGCAAGCGCATATTTTTATCCAAAGTTTTACATTTTAATACGTATTAAAAGGGAGTTAGATCAAGGTGGGGAAACCTAAATAAATAGCGTATTTATCTTTTACTTTCTTGAACTGCTAAACAGCTCATCGCGGTGATGACTTTACGCTGTGGTTGGACCTAATTTGGTGAAATTGTTATATTTCGCAATAAACCAATTCTCTATTGCTTGTTTTGTAAGCATTTAATGGGGTCTAACTGCATAGTTGACGCTTTAAGTGTTGTAATATCTATGTGCTTTTCTAACAAATCCAAAGACGATGGAACGCATGAAAAAATTTATTTTCGCGATTAGCTTATTTTTATTCTCAACGACTTCATATGCAGAATATAACCGATTCTGGTTAGAGTTAAGTGCTGGGTTTGCATATGGTGAAACGTTAAAACTAAAAGTCAGAGATGATGATATGGGGTGGGCACTGATTCACTCAAAATACGATGAAAGTAAATTTTTAGGTGCAGCTGATTATGATAGAAAGACTTTAGAAAAGCTTGAGACTGAATATAAAGTGTATGGCTTATCTAAGTTTATATCTGTTCCTTTTAATTGGGGTTATGCAGAAGTAGGTCTTGGTTTAGGTTATGGCAATGGGTCATGGTCAGAAAACTGTTCTGATTATGAAAAAAGTTTATTTGGCACTTCGCAAAAGTGTGATTTAAAAGAAGGTGGAAACTTTGGTGTGCCTTTTCATGCATCAGCTACATTTGGCAGGTATATCGGTATTGGTGTGAATATGGATGTATTTTTAACGTTAGATCGAGGCACTATCTCTCAGGTCGGCTTAGTTATTCCTTTCGGGTTGTTTACCAAATAAAGATGCTAACTTGCACCTTAGCGTCGCAATGATTTTTCGTTATAATTCTCGCTATTCAATACATAAACACTCAAACAGTGAGTATAGGTAATATGGCCAGCACAGCGCATGCATTACATATTTTGGTAAAGCATAAAGAGCAAGCAGAAGACATTCTTAAGCAATTAAAAAAAGGGGCTAAGTTTCAGACTTTAGCGAAGAAGTATTCTAATTGTCCGTCGGGTAAAAAGGGTGGAGATTTAGGTGAATTTCGACGCGGCAGTATGGTGCCACAATTTGATAAAGTTTGTTTTTCTTGTGAAGTTTTAACGCCACAATTGGTTAAAACTAAATTTGGCTGGCATGTGATTAAAGTACTTTATCGTACTTAGAGTTAGAGGCAGTGAATATAGTTTAGTGTTGATATGTTTTTGTAGTCAAAGACGTATCAATGCTTCTTAATGTGTTATAAACCCGTTGTGCTTCGTCTATTGGGTATCAATACCGTCGCATTCCTCTCGCTGAAAAACTTCCTTTCTGTCTAAATCAAGTATGGTGAGGATATTATGTTCATGTGGCTAGATGCAGTGTCAGTTACTTTTTAAATTGCTCATCTCATCTTGCTCCGAAGTAGTTAACCGCAGCGTTTTTTAATAGCTTTAAATTACAGTGCTGTTTTAATCCATGTAGCTCCGCCCATCGGGTATCCATACCCTCACCTCCTCGCGCTTCGAAACTTCGTTTCGGTCTTATTTAAGTGTGGTAAGTATATTACGTCCATGTAGCCTGGGAATATCTTGGCACTTTTTAAAACGGCTAAATTCACCTTGCGCAAAAGTAACCTTGCTCCGCAAAGTGTATTTTGCACGATTTGGCCTCACGCTCAGCGCTAGTCTTGCTGCGCACTATGAATGAAAAGTTTAAGAGCTGTGTTGCGGTACATCCATGTAGCTACGCCCATCGGGTATCCATACCCTCACCTCCTCGTGCTGCGAAACTTCGTTTTGGTCACTCGTCGCCCTTGCGCAAAAATAACCTTGCTTTGAAGGAGTTAACCGCAGCGTTATTTAAAGTTGCTTATTTCACCTTGCGCAAAATAACCTTGCTTCGCAACGTATATTTTGCACTTTTAAACCTTTCCTTCACAGGTTGCGTCTTACTGGTTAAGACAGGTGATTAAGAGAAAGGAAAGACCATGAACTTATTAAAACCAACTGTAGCACTCGCCATTTGCGCTTTAACTTCTACAAGTGTTTTTGCTCATAACGACCAGCGTTACACTGAAACTGTGGAGAAGACGTTCTCGGCAAATGCAAACACGCAATTACAAATTGAAAATACCAATGGCAAAGTAGAGATTGAAGCATGGAGCAAAAACGAAGTGCTTGTTACGGCATCCATCTATAGCAAAGACAAAGAGGGGAGAGAAAGGGTTGAGGTTGAGCTATCACAAAGAGGCAATACCATTGATATCGAGACTCACTTTGCTAAGCAGTTTGGTTGGAATAATGGCGGTTATGCAAAGGTAGATTTTTTTATTAACGTACCTGAGCACATATCATTAGATGATGTAGAGCTTAATAATGGTTCACTTTCGATTAAAGGAGTAACAGGAACCATTAATGCGTCATTAAATAATGGCAGTATGGTGGCGACGGGGCTTGCTGGTAATACGCGTGTTGATAGTAATAATGGCTCAGTAAAGTTATCTTTTTCTGATGAGCTAAAAGACCTGACTGATGTAGATGTTGAATCACAAAATGGCTCAATTACGGTTTATTTCCCTAATTCGATTGATGCAAGCATCAAAGCAAAATCGAATAACGGATCGATTAGCAATAGTTTTGGTTTAGAAGTAAATAAGAGTCGCTCTAATCGTAGAACCTTGTTGGGTGAAATTGGCTCGGGCACGACGAAAGTAAACCTATCGAGTAATAACGGTTCAATTCGAATCAAAAACCTATAATTTACTCATTTAAAATAATAAATCCGCATTTTCTAACTCACTTAGAGGATGTGGATTTAGGCGATAAATTAAAGCCTGTTATATATCAATAGCTAGTTTATATGGGTTTAAAGCGTGAACAGCCTCATTTGATTGTTTAAAATATCTACCGAAATTTATGTAAGCATAAGAAAGTGGATTCATATCAATACAGTGCTTCACCTCAACCTTGGAAAAACATTAAACATTAACTATGCTAGTTAAAATTAGTGTTGTCATTAGGGCAATAAAATAGTTTTAAATTGATAATAATAAGAGATGGAAGTCATGGCAGGATTAAGAAGTTTGAGTTTGATAAGCGGTCTGTTTTTATTTATTTCAGGCTGTGGTGGAGCGGATACTGCATCACAAATAGAAGAGGTTGCTCAGTGTGAAACGAATTGTACTGACTCTACACTTTCATTTGATGGGCAGCTGTTAAGTTTACGGGACTCTTCCAATTTCGATAACAGTTCAAATAATGCTTCAATAGAAGTGAATGTGTATCAAGATGAAGCATCTGGTAACTTTGTATTTGACAGTAAAACACAAAATATAGCTGATGAGAGCGCTGCTATTCAGGCTGTGACAACTCAGCTTCATTTCGGCATTGATTTTTATCCCTTCATAGGCACTGTTTACTCTTTAGCTGATGCCGCTATGGTCTATAACTATACGAATAACAGCATTCCCTTTATTTGGTACTTGGAGTTCAACATAGAAACGACTAATGGTGATGTTTTCGAAGGAAGTGCTGAAACTGGAAAAACTATTGCAGCAAGAACATTTTTGGCAGATGAGTATAACGGGAATAAAGTCTCAAATTTTGAATTTACATTGCTAGAGTCAACAGTGATTAATGGAATGGCTGACCTAAAGTATACAATTAGTTTTAATTTTGAAGGGAGCAGTGGCTATTTGCATCATTACGAGCAAACAATATCTATACAAAATAGTGAAGCTCTCGCTAGCTTTATTCCTCTTCAAAGTAACTAGTTAATATATTTTTAGAGCTCTAAGTCTGAGACTTAGCAAAGTTATTAAAGTCTTTATTGTAGAAAGGTAATTACAGGCTTAGAAGGGGGCCTGTAATTATTTCAAAAGAAAAACCATTTTCAGTATTTTTGACTACTAGTTTTAGCTAACACCATTTTCACGAATCATTTTTCGTTTGAATAAATGTTTGGAAACAGGCTGACAAAACTAGACCTCTTTTAATGCTTTAATCTACCAAGCAATAAATACGTGTAAGCAAATCTTGCGGCGCAACTTCTCGCAGATCGTTTAAGTACTCTTCGAATGGTGGAAAGTCTTTTAATTGATATTGACTAGATGGTAAATACTCACCAAACAACCAGTCATAAGGCTTTTCAAGTTCAGGATAATCCCCTTTAAATAGTAAAGATACAGAGTTAGAAGCCGGAATGCTCATTACTTCAAATTTATGCTGTTCTGGCAGGGTATTTAAATCAACAGTAATACAGGCTTTTGACCTTAACTCATCTTTTTTAACGGTTTTAGGGTCGTCGTAGTAAATGCCAAAGTAACGTGTTTTATCGTTAATTAAACCTAGTTTGCCTGCCATCATTGAGAGTTTTTCGAATGCTTGGCCTATTTGCATATAGTCACCGCTGTGATCAATGGCGATTAACGAAAGTGCTGGCGTTGTGTGTTGTTCAACTTGGTACATGGTTTTGTACTCCTTATTTGATTTCGGATAAAGCATGGTTACTTGCTTATCAGCTCTTGCAGTACGATATTGGTTTGGTGTTTCTTGGTAGTGTTTACTAAACGCTCTGTTAAAAGCTTCAACACTGCCATAGCCAACTTGCTTTGCAATTTGCTGTTGAGACAAGTCACTACGCACTAAATAAGCCGCTGCTTTTAATAACCGCATTCTTCTTACCGTGACATTGATGGTCTCTCCGGCAAATTCACGATATATACGATGAAAGTGATAACTAGACATACAGGCCACATCAGCAAGTGCATTGACATCCAGCTCGCCATCCACATGTTCATAGATGTAGTCGATAACTCTAAGCAGACGTTGCTCATACTGATTTTTAGTAACAAGTTTATGATTCATGGTTTCACTCAAAATCTAAGTTAAGGCGATTGTTCAGCGACCTTGATAAGGTAATGCAAAGCCGTTTGATAATGTTTGCTAACTTTTGTATTTGTTATGGGTAACACAAATTCAGAGGCATTTATACTAGAGATGCGTTTAAGTGGATGTTTACTTGATTTGAAGGGGCAAGGAGTAAGAATAAAAAAGCAAAGAAAATGAAGTAAACTGAACTGATATTTATATCATAGCCATGATAAACCAGTTCAGTAGGAGATTTTATTAGCTAAGAAACCAGTTTAGCTATTTACTCGTCGTCGTAATCAGCAAAGTCTGCTGATTCTCTAAAACCTGGCTTTGCTAAGATCTCAACATAAAATGAAGTTAAGTTTTCATCTTGTGTTTTATCAATCATCTTATTGATTTGAGATAAATGCACTGTTTCGGCTTCAGCTTCAGTGTTGCCGAATTTACAGTCAAAGTCCCAGTAATCAACGCCCGCAGGTAGCTTTTTATTACGCTCGCGTTTTACATACTTTTTTAGCTCATGCTTAACCGCGTCAACACGGCGTGCGATTTTGATTTTAGGGTGAGTTAGTTCAAATGTTTTTTTCATAATTGCCTTCAAGCAAACAAGAACTCAAGCAGCCGTTAGCTGGTCGAGTAGGGGCATTGATAAACGAGGAAACTCGCAATTTCATCAATATTAACTTTAGCTGGTAAGTTTACGCGATAATTAGCGAACTGGCGAGTTAGATACGCCTCAGGTGGCGTAAAATAACGAGTAGGAAACTTATAAAAAATAGGGGCTGAAATAGCTTCAGCCTCCTCATTAATTAAGCGCTTGCTGTGATTGAGTTTTGCTTGGCGCAGATGCAAGTTTAGTTTCAAGGCGCTCAAGTTGCTCAACGAGGGCACTTTGCGTCATTTCAAGCTGTGCGATGCTACCGCCAATTTCTAACTGTTTTGAATCTCTGGTTTGTGCTTGAGACTTGAGTTTATCAATATCTGCGTTCAATGCGGTTAGCTGGCTTTTGATTGATTGCGCTTCATCTAATTGCTCTTGTAAAAGAGATAGCTTTAACGTCATATCAGCTTGATTATCTGATAATGACTTAATACTAGAGGCGGCATTAGATTGCGTTTTATTTTGTTGTGATTGTGAGTTTTCTAGTGCTGCTGTTTGCTCGCGCAGTTTTTTAATTTCGGATTGATTGCGTCGCCAAGCTGATGCCCATAGCTTATCCATTTGTGTCCAAAGTTCATCGGTACGCTCGGTAATGGCGTTAAGCTTTGCCTTGATGGCGCCTGCAGATTCACCCATTTCTTCACCAGTAGCAGATAAAGCTCGCTCAAGTTCGATAATTCGTTGTTCAGAGGCAAACAGTTTCGCCTGAGTTTTTAAATTTTGTTGGTGAAGCGTGTAACCACCTACTGAAAAGCCAATGATTGAAAGAATACAAAGCCATAATGCTGCATTACTTGATTTAGCCGGTTGCTGATTAACCGTCTCGTTTTTGTTAAATGCAGGCGCTTTGTGATTGGATGGTGCTTGAGACTGCTTAAAGTCTTTAACCTGGTCTAAATCGGGCATAATACTAGGCAGCTCAGGTTCAATTCTTTTACTCAAAACATTTACCTTTGGTTGGGGCTTTAAAACTGAGTAAAGAAGCTTACTGTAAAATGAGTTAGGATGGAATCGAGATGTTTACTCACTCCTGTAATCGGTTTAATAATTCACGAAGACATCAAATTGCTTGGCTTTGAGGCTGAGTTAGTCACTCTTAAAATATCTAGCAGACTAAATTGGGAAACGTGACAAAATACTTTTATAAATGAGTATGATATTTTTTAAGTTTAACAGTGGTTATTTAAAGTAAGATTTTAATGTATATAGCTTTTCTACTAATAATAATATTCTTTAGCTTCTACTTATTTAGGCTTTATAGCCTTAAAGCAAAGCTTAACGATCCTATTTATGTCGCTGCATCTCTAGTTATTTATGTTATTGAACAAGATATAGAAATAGAAGAGAGTTACCGGCATTTTATACTTGAACAGTTCTTAACCTTTTTAAACTTATCAACAAAAGAATTAAAAGAAGTTTATACAGCATCATATGTACTCATAAAAAAGCGAAATGCGTATGAAAGGTATGCTGAAAAGGTAAAGGCAACAGTACGGTCTTTGACTTTTGAGCAGCGCAAGTCATTGCATAAGTTGCTTGTTAGATGCTCTATTTTTAATGACGCTTTAAATGACACTCAAAGGGCGCGCTTTAAGGCAGTACAATTATTATTGATTGAATGTACTGAGTCTTCTTCAAAAACGTTAGAAAAGCCTGATTGGTGTCATAACACCACACCACTAAATGACTTAAGAGCCGAAATAGTTTTTTTATTTAAACAAGAGTTAAGTACTGATGGAGCAACTACTTCAATTAATCTACCAAGCTTTCCTAGAATTGTTGAAGAGCAGGCTACCACAGAGGAAGCTTTATTAAACATTGATGGTTTATATGATTACTATCGGCAAGTTGGAGACGAGACTGAACAAGCAAACTTAGCATTTTATGAAGTGAGCTATTTTTATTGGATGCGTTTGTGGATTTGGCACCCTGATGAAGAAGAGTATATATCTTTTCCTTGGTATGACACGCTAGAGCGTATGCTGTTTTTTATTTCATGGCTGAGATTTGGCTTTGAATTAGAAAACTTTATTGATCACAGGCAAGGTTGGTCTTTAGAAGCTCATGTCTCAAATGGAAGGGTTTTTATCAGACAGCTCGATGATGAAGGAGAAGAACTAACCAATATCTCAACTCCTTATATTGATTTGTTGCAAAGCATTAATGAAGTAGAGCAAAGAGTGCAGAGGATAGCCTATTTGCTTTTCCAAAAAGGTGAATCAACTCCCTTTTATTATTGGAATGGCGATTAACTTTTAGAAAAGAGAAGTTTTATGCAGTTAACAGACAACACTAATAAACCATGCATTGCTCAGGTCGGACATCCAGTATTACGTCAAAAAGCGCAAGTTGTCGAAGACATTCTTGGTGACGAATGTCAAAACTTGATAAGAGAAATGATGTCTACGGTGGAAGAGGCTGGTGGAGTTGGGATAGCAGCGCCACAAATTTATCACAGCTTGCGTATTTTTATTATGTGTTCAAAGCCTAATGCACGATACCCCAATGCACCTCTGATGGCCCCTACGGCCATCATCAACCCGGAGATAATCGCAGCCAGTGAAGAAACAGAAAAAGGCTGGGAAGGTTGCTTAAGTGTACCGAGTATGCGTGGCTTAGTGCCGAGGCATCATGCTGTAACAGTTAAATATCATGATGCACAAGGGCGAGAGCATGAAAACGTTTTTACAGGGTTTATTGCACGTATCTTTCAACATGAAATCGATCACTTAGATGGTCTAACTTTTATCGACAGACTGGAGTCGATGGAAGATTTGGTGAGTGAAAGTTATTGGTATCAAAATTATATGGCACAGGGCTAAGAATTGGGAGCTAATCGAGCTCACCGAAAAGTGAGCCTGATTAGTTTTTGCGACTAAGTATTTTGAGTCAAAGTAGAGGCTTTTACTATGATTCTTTTGTGCCGTTAATCTTCTGGGCCTAATAGCGTAAAGGTTAAATGCTTGCGCATGTCTTTTAAAATTACGCCTTTCTTTAGCATGGCTGCGCTTAAGCGTTTCTGCCATTTTAATAAATCAGGTTTTGCCGCTTCTAGCGACTGCTCATCTTCAAATTGAAAGCACAATAACAGCGAGCCTGGAAATAAATGATATTCCACATCGAACCAACATTGCAGCATACCTGGAATTTCTTCACGACCTTGCGCTTCGATCATATCTGCGATTTGTAAAACTAAGGCTTGTTGCTTTTGCTGTACTTTTGAAAGCTTTTTCATAAAACTGAAATTGACACGTTACGAGTAAGAAAAGAAGAGTATAGCGAATCCCTGCTATGGTCTGCATCCACTTTAAATCAATTTGCTAGTTAGCCTATTAAATCCTGACGAATTTGGCGTAGTACTTTTTGCATGTTTTCTAACTCTGCTTCATGTTCGAACGAACAAGTAATACGTAATAAACCAGAATTTAACTTAGCGCCAAAATAATGCATCGGCATTAATGCAAGCTTGTACTTGAACAAAATATACATGGCTAAGTCGATATTATTCTCGATAACACGTTTGCTCTTAGAGTCGTAAATAGAGAGCAAATCATCTGGAAGTGCCTTACCAAATAAGTCGCTGAAGTCGGCAATGACATAAAATGTGGCTGTGCGGCTTTGGTAGGCATTATGTTTTACTGCAAAGTTGGTTTCTTTTAATAATGCTTCAACACTTCTTACCATTGGCTTATAAAAAGAAGCGAGTCGAAGTTGCTCATCACCATTGAATTGCTCCATAGCGCAAGTGTAAGCGTGCTGAGCACTTTTTGGTGAATGCACTAGGTTTGATGCGTGATATTCAACAATCTTATTGATGAAGCTTTGATTGCGAGAGACTAAAATTGCCATTCTTTCACCAGATGCAGAGAAGCCTTTGGTGCCAGAACGCAATAATATAATACGCTCACGTAGCTGCTCAGTTGCGAGTGAAAACAGAGACTGGTGAAGCTCATCGAATACCATTTCGGCGTATGCTTCATCGAGTAAAATAATGCTATTTTCATATTGTTCCAAAATAGGAATGATTTTTAGCCATTCTTCTTTTCCGACAATATTGCCCATTGGGTTATTGGGGTCACAGAATACGAAAGCACCTATATTGTCTTTATCTATGCCATCAAGGGTTGCTCTCAAATTGTCACTGGTGACTGATGACATCTCTTTTTCAACGTCAATCAACAGCAAGTTATGTTGATCATCACTTGAATAAGAAATACCTGTGTGATCAGGGTAGAAGAGGTTGGTGGTAACAACGTATTTATTCGCACATAGTGAGCGGATAAGGTAAGACGCAGCTTGAATAGCAATTCGTCCTCCTGATGTAAAAACCACATCGTCTTTTTCAACCAGTGTTTGATATTGACGAGAAAGCGCTTTTGCCATTCTTGCTCTGTATTCATCTTCACCCTGTAATTCGCCATATACAATCGGTGAAGAGTTATCAAGTTGCTGCCAATAAGTCTTTTGTGCATCTATGATTGGTTGATAAACAGGTGCTGAGGGCTTACCGAAAATAGCAAACTGTACAGGTTCCTTTTTATTTAAATCTTTAGCGATTAAATAAAGCTTTTCTAGTTTGTTGAGCTTTTCGATTTGACCGTTAGGCAGGTGCACGCGATCGATGAAGTTTTTCATGCTTGGTAACTCTTAAAAATAGGGACATAGATTTGAGCGCGGAATGCTACCACCATGTGATATTGTTGTTAACTTTTAACTGTGTTTAATTTGTATTTTTGCAATAAACTTGGATTTTCTAATAGCGTTGAAACGAGTCTGGTTGTCTAAACATAACTCGAAAATATATCTCATTCCGATTCAATCTTTCTCTAAGTGCAATAATTTATTACTGTGCCGCGCTGAGTAAAAGCTTTAAAAATTATCTTCTGATTTGAGTTTTCCTTCGTATAAGAAGTTTTCGTTTTAACCGATGAATTAATTCAGTCGGTTTTCTGGTCTGTAAGTTAGTAACAGTATTAATAGGTTAACACTATGTCTTTCATTGCTATGGTGAGTTTGGCTGTATTTGCAGCAATACTCTTGGGGCTATTTAAAATACAACAAAAAGAGGCGCCGCTCTCTCGCTTGGTATTAATCGGTTTATCTTTAGGTAGTGTGTTTGGTTTGGCACTGCAATTTTTCTTGGGAGAAGGGCATACAGCGATTCAAGAAACCTTAGCTTGGACCAATGTGGTCGGCAGTGGCTATGTCGGCTTGCTTAAAATGATCATCATGCCATTGGTGTTGGTGTCGATGATTGCGGCAGTCGTAAAACTAGATAAGTCAGGGGCACTTGGCAAAATCAGTGGTATCTCTATATCAATTCTTTTACTCACCACTATGATTGCTGCACTGATTGGTATCACCATTACGCAGCTTTTCGGCCTTACCGCAGAGGGGCTGACAGAAGGCGCACGCGAAACTACTCGACTTGCTGACTTAGAAACGCGAATGGAAAAGGTCAGTGATTTATCAATTCCTGAAATGCTGGTGAGCTTTATTCCAACCAATATTTTCCAAGATCTAGCATGGGACCGCTCTACGTCGATTATCGCCGTGGTGATCTTTGGCATTTTAACGGGCATTGCAGCACGCAAAGTGATGCAAGAGCGTGAAGAGTTAGAAGCGCCCATTCGTACTTTTGTTGAAACATTACAAACCGTCGTCATGAGACTGGTAAAAATGGTAATTTCATTGACCCCTTATGGAGTTGCGGCTTTGATGGCGAAAGTGGTTGCGACTTCTAGCCTAACTGACATTCTGAATTTACTTGGTTTTATCGTTGCGTCTTATGTCGCTATATTATTAATGTTTGTGGTACATGGCCTGCTGGTGGGCTTGTTTGGTGTAAACCCAAAACAATACTTTCAAAAGATTTGGCCTGTATTGACCTTTGCTTTCACCTCGCGAAGCAGTGCCGCAACGATACCGCTTAATGTTGAAACGCAAATCAACAAATTAAATGTGCCACCTGCCATAGCAAATTTATCCGCGTCATTTGGCGCGACGATTGGTCAAAATGGTTGTGCGGGTATATACCCTGCGATGTTAGCGGTGATGGTTGCACCGACTGTAGGGGTTGACCCAATGAGCTTCTCATTTATTGTGTCGTTGGTTGCGATGATCACTATTAGTTCATTTGGTATTGCTGGCGTTGGTGGTGGCGCGACTTTCGCAGCCTTGATTGTATTGCCAGCAATGGGATTACCTGTGACGATAGCGGCCTTGCTTATTTCTATTGAGCCGTTGATTGATATGGCGCGTACCGCGTTGAATGTATCGGGCTCAATGACTGCGGGTACAATCACTCATCGTATTTTGGGGGATGCAGCCAATGCAGAAGTCGCATCGGATGATTTATCTGCTGCACAATCTAACGAGCAGTTTTCAAAAGCGTCGTAGTCTCACTCGCGAGTGCTCAGAGTTGGGAGTGCGATGCTTTCAACTCTGATTGCTCAACACCTACATGTTTTGAAAAGCATTTATTACTTTTTAGCTGCGCTTACTTTTGAAAGAAATGAAGCGAACGCAATGCCGCAAGACACTGAAATTGCAGTAAAGATTGAGTATGGATGTTCAGTAAAAGCTGAAATTAAAAAGTAGAATAAATTGAAGGCTGTTAATCCTATCAGAAGCTTTACGTAGATATTTGAAGGCATTGATTTTGCTTTTTAAAAAAGACTAATTGTTTGCACCTGAATTGGAGACGTTACACAAGCCATCCATAGTAAAACTTAGCACTATGAATGGCTTAATAAACAGGTCAATTAGCCTGAACTTTGGTTATTTAGTTATAACTGGCAAGCGTTATTCGCTAACTGCCAAACACCCCATTGACCTGTTGTGCCAGGCTCTTCACCTTTCGTCCACCAACCCGCTTTGTAAATGTCGCCTTTGTGGCTGACAAGTTGATTGGCTAAATACACGGTATTGCGATCCCATGGCTGTGCACATGAAGCATCAGATACGGTAATTGTTCGACTTACCGTCGTTGTTTGCTGCGCACTATCAGACACACTATAAGTCAGTTGATATTGGCCTGCTGTATTTGTATCAACGCTGCCTGTAACAGTGATATTCGCTGTTAAATCTCCATCTTCTTCATCAACAGCTGTGACACCCGCGAGTGCATTGAAGCTTGAGCCAATTGCCAGTTGTACATCGCTAACACCACTAAACACAGGCTTGTTGCTGTACACTTCTACTGTTCTAGTTGCCTTGGTTTCGTTGCCAGCAGAGTCACTGACGCTATATACCAATACGTATTGGCCTGTTGTTGAAGTATCGACATTGCCTGAAACGATAATGTTATTGGTTAAGTTGCCATCTTCTTTGTCGGTAGCACTGACACTTGCGAGTACATCGAACACATCACCTTGGCGAACACGCGCATTACTCACACCGCTGAATACTGGCGCATTCTTTGGCGGCTCAATCACTTGACCATGAATAAATGGGCCATAACTTTTAATAAAGCTTTGGTTGTAGGCTGTGCCAGCCGAGTTGGTACCCATATCCCAGTTAACCGACCAAGTCATTACCCCTTTAAGTGGCTGACCTTGCTGTTTTAACTGATTAAACGCGTTGTACAGATTATTCGGGTTCTGAATATAGCCAGATGCCGCAGCATCGTTATTGGTTGGAATACCAAATACCAGTTTATCGTGTGGGATTTGATGGAAGCCACGGGTACCATTGGCAAGAGAGTCAGACATGTAGTAAATAAACTCTTGTTTTAGCGATTCGTTGGTTTGCGCTATCCAGCCCACACCATCAACATACACGCCGTCACCACCTTGGTTGTAAAACTGTGGGTTGATCCAATCGTAATAACCATTTAATGCGGTGATGTAAGGAATGTACTTACCTGCCTGTGTTAAATAAGGGAATTCTGGCGCCATGGTCACCAAAAAGTTTTTGCCTTGCGCAGCATAATGATCTTTTACAAGGCGCAGTGCCGCAGGGATCACGGTTTGGTTATCGTCAGCAGTAACTGCTGTTTGTTCAAGGTCGATGTCTAAACCATCAAAGCCAAACTTATCAGTCAAGCGGATGATCTCATCGGCGAATGCTTGCTCGTCACCGGTTTTGAGGCCAATTAATGCATCAGCACCACCAAGGGCAAGCAACACACTGCGGCCTTGGCTATTTAGTTTCGCAATTTGAGCGATAAAAGCTTGCTCGGACAGCCCAATTTTGGGGTCGAGTTTAAAAGTCGGGATACGCCCCTCTGCAAGGTCATACACCTTCATAAATGAGACGTTCACAACGTTATACTGGCTGTTTACTTGCTCTAGCGTCACACAAGGCGCATTACCACCTTTGTACCCTGCGCCATCACACCAGTTATGCCAATAACCGACAACGACACCACTTGGTTGGTTAACCATAAGGTCGCCAGTGCTGGCAAAAACACTGCCAGAATATAATGAAGATAAGCCCAAAGTGATTGCGGCAGCGAAATTTAATTGTGCTGTTTTCAACATGCTGTTTAATTCCTTTTGCTGTTTTTAAGTGCCAAACAGTGACCTGATGACGGATTTATCGAACCACAAGCGTTATTGCTACCACCGAGTCCTTGGTGAGCCCGTGTAAAAAAAGTTGTAAATAAACTGCATTTAATAAGGTGGGTTTGTAAAATGAAATTTTCTAATATAGGAACTTATCTTGACTTTTAATTGCTATGAAAAGCGAAATATCCAGTGAGTTTCGCTTTTTTCAGTTTGTGCACGTAAAAAGATAGTTTTGCATTTAATTGAGTAGTTTAATGGTTAATGTAATTTAAATGTTACATTTTGTCTTGTGAAAACTTCTTTTTTAGCTTTGAGCTAATTATACTGTCCAGATACGAATATTTTTGGTCACGCTTAATTTTGAATGCTATAAGAGCACTTGTTAATTCTCTTTTACTTGCCTGCGTCATTATCTCTTTCGATAGTGTTCCATCTTCAGCAAAAAAAATAACCACTCAGCAAATCCAACTGATATTGCAAAATGACCCAGCCAGGGCAAGAGCATGAAAAATCACTTGCTATTCAATACCTTTTCTAGATAACTCTCGTTTCTAGCTGCTTTTAGCTGTTTAGCGCGCACGCCTTTGTTAAAGGATTTCTCTTTCTTCAATAAATT
>Ga0213837_1000142_pt1 | contig 124528 bp, 120 predicted proteins | sample SWPATP12_FD_160572 | JGI IMG/M metagenome (GOLD analysis project Ga0213837, IMG submission 160572) | Coastal seawater microbial communities from Marineland, Florida, United States - SWPA TP1 #2 | ecosystem: Environmental > Aquatic > Marine > Coastal | place: USA: Florida | collected 2016-08-06
TTCACCGCTTTCGATCCGAGCATTTCGACCTAAGCACTTCCTCGCCATCCTGAACCTGCAACTCATTGAATTTCAAGGAGTTTTAGGTTCCGACTGCGCCGGAAGTGGGGCGAATTATAGAGAGATTAGGAGGGGCGTCAACACCTAATTTGACGTTTTCGTGAAAAAGGCAAAACTTGAGGAAAATCAGGCATTTCCTTCTGTTTATATAGGGCAGGGCGATCGGCGCCACCTACCGATGGCGCCGCCTGCGCTTATATAGCCGCACGTATGTAGAAAGGCGCTATAAAACCCCAGCCTCACGCAGGGCCATAACCGCCTCATCTGACAGCCCCAGAACCCCCGTCAGCACCTCTAAAGTGTGCTCACCCAATAAAGGCGGCGCTCGGCGATATTCCACCGGCGTCCCCGAAAGCCGGATAGGGCTGGCCACCTGGGGCACTGTCCCGCCCAGCGCATGGGGCAATTCAACCTTCAGCCCCCGCGCCAGCACCTGAGGATCGGCAAACACCTGCGCCACATCATTAATAGGCCCGCACGGCACACCGGCACGCTCCAGCGCCGAAACCCATTCGGCCGTCGTCTTGAACACGGTGGCCTGGCGAATCAGCGGGATAAGCTCGGCCCGGTGTGCGACACGCTGCTTGTTGGTGGCAAAACGCGGATCATCTGCCCACTGCGGCTGACCGGCGACTTCCGCGAACTTGCGGAACTGGCTGTCGTTACCCACCGTAAGAATGAAGTCGCCATCGGCCGTCGGAAAATCCTGATACGGCACGATGTTCGGGTGGGCATTGCCAAGGCGTCGAGGCGGCGTACCCGTAGTCAGGTAATTCATGGCCTGGTTGGCGAGACACGCGACCTGCACATCCAGCAGCGCCATATCAATGTGCTGCCCCACGCCACCCTGATCACGATGGGCCAACGCCGCCAGAATCGCAGAGGTCGAATAAAGCCCGGTGAGGATATCCGTCAGCGCCACGCCCACCTTCACAGGCCCGGCACCTTCCTCACCTTCAGGGCGCCCCGTGAGGCTCATCAGCCCACCCAACCCCTGAATCATGAAGTCATACCCTGCGCGCTTGGCATAAGGGCCGGTCTGGCCGAAGCCGGTGATCGAGCAATAGATAAGCCGCGGGTTCTCGGCCTGCAGTGATTCGTAATCCAGACCGTAGGCCTTGAGCCCGCCGACCTTGAAGTTCTCGATCACGATGTCGGACTTCGCTGCCAGCTCACGCACCAGTTTCTGACCCTCAGGACGGGTGAAGTCGATGGTGACCGACTGCTTGTTCCTGTTGGCAGAAAGGTAATAAGCCGCCTCGGAGGTGTTCTCGCCTCGCGGGTCCTTCAGAAAAGGAGGGCCCCACGCGCGAGTGTCGTCGCCATTGCCCGGGCGCTCGATCTTGATCACGTCGGCACCCAGGTCCGCGAGAATCTGACCGGCCCAGGGCCCAGCCAGTACGCGGGACAGGTCCAGCACACGCAAATGCGACAGCGCGCCCATGGCAGGCTCCTTAATAGAACGCCTGGATGCCGGTCTGCGCACGACCCAGAATCAGCGCATGCACGTCGTGGGTGCCTTCGTAGGTGTTCACGACTTCCAGGTTGACCAGGTGACGCGCGATGCCGAACTCATCGGAGATGCCGTTACCGCCGAGCATGTCGCGAGCCATGCGCGCGATGTCCAGCGACTTGCCGCAGGAGTTGCGTTTCATGATCGAGGTGATCTCGACCGCAGCGGTGCCTTCATCCTTCATGCGCCCCAGACGCAGGCAGCCTTGCAGCGCCAGGGTGATTTCGGTCTGCATGTCGGCGAGCTTCTTCTGGATCAGCTGATTGGCCGCCAACGGGCGACCGAACTGCTGACGGTCCAGCGTGTACTGGCGCGCGGTGTGCCAGCAGAACTCGGCAGCGCCCAACGCGCCCCAGGAGATGCCGTAGCGTGCAGAGTTCAGACAGGTGAACGGGCCTTTGAGACCGCGCACATCCGGAAAGATGTTTTCTTCAGGCACGAATACGTTGTCCATCACGATTTCGCCCGTGATGGAGGCGCGCAGACCGACCTTGCCGTGAATCGCCGGAGCGCTCAGGCCCTGCCAGCCTTTTTCCAGCACGAAGCCGCGGATGTCGCCGGCATCGTCCTTACCCCAGACTACAAACACGTCGGCGATCGGGCTGTTGGTGATCCACATCTTGCTGCCGGTCAGGCGATAGCCGCCGTCGACCTTGCGAGCGCGGGTAATCATCGCGCCTGGATCGGAGCCATGGTTAGGCTCGGTCAGGCCGAAGCAGCCGATCCATTCGCCGGAGGCCAGTTTGGGCAGGTATTTCTGTTTCTGTGCCTCGGTGCCGAATTCATTGATCGGCACCATGACCAGCGACGACTGCACGCTCATCATCGAGCGGTAGCCGGAATCGACGCGCTCCACTTCACGGGCGATCAGGCCATAGCAAACGTAGTTCAGGCCGCTGCCGCCGTATTGCTCAGGGATGGTCGCGCCCAGCAGGCCGACTTCGCCCATCTCGCGGAAAATTGCAGGATCGGTCTGTTCATGACGAAAGGCTTCAAGGACGCGAGGGGCGAGTTTGTCCTGGGCGAACTGCTCGGCGCTGTCACGAACCATGCGCTCTTCTTCGGTGAGCTGCTGATCCAGCAACAGTGGATCGATCCAGTTGAAGCTTGCCTTACCGCCCATGACGTTCTCCTCGCTAATTGATGTTCCCGGACAATGCCGAGAAAAGCCGTTGAATGATCCTAGGCGCGGATCGGCACAGGGGCAAACGAGGATTTCGCATAGTCTTGTGCTAATTTCTCACTCCGTAATTGCAAAAACAGCGCTATTTGCGTTCGACGAGTGAGGTTCACGTACATGCGTCGCAAGATCCCCAGCACAGCCGCACTCGTCAGCTTCGAGGCTGCCGCTCGTCATGAGAGCTTTACCAAGGCAGCCGAAGAACTTTCCCTCACGCAAAGCGCCATCTGCCGACAGATTGGCAGTCTGGAGGAATTCCTCAATGTGGAGCTGTTCCGACGCTCACGCAGGGGAGTGAAGCTGACAGAAGCCGGGCTTTCCTACAGTCGCCGTGTCGCTACGCAACTGGATGCCGTGGAACGCGACACGCTGTCGGTGATGGGCCATCAAGGGGCCAATGTGATTGAGCTGGCCGTTGTCCCGACCTTTGGCACGCAATGGCTATTGCCGCGCCTGAAGGATTTTCAGCAGCAAAACCCTGACGTGACGATCAACCTGACCAACCGCACCCGGCCATTCCTGTTCGCCGACACCGATTTCGACGCCGCTATCTACTTTGGCGATGCCGACTGGTCGGGTACGGAATCTCATCGGCTGATGAGCGAAAACCCCATGCCGGTTTGTAGTCCCCATTTGCTGGGCAACAAACCCCGACTCAGCGCGCGTGAATTATCCGAGATGCCGCTGCTGCAACAGACCACGCGCCCCTACGCCTGGCGGCAGTGGTTCGGCTCGATGGACATGAGTATCGCTCGCGACATGACAGGCCCGCGATACGAGCTATTCTCCATGCTCGCTCAGGCGGCCATGCATGACATGGGCGTGGCGCTGATTCCGCCGTTTCTGATTCAACGAGAACTGGCCGAAAAACGCCTGGTGGTGGCTAATTCCTACGCGTTATCGAGCGCAAAAGCCTATTACCTGATGATTCCGGAGCGAAAAGTCGAATCTGCGTCATTGAAGGCCTTTCGTGACTGGCTGGTGCATCAGGCTGAAACCTACGCCCTGCCTTGATCACGGCCGTTTAAACGACAGTTCCTGACCCTGTAGTCAATTCAATTTAAAGACTACAGATATCTTGTAATGTCGCATTTAAGAAACACCGCTGTTCTTTATCCAAAACAGGCTGCACGCGTTATATGACGGGGCTTTCAGCCTGATTGATCACCATTCTCCCGGTAGATAGAAAAAAAACTTCAAACAACACATATCTCGCTACACGCCTTTATTTACGAGGCCTGTAGCGGTTTGTTGCGTCAATCGGTCACAGGGTGACTTGTAGTTAAAGACACGTCGCGTTACAGAATTCCTTGAAGCCCCTCATTTACGCCTGCAAAATGCCGCGCCCCCGTCTTGTCTGGCGGGGACGTGGTGATCGCTGCCCCAGACGCGCCATCCGCAGTGCGCTGGCCTATTTTTAAAAGATAAAAAGATCACGCAGGAGATTTGACGTGCACATTGGTGTCCCTCTAGAAACCCAGTCCGGTGAAACTCGGGTTGCTGCAACTCCGGAAACCATCAAGAAGCTCATTGGCCAGGGTCACAAGGTCACCGTCCAGTCAGGCGCCGGCATTACCGCCAGCGTCACGGACAGTGCCTATGAAGCGGCAGGTGCTTCGATTGGCAGCGCTGCCGATGCCTTCGGCGCCGAGCTGATCCTCAAGGTCGTCGCGCCCAGCGACAGCGAACTGGCTCTGATCAAGACCGGTACCGTTGTCATCGGGATGCTCAACCCCTTCAACAACGAGATCATCGCCAAGATGGCCGAGCGCGGGATTACCGCCTTTGCCCTGGAAGCGGCGCCGCGCACTTCGCGGGCGCAGAGCCTCGACGTGCTGTCCTCGCAAGCCAACATCGCCGGTTACAAATCCGTGCTGCTGGCCGCGCATCACTATCCGCGCTTCATGCCGATGCTGATGACCGCTGCCGGGACCGTGAAGGCTGCCCGCGTGCTGATCCTCGGTGCAGGCGTTGCCGGCCTGCAGGCCATCGCCACTGCCAAACGTCTGGGTGCAGTGATTGAGGCTTCCGACGTTCGCCCTGCGGTGAAGGAGCAGATCGAGTCGCTGGGTGCCAAGTTCGTCGACGTGCCTTATGAAACTGACGAAGAGCGCGAAGCCGCGGTCGGCGTGGGCGGTTACGCGCGTCCGATGCCTGCCAGCTGGATGCAGCGTCAGGCCGTGGCCGTTCACGAACGCGCGAAGCAGGCGGACATCGTGATCACCACCGCGCTGATTCCGGGCCGCAAGGCGCCGGTGCTGTTGAGCGCAGAAACGGTCGCGCAGATGAAGCCAGGCTCAGTGGTCATCGACCTCGCGGCAGCCCAGGGCGGCAACTGCCCGCTGACCGTGGCTGACCAGGTGGTGATCGAGCACGGCGTGACCATCGTTGGCCACACCAATCTGCCTGCGCTGGTGGCGGCTGACGCGTCTGCTCTTTATGCACGCAACCTGCTGGATTTCCTGAAGCTGGTCTTCACCAAGGAAGGCCAGTTCGAGATCAACCTCGAAGACGACATCGTCGCCGCGTGCCTGATGTGCCGCGACGGCCAGATTGTCCGCAAGAACGGCTGAGGATAAAAACAATGGAAGACATGCTGATCTCTCACGGCGTCTACAACCTGATCATCTTCGTGCTGGCGATCTACGTCGGCTACCACGTGGTCTGGAACGTCACCCCTGCGCTACACACCCCGCTGATGGCCGTGACCAACGCCATTTCGGCGATCGTCATCGTCGGCGCCATGCTGGCTGCCGCACTGACCGTCACTCCACTGGGCAAGACCATGGGCACCCTGGCTGTCGCGCTGGCGGCCGTTAACGTGTTCGGTGGCTTTCTGGTCACCCGCCGGATGCTGGAAATGTTTAAAAAGAAAGCGCCTAAAGCGAAAGACGAGGTATCAAAGTAATGAGCATGAACCTCGTCACCCTGTTGTACCTCGTTTCGGCGATCTGCTTCATTCAAGCCCTTAAAGGCCTGTCGCATCCGACCACGTCGCGTCGCGGCAACCTGTTCGGCATGCTCGGCATGGGCCTGGCGGTGCTGACCACCATTGGCCTGGTGTTCAAACTGGCTGCGCTGTCCACCGACGGCGCCAGCGCAGGCATCGGCTACATCATCGTGGGCCTGCTGGTCGGCGGCACCGCCGGTTCGATCATGGCCAAGCGCGTTGAAATGACCAAGATGCCGGAGCTGGTAGCCTTCATGCACAGCATGATCGGTCTGGCGGCGGTGTTCATTGCCATCGCGGCGGTGGTTGAGCCTCAGTCTCTGGGCATCGTCGCGCACTTGGGCGAGTCGATCCCGACCGGTAACCGTCTGGAGCTGTTCCTGGGTGCGGCCATCGGCGCGATCACCTTCTCGGGTTCGGTCATCGCCTTCGGCAAGCTGTCGGGCAAGTACAAGTTCCGCCTGTTCCAGGGCGCACCGGTACAGTTCGCCGGCCAGCACAAGCTGAACCTGATCCTGGGCCTGGCCACGCTGTTCTTCGGCCTGACCTTCATGTTCACCGGCAGCCTGTTCGCCTTCAGCATCATGCTGATCCTGGCGTTCGTGATCGGCGTGCTGCTGATCATCCCGATTGGCGGCGCCGACATGCCTGTGGTCGTGTCGATGCTCAACAGCTACTCGGGCTGGGCGGCGGCCGGTATCGGCTTCTCGCTGAACAACTCGATGCTGATCATCGCCGGCTCCCTGGTGGGCTCGTCGGGTGCAATTCTGTCCTACATCATGTGTAAGGCCATGAACCGCTCGTTCTTTAACGTGATCGGCGGCGGTTTCGGCGGCGCGGCAGATGCAGGCGCGGCAGGCGGCGCGAAAGAAGCACGTCCGGTGAAATCCGGTTCGGCTGACGACGCGACGTTCCTGCTGACCAACGCGGACACCGTGATCATCGTTCCGGGCTACGGTCTGGCCGTGGCACGTGCCCAGCACGCGCTGAAAGAACTGACCGAGAAGCTGACCCACGCCGGCGTGACCGTGAAGTACGCGATTCACCCGGTGGCCGGTCGTATGCCTGGCCACATGAACGTCCTGCTCGCCGAGGCCGAAGTGCCTTACGACCAGGTGTTCGAGATGGAAGACATCAACTCCGAGTTCGGCCAGGCCGACGTGGTGCTGGTGCTCGGCGCCAACGACGTGGTCAACCCGGCGGCGAAGAACGATCCGAAGTCGCCGATCGCCGGCATGCCGATTCTGGAAGCCTTCAAGGCCAAGACCATCATCGTCAACAAGCGCTCGATGGCCAGCGGCTATGCCGGTCTGGACAACGAACTGTTCTACCTGGACAAGACCATGATGGTCTTCGGCGACGCCAAGAAAGTCATCGAAGATATGGTGAAAGCGGTCGAGTAACCTCTCTGGCTCGCTGCTGAAGAGACCCTCGTCGCCGGTTCGGGACGAGGGTTTTTTACATCTTCTGTAACAGTGTTTTGCGCTGAAACCCGCTAATTAGAGCCCTCCAATACGACCTAAGTCATGGGACGAACAATGCCCAACTCTCTAGACTTGGGCGCTCGCATCCTCGTCCCGAGATAAAAAATCCATGCACCGTGAACGTATCCGCCTGCCGTCTCTGATGAGCAAGGTAATGAGCGCGGCTGATGCCGCTTCCCTGATCAAGGACGGCATGACCGTCGGCATGAGCGGCTTCACCCGCGCAGGCGAAGCCAAGGCCGTGCCCAAGGCGCTGGCCGAACGCGCCAAGGCCTCGCCGCTGAAGATCAGCCTGATGACCGGCGCCAGCCTGGGCAACGACCTGGACAAACAGCTGACCGAAGCGGGCGTGCTGTCCCGGCGCATGCCGTTTCAGGTCGACAACACCCTGCGCAAGGCCATCAACGATGGCTCGGTGATGTTCATCGACCAGCATCTGTCCGACACCGTCGAGCAGCTGCGCAATCGTCAGATCAAGCCGGTGGACATCGCTGTCATCGAATGCGTGGCAATTACCGAAGAAGGCCATCTGGTGTTGAGCACCTCGGTGGGCAACTCGGCCAGCTTCGCGATCCTCGCCGAACAGGTGATCGTCGAGATCAACATCGCGCAGCCGCTGGAGCTCGAGGGCCTGCATGACATCTATATACCGACCTACCGCCCGATGCGCCTGCCGATCCCAGTCTTGAAGGCTGACAGCCGCATCGGCAGCCAGGCCGTAAAGATCGACCCGGCGAAGATCGTCGGTATCGTGTTCAGCGATCAGACCGACTCACCTTCAACTGTACTGCCCGCTGACGCCGACACGCAGGCCATTGCGGGCCATCTGGTGGAGTTCTTCAAGAACGAAGTGCGTCAGAACCGCCTGACCAACCAGTTGATGCCGCTACAGGCGGGAGTCGGCACCATCGCCAACGCGGTGATGACCGGGCTGATCGATTCGCCGTTCCATGGCATGGCGATGTACTCCGAAGTGCTGCAGGACTCGACGTTCGATCTGTTCGAGGCCGGCAAGCTGGACTTCGCCTCGGGTTGCTCGATGACGCTGTCCGAACGCAAGCACGACGCGGTGTTCAACAACCTTGAGCAGTACAAACCGAAACTGTTATTGCGTCCTCAGGAAATTTCCAACCACCCTGAGGTGGTGCGGCGCCTGGGCATCATCGGCATCAACACGGCGCTGGAGTTCGACCTGTACGGCAACGTCAACTCTACCCACGTCGGCGGCACGCGAATGATGAACGGCATCGGCGGCTCAGGCGACTTCGCGCGCAACGCGCACCTGGCGATCTTCGTCACCAAGTCCATCGCCAAGGGCGGCGCGATCTCCAGCGTGGTGCCGATGGTCAGCCATGTCGATCACACCGAGCACGACGTCGACATCCTCGTGACCGAGGTGGGACTGGCCGATCTGCGCGGCTTGGCGCCTCGTGAACGCGCCCGCGTAATCATCGACAACTGTGTGCACCCGGCCTATCGCGAAGCGCTGAACGACTATTTCCGCAGGGCCTGCGCCATTGGCGGCCACACCCCTCACGTGCTGCGCGATGCACTCAGTTGGCACCTGAACCTGGAAGAAACCGGTCGCATGCTCGCGGTATGAAAAAACAGTTTGGAATTGGCGACGACCTTTCGTCGCCACTTTTTATTCGCTGAACGCTATTCTGTCAAAAACTGTACTGCTGTACCGGTATTTTTCGACGTCGAAAACACAGCTTTCACTATCACGACGCACAAAATGCTCCATTTCGGTGCTCACCGGTACAGTTGCCCCATATATGAACAAAACAGTGGTCTCTCACAGTTAACTGGAGCAGCACAATACAAGTGAACTGTGTCTGGAGAGAGGGCAGCAACGAGAGGAAGATGGGCACCAATCAAGTCACTCTCTAATCCCGCCACAAGCGGAAGGAAGAAGCACCATGGAACGCACCGTAAGTTCCGAACTGTTCTACGAAGACACCGCTAAATCTGCTCAAGGCTCCCTGCCGCTGCGCATGTTCGCCAACCTGATGCTCTGGCAGCGTCGTCTGTCCAGCCGCCATCAACTGGCTCGTCTGGATGCTCGTCTGCTGGCTGACGCCGGTATCAGCGAATCCCAGCGTTACGAAGAGCTGAGCAAGCCGTTCTGGCGCTAAGTTAGCGTCTGCTGGTCCCAGGCTACGTGCCTCTCACCAGCAACCTGAATTCTCGATCAATACCCGTCGCAGGTGACTGCTGACGGGTTTTGTCGTTTCTGGAGACCTGGATTTGGAATGCAAGCGGTGGGAACGCTGCAATCAGTACAGTTTTCAGAATTACACATTAGGCAGGTACAGTGCACAAGCGACGCGGCTTACAGACGTGCAACCCGATCAGCGCTTGCACAGCTGGCCATTCGCCCTGATAGTTCTCACAGCCCCGCATACGCTAGTCTTGCACCACTTTTTGCCCCATCGCCTGCGAGACCGTTCTGCTCTTCGCCGATTCGCGCGTGTGGTTTTCGATTTGCCCTTCTTGGAGTTCAAACATGTCTCGTCTTCGTCTGTTGAGTGCAGCTGCCTTGTTGATCGCGGCCACCGGAGCCCAGGCTTCGAGCTTCGTGGTTACCACTGACACCCTCGTACGTGCGCTGGATGCGTCGTCCAACGCCACGTCGAAAATCTCCTCCTCCTTCCATGACGACAAGATCGTCCTCGCCGCCCGCGACGACGCGGCCAGCTTTGTCGCCAGCAACGGCGATATCCGCGGCGTACACCTGGAAGGCGCCTTTGCCCACATTCGTGAGGTCAGCCCGGGCCTGAACGCCACCGACGCACAGTTGGCCCAGGCGATTCTGGCGATCTGATTCAGCATCGCGACAGCTTTCGCAATGCTTGTCCCGGCACCTTCACTGGCTCTGGCCGGGGCATTGCGCTAGCCTTGCGACTCGTTTTGCCATTACCGAAGACTCATGCATTCATTGACTCGCCTGTTGATTGCAGCGACTGCCAGCCTGATGTGCATCACCCAGGCTCACGCGTCGGACACAACCACACAAAGCCTGATCAAGATCGGATACGCCACCAGCCAGGTGACGACCGGGCCTTTCGATAACAAACTGATACTTGCCGCCCAGGATGATGCAGCAGCGTTCATTGCCACTGATGGCCAACTGCGAGGAGCACAACTGGAGTCGGCGTTGATGTATCTGCGTCAAACCACACCAAAACTTCATGCCAGTGACCTTGAACTGGCGCAGGCAATCCTCGTCCAATAATCACTTTGCCCCTTCTGTATTCTGGAGCCGTTCCATGCGTACCCCGCTGATCGCCGCCGCACTCGGCCTGCTGTTGCTGACCGATGTCGCGCACGCGCAAACCCTCAAAGCCACCAGTAACATCGTTGTTCGCGCGCTGGGCCGCAGCGTCGATTTCACTTCCGATACCACGTCCTCGGTGCGCAACTGGAAAATGATCGTCGAAGCCCAGGACGACGCCGCCAGCTACGTCGCCACCAATGGCAACATCCACGGCGCTCGCCTTGATGCCGCGTTCGCCACCCTGCGCGAGCGTCTGCCAGAAGCCCGCAATGCCAGTGACCAGGACCTCGCCGAAGCCATCCTCGCACTGTGAGGCGTGTAGCCGTCTGGCTGCTGGCGTCGGCGCTCTCGCTGATCGGCACGAGCGCCTTCGCCGACCTGAGGCTGTCGCTGCACACCGATGGGCTCGATCCTGCACAGCAGAAAGCCAGCCAGACGCTGCTCGACGAAGCCATGGCGCACCTGCCGCCCATGTTCGTCAGCAAGCTGGACCGCAACGTCGAAGTCCACTGGACCGACGACATGCCGTCCAATGCCTATGGACGCGCCGACGGGCCTTATCGCCTGGACCTGAATCAACGCCTGTTGGCGGGCCTGACCGACGGCAGCGCAGCCACTACCAGGACCAATCGCCCCCACGGCACCGTGCGCGAAGAAATGCTCGCTACCGTGCTGCACGAACTGACCCACATTTATGATCACGCCCGGCTTTGGTCCCCCGAGGACCGCAAGCTGATCCTTGCGTGCGCGCGTCAGGGCAACAGCGTCGGCAAGATCGGCCTGCGTGACAGCTGCCGGGGCCAGACCGACCGGCGTTTCACCCTGAGCGACGACCCGCGCCTGCTCGACCTCGCAGGCTGGCCGCAATATGTGGGGCGCAGAGGGGACCGCGAGGAGCGCAACGGCCAGGTGGCCCGCAGCCCCGACATTTACGAGATCAGCAGCCCGCTGGAATTCGTCGCGGTGAACATGGAGTACTTCCTCCTGGACCCGACCTACGCCTGCCGTCGCCCTGCGCTCTACGACTACTACAAGCAGCAGTTCAACTGGGCGCCCGCCGACAAGGCCCAATGCCCGACGTCCTATCCCTATCTCAATGCCGGTAACGACTTCGCCCGCGAGCCGCTGGGCAAGCTCGACCCCGAGCGCGTGTACGAGGTCGATTACCTGCTGGCCGAAGCCAACCAGAATCTGGTGAGCCGCTGGGGCCACAGCATGTTGCGGCTGGTCATCTGCAAACCGGGCCGCCCGCGCGGGCCGGATTGCCGCCTGGATCTGGATCAGCATCTGGTGCTGTCCTACCGCGCCTTCGTCAACGACCTGCAACTGTCCAGCTGGAGCGGCCTGACCGGCGCGTACCCGTCGCGGTTGTTCGTGTTGCCGCTGGGGCAGGTGATCGATGAATACACCAAGACCGAGCTGCGCAGCCTGGCCTCGGTGCCGCTGAAACTGTCGCGGCAGGAAATCGACGGGCTGGTGCAGCACGCCGCCGAGATGCACTGGGCCTACGACGGCAACTACTGGTTCCTGTCCAATAACTGCGCGGTGGAAAACCTCAAACTGTTGCGCAGCGGCACCCATAATCCAAAGCTGATCGGCCTGGACAGCATCATGCCCAACGGCTTGCTGGAAGTGCTCAAGGGCAGGGGGCTGGCCGATACCAGCGTGCTGGACGACCCGAAAAAAGCATTGCGCATGGGGTATCGCTTCGACTCGTACCGCGACCGCTATCAGGCCATGTTCGATGTGTTGCGCAAGACCACCCAGGTCAAGGAGACCTCGGTGGAAGACTGGCTGGCGCTGCCTGCGAAAGAACGCCAACCGTACTTCGCCAAGGCCGACCTGCGTGCCAGCGCGGCGATGCTGCTGCTGGAACAGGCGAGCATGCGTCGCCAGTTGTTGCTGGCGCAGGATGAGGTCAAGCAGCGTTACCTGAGCGCGGTGGAGAAGAAGGACAACCGCGTGTCCCAGGCCACCGGCACCCTGCAGGACATCCTGGCCAACAGCGGCTTTCTCAGTCGTCCGGCCGAATTGCTCGGCAGCGGCGGATATGGCCTGCCGCAGGAGGGCGAGTGGGGACGTCTGGAGGCCGAAAGCAGCCAGCGCCAGAAGCAATTGCAACGGCTGAGCGGCGATCTGGATAAAGAGGTGAGGGCGCTGCTGGAGCCTGACCGAGCGGCGGAAATTGCCGCCACCGAAGACAACCTCAAGCAGGTCGGCGAGCACCTGCGGGCGCTGCACAAGGCGGCAGGCGGGATTGAGTTGCCTTAAAGCCTGATTCTGCCCGCAGGCCATGACGGCCACCGGGCAGAAGCGGGACTATGCCTGGATCAAGGCACCAGAATGATCGAACCCGTGGTGCGTCGCCCCGACAGCTCGGTGTGGGCCTTGGCAGCGTCTTTGAGGTCGAACTTGCGCAGTTCATCGACCTTCACCTTGCCACTGCTGACCATCGCGAACACCTCATCGGCCATCGCCTGCAGCGCATCAGGGCTGTTGGCGTAGGAGCCCAGGGTCGGGCGGGTTACGTACAGCGAGCCCTTCTGCGCCAATACGCCCAAATTCACGCCAGTGACTGCGCCTGAGGCGTTGCCGAAGCTGACCAGCAGGCCGCGCAACTCCAAGCAATCCAGCGACGTTTCCCAGGTGTCCTTGCCGACGCCGTCGTAGACAACGGCTACTTTCTTGCCGTCCGTCAGCTCAAGCACGCGCTTGGCCACGTCTTCCTTGCTGTAGTCGATCACTTCCCAGGCACCGTTGGCCTTGGCGTGGGCGGCTTTTTCCGGGGAGCTGACGGTACCGATCAGTTTCACGCCTACCGCCTTGGCCCATTGGCAGGCAATGGAGCCGACGCCTCCGGCGGCGGCGTGGAACAGAATGGTTTCTTCAGGGCGGATTTCGTAGGTCTGGCGGAACAGGTACTGTACGGTCAGGCCCTTGAGCATGATCGCGGCGGCCTGTTCGAAGCTGATGTCGTCGGGCAGCTTGACGATGTTGGCGGCGGGCGTCAGGTGCAGCTCCGCGTAGCTGCCCAAGGGGCCGGTGCCGTAGCCGACGCGATCGCCGACCTTGACGTGTGTGACCTCGCTGCCGACCGCTTCGACGATGCCCGCGCCTTCGTTACCCAGGCCCGACGGCATCGCAGCCACAGGGTAGAGGCCGGTGCGGAAATAGGTTTCGATGAAATTGACGCCAATCGCTTTGTTGCGCACGAGCACGTCGTTCGGGCCTGGCTGGGCCGGTTCGAAATCAACGTATTCGAGGACTTCAGGGCCGCCGTGAGCGCGGAACTGGATACGCTTTGCCATTTGCTTTCTCCGTCATGGATCGAAACTGCTGGAACAAAACTGGATGTCGTAAAAGGCCTATCGGACGCCTTCGTTCGGTCTTCGTCAACTGCGGCGCAGGGCTGGCAGGTGTATGCTACGCGCCAATTTCGAAGCACCGTGACTACAAGGTACTGCCATGTCCTTTCGAACTGACGCCGTCAAAGCCTACCTGCTGGATCTGCAAGACCGGATCTGCGCCGCTCTTGAGCACGAAGACGGCAGCGCCCGCTTCGTCGAAGACGCCTGGGAACGCCCGGCCGGCGGCGGTGGACGCACCCGCGTGATCGAGAACGGCGACGTCTTCGAGAAGGGCGGCGTCAATTTCTCCCACGTCTTCGGCAGCGGCCTGCCACCTTCGGCCAGCGCCCATCGCCCGGAACTCGCCGGTCGTGGCTTCGAAGCCCTGGGCGTGTCGCTGGTGATGCATCCGCACAACCCACACATTCCGACCTCCCACGCCAACGTGCGTTTCTTCATCGCCGAAAAAGAAGGCGAGGAGCCGGTCTGGTGGTTTGGCGGCGGCTTCGATCTGACGCCTTATTACGGCGTCGAGGAAGACTGCATTCACTGGCACCGCGTCGCCGAGCAGGCCTGTGCGCCGTTCGGCGCGGACGTTTACCCGCGTTACAAGGCCTGGTGCGATCGCTACTTCCACATCAAGCACCGCAACGAGCCGCGCGGCGTCGGCGGCCTGTTCTTCGATGACCTGAACGAGTGGGACTTCGATACCAGCTTCGCTTTCCTGCGCGCCATCGGCGACGCCTTTGTCGAGGCGTACCTGCCAATCGTGCAGCGTCGCAAGGCCACGCCTTACACGCCACAGCAACGCGAATTCCAGGAATTCCGGCGTGGCCGCTATGTTGAGTTCAACCTGGTGTACGACCGCGGCACGCTGTTTGGCCTGCAATCGGGGGGGCGTACCGAATCGATCCTCATGTCGCTGCCGCCGCAGGTGCGGTGGGGCTATGACTGGAAGGCCGCACCGGGCAGCGAAGAAGCGCGCCTGACTGAATACTTCCTGCAGGACCGCGACTGGCTGGCCGAGGACGCCCGGTAATGACTGATCAATACGTTGTTTTCGGCAACCCCATCGCTCACAGCAAATCGCCGCTGATTCATCGCCTGTTCGCCGAACAGACGGGCGAATCGCTGGATTACCAGACGGCGTTGGCGCCACCCGATCGCTTCACGGCCTTTGCCAAACACTTCTTCGAGACCGGTCGTGGCGCCAACGTCACCGTGCCGTTCAAGGAAGAGGCCTATCGCATGGCCGACCAACTGACCGAACGCGGCCGTCGCGCAGGCGCGGTGAACACCCTGGCGCGGCAGGCGGATGGCAGCCTGCTGGGCGACAACACCGACGGCGCCGGGCTGGTGCGGGATCTGAAGGTCAATTACGGCGTCACCCTCAAGGACAAACGCATCCTGCTGCTGGGTGCCGGCGGTGCCGTACGTGGCGCGCTGGAGCCGATGCTGGCCGAAGAGCCCTACGTGCTGGTGATTGCCAACCGGACAGTAGAGAAAGCCGAGCAACTGGCGCAGGCGTTTATCGAGCTGGGGCCGGTATTGCCTGCCGGTTACGACTGGCTGGAAGAGCCGTTCGACATCATCATCAATGCTACGTCGGCGAGCCTGTCGGGCGAGCTGCCGCCGATTTCACCGAGCCTGATTCAGGCGGGTGAAACCTTCTGCTACGACATGATGTACGCCAAAGAGCCAACTGCGTTCTGCCGCTGGGCCACGGAACATCAGGCCGGACAGGCGGTGGACGGTCTGGGGATGCTGGTGGAGCAGGCGGCCGAGGCGTTCTACCTGTGGCGCGGCGTGCGTCCGGATTCTGCGCCTGTGCTGGCGCAATTGCGGCGGTTGATGGCGCAAAGCTGACGCTGCCATTCATGTGGGGGTCGGCGTGCTGGCGAAAGCGGTGGGTCAGGGACAGATCAATTGCCTGACACTGCGCATTCGCCAGCAAGCCGGCTCCCACAGGGTTTGCGCACACCTGTAGGAGTGAGCTTGCTCGCGATGGGTTTCAGCTTTAAAGCTTGGCTTTGACCGCAGGCAGCGCATCCTTGTCGTCGATGGTTTTCACGCCATCGAGCCACTTCTCAAGCACTGCAGGGTTGGCCTTGACCCAGGCTTTTACCGCCTCGGTGTTGCTGATCTTCTTGTCGGCGACTTCTTTCATGATGCTGTTTTCCATCTCCTGAGTGAACGTCAGGTTGGAGAACAGTTTGGCCACGTTCGGGCACGCGTCGGCGTAGCCTTTGCGGGTCACGGTGTAGACGCTGCCGGTGTCACCGAAGTATTTCTCGCCGCCCTTGAGGTAGTGCATGCCTTTGATCTGCACGTTCATCGGGTGCGGCGTCCAGCCGAGGAAGACCACGAATTCCTTCTTCTTCACGTTGCGCTGCACTTCAGCCAGCATCGCCTGTTCGCTGGACTCGACCAGCTTCCAGTCGCCCAGCTCGAACTCGTTCTTCTTGATGATCTCCTGAATCGATGCGTTGGCCGGAGCCCCCGAGCCGATGCCGTAGATCTTCTTGTGGAACTTGTCGGCGAATTTGTTCAGGTCGGCAAAATTGTGCACGCCCGCATCAAAGACATAGTCCGGGACGGCGAGGGTGAACTCGGTGCCTTCCAGGTTCTTCGCGTACTGGGTCACGTCACCCGTGGCGATGAACTTGTCATAGAAACCCTGCTGCGCAGGCATCCAGTTGCCCAGGAAAACGTCCATCTGACCGTCTTTGAGACCACCATAGGCAATCGGCACTGCCAGCGTATCGACCTTGGTCTTGTAACCCATGCCGTCGAGCAGAAAGCCCGCCGTGGCATTGGTTGCAGCGATGTCGCTCCAACCCGGATCGGCCATCCTGACCGTACTGCAGCTTGCGTCAGCGGCGTATGCAACGACGCTGCTCAAGCTCATCACCGCAACCGCCAGCGTTGTGAACAACTTCTTCATGGTGTGCCCCTTTTTGGTTTTCTAGGTGTTGGCAGGGTTCAAGGTTGTGGATAACGGGCCTTGCGCTCCAGATCGTCGAGATCGATATGGTTGCGCATGTATTGCTGACTGGCGTCTACCAGCGGCTGGTGATCCCAACTCTTCAGCTTGCCGAGGGCCAGCGATTCGGCCACGAAACGCCGACGTCGCTGGCTGGCGAGCACCTGGTGGTGTATCGCCTTGATGTCCCATCTGGCCTGTGCTTCGGCCAGGAACGCGTTGAACAGGTCGCGATGGGCCTCTGACTGGCTCAGCTCTTCCTGCTCCTTCGGATCGTTGTACACGTCATACAGCAGACATGGGTCCTGTTCCGAATAGATGAATTTGTAAGCGCCGCGACGAATCATCATCACCGGGCTGTTGGTGCCTTCGGCCATGTACTCGCCGAATACTTCGTCGTGACCGCCTTCGCCTTGCAGGTGTGGCAGCAGCGAGCGACCGTCCAGTGGCAGGCCAGCCTCCAGCGTGCCTTCGGCCAGCGCCACGAAGGTCGGCAACAGGTCGGCGGTGGACACTGCAGCCTTCACGCGGCCAGCCTTGAATTGCCCCGGAGCGTACACCAGCAGGGGGACGCGGGCGGACATTTCAAACCAGTGCATTTTGTACCAGAGGCCGCGCTCGCCGAGCATGTCGCCGTGGTCGCCCGAGAACACGATGATGGTGTCGTCAGCCAGGCCGGTGTCTTCGAGGGTCTTCAGCAGTTTGCCGACGTTGTCGTCGATGTAGCTGCACGCGCCGAAGTACGCGCGGCGGGCGTCACGAATCTTGTGCTCCGGCAGCGGCTTGTCCCAGAGGTCGTAGACCTTGAGCAGACGCTGAGAATGCGGGTCTTGATCGGCCTGGGCCGGCGGCGCAGGCGGCATCGGGATGTCGTCGTCGCTGTAGAGATTCCAGAATTCCTTGGGAATGGTGTACGGGTCGTGGGGGTGGGTCATCGACACGGTCAGGCAGAACGGCTGATCGCCATCTTCACGCACGTGGTCGAACAGGTATTGCTGGGCCTTGAACACCACTTCTTCATCGAAATCGAGCTGGTTGGTGCGCACGCACGGGCCGGCTTGCAGCACCGACGACATGTTGTGATACCAGGTCGGGCGCACGTCCGGCTCGTCCCAGTTCACCGCCCAGCCGTAGTCGGCGGGGTAGATGTCACTGGTCAGGCGCTCTTCATAGCCGTGCAGCTGATCGGGGCCGCAGAAATGCATCTTGCCCGACAGCGCGGTGCGATAGCCGAGGCGGCGCAGATAGTGGGCGTAGGTCGGGACATCGGCGGGGAAATCGGCGGCGTTGTCATAGGCGCCAATCTTGCTCGGGAGCTGACCGCTGACCAAGGTAAAGCGAGAGGGAGCGCACAGGGGGCTGTTGCAATAAGCAGCGTCGAACACCACGCCGTCAGCGGCGAGGCGACTCAAATTAGGCATCTTGATGGGAGATGAGGCGTAAATCGGCAACATCGGCGCGGCCATTTGATCGGCCATGATGAAAAGAATGTTCTTGCGCTTCATGTCTTCGCGGCATTCCATAGTGAATATTTATGCGAAATTGCTGTTCCAGAGAATGAGACCCATGGGATCAGCGGTAAAGCCCATAAAACGCAATACCTAGGATAAGCCACGCTTATGTTTGAATCCCTCGGTGACATGTCGTTGGACCTGCTTCGCGGTTTCGAAGCGGCCGCCCGATTGCGCAGTTTCACGGCAGCGGCGATTGAGCTGGGCACCACCCAACCGGCCATTAGCCAGCAGATCAAAAGGTTAGAAGAACAACTGGCAACACGCCTGTTCGACCGCATTTATCGCGGCATCGAACTGACCGACGCCGGGGAGATTCTGTTCAACCACGTGCAGGCCGGGTTGCAGTCGATGGATGCCGGGCTGAACCTCATCACCGAGCAGCATCAGCATGAGGTGCTGCAGGTCGCCACCGACTTCGCTTTCGCGGCGTACTGGCTGATGCCGCGCCTGCACCGCTTTCACAAGGACAACCCTGACGTCGACGTCAGCCTGGTGACCAGCGAACGCAGCCACAGCATGCTGCGCGCAGACATCGATGTGGCGGTGCTGTTTGGCGACGGGCGATTCAAGCAGGGCGAAAGCCATTGGCTGTTCAGCGAAGAAGTGTTTCCGGTGTGCAGCCCAAAGCTAGTAGCAGGTCGCGAGTTGCCGTTGCGGCCGGAGGCCTTGAGGGAGTTTCCGCTGCTGCACCTGCGAGGCGAGGGTGGCAACAACTGGTTTGACTGGGGTGGCGTGTTTCGCGCCCTCAACATCGCCCAGGCCCCGGCGCCGGGGCAACTGCGGTTCGACAACTACACCCTGCTGATTCAGGCGGCAATTGGCGGGCAGGGCGTGGCGATTGGCTGGCGGCATCTGGTCGATGACCTGCTGGAGCAGGGATTGCTGTGTCGGCCGGTCGAAGACACGGCCATTTCCGCTTATGGCTATTACATCGTCCTGCCGCAACGCAAACGGCGGGTGCAAATCGTGCAGCGTTTTGTGGATTGGTTAAAAAGCGAACAAGCGTTGAGCGGGGATTCGCTGGTGGGCAAGGCGTTGCCTTCCATCGCGGTCTAGCACCTGTTTTGTAGGAGTGCGCTTGCGCGCGAACGCGGTTTGTCTGTAACAATTTTTGTATCAGGTACACCGTGGTCGCGGGCAAGCGCGCTCCTACAGGTTTGTCGTCTGCGACGGGAGTGAATGAATTCAAGAACATCGAGGAATTGGATATGTCATCCATTGAGGGCTATCACGCCCACGTTTATTTCGACGCCCAGACCATCGAGCAGGCGCGGGCCTTGTGCAAGACGGTTGCGGCGAAATTCGATATTCGCATGGGGCGTGTGCATGAACGGCCTGTCGGACCGCACCCGGACTGGAGCTGCCAGCTGGCATTCTCCCACGAGCAATTTGCCGATGTAATGCTGTACCTGGCGCTGAATCGCAACGGGCTGGTGGTGTTTACCCACCCGCTGACCGGAGATGATCTGGCGGATCACACCGAACATGCGATATGGATGGGTGGGGTCAGGGAGTTGAATGTGGGGATGTTCAGGTAGTCATTGTCTGGCGCCGATATCCACTGTGGGAGCGAATTCATTCGCGAGAGGCCAGTACATCCGACAGGTCTCTTTCGGCTGTACCGACGTATCGCGAATGAATTCGCTCCCACAGGTTTACCTCGTTGTAGCTGGGGTGTCAGTTCAGCACGCCCTCCAGAATCTCATACACAATCCCACTGCCAATCGCGACGAGCACGACATCCGGGCCCAGGCGGCGCCATTCGTAGCCGTCGTAGCGCGGCAGGTATTGCAGCGAGCGCTCATCCAGACGGCGGCCATAGCCCCGTGGCAGCGGATGACCCTTGACGATATGCACGTTCGGCGGAAGCGGCTGACCGCGACCGATCACTTCACGATGTTCCTGGATCGTGCGGCGAACGTCGCCAAAATCAGCGGGAGGGCGGCCGCCACCACGATGATCGTCGCCACGGTTGTCCGCGCGATGATCATTGCCTTGCTGCTCATGAGAACCGCCCTGTGGGCCACTTTGCGGGCCGTGGTCCTGATGCTGCTGACCCTGGCCGTGGTCGTCGTGGCCGTCACGCTGATCCGGCGGCGCTGCGTGGACCAGCGCACTGGCGCTGAACATCAGCACGCCCAACCCTGCGATCAAACGATTCGAGACTTTCATGTAGCGCGCTCCTGAGCAAATTCCAGTCAAAAAAAGGGGTTCAGAATCAGGTTCTGAACCCCTTTGCTGTACTGCTTAGTCTGCTAACGAACGCTTGGATTCCTCTGTATCAGGAACTTTACCTTCAGGCTACACGGGCCTTACGCACGCCTTCAGACAGCTCCGAGCACAGCTTCAGCACGTTGGTCACTGCCTGATCAGGCGATTGCGCGTTGGCAATGTGATCGATCAGTGCCGAACCTACCACCACGCCATCCGCCACGCGAGCAATGGCTGCGGCCTGCTCTGGCGTACGAATCCCGAAACCGACGCTGATCGGCAGGTCGGAGTGACGACGCAGACGCGCTACGGCTTCCTTGACGTGTTCGATGGTGGCCGAGCCTGCACCCGTCACGCCAGCGACCGACACGTAGTAAACGAAGCCCGAGCTGCCGTTCAGCACGGTGGGCAGACGCTTGTCGTCGGTGGTCGGGGTGGTCAGGCGGATGAAGTCCAGACCGGCATCCTGCGCGGGGTCGCACAGTTCGTTGTTGTGCTCTGGCGGCAGGTCGACCACGATCAGGCCGTCAACGCCCGACTCGCGGGCTTGAGCGATGAACTGCTCGACGCCGTAGTTGTGAATCGGGTTGTAGTAACCCATCAGCACCAGCGGCGTGTGGCTGTCTTCGACGCGGAACTCGCGCACCATTTGCAGGGTTTTCGCCAGGTTCTGTTTGGCGTCCAAGGCGCGGATGTTCGCCAGCTGGATCGCCGGGCCGTCGGCCATTGGATCGGTGAAGGGCATGCCCAGTTCGATCACGTCGGCACCGGCTTTGGGCAGGCCCTTGAGGATCGCCAGCGAGGTGTCATACGCCGGGTCGCCTGCGGTGATAAAGGTCACCAGGGCGGCGCGGTCTTGTTCTTTCAGCTCGGCAAAACGGGTTTGCAGGCGGCTCATCAATGTTTCTCCTGCTGGGACAGATCCAGGTGGTGCATCACGGTTTGCATGTCCTTGTCACCGCGACCGGACAGGTTGACGACCATCAAGTGATCCTTTGGCAGCGTCGGCGCGCGTTTGAACACTTCGGCCAGGGCATGGGCACTTTCCAGCGCCGGAATAATGCCTTCCAGACGGCAACACTGGTGGAACGCGGCCAGGGCTTCGTCGTCGGTGACCGAGGTGTATTCGACGCGACCGATGTCATGCAACCACGCATGTTCAGGGCCGATGCCGGGGTAATCCAGGCCTGCGGAGATCGAGTGGGCGTCGATGATCTGGCCATCGTCGTCCTGCAGCAGGAAAGTGCGGTTGCCGTGCAGCACGCCCGGCACTCCGCCGTTCAGGCTGGCTGCGTGCTTGCCGGTTTCGATGCCGTGACCGGCCGCCTCGACACCGATGATGCGTACGCTGGTGTCATCCAGGAACGGGTGGAACAGGCCCATGGCGTTGGAGCCACCGCCGATGCACGCCACCAGGCTGTCCGGCAGGCGGCCTTCCTGTTCTTGCAGTTGCACGCGGGTTTCCTTGCCGATGACGGCCTGGAAGTCACGAACCATCGCAGGGTAAGGGTGCGGACCGGCCACCGTGCCGATCAGGTAGAAGGTGCTGTCCACGTTGGTCACCCAGTCGCGCAGCGCTTCGTTCATCGCGTCTTTCAGGGTGCCGGTGCCAGCCACGACGGGAATCACGGTGGCGCCGAGCAGCTTCATGCGGAAAACGTTCGCCTGTTGGCGTTCGATGTCGGTGGTGCCCATGTAGATCACGCATTCCAGGCCGAAACGCGCAGCGACAGTGGCAGTAGCCACGCCGTGCATGCCCGCGCCGGTCTCGGCGATGATGCGTTTCTTGCCCATGCGACGCGCCAGCAGAATCTGGCCGATGCAGTTGTTGATCTTGTGCGCGCCGGTGTGGTTCAGCTCTTCGCGCTTCAGGTAAATCTTTGCGCCGCCGCAGTGCTCAGTCAGACGCTCGGCGAAATACAGCGGGCTTGGACGTCCGACGTAGTCGCGCTGGAAGTAGGCCAGTTCCTTGAGGAACGCAGGATCTTCCTTCGCCGCTTCGTATTCGCGGTTCAGGTCAAGAATCAATGGCATCAGGGTTTCAGCGACGTAACGGCCGCCGAACGCGCCGAACATGCCGCGATCGTCCGGGCCATTGCGATATTGGGTCTCTGTCTGGGACATGGGAACCTCCAAGGTGACGAATAGGGTGAGCCGTTAAGGCAGTGAACACACTTTAACCAGCGCCAAAGCCGATGAAAACCGATAAGATCGCCGCAACCTGTCAGAAAAACTCACAGATCCCATGAGCCGAGACCTGCCCCCGCTGAACGCCTTGCGCGCCTTCGAAGCCACTGCCCGCCTGAACAGCGTCAGTCAGGCGGCGGAACAACTGCACGTCACCCATGGCGCGGTCAGCCGGCAGCTGAAAGTGTTGGAAGAACACTTGGGCGTGAGCCTGTTCAGCAAGGACGGGCGCGGCTTGAAACTCACAGATGCAGGGGTTCGCCTGCGCGATGCCAGCGGCGAAGCATTCGATCGGCTGCGCAGCGTGTGCGCCGAGTTGAGTCAGGGCAATGACGATGCGCCGTTCGTGCTGGGCTGTTCAGGGAGCCTGTTGGCCCGCTGGTTCATCCCGCGTCTTGGGCGTCTGAATGCCGACTTGCCGGACCTGCGCCTGCACCTGTCGGCAGGCGAGGGCGATCTCGATCCCCGTCGCCCCGGTCTCGACGCCTTGCTGGTTTTCGCCGAGCCGCCGTGGCCTGCCGACATGCAGGTGTTCGAACTGGCGAGCGAACGCATCGGCCCGGTTTTGAGCCCCCGTTTTGCGCGATTCGAATCTTTGCGTCATGCGCCGGCCACTGCGCTGTTGAACGAGCCTCTGCTGCAAACTCTTTCACGCTTGCAGGCCTGGCCGAGCTGGGCGAAACAGAACGGCATCGAGCCCGACGCGCTGAAATACGGTCAGGGTTTCGAGCATCTGTATTACTTGCTGGAGGCCGCTGTATCAGGCCTGGGTGTCGCCATCGCGCCGGAACCGCTGGTGGCCGATGACCTCAAGGCAGGACGCCTCGCTGCGCCATGGGGTTTCAGTGAAACCCCGGCGCAACTGGCGTTATGGGTACCCAAGCGCGCTGCCGACGGGCGTGCGCAGCAACTGGCTCAGTGGCTGAGGCAGGAGCTGGCCCAATCGGGTCGGGCCTGATCACGTTGTAATCAGTTACCGCGCTTGCACAGCAGGTAAGCGGCCAGCAGACCCACCGCACCGACAGCAACACCGGCGGTCGTCCAAGGGTGTTCCTGCGCGTAGTCGCGAGTGGCAACGCTGGCTTCGCGGGTCTTCACCTTGGCGTCTTCATAGACATCGCTCAGCAGGCTGCGCGAATGGCTCAGCGCGCTCTCGGCATTGGCTTTGAGAGTCTTCAGGGTTTTGCGCGACTCGTCCGAAGCGTCCGACTTCAAGCTCTCCAACGACTTGAGCAGACTTTCGATCTCAGCTTCCATACTTTGCAAAGACGATTTACGGGATGACGTGAATGCCATGATTTGACTCTCCTGCAGTGATGAGTGGCGTGTGTTGTTTCCGACTACAGGGTTTTCAGAAAGTGCAGTGCGGTTTCGACATGGCGTTTTTTGTGAACTTTCCGGGCCATTGCTGCGCCAGAGAGAGACAGCGATTTTTCACTGCTACGCTGCAATCGAGACCCTTTGAGGAGCACTGCCATGTCTGATCATCACACCTACAAGATTCTGGAACTGGTCGGCTCATCGACCACCGGCACCGACGACGCAATCCAGCACGCCATCGGCCAGGCGGCCAAGACCATGAAGCACCTGGAGTGGTTCGAAGTGCTGGAAACCCGCGGCCACATCGAGAACGGCAAGGTCGCGCACTTTCAGGTGACCCTCAAAGTGGGCTTCCGCATCGACAACAGTTGATGAACTTTTGCACTGGCTGAATGCCACAACCTTCGCTATACATACCGCGCCGTTCGTGAATTCGGACGCGAGGAGCATGTGATCGGGCCGCTCTTGAAGCGGCCTCTTACGCTTGAAAAGCGCCTGACGAGGGAGTGTGACCGATGAAGAAGATTCTTTTGGCGGTAGGGTTATTGAGTATGGCGGGCACCACCTTGGCAGCCGGGAAATCCTGCGATGACGTGAAGGCGGACATCGACGCGAAGATCAAGGCCAAGGGCGTGTCGTCCTACACCCTGGAAGCGGTGGACAAAGGCAGCGCGGCAGACGGCAAAGTCGTCGGCACCTGCGAAGGCGGCACCAAGGAAATTGTCTACAAGCGCGGCTGATTTTGGTCCGTCTTACAATAAAACCGACGCATCAGGCGTCGGTTTTTTATGAGTCAGACTCACGCTCCGGATGAGCTGCATCCGAGATCGCTGCCGAGTCATCTTCAGGATCAGTCTTTTTTGCTGTTCGGTTCACCAGCTGCCAGGTTTCTCACGGCCTTGTCGAAGTCGCTTTCAAACAACCGGTCCTGCACGATTCTGTATTTCTCAAATTCGCTTTCTGCATGCATCTGGGCAAGCTTCGCGGAAACCTTGCCGCTGTTTTGAAGCACTTCCCTTTCATCGAACTGCAAGAAGGCATCGAGACGCTTGGCCCAGTCTTCCATGCTCATGGGGATTTTGCGGCGAGCACGGTCCTCTGCCAATTCCAGGTAGGCGTTGACGATACGACCCAAGGATTCCAATTCGTCCTGACTCAGGTAGTTCTTCGCCACGGCTACATCTGTTTTCAGGATCTTGCCTTCAGGCGCGCTCGCCCAGGAAGTCAGGCCCATATGCGGCTTGTCGCTGTCGGCTCGCTCGTGGATCAGCTCTGCCGCAGTATGGCCGTGGATGGCGTAATGCAGTTTGTTCTGCACCTTGGCGAAGAATGCCTTGGTGGTCGGTGCGTCCCTGTTGTAATCCATGCTGGTGGCGTAGATGTCGGTGATCTTCTGGTAAAAACGCCGCTCGCTGAGACGGATTTCACGGATTTCTGCCAGCAGCCGCTCGAAGTAGTCCTCGCCCAGGAAACTGCCGTTTTCCATGCGCTGCCGATCAAGCACGTAGCCCTTGATGGCGAACTCACTCAGGATGCCCGTCGCCCACTGACGGAACTGTGTGGCACGTATGGAGTTAACCCGATAGCCCACGGAAATAATGGCGTCGAGGTTGTAGAAGTCCACCGTCCGAGACACCTCCCGCTGGCCCTCCTGCTGAACTATCCGGAATTTCCGGATGGTTGCCTCAGGCGCAAGCTCATGGCTGGCAAAGATGTTTTTCAGGTGCTCGCTGACGGTGCGCACATCCACCCCAAACAACTCCGCCATGAGCTTCTGCGATAGCCAGAGGGTTTCGTCCTCGTAGCGCGATTCGATGCTCTGTTCGCCGGCCTGACCGGTGAAGATCAGAAATTCGGCCGTGCTGTTACGGATTAAAGTGCGCTTGCCGTTCATGGCGCATTCCCTCGCAAACTGGGCAGGTTCCACATGACGAACAGCGCTGGGGCCGGCTGTCGCCTTAGCCGCGCACTATACAGGTCAGCGCTGTCGCACTTGCTCCCAATTCGTCACGGCATTCAACCCCTGGCCGCCTGCGCCAGAATCTCGTACGAACGCAGCCGGTCGGCATGCTCATACATGTCACAGGTGAAGATCAGCTCATCGGCGTCGGTCTGCTCGATCAGCACATCCAGCTTGGCGCGGATCTTCTCGGGGCCGCCGACCATCGCAAGGCCGAGGAAATCCATCACGGCTTCGCGCTCATGGGGCAGCCACAGGCCGTTCATCGTCTCGACCGGGGGCTTTTGCATCAGGCTCTGGCCACGCATCAAGTTGAGGATACGCTGATAGACCGAGGTCACCAGGTAATCCGCCTGCTCGTCGGTATCGGCTGCGGCCAAAGGCACGCCGAGCATCACGTAGGGCTCGTCGAGCACCTCGGACGGCTGGAAGTGGTTGCGATAGACGCGAATCGCCTCATGCATGTAGCGCGGCGCGAAGTGCGAGGCGAACGCGTAGGGCAGGCCGCGCTGACCGGCCAACTGGGCGCTGAACAGGCTCGAACCCAGCAGCCAGATTGGCACGTTGGTGTTGCTGCCCGGCACGGCGATGACCCGTTGATGGGCCTGGCGCGGACCGAGGTAGCTCATCAGTTCGGCGACGTCATCGGGAAAGTCATCAGCGCTGCCGGAGCGCTCACGGCGCAAGGCGCGGGCGGTCATCTGATCGGAACCCGGCGCACGGCCCAGACCCAGGTCGATACGGCCGGGATACAGGCTCGCCAGGGTGCCGAACTGCTCAGCAATCACCAGCGGCGCGTGGTTGGGCAGCATGACGCCGCCGGAGCCGACGCGAAGGGTCGAGGTGCCACCGGCCAGATACGCCAGCAGCACCGAGGTCGCGGAGCTGGCGATGCCATCCATGTTGTGGTGTTCGGCCACCCAGAAACGGTTGTAGCCCCATTTTTCTGCGTGTTGAGCAAGGTCCAGCGAGTTGTGCAGCGATACGGCCGGGCCCTTGTCTTCGCGCACCGGGACCAGGTCGAGCATGGAAATCTTCACATCAGGTAAGCGTTTCATAGGCTGTGGTGGATCCTCTTGGGAGGCTGGGTCGGGCGCCCAAATGACAAAGGCGCGAGAGCGAAGCCTGCGTTAAGCCTAAATATTTGCGTTAAGCCATAGGATAAGGCCGGATTTTGAGGTTGCAATGGGCGCGTGGAAATTTCCTACTGATTTGGTCGGAATTATTTCCTCGAAAAACCGAAATAAAGCACGTGCGTCACAACCGTTGAACTAAGTCCCGCCTACACTCCTCAGACTTTTGGTCCACGTGCGAGTACTCGCACTCATCACATGAGGAGACACCATGAGCATCGTCAAGAAAGCATCCGCCCATTGGGAAGGCGACCTGAAATCGGGTATCGGTAGCATCTCCACTGAAACCGGCGTGCTGCGCGAAGCGCCTTATGGCTTCAAGGCCCGCTTCGAAGGCGGCAAGGGCACCAACCCGGAAGAACTGATCGGCGCGGCCCACGCGGGCTGCTTCTCCATGGCCCTGTCGATGATCCTCGGCGGCGCGAACCTCAAAGCCGACAGCATCGACACCCAGGCCGAAGTGACCCTGGACCAGGACGGCGAAGGCTTTTCGATCACCGCCGTGCACCTGATCCTCAAGGCCAAGGTGCCGGGTGCCACTCAGGCACAGTTCGACGAGCTCACTGCCAAAGCCAAAGAAGGTTGCCCGGTGTCGAAAGTGCTGAACGCCAAGATCACGCTGGATGCCACCCTGCTGAGCTGATCGGGCGCTGACGCAACACCCGATGACCCGCCGATGCGGGTCATCTGCGTTTTAGAACCCGCCACCCAAGGCAAGGTCAGATGAAGGGCCGATGCACATCGCTCGGCGTCGAAGGAGTCGAACATGAACCGTATTGCCGCCACCCTGATCCTCAGCGCCCTGACCACCAGCGTGTTCGCCGCTCCCAAACCCTGTGACGAGCTCAAGGCCGAGATCGAAGCGAAGATCCAGGCGCAGAACGTCAGCTCCTACACCCTTGAGATTGTCAGCAATGAAGAGGTTCACGATCAGAACATGGTCGTGGGCACGTGCGAAAACGGCACGAAGAAGATCATTTATCAGAAGAATGATAGATAAGGCGCCTCAACCTCACGGAATACAGAACACTTCACCTTCCTCCGCCAGCACCTTGCGCTGCTCATCGCGCAGCTGCGCATCGATGCTGTTGGCCATGTTGCGCACGTCCAGACGGTAGCGGTGCCCGGCTTCGAAGTGGTCGTAGGTAATGGTCACGTAGCAGGTCAGCTCGTTGTAGATGTCCGTCGATATTCCCAGGCCGCCAAAGGAGTACTCGTAGTCATAACGCACTTCGAGCTTGTGTTTGCCGGGGGTCACCTGGAAGTAACGGCCGTCTGGCGTGCGCTGGCCATCGACCTTGTCGGACATCAGCGTCTTGCCGGTAAAAGTGTGCAGATCGACCCAAGCTTGTTGCGGATCGACGGCGGGCAGCGGGCCTGCGCATCCGGCCAGCAGACTCAGGGCAATGATCGACAGGGGCAGGCGCATGGCAGACTCCGCATTCAGGCAGATGGCGAGCAGGGTTGCGTCAGGGGCCGTGGCTGCGGCATAACGCAGGGGCTTTGATACCCTGCATGTATTTCGACATTAAGGCCGCTGCATGAATCGATTGAACATCTGGTGGTTGCGGCGCAGCGTGCCGATGCTAGCCATTTTACTCCTCAGCGGTTGCTCCAGTCTTTCCTATTACACGCAATTGGCCAGCGGGCAGTTGGCCCTGCTGCGCGCGCGCGAGCCGGTGGCAGACGTGATTGCCGATCCCCAGCGCGACCCCACCCTGCGAGATCGTCTGCTCAAATCGCAACAGGCCCGCGAATTCGCCAGCAGGCAGCTGCACCTGCCGGATAATCAGAGCTATCGCCTGTTCGCCGACATTCATCGCCGCTATGTGGTGTGGAACGTGTTCGCCACCGGCGAGTTTTCCCTCGACCCGGTCACCCATTGCTTCCCCATCGCCGGTTGCGTCGCCTACCGCGGCTACTACGACGAGAACGCGGCGCGAGGGGAAGCGGCCTTGCGCAAGCTTGAAGGCAAGGACGTTTATGTCAGCGGCGTGGAGGCCTACTCGACGCTGGGCTGGTTCAACGACCCGATCATCAGCTCGATGATGACCTGGGGCGACGAGCGCCTGGCGACGCTGATCTTCCACGAGCTGGCGCATCAGCGCTTCTACGTGAAGGACGACAGCGAATTCAATGAGTCTTACGCCACCTTCGTAGAGCAGGAAGGCACCCGACAATGGCGCGCCGCCCGTGGAATGCCACCTGAAACCGCGTCATCCGAGACCCAGCGACGCGATCAACTCACGCAGTTGGTGCTCGCCACCCGGGATCGCCTGAAAGCTCTGTACGCCGAGCCTTTGAGCGCAGACGTCATGCGCCAGCGCAAGGCCGCCGAGTTCGAGCGTTTGCGCCATGAATATCAGCAGATGCGCGACAGCCAATGGGGTGGCGACAAGCGTTTCGACAGTTGGGTGTACGCGCCAATGAACAACGCACGGCTGCTGCCGATCGGGCTGTATGACCAGTGGACGCCCGCGTTTGCAGCGTTGTTCAAGCAGGTGAAGGGGGATTGGCCATCATTCTTTAACGCTGTCGAGAAGCTGGGGGGATTGCCTCAGGATGAGCGCAAGGCCGCGTTGGAGAAGCTGCTCAAGTCTTCCTGATCAACGCGACCTCTGTAGCAGCAGGGCTACAGAGAGAGCGCAGAACGCTATCGGGATTTGAGAAACGCCTCGCGCAGTGCCTTCACCGACTCGAAATGATACGTCGGCGTCTCAGCCTCAAGCTCCTCGCGGCTGCCAAACCCATAACCCACCGCTGCCACGTCCAGACCGTTGCGCTTGCCACCGATCAAGTCGTGCTTGCGGTCGCCGATCATCAAGGTCTGCTTGGGATCGAGTTTTTCCTCATCCAGCAAATGCCGAATCAGCTCAACCTTGTCAGTGCGCGTGCCGTCCAGCTCGCTGCCATAGATCAGCTTGAAGTGGCGGGTGAAGTCGAAATGACGGGCGATCTCGTGTGCGAAGACCCAAGGCTTGGAGGTCGCGATGAACAGCGTGCGGCCTTGATCGGACAGCAGATCGAGCAGTTCGAAAACCCCGTCGAACACCAGGTTTTCGTACAGCCCGGTCACCTTGAAACGCTCGCGATAAAAGCCCACCGCCTCCCAGGCCTTCGCTTCGTCGAAATCGTAAGCGCGCATGAACTGCTGCAGCAGCGGCGGGCCGATGAAGTGCTCAAGCTGTGTGATGTCAGGCTCCTCGATGCCCAGTTTGCTCAGGGCGAACTGAATGGAACGGGTGATGCCTTCGCGCGGATCGGTCAGGGTGCCGTCCAGATCGAACAGAATATTCTGATAATGCATGTTGTCTCTCGTTTGCGGCCGGGGATCAGCAGGGCTTGTCGAAACCTTCAGCCAGGTGCTGATCCTTGAGCTTCACGTAATTGGTCGCGCTGTAGGGGAAGAAGGCAATTTCTTTCTCGGTCAGCGGGCGAGCCTGTTTCACCGGGCGGCCCACATACAGAAAGCCGCTTTCCAGACGCTTGCCCGGTGGCACCAGGCTGCCGGCGCCGATGATCACTTCATCCTCGACCACCGCGCCGTCCATGATCGTGCTGCCCATGCCGATCAGGATACGGCTGCCAATCGTGCAGCCATGCAGCATGACTTTGTGGCCGATGGTCACTTCGTCACCGATCAGCAGCGGGAAACCGTCCGGGTTGAACGGGCCTGCGTGGGTGATGTGCAACACGCTGCCGTCCTGCACGCTGGTGCGCGCGCCGATACGGATGCGGTGCATGTCGCCACGAATCACCGTCAGTGGCCAGACCGAACTGTCGGCGCCGATTTCGACATCGCCGATGACAACCGCCGAATGATCGACAAAGGCCCGCTCGCCAAGGGCTGGCGTGTGATTCTGGAACGTGCGAATGGCCACGATAGGCTCCTTCTCTGGCACTGATTAGCTGCGGTCAGCGCCGATTGTAATTAAGATGCTCGGGTGTTTCTTCCAGCCAAGGTGCCAAACCGTGAGCGCGAACAACCCTCTTTTGCAATCGTACGACCTGCCACCTTTCTCGGCGATCCGCGCCGAGCACGTAAAACCTGCCATTGACCAGATTCTCGCCGACAACCGCGCCGCGATTGCCGAGCTCCTCGCCAAGCAAGGTTCGCAGCCTACATGGGCCGGGCTGGTACTAGCCATGGACGAGCTGAACGATCGCCTGGGCGCTGCCTGGAGCCCGGTCAGCCACCTGAACGCCGTGTGCAACAGCGCCGAACTGCGCGAAGCCTATGAATCCTGCCTGCCCGCGTTGAGCGCCTACTCGACCGAAATGGGCCAGAACCGCGAGCTGTTCCAGGCCTTCGAAGCCTTGGCCAACAGCCCGGAAGCCGCCGGTTTCGACGTCGCCCAGAAGACCATTCTGGAGCACTCGTTACGTGATTTCCGCCTCTCGGGCATCGACCTGCCGCCCGAGCAGCAAAAACGTTACGCCGAAGTGCAAAGCAAGCTGTCGGAGCTGGGCAGCCAGTTCTCCAACCAGTTGCTGGACGCCACGCAAGCCTGGACCAAGCACGTCACCGACGAAGCCGCTCTGGCTGGCCTGACCGATTCGGCCAAGGCGCAAATGGCCGCTGCCGCCCAGGCCAAAGGCCTTGATGGCTTTTTGATCACCCTGGAATTCCCCAGCTATTACGCGGTGATGACCTACGCCCACGACCGCGCGCTGCGTGAAGAAGTCTACGCCGCGTACTGCACCCGTGCGTCGGACCAGGGCCCGAATGCCGGCAAGAACGACAACGGCCCGGTGATGGAACAGATCCTCGACCTGCGTCAGGAACTGGCCAAACTGCTGGGCTTTGCGAGCTTCTCGGAACTGAGCCTGGCGACCAAGATGGCCGAATCCAGCGATCAGGTGCTGAGCTTCCTGCGCGATCTGGCCAAGCGCAGCAAGCCGTTCGCGGCGCAGGATCTGCAACAGCTCAAGGCCTACGCCGCCGAGCAGGGTTGCCCGGATCTGCAAAGCTGGGACAGCGGTTTCTACGGCGAAAAACTGCGCGAGCAGCGCTACAGCGTTTCCCAGGAAGCCCTGCGCGCCTACTTCCCGATCGACAAAGTGCTGAGCGGCCTGTTCGCCATTGTGCAAAAACTGTACGGCATCGAAATCGCCGAGCAGAAAGGCTTCGACACCTGGCACCCGGACGTTCGCCTGTTCGAAATCAAGGAAAACGGCCAGCACGTCGGCCGCTTCTTCTTCGACCTCTACGCCCGCGCCAACAAGCGTGGCGGCGCGTGGATGGACGGCGCCCGCGATCGCCGCCGCACCTCGGCAGGCTCGCTACAAAGCCCGGTGGCCAACCTGGTGTGCAACTTCACCCCGGCAGACTCGGGCAAGCCCGCGCTGCTGACCCACGATGAAGTGACGACCCTGTTCCACGAATTCGGCCACGGCCTGCACCACCTGCTGACCCGCGTCGAACACGCGGGCGCGTCGGGCATCAATGGCGTGGCGTGGGATGCGGTCGAGCTGCCAAGCCAGTTCATGGAAAACTGGTGCTGGGAGCCTGAAGGCCTGGCGCTGATCTCCGGTCATTACCAGACCGGCGAACCGCTGCCTCAGGACCTGCTGGAAAAAATGCTCGCGGCGAAGAACTTCCAGTCCGGCCTGATGATGGTCCGTCAGCTGGAATTCTCGCTGTTCGACTTCGAACTGCACGCCACCCACGGCGACGGCCGCACCACGCTGCAAGTGCTCGAAGGCGTGCGCGACGAAGTGTCGGTCATGCGCCCACCGGCGTACAACCGCTTCCCGAACAGCTTTGCGCACATCTTCGCGGGCGGTTACGCGGCGGGTTACTACAGCTACAAGTGGGCTGAAGTGCTCTCGGCAGATGCCTTCTCGAAGTTCGAAGAGGACGGCGTGCTCAATGCCGAAACCGGCCGTGCGTTCCGCGAAGCGATTCTGGCCCGCGGCGGCTCGCAGGCGCCGATGGTGCTGTTCGTCGACTTCCGCGGACGCGAGCCTTCGATTGACGCACTCTTGCGCCATTGTGGCTTGAGCGAGGACGCGGCAGCATGACCGATACACCGCATGTCGTTACAAAAAAACGCTTCATCGCCGGGGCTGTGTGCCCGGCGTGCAGCGAGCCTGACAAGCTGATGATGTGGAGCGAAGACGACGTCCCGCACCGCGAATGCGTGCATTGCGGGTATTCGGACACGCTCAACGCTCAGGGCCAGTCGATCCCGAAAGAACTGGGCACGCGGGTCAATCAGGAGAAGGCCAAACCGGCCAATCCGAAGGTGCAGGGTGTGCAGTTTTTCCCGAATCCGAAACTGAAAAAGCCGATCGATCCTCAGTGATTTTCGACGTGTAGGGGCGCGCTTGCCCGCGATTGCGATCTGTCAGTACCGAATGTGTCGGCTGACATGCCGCCATCGCGGGCAAGCGCGCTTACACCCGAATAATCCTCTGATGGTGTCAGCCTTCAAATGACTTTGACGAAACTTTCGCGAAGGCGTTTGCGAGATCCCGGAGGATCTGCTTGTCGGCATCGTCATGGTTTCCGCTGCCATCCAGATCAGCCTTGTCTGACACGGTGTCGTACACGCCATTCTTTTTGGACGAGTAGATAGTGGCTGCGGATTTCATTTTCAGGTCGGATGCTTCGTCTTTTTGATAATGGAATTCAACGCCTACGTCCGGATACTCGTCCCCGTCCAGATCGTCTTTGAAGACACGAATTTCAAAATAAGCCATGTTTCACCTCTTCCTTGGTTGGGTAATCCTGAGGTGGTTCACGCTATTCCCTTCGTTTGGTCACGTCTACTGTCAGAATTGACAGTGATGCCCCGTGCCTTGGGCGCTGCGAGGGCACGGAACGCCTGAGGACGCATGCTGCTTCAGTCTTTCGCCAATTCCATTTCCAGCCCCACACCCAACTGGCGCGACAGGCTCGGCCAGCGTTTCCATGCGGCCTCCGTATCGGGGCTGGCGAGTTTGTCTCGGTAGGCCTCGACCGACTCCAGCGAGAAGCTGTCTTCGTCCAGCATCTGATCGATGGCGTGGTGCACCACTTCGTCCAGCTGGTTGGCAAACGTTTCACCGATCAGCTGATGAGCGATGACGCTGGCGACGGTGGTATTTACCGGAATCAAAGGCTGGGCGAAGTGCACGATGTACAGGTCGTTCACTTCCTCGACCAGACGATGGGCCAGGTAGGCTTCATCCAGCAGGCTGTCGAGGCCTTCGTGGCCATCCATGATGGCAGGCGGGGCGCTGAAGAACTGTTCGGCGATTTTCAGCACCGGTTTGATCTGGCTTTCAATGCCGGCCTGCACCGCAACGGCATGGGCGGCGTCCAGCAGGTCGGGCACCTGTTCGATGTAGGCGACGACGAAACGCGCCAAAACGCCCGGCGCATCGACCTCAGGCAGATGGATGGCAGGGTGCAGATGGGGAAGTTGCAACTCGAGTTGGCGCAGCAGCTGGCCGGTCTTTATCTCGTGTTCCTGTGCTTGGGTGATCTGCTCGCGCAACGCGGCGGTGTTCATGAAGGCTCCATGGGGCAATAAAACCGGGCAGTCATTATACGGAAGTCATACGTTAGCTGGCTTATCAAAGAGGCTAAGACGTAATTGTCATAACAACGTCACGGTTATGTGCATCCGCTATTAAAACGCCCGTTTTTTCAAGTCTGGCGCGATTTTTCATAGTAAATGCGCGTGCGTATAGCTCGGATTTCCAGATTCTCCACCCCGTGCGCGCGATTGCGCCGTGGCTATACTCGCAACTGTGATCCGTTTGCTGATGAAAACGGAATGTGACGCAGGCCAGGCCCCGGTCCCCCAGGCATCTTGTATCGACCGCTCCCTCGCCCGCACAGGCAACGTCAAACCTTGCGCCCGCAATGTTTGCACACCGCCTGAAATGACTGCTGGCAAATAAGAAGAACAAGAGGGGAACCCGCAATGATGCGACATCCACACGTCTGGATGGGCCTGCTGTTGTGGTCGATATTCAGTCCGGTGCACGCCGCCTGGACCACGAATATGGCACCTGGAGCGACTGAGGTCAGTCACGAAGTCTTCGACCTGCACATGACCATCTTCTGGATCTGTGTGGTGATCGGAATCATCGTTTTCGGCGCGATGTTCTGGTCGATGATCATCCACCGTCGCTCGACCGGGCAGGTGGCGGCCAAATTTCACGAGAGCACCACGGTGGAAATCCTCTGGACCATCGTGCCCCTGCTCATCCTCGTGGTCATGGCGATTCCGGCCACCAAGACCCTGATCCGCATGTACGACAGCAGCGAGTCGGGGCTGGACATTCAGGTGACCGGGTATCAGTGGAAGTGGAATTACAAATACCTGGGCCAGGACGTCGAGTTCTTCAGCAACCTGGCCACGCCCCAGGATCAGATCCACAACAAGGAAGCCAAGGGCGAGCACTACTTGCTGGAGGTTGATCAGCCGCTGGTGGTGCCGGTGGGCGTGAAGATCCGCTTTCTGGTGACCTCTGCCGACGTCATCCATTCCTGGTGGGTGCCTGCGTTTGCGGTCAAGCGCGACGCCATTCCGGGCTTTGTCAACGAGGCCTGGACCCGCATCGAGAAGCCCGGCATCTATCGCGGCCAGTGCGCCGAACTGTGCGGCAAGGATCATGGCTTCATGCCGATCGTGGTCGAAGCCAAGACCCAGGCCGACTACGACACCTGGCTGTCCGCGCGCAAAGCCGACGCCGCCAAGCTCAAGGAGCTGACCAGCAAGGACTGGACGCTGGAAGAGCTGGTGGCTCAGGGCGACAAGGTCTATCACACCACCTGCGTGGCCTGTCACCAGGCTGAAGGCCAGGGCCTGCCGCCGATGTTCCCGGCGCTCAAGGGTTCGAAAACCGTACTTGGACCGAAGGAAGAGCACCTGAACACCGTGTTCAACGGGCGCGCAGGCACGGCCATGGCAGCGTTCGGCAAGCAGCTGTCGGAAGTCGACATCGCCGCCGTCGTCACCTACGAACGCAACGCGTGGGGCAACAACAAGGGCGACATGGTCACGCCAAAAGACGTGCTGGCGCTGAAACAGGCGGCTGCAAAATGAATGTCTCCATGCGCCAGACAATCTGTAGGAGCGCGCTTGCCCGCGACAGGGTCGTGTCAGTCGAAACATTTGTCGTAGAAACGGCGCCGTCGCGGGCAAGCGCGCTCCTACAAGGGGGCGTGGCAGATCCCGATATTCGTCAATGTTTCCCAGGAGACAAGACATGAGTGCAGTGATTGACGACCATGGCCACCAAGGCCATGCCCACGGTCCCGCCAGAGGTCTGATGCGTTGGGTGCTGACCACCAACCACAAGGACATCGGCACGCTGTACCTGTGGTTCAGCTTCTGCATGTTCCTGCTCGGCGGCTCGTTTGCCATGGTGATTCGCGCCGAGCTGTTTCAGCCCGGTTTGCAGATCGTGGAGCCGGCCTTTTTCAACCAGATGACCACCATGCACGGCCTGGTGATGGTGTTTGGCGCAGTGATGCCGGCGTTCGTGGGGCTGGCGAACTGGATGATCCCGTTGATGATCGGCGCGCCGGACATGGCCCTGCCGCGCATGAACAATTTCAGTTTCTGGCTGTTGCCTGCGGCGTTCCTGCTGCTGGTCTCGACCCTGTTCACGCCCGGCGGCGGGCCGAATTTCGGCTGGACCTTCTACGCCCCGCTGTCCACCACCTACGCCCCGGAGAGCGTCACCTACTTCATCTTCGCCATTCACCTGATGGGCATCAGCTCGATCATGGGCGCGATCAACGTCATCGCCACCATCCTCAACCTGCGCGCCCCCGGCATGACCCTGATGAAAATGCCGCTGTTCGTCTGGACCTGGCTGATCACCGCGCTCCTGCTCATCGCCGTGATGCCGGTGCTGGCCGGGTGCGTGACCATGATGCTGATGGACATCCATTTCCACACCAGCTTCTTCAGCGCGGCGGGCGGCGGTGATCCGGTGTTGTTCCAGCATGTGTTCTGGTTTTTCGGCCACCCCGAGGTGTACATCATGATCCTGCCCGCGTTCGGCGCGGTCAGTTCGATCATCCCGGCGTTCTCGCGCAAGCCGCTGTTCGGCTACACCTCGATGGTCTACGCCACCGCGAGCATCGCGTTCCTGTCGTTCATCGTCTGGGCGCACCACATGTTCGTGGTCGGCATTCCGCTGGTGGGCGAGCTGTTCTTCATGTACGCGACGATGCTGATCGCCGTGCCCACCGGGGTGAAGGTGTTCAACTGGATCAGCACCATGTGGCAGGGCGAACTGACCTTCGAGACGCCGATGCTGTTCGCCGTGGCCTTTGTGATCCTGTTCACCATCGGCGGTTTTTCCGGGCTGATGCTGGCCATCGCGCCGGCCGACTTCCAGTACCAGGACACCTACTTCGTGGTCGCGCACTTTCACTACGTGCTGGTGCCGGGGGCGATCTTCGGGATCTTCGCCTCGGCTTATTACTGGCTGCCGAAATGGACCGGCCACATGTACGACGAAACCCTGGGCAAGCTGCATTTCTGGTTGTCCTTCATCGGCATGAACATGGCGTTCTTCCCGATGCACTTCGTGGGGCTGGCCGGGATGCCGCGGCGGGTGCCGGACTACAACCTGCAGTTCGCCGACTTCAACATGGTCTCGTCGATTGGCGCGTTCACCTTCGGCGCCACGCAGATCTTCTTCCTCTTTATCGTGATCAAGACCATCCGCGGCGGCCCGCCTGCCCTCGCCAAGCCCTGGGATGGCGCCGATGGCCTGGAATGGACGGTGCCTTCGCCCGCGCCGTACCACACCTTCCAGACGCCGCCGGAAGTGAAATAAACGAGAGCCAAACAAGATGAACGACACGCTGCGCCCGAACCGAAAACTCGTCATCCGCTTGCTGGTTCTGGTGGTGGCGATGTTCGCCTTCGGTTTCGCGCTGGTGCCGCTCTACGACGTGATGTGCAAGGCGCTGGGCATCAACGGCAAGACCGGCGATCAGTACACCCAGACGCAGCAGATCGACGACAGCCGAGAAGTGCGCGTGCAGTTTCTGGCCACCAACAACGCCGACATGGTCTGGGGCTTCTACCCCGAGGCGCAGGAGATCGTCGTGCACCCCGGCGCGGTCAACGAAATGCTGTTCGTGGCGCAGAACCCCAGCGACAAGCCGATGACCGCCCAGGCGATCCCCAGCATCGCGCCGAGCACGGCGGCAGCGTACTTCCACAAGACCGAATGTTTCTGCTTCACCCAGCAAATGCTCCAACCAGGCGAGCGCATCGAGATGCCGGTGCGCTTCATCGTCGACCGCGACCTGCCCAAGGACGTGAAACACCTGACCCTCGCTTACACGCTGTTCGATATCACCGCTCGCATGCCGCCGGTGGTCCGCCCTGTGGCGGCCAATGGTGGTTAGGCCAGAGGCCTGAGGAGATTCCCAGATGGCAACCCATGAGCATTACCACGTTCCGGCGCAGAGCAAGTGGCCGATCATCGCCACGGTCGGCATGTTCGTCACGATGTACGGGCTGGGCACCTGGCTGGTGGGCCTGAAGGCCGGCCGCGAGACCCACGGCGCCTGGATTTTCTGCGTGGGCGCGCTGATGGTCGCCTACATGATGTTCGGCTGGTTCGGCACCGTGGTGCGAGAGGGCCGGGCGGGGTTGTACAGCAGCCAGATGGACCGTTCGTTCAGATGGGGCATGAGCTGGTTCATCTTTTCGGAGGTGATGTTTTTCGTCGCGTTCTTTGGCGCGATGTTCTACGTGCGCCATATCACGTTGCCAGCGCTGGGCGGTGAGGGACCGAAAGCCATCGCCCACATGCTTTGGCCGCAATTCGAGAACACCTGGCCGCTGCTGCACACGCCGGACCCCAAGCTGTTCCCGCCGCCCAAAGAAGTTATCGACCCCTGGCATCTGCCATTGATCAACACCGTGCTGCTGGTCAGTTCCAGCGTCACCGTGACCATCGCCCACCACGCCTTGAAAAAGGGCCATCGTGGCGCGCTGAAACTGTGGCTGGCCCTGACCATCCTGCTCGGCCTCGCCTTCCTCACGCTGCAAGCCATTGAATATCACGAGGCCTACACCGAGCTGGGCCTGACCTTGGGTTCAGGCATCTACGGCGCGACGTTCTTCATGCTCACGGGTTTTCACGGCGCCCACGTGACCATCGGCACGATCATTCTGTTTGTGATGCTGATGAGGATTCTGCGCGGGCATTTCGATGCCGAGCATCAGTTCGGGTTCGAGGCGGCGAGCTGGTATTGGCACTTCGTGGACGTGGTGTGGGTGGGGTTGTTTGTTTTTGTTTATGTGTTGTGAGGGGTTGTTCGGTGAGCCTCACCAAGGCGTGTGATAGACCAGCTGCCCGCTGAAATACCCATAGGCAATCAACGCCAGGGTCACGGCGGCGCAGCACACGCGAACGGTCAGGGCCCTGAGCAGGCGGGTGGATGAGGCGTCGTCCTTGACCAGAAAAAACAGGCCGCTGAACAGGCTGGCCACTGTGGCCAGAAGCATGAAGACAATCGCCGCTTTGAGCATCGGGTGACTCCGGGAGCAAACGCTATGCAAGGGAGTATAGGTGTGGCTCGTCAACAGGCGCGGGAGGCGTGATGAAGCGCTTTCGGCCTGGCATTGCGCCCACATTCGTGGTGCTCGTGCTGCTGCCTGTGCTGATCTCGCTGGGCGTCTGGCAACTGGGCCGGGGCGAGGAGAAGCGCGTCATGCTCGCCCATTATGCAGAGCGCCGCGCCGCACCGCCGATGTCGGCCGAATGGCTGCCCAGCACAAACGACCCGGCCTATCGTCGCGTGCAACTACGCGGCACGTTAGACGCCGATCACAGCCTGTTACTCGACAACAGCACCCGCGAAGGCAAAGTCGGGGTTGAGCTGATTCAGCCGTTTCACGACCAGCCCAGCGGGCTGTGGCTGATGGTCAATCGCGGCTGGCTGCCGTGGCCGGACCGACGCACGCCGCCGAGTTACGACACGCCAACCCAGCCGCTGAGCCTCGACGCCTGGGTGTATGTCGCCCCCGGCGCGACCTTCCAGCTGCACCCCGATGCTCAGAACGCCACATGGCCGAAACTGCTGACCGCCATCGACCCGGCCAAGGTCTGGCCCGAGCTGAATCGCGAGGGCTTCGCTCACGAACTGCGTCTGGAAGACGGCCCTGCGGCCTATCGCACTGACTGGCCAGTGGTCGCCATGGGGCCTGAAAAGCACGTGGGTTACGCCGTGCAGTGGTTCGCCATGGCCACTGCGCTGCTCGGGCTTTACCTGTACTTGAGCTTCAACCGGCCCGACACGGCGAAGCGCAACGCCAACAGCGACACAAAGAACAATAAAAACAAGGAGAAACCCCATGGGAACAGCGATGAGTCCAGCCAACACGTCTGAGCCAAACCCTGCAAGGAGCCGGCGGCGCGGTCGCGTGCAGTTGCTTCTGGTCCTGCTGGTGGCGCTGGGGCCGATGGTGCTGGCCACCACCATGTACAAGTTCAAGTTCTGGGTTCCGGAAAGCCGCAGCTATCACGGCGAGTTGATCGGCAATGGCGAAAGCAGGGCCGAGCTGGGCGTGCAGTCCGACGAGACGCGCTGGCAACTGCTGGTCACCGCACCCGATCAATGCGACGCCGATTGCGAGCGGCTGGTGTACCTGGCGCGGCAGATTCAGATCGGCCTGGGCCGCGACGCCTCTCGCGCCAGCCATGCGCTGACTACCGCGCAACCGGTCAGCCCCGAATACGACGCCCGACTCACCCGTGAATACCCCCAACTGCAGCGCTACCCCCTCGACCTGAAGCGCTACCAACGCATGGCACCGGGCATCGAACTGCCGCAGCTGTGGATCGTCGATCCCCACGGCAATCTGGTGCTGCGCTACGGGGCTGAGGTCAACGGCAAGGATCTGCTCAACGACCTGCGCCAACTGCTGAAACTGTCGAACATCGGCTAGAGGGGGTCGTCATGACCAGGCCCGGATTTCGTCTCGCTCTGTGTGCAACCCTGCTGGCGCTGGTGGTCGTGCTGCTCGGCGCCTACACCCGCCTGACCCACGCCGGCCTCGGCTGCCCGGACTGGCCCGGCTGCTACGGCTTTATCAGCGTGCCCAAGACCGAAGCCCAACTGGCCCACGCCGAGCTGCATTACCCGGAATCGCCGGTGGAGGAACACAAGGGCCGCAACGAGATGGTGCATCGCTATTTCGCAGGCGGGTTGGCGCTGATGATCATGATGCTCGGCGTGCAAGCCTGGCATCGGCGGCACATCGTCGGTCAGCCGGTCGGGTTGCCGTTGTTGCTGGTGGGCGTGGTGTTCGCTCAAGCGGCGTTCGGCATGTGGACCGTGACCCTCAAGCTCTGGCCGCAGGTGGTCACGGCGCACCTGTTGGGCGGGATTACCACGCTGAGCCTGCTGTTTTTGCTGACCGCGCGACTGAGTGGGCAGTTTGCAGCGATGCCGCAGATCGGCCCGCGCTTGCGCCGTCTTGCCGCAATCGGCCTTGCGTTGGTGGCGCTGCAGATCGCACTCGGCGGATGGGTCAGCTCCAACTACGCGGCCATGGCCTGCACCGACCTGCCGACCTGTCAGGGTCAATGGTGGCCAGAAGCCGACTTCGCCAACGGATTTCACCTGACGCAACACATCGGCCCCAATTACCTGGGCGGCAAGCTCGACAGCACGGCGCGAACGGCCATTCACCTGACCCATCGCATCGGCGCGCTGCTGGTGACGTTTTCGCTGCTAACACTGGCCTGGCAGCTGCGCCGCGAAGGGCTCAAGGGCCTGGCGGGGCTGTTGGTGCTGGCGCTTGGGGTGCAGATCGGGCTGGGGATCAGCAACGTGGTGTTTCATCTGCCGCTGTGGGTGGCCATCGCACACAACGCAGGCGGCGCGGCGCTGATGCTGACCCTGACGCTGATCAACTACCGCGTGCGGCCTGTTTACGCGCCATCGCGCAGACACGCGCCGAGCTTCTGGCAACACGCCCATGTGCTGCTGCACCTCGGCCCACATCGGTAATCGACCCTGTAGGAGTTTTTAGGGGGGGTTTACATGACAACCACCACCACCGGCGAGCCCCATCGCCAAGCCCTGTGGCGGGACTATCTGGAGCTGACCAAGCCCAAGGTTCTGGTGCTGATGCTGATCACCTCTCTGGTGGGGATGTTTCTTGCCACCCGCGCTGGCGTGCCATGGGCGGTGCTGTTGTTTGGCAATCTGGGGATCATGCTCTGCGCCGGGGGCGCGGCGGTGGTCAATCACGTGGTGGACCGGCGCATCGATGCGCTGATGGCGCGCACCCACAAACGCCCCATCGCTGAAGGCCGCGTTTCGCCCGCAGCGGCGTTGACCTTCGCCGCGTTACTGGCCATCGCCGGGCAGGCGCTGCTGCTCACCTTCACCAACACCCTCGCGGCCGGGCTGACCCTCGCTTCATTGCTCGGTTACGCCGTGATTTACACCGGCTTTCTCAAACGCGCGACGCCGCAGAACATCGTCATCGGCGGGCTGGCAGGGGCGGCGCCACCGATGCTCGGTTGGGTGGCGGTCACTGGCCACATCAGCGCCGAACCCTTGCTGCTTGTGCTGATCATCTTCACCTGGACCCCGCCGCACTTCTGGGCCCTGGCCATTCATCGCAAGGAGGAATACGCCCGCGCCGACATCCCGATGCTGCCCGTCACCCACGGCGAGGGCTATACCAAGCTGCACATCGTGCTGTACACCTGCGTGTTGCTGGCCGTGAGCCTGATGCCCTTCGTGATCAAGATGAGCGGCGTGCTGTACCTGATCTGCGCCAGCGCGCTGGGGATTCGCTTTCTGCATTGGGCTCTGGTGTTGTACCGTGGCAGCCGGCCGCACGCCGCGATTCACACCTTCAAGTACTCGATCTGGTACCTGCTGTGGCTGTTCATCGCGCTGCTCGTAGATCACTACCTATCGTTGAATTTATGACCCGAACCCAAAAAACCGTTTTCATTCTGGTGGCCGTCGTGGCGCTGGTGCTGGGCCTGACCGTCAACCGTGTGCTGTCCGGCAAAGGCCAGGGCGACCAGACCGCGCTGATCGATGCCGGCGTCATCCTGCTGCCACAAAGCCGCAACGTGCCGGACCTGACATTTACCGATCAGGACGGCCAGCCGGTGGCGCTGGACTCGCTGAAAGACAAATGGACGCTGCTGTTCTTCGGCTACACCTTCTGCCCGGACATCTGCCCGACGACGCTTGCCCAGCTGCGCCAGATCAAGAGCGAGCTGCCAAAAGAGGCTGTGGATAAGTTGCGCGTGGTGCTGGTCAGCGTCGACCCCCATCGCGATACGCCGCAGCAGTTGAAGACCTACCTGGGCTATTTTGACAAACAATTTCAGGGCCTGACCGCGCCGGTCGACACCATTCAGAAACTGGCCAATGCGGTGAGCATTCCTTTTATTCCCGCCGACACCAGCAAACCGAACTACACCGTCGATCACAGCGGCAATCTGGCGCTGCTGGGCCCGGACGGCACTCAGCGTGGCTTCATCCGTGCGCCGCTGAACAATCAGAAGCTGGTGGCGCAATTGCCAGGGCTGGTTGAGCGCAAGTAAGCGACTCGATTAAGGAGGAACGCCGATCTAGACGGTTTCCTCCCGCTCCTCGGGCAGGTGTTCGTCCAGATGCAGCCAAGGCAGGCGGCTGTCAGTCCAGATATGCCGCTCGGCAGGCGCAAGCTCCGGCTGATCGAGGGTCGCGATGGTGATGTCCATCGTCTCGGGGCTGTGTCGGGTGAACAACGCCACCTGCGCCCCGCAGTTGTTGCAGAAAAATCTCACGCAGGTCGAGCTTGAGTCATACGCCGCAGGGCTGCCTGCCAGCCACTTGAACGCCTCCAGCGGCACGGTAATCCAGGTCACCACGGTGCCACCTGACGTACGCCTGCAGATCGAGCAGTGACAGTGGGCGATGTCGCGCAACGGCGCATCGAGCTGATAGCGCAGGTGGCCGCAATGGCACCCGCCGGTGTGCACGTCGCTCATCAGGGTTCTCCCATTCGTGTTTAACCTCTGACTCCCTTGTGGCGAATTTACTTCATCTTTTCGCCATCGATAAACGGAATGGCCGCGAAAGCTGGCTGAAAGCTAAGCCGATTAGCATCCCCCCACCGCCGGCGACAGACCGGCCAGGCCAGGACCTGCGCATTGACGCGATCCGGCCCATCTACAACAACAATTTCGGTGATTCTGATGCTTTTCAACGCTCCGCTGCACCCCTCGCTCGCCCACCGACTCCACGCGCCGCTCGTTCTGAGCTGATTGCCTCGTCTCGTCCGTTTTCACGCCGCGTAACGCCTGGAGTATTTCTATGTTGACCTTCCTCGGCTTCGCCATGGTCGTCGCCTTCATGTACCTGATCATGAGCAAGCGCCTGTCAGCGCTGATCGCCCTGATCATCGTGCCGATCGTATTTGCCCTGTTCGGCGGCTTCGCCTCCGGCATCGGCCCGATGATGCTCGCGGGCATCACCAAGCTTGCGCCGACCGGCGTGATGCTGATGTTTGCCATCCTCTATTTCGCCCTGATGATCGACTCCGGCCTGTTCGACCCGGCCGTGCGCAAGATCCTCAAGCTGGTCAAAGGCGACCCGGTCAAGGTGTCGGTCGGCACCGCCGTGCTGGCGCTGGTGGTCTCACTGGACGGCGATGGCGCCACGACCTACATGATCTGCGTCGCCGCCATGCTGCCGCTGTACAGCCGCCTGGGCATGAGCCCGCGCATCATGGCCGGCCTGATCATCCTGGCCGGCGGTGTGATGAACATGACGCCTTGGGGTGGCCCGACCGCCCGCGCGGCCAGCGCCCTGCATGTCGACCCTTCGGACATCTTCGTGCCGATGATCCCGGCGATGCTGGCGGGTGTGATCGCGATTCTGGTAATCGCTTACTTCTACGGCAAACGTGAGCGTGCGCGTCTGGGCGAGCTGCACCTGCCGGGCGATGAAGTCGATCACAGCGAAATCAGCGTCTCGCAGTTCCCTGAAGCCCGCCGTCCGAAGCTGATCTGGTTCAACGGCCTGCTGACCCTGGCGCTGATGGTCACCCTGATCATGGGCCTGCTGCCGCTGCCGGTGCTGTTCATGATCGCGTTCAGTATCGCGATGATCGTCAACTACCCCTGCCTGCAGGCGCAGAAAGACCGCGTCGCCGCCCACGCTGGCAGTGTGCTGGCGGTGGTCGGCCTGATCTTCGCGGCGGGTATCTTCACCGGTATCCTGTCGGGCACCGGCATGGTCGATGCGATGTCGAAAAGCCTGCTGGCGGTGATTCCCGACGCGATGGGGCCGTATCTGGCGGTCATCACGGCGGTTGTCAGCATGCCGTTCACGTTTTTCATGTCCAATGACGCGTTCTATTATGGCGTCTTGCCGGTACTGTCCGAAGCGGCATCGCATTACGGCATCAGCCCGGTGGAAATGGCACGTGCCTCGATCGTCGGCCAGCCCGTCCACTTGCTGAGCCCACTGGTTCCATCGACCTACCTGTTGGTGGCACTGGCCGGTATCGAATTCGGCGATCACCAGCGCTTTACCCTCAAATGGGCCGTGCTGGTGTGTGTCTGTATCCTGATTGCCGCGCTGCTGATGGGGATCTTCCCGCTCTTCAGCAGTCTATAAGGCACATAACCCCCTCGCTGCCGCTCCTGCGCCAGCGAGGGCTCGACAAGCTCAAAGGAAAACGTAATGGAATGGCTGACCAACCCTGAGATCTGGGTTGCTTTCTTGACGCTGACTGCCCTGGAAATCGTCCTGGGCATCGACAACATCATCATGATCTCGATCCTGGTCAGCCGCATGCCCAAGGCGATGCAGCCGCGCACGCGGATCTTCGGTCTGGCGCTGGCAATGATCACGCGGATCCTGCTGCTGCTGTCGATCACCTGGGTCATGCGCCTGACCGACGACCTGTTCGTGGTGCTGGGCCAGGGCATTTCCGGGCGTGACCTGATCCTGTTCTTCGGTGGTCTGTTCCTGCTGTGGAAAAGCTCGCAAGAGATCTACCACGGCATGGAAGGCGAAGAAGAGACGCTGGACGAGCCGAAAGGCAAGGGCGGCCTGTTCCTCTACACCATCATCCAGATCGCGATCATCGACATCGTGTTCTCGCTGGATTCGGTGATTACCGCAGTCGGCATGGTCTCCCACGTGCCTGTGATGGTCGCTGCGATCATCGTCGCGGTGCTGATCATGATGCTGTGCTCTGGCGTCATCAGCGACTTCATCGACAAGCACCCTTCGCTGAAGATGCTTGCACTTTCGTTCCTCATCGTCGTCGGTACAGTGCTGATCGCCGAATCTTTCGACGTGCATGTGCCAAAGGGCTACGTCTACTTCGCCATGGCGTTCTCGCTGGCGGTTGAAGCCATCAACATCAAGATGCGCACCGCGATGGCCAAGAAGAAGGCCATGAAGGACCCTGTGAAACTTCGCAAGGACGTTCCGGGTCAATAGCATCCGATGCGGTGTAGCCGGTAACAAAAAACGGGGCATTGTGAGATGCCCCGTTTTTTTTGTTCGCGACATTTGTAGGAGCGCGCTTGCCCGCGATGGGGGCTGTCGGTCGAATGGTTATTCACAGACAGATCGGAATCGCGGGCAAGCGCGCTCCTACAGGTACGCGGCGTTATCCAAATGGCTGATTTGTTACAGATTTGTTTCAAGAAATAATCGTCTGTGCCATGCTGGCAATAAGGCCTCAGGCCGACTAAAGCTTTAGCTGAGCACGCTGATCACAATGATGCCCAGGCGCTTTCGCTCGCTACACGCTGCACTTTCCATTTTTGCCCATTGGGCGGTGGCCATTGTTGACCGCCGGGCTTTTAACAGGGGGCTTTTTGTATGCTGACCCTGCTCGATTTGCTTTCCGCCGTCGCGCTGTTGATTTGGGGTACGCACATCGTTCGCACCGGTATTCTGCGCGTCTACGGCACGCAGTTGCGCCGTGTGCTCAGCCAGAACATGTCCAAACGTCCGCTGGCGTTCATCGCCGGGATTCTCGTCACCGCGCTGGTGCAAAGCAGTAACGCCACGGCGATGCTGGTGACCTCGTTCGTCGGTCAGGGCCTGATGAGCCTGACACCCGCCCTGGCGATCATGCTCGGCGCCGACGTTGGTACGGCGGTGATGTCGCGAATCCTGACGTTCGACCTGTCGTGGCTGTCGCCACTGCTGATCTTCCTCGGCGTTATCTTTTTTCTCTCGCGTAAACAGACCCGCGTGGGCCAGCTCGGCCGCGTTGGCATTGGTCTGGGCCTGATCATTCTGGCGCTGCAGCTGATCGTCACCGCTGCTGCGCCGATTACTCAGGCCGCTGGCGTGAAGGTGCTGTTCGCCTCGCTGACCGGCGACCTGCTGCTCGACGCCCTGGTCGGTGCAATGTTCGCGTTGATCTCCTACTCCAGCCTCGCTGCCGTGCTGCTGACCGCCACCCTGGCTGGCGCAGAGATCATCAGCCTGCCCGTGGCCATTGGTCTTGTGATCGGCGCCAACATCGGCAGCGGCCTGCTGGCCTTTCTCAGCACCAGCATGCAGAACGTCGCCGGGCGCCAGGTCGCTCTGGGCAGCCTGCTCTACAAACTCATCGGCCTGCTGCTGATCATCCCGGTGCTGACCCCGCTGGTGCAGTGGATGGACGGGCTCAACGTGAGCCCGTCGAGCCTGGTGATCAGCTTCCATGTGATCTACAACTCCCTGCGCTGCCTGATCATGCTGCCGAGCGTGGGCCCAATGGGACGCCTGTGTGCTTCGATCCTGCCCCAGGCGGCCGAGGTCAACGGCCAGACCAAGCCTCGGCATCTGGATCTGGCAGCGTTGTCGACGCCGAGCCTGGCGCTGGCCAACGCCGTGCGTGAAACCCTGCGCATGGGCGACCTGATCGACAGCATGCTCAATGCGATGCAGGAAGTGCTGCGCGGCAACCAGACCGCCGTGACCCAGGAAGTGCGGCGTCTGAACGACGATATCGAAGTGCTGTATAACGCCATCAAGCTCTATCTGGCGCAGATGCCCCGCGAGGACCTCAGCGATCAGGACAATCGCCGCTGGGCGGAAATCATCGAACTTGCGATCAACCTCGAACTGGCCAGCGGCCTGATCGAGCGTATGCTGCGCAAGGTCCAGCAGCAGAAAACGTCCCAGCGCCGGTCGTTTTCCGACGTCGGCCTGGAAGAGCTTTCTGGCCTGCACGAGCAATTGATGGCGAACCTGCGCCTGGGGCTGTCGGTGTTTCTCAGTGGCGACCCGGAAAGCGCACGTCAGCTGCTGCGTGAAAAACGTCGTTTCCGGGCACAGGAGCGGCGTCTGGCCCATGCCCATGTCAGCAGACTGCAACGTAAAATCGTGCAGAGTATCGAGACCAGTTCGTTACACCTTGAGCTGATCGCGGACATGAAACGTCTCAATTCACTGTTCTGCAGCAGCGCCTATGCCGTTCTTGAAACCACTGACACCGGCGCCTTATCCAGCGAGAGCCAGCCAGAGTAATCGCGGTGAACGCCAGGATCGGCGTGAAGTCTGTTACACATACCGGCCCGCAAGGAAGCCCGTTTTTATGCGTTGCCTGCTGTTCGCTGTTCTGTTCCTGACGTCCTTCTCTTCGATGGCCCTCGACCGCTTTCAAGTGGAGGGCTATGTCCTGCCCAATGGGTTGCAGTTGCTGCTCAAGCCCGCCGAAAAGGGCCATGTGTCGATCCGCCTGGTGGTCGGCATCGGCTTCGATGACTTCCCCTGCGCCGACAAGGAACTGCCGCACCTGCTGGAGCACTTGCTGTTCAGCGGCATCGACGACTCCGGCGAAGGCGGCCTCGAACAACAGATGCAGGCCCTCGGCGGGGAGTGGAACGCCTTCACCAGCAATACCGACACCACATTCGTGATCGAGGCCCCGGCGCAGAACCAGCGCAAGGTGCTCGACCTGCTGCTCAACGTGCTGACCCACACCCAGGTCAACCAGGCCAATCTGGACACCGCCAAGCGCATCGTCGAGCGCGAAGACGGCGGCCATTACTCGCACCTGCAACGCTGGCTCGACAAGCGCGACCTCGGTCACAGCGCCAGTAATCAATTGGCGGTGGAGATGGGCCTCAAATGCGCAGAGCGTCCGGAAGTCGATCACCTGACCCTGGAGCAGATCGAGTCCATCCACGACAACTGGTACGCGGCCAACAACATGACGCTGATCGTCGTCGGCGATCTGGACAAGCTGCTGCCAGCCTATCTGGAGCGCACCTTCGGCCAGCTCAATGCCGTCGACCCGAGCGAACACCCGCCACTGGCAACGATCAGCGAGAAGGCCGACCCCGAACGCACGCTGGTTCGCGGCGCCCTGGGCGATGGCGCGAAGCTGCACCTGTTCTTCACCGAACCCGACATGGGCGAGCAGCACGATGAAACCTGGGATTTGGTGAAGGCCTACCTGGACTGGGCGCTGTACAGCGAGCTGCGGCTGGACAAGGGTTATTCCTACGGGCCATGGGCTGATCGCGAAGCCTTTGGTGACACAGGTTTCCTGAGCCTGAACGCTGATCTGGACCGCGACGATGTCGATGCAGCGGTAGCGTCCGTGCGCTCGATGCTGGAGCGGCTGCGCAAGGAAGGCATGGACCCGGCCACCTTCGCCCGCCTGCAACAGGCCTCGATCGCCAAGCAGGCGTGGGCGGTGCAGGGCAACAGCGCGCTGGCCGACTATTACTGGGGCGCCCTGAACGACTATGAAGACGGCCACTTCGAAGACCCGGCCAAGCGCACGCGAGGGGTGAGTCTGGACCTGGCCAACCGGGCGATGCGTCAACTGCTGACGCAGCCAGGGTATCTGCGCATTGAGGAGCCGCTGGTCAGTTATGACGAGCTGTACGAGATCGGCGTGGCGCTGGGAGTGTTGGTGGTGTTGCTGATCGCGTGGCGCTGGCGGGTGTACAAAAAACGCCCACGTTGACGGCCACAGGTTCTGCGTAGGACAGGGCATTGCCTGCATTGGTATCCTGCGAAGGTTTTTTCCTACAGCGAAAGTGATCACCGAAATGCCGGATCTCAACGCCCTCATGCAGAACTCCCTCGTACAGCGCGTACTGGAGTTCATCAAGCGCTACCCCGGCCTGATCGCCTTTTTTGGCTTTTGCTCCGGCATCGGCAGCTTCATCCTCGTCGACCGCCAGGCAAAGCTTGCCACCTGGATCGCGGTGATTCTCATCGTCAGCTGGCTCTGGCTGATGGTCGAAAACAGCGCTGTGGCCCTGCTCGCCAAAGTCTTCAAGCGCGAAATCCCGCAACCCCTGCTGCGCTACGCCACGCAGATGATCCATCAGGAAAGTCTATTCTTCGTCCTGCCGTTCTTCTCCATCACCACCACCTGGAACAGTGGCCAGCTGGCGTTCACCGGGCTGCTGGCCGTGGCCGGGCTGATCTCGATCATCGACCCGCTGTACTACAAATGGCTGGCCCCACGGCGCTGGCTGTTCCTGGCGCTGCACACCCTGACGCTGTTCGCCGCGATGCTCACGGCGCTGCCGATCATCCTGCACCTGACCACCGCCGAGAGCTACAAACTGGCGCTGGGCACTGCGATGCTGCTGTCGATCCCGAGCCTGGCGTCGAGCTTTCCGGTCAACAGTTTCAAGCGGGGCGCAGGGCTGGTGCTGCTGATTCTGGGGATCGGCGGCGCAGGCTGGATGCTGCGCTCGTGGGTGCCGCCGGCCACGCTGTGGATGACCGAAGTGGCGGTCAGCACGCAATTCGACAACCAGAGCCGCACCCCCGGCGAGAGCATTCAAGAGATCGGCGTCAACCAGCTGCGCAGCAGCGGGCTCTACGCGTACACCTCGATCAACGCACCGCGTGGCCTGGACGAGCGGATTTATCACGTTTGGCGCCATAACGGCGAAGAAGTCGATCGAATTGCGCTAGACATTCACGGCGGACGTAAGGAAGGCTATCGCGCGTGGACCCACAAACAGAATTTCCCGCCGAACGTGCTCGGCAAATGGCAGGTGAGGGTGCTGACTGAGGATGGCCAGATGATCGGCGTGTTGCGTTTTGAAGTCACGGACACCGATCAACCGGCGGTGACCCGCAAAAAGATCACCCCGGCAGGCCTGAAGCCCGGCGCAGACACCCTCGGGTCGTCCGGTTCCGACCCGGACAAAGACAGTGACAATAAGCCATCTTCGAGCCCGTCCGACCCGGCCAAAACCAACTAAGCTCGTGCCCATGACCCCATCGATCACCCTCGCCAACCGCGCGCCACAGGCGTGCGGCAGTGTCAGACTGGACACTTCGACCGATCCCGCGCAGATGTGGATCGCCGGGGACTGGACGCTCGCCCACTACCACGACCTCAAGCGCCAGACCAACGCCTTGAGCGCCGGTTTCAGCCCCGCCACGCAAGTGGACATGAGCAAGCTGGGCGCGCTGGACACCGCCGGGGCCTCGTTGCTGGTGGAGTTGCTTGGCACGCAGCGTCTGCGATTGCTGGCGGTTCAGGCGCCCAATCTGCCGGAATCCAGCCGCGCGTTGATGCAGACGATTCAGAGCGCACTGAGCGACTACTGTCAGCCACTGAAAGACCCGGAAGTCCCTGTCGGCACGCAGCTGCTGGCGCGGATCGGTTCGGCGGTCGAGGTGATCTGGAACGACACCCTGCAACTGCTCGGCTTCATCGGCCTGATCCTGCAAAGCTTCGTCGCCACGATGTTGCGCCCCAAACGCTGGCGCAGTACCTCGGTCATCGCCCACATCGAACAGATCGGCCTGGACGCCGCCCCCATCGTCGCGCTGCTGACGTTCATGGTCGGCGCCGTGGTGGCGTTTCTCGGCGCCACGGTACTCAAGGCTTTTGGCGCGACGATCTTCACGGTGGACCTGATCGGCTTCTCTTTCCTGCGTGAATTCGCCGTGCTGCTGACCGCGATTCTGCTGGCTGGCCGCACGGCAAGTGCCTTTACCGCGCAGATCGGCTCGATGAAGGCCAACGAAGAACTCGACGCCCTGCGCACATTGGGGCTCAGTCCTACAGAGATGCTGGTCCTGCCCCGCGTGCTGGCGTTGCTGATCTCACTGCCGATGCTGACGTTTCTGGCGATGATCTGCGGCATCGTCGGCGGCGGCGTGGTCTGCGCGCTGTCACTGGATATTTCGCCGGCGATGTTTCTGTCCCTGATGCAAGCCGACATCGGCGTGCAGCACTTTCTGGTGGGGATCGTCAAAGCGCCGATCTTCGCCTTCTTCATCGCCGCGATCGGCTGCCTGGAAGGCTTCAAGGTCGAGGGCAGCGCCGAGTCGGTGGGCGCCCACACGACGTCGGCGGTGGTGCAGTCGATTTTCGTGGTCATCGTGCTGGATGCACTGGCCGCGATGTTCTTCATGGAGATTGGCTGGTGACCCGACGTTGCGTTCAACCCAGCGAGGCGGTGATTCAGGTGCGCGGCCTGTGCAATCGCTTTGGCCCGCAGGTGGTTCACGAGAACCTCGAGCTGGACCTGTATCGCGGGGAAATCCTCGCCGTGGTCGGCGGCTCGGGCAGCGGCAAATCGGTGTTGCTGCGCAGCATTGTCGGCTTGCAGCGACCCGCTGAAGGCAATATCCGGGTGTTGGGTCAGGATTTGCTGAATCTGCCGGACAAAGCGCGCTCCCAGGTCGAACGACGTTTCGGCGTGCTGTTTCAGAAAGGCGCGCTGTTCTCGTCGCTGACCATCACCGAGAACGTCGCCCTGCCGCTGATCGAGCACGCCGGTTTGAGCCGCGAAGAAGCCGAGCACCTGGCGGGGATCAAGATGGCCCTGTCCGGCCTGCCGTTGTCGGCAGCGCACAAATACCCCGCGTCGCTTTCCGGCGGGATGATCAAGCGCGCCGCATTGGCCCGTGCTCTGGCGCTGGACCCGGACATCCTGTTTCTCGATGAACCCACAGCAGGGCTCGACCCGATTGGCGCTGGCGCCTTCGACCAACTGATCCTGACCCTGCGCGATGCGTTGGGCCTGAGTGTGTTCATGGTCACCCACGACCTGGACACGCTGTACACCATCACCGACCGGGTCGCCGTGCTGGCGCAGAAACGCGTGCTGGTGGCCGATAGCATCGACAAGGTGTCGGCCTACAAGGACGACTGGATTCACGAATACTTTCATGGCCCGCGCGGCCGCTCGGCCTATGCTGCGGCCACCCACCCACACGAGGTCTCATGATGGAAACCCGCGCCCATCACGTCTTGATCGGCCTGTTCACGGTGATCGTAGTCGCCGCCGCGCTGCTGTTCGGCCTGTGGCTGGCCAAGTCCAGCGTCGACACCGCGTTCAAGGATTATCAGGTGGTGTTCAACGAGGCCGTGACCGGCCTGTCCCGTGGCAGCCCCGTGCAGTACAACGGCATCAAGGTCGGCGACGTGGTCAACCTGCGCCTCGACCCACAGGACCCACGCCGCGTACTGGCGCAGATTCGCGTCGCTGGCGAAACCCCGATCAAGCGCGACACCTTCGCCAAACTGGCGCTGGCCGGCATCACTGGCACCTCGATCATTCAGCTCAGCGGGGGCACCCCACAAAGCGAGGCGCTTAACGGCGAGGGCGGCAGACTCCCGGAAATCATCGCCTCGCCTTCGCCGATTTCGCGCCTGCTCAACGACAGCAACGACCTGCTGACAGGCATCAACACGCTGCTGCACAACGCCAACGAACTGCTGTCGTCCAAGAACGTCCAGGCGCTGAGCAACACCATCGAGCACCTTGAGCAGACCACGGCAGTGATCGCCGACCAGCGCGACGACATCCGCCAGACCCTCAAGCAGCTGCTGGCCCTGAGCAAGCAGGCCAGCACCACCCTGGACCAGACCACCACCGCGATGCGCAACGCCAACGTACTGTTCACGGTCGACGGCAAGCAGGCCATCGCCACCGGCCAGGCGGCAATGGTCTCGCTGCAGGAGAGCACCGACACGATCAACCAGTTGATCAAGGCCAACAAGCATTCGGTCGACGGCGGCCTGCAGGGCCTCGGCGAACTGGGCCCGGCGATTCGCGAACTGCGTGAAACCCTGGCCTCGCTCAAGACCATCTCGCGCAGCCTCAATGCCAACCCCAGCGGCTACCTGCTCGGTAGCGACAAGAACAAGGAGTTCGAGCCATGAGGCTTGCCAGTCATTCATTCACCCGTCTGTTGCTGGCCAGTGCGTTGTTGTCTACGGCGTTGTCGATGACCGCCTGCTCGATCCTGCCCAAGCAGGAGCCGTCTGACGTCTATCGCTTGCCGACCGCCGCAAGCATCAGCAAGGCTGCGACCCCGGTACCGTGGTCGTTGCGTGTGGCGCGGCCGAAATCCAGCGAAACCCTCGACAGCCCGCGCATTGCGGTCATCCCGCAGGGCGACGTGATCAGCAGCTATAAAGGCGCGCGCTGGACCGACCCCGCGCCGGTACTGCTGCGCAATCGCCTGACCGACGCGTTTTATCGCGATGGTCGCGTGCAGTCGATCAGCACCGACGACAGCAACCTTCAGGCGGATTTCGAGCTGAGCGGGGAATTGCAGGCGTTCCAAAGCGAATACCGTGGCGCCGCCATTGAAGTGGTGATTCGTCTGGACGCGCGGCTGGCTGACAACGATCAGCGCATCGTCGCCAGCCGCCGCTTCGAAGTGCGTCAGCCAGTGGCCGACAAGCACGTCCCAGCGGTGGTGGCCGGCTTCGGGCAGGCCAGCGACACGCTGAGCGCCCAAGTGCTGCAATGGACCGTGGAGCAGGGCCAGAAGCGTTACGCCGCCGAACCGAAGAACCAGTAGCACACCGCAATCGCCGCGATCACGCCGGACAGCTCCGCCAGCAGCGCACAGCCCACGGCGTGACGGGCGCGCTGAATGCCCACGGCGCCGAAGTACACCGCCAGCACATAGAAAGTGGTTTCGGTGCTGCCCTGAATCGTCGCGGCCACCAGCGCAGGGAAGCTGTCGACGCCCTGAGTCTTCATGGTCTCGATCAACATCGCCCGCGCGGCGCTGCCTGAGAAAGGTTTGACCAGCGCCGTGGGCAGCGCATCGACGAAACGGGTGTCCAGGCCCATCCACTGAATGGCGTGGCGGATGCCTTCCAGAATCAGGTCCAGCGCCCCCGACGCCCGCAGCACACCCACCGCACACAGCATCGCCACCAGATACGGCAGCAGGTTTTTCGCCACGTCGAAGCCTTCTTTGGCGCCATCGACGAAGGTTTCGTACACCTTGACCTTGCGCAACGCGCCCACCACCAGAAACAGCATGATGATGCCGAACAGCGTGACGTTGCCCAGGATTGACGACAGGCTCGACAACGCCGTGGCCGACAAACCGGCGAGGATCGCCATGAAGCCGCCCAGCAGCAAGGCGCCCGGCACGAGATAAGCGAGCACCACAGGGTCCCACAGGCGCAAGCGCTGCATGAACGCCACCGAAAGCAGGCCAACGAGGGTCGAGGCGCTGGTGGCCAGCAGGATCGGCAGGAAAACCATGGTCGGGTCGAGCGCGCCTTGCTGGGCGCGGTACATGAAGATGGTCACCGGCAGCAGCGTCAGGGAGGAGGCGTTGAGCACCAGAAAGAGGATCTGCGCATTGCTGGCGACGGTCTGGCTGGGGTTGAGCTCTTGCAGCGAGCGCATGGCCTTGAGGCCGATGGGCGTGGCGGCGTTGTCCAGGCCCAGCGCGTTGGCGGCGAAGTTGAGGGTGATCAGGCCCAGCGCCGGGTGGCCGCGAGGGACTTCAGGCATCAGGCGATGGAACAGCGGCGCGAGGACCTTGCCGAGCCAGTCGACGATGCCGGCCTTTTCTGCGATGTTGAGAAAGCCGAGCCACAGGGTCAGGGTGCCGAACAGCAGAACCATCACCTCCACCGACAGCTTGGCCATCGCAAAGATGCTTTCCACCATGGCGGCAAAGATGCCGGCGTTGCCACCCACCAGCCACTGCGCCAACGCGGAAATCGCCGCGACCACAAAAAAACCAAGCCACAGGCCGTTAAGCATCAGTCAATCCCCTCGCAAGATGCGGGGATGATAGCGGCGGGGGCGCAAACAACAAACCCCGATATTGTCTGCCGGACATGTCCTAGCGGCTACTCGGCTCAATCCGATAAAAACAGCCTACAGAAACAGTCCGATGGTGCGATGTCCTGTTCAGACAGTCCCCAAAAACAACAAACCCCAGCCTGGACCGGGGTTTGTGTTCACGCATTTGAGCAATCAATCAACCGTCGACTGACCCGCGGGCAACGTTTCCTTGCTGCGCAAGTGCGGCAGCGAATTCCAGTAACGCTCGCCCTTGGCGTCGTCGTACATGCCTTCCCAGCGCGCGATGACCAGCACGGCCAGGGCGTTGCCGATCACGTTCAGCGCGGTGCGCGCCATGTCCATGATGCGGTCGACACCGGCGATGAACGCCAGGCCTTCCAGCGGAATACCGACGCTGCCCAGGGTCGCCAGCAGCACCACGAACGACACGCCCGGCACGCCGGCGATACCTTTGGAGGTGACCATCAGGGTCAGTACCAGCATGATCTGCGTGCCCACCGACAAGTCGATGCCATACAGCTGGGCGATGAACAGCGCGGCAATGCTCTGATACAACGTCGAGCCGTCGAGGTTGAACGAGTAACCGGTCGGCACTACGAAGCTGCTGATCGCTTTCGGCGCGCCGTAGGCTTCCATCTTCTCGATCACGCGCGGCAGCACGGTCTCGGAGCTGGCGGTGGAGTAGGCCAGCACCAGCTCATCCTTGAAGATACGCATCAACTTGAGGACCGAGAAGCCGAACAGACGTGCGATCAGGCCCAGCACCACAAAGGCAAAGAAGGCGATGGCAACGTAAACCAGAATCACCAGCTTGGCCAGCGGCAGCAGCGAGGCGAAGCCGAAGTTGGCAACGGTCACGGCGATCAGGGCGAAAACACCGATCGGCGCGTAGTTCATGATCATGTGGGTGACCTTGAACATGGTTTCCGACACACCCTGGAACACCTTCACCAGCGGCTCGCGCACTTCAGCGTTCAGGCTCGACAGGCCCAGACCGAAGAACACCGAGAAGAAGATGATCGGCAGCATGTCGCCACGGGCAACGGCCGCGAAAATGTTCGACGGGATCAGGTTGAGGATCGTCGCGATAAAGGCGTGATCGTGCTGCACTTCGGCGGTGGTCTTCTCGTATTGCGAGATGTCCACAGTGCCCAGCGTGCTCATGTCGATACCGGTGCCCGGATGGAACACGTTGGCCAGCAGCAGGCCCACGACAATGGCGATCGTGGTGACGATTTCGAAGTAGACAATGGTTTTCAGGCCAATGCGGCCGAGCTTCTTGGCATCGCCCACACCTGCGATGCCGACGACCAGCGACGAGATCACGATAGGAATGACGATCATCTTGATCAGGCGGATGAAGATGTCACCTGCAGGTTGCAGGATGTTGCTGATCCACCAGGCTTTTTCAGCGCTGAAGTGGTTGAGCACAGCACCGAGGGTGATACCCAGGACCAGACCGATGAGGATCTGCCAGGCCAGGCTCAGTTTTGCCTTCTTCATGTCATTACCTTTGTTGTAGTTGGCATGGACATTTCTCAACCACGCGAAAGAGGCCACTCTCGTGAAGCGACGCCACTGCGTGGATGCCCTTGGATCTGTCCAGAAGGTCTCTGCGAACGAGCGTCCAAGCTCTGGGCAGGCGGAAAAAGGGCGCAACTATTCCCATCGAAGGCTTCGACGTCTAATGCCGTAAATGACTACCTCATGCCGAATCGGCATGAGCCAAATCAAAGACTTACGGAAATCCGCCCCAAAACGAGGCATTCTCGATGAGCATTTTTATGCTGAGAAGTGGCTAAAACGTCGCCTGTAGCTCGTTATGGGAAGTATCGGAAGAGGCAAGTGACAAATAGGTCACATATGACCGAGACGTCATTTGAAGAGGGGTTTTGGCGATATACGGTCATTCAGAAATTTGCGCGTCGCAAGCCCACAGTCGGGTTCAGCCAGACGGCGAATCGGACGATGGACTTGCGTTGCGGCTTCCTGACCCGGCCCACAAATGGGAGTACTCCCTGTACACCTGGTGCGCCGCGACCACTCCATTGGTCAGAACGCCCCGGCCCCTTGGTCACGCACAGACCCTCCTCGGGCTGTGCGGCTTTCAGGAAGACCCAAACAAAATTCGGTCTTCCGTCATTTGAATCAGTACCAGTTCGGATCTTTTTTCAGTTGCTCTTTCAGAAGCTGTTGCATCCCTTCGTCAGGCTTGCCGAGAAAGCGATAGTCCGCGTGGCGAGTCGGCGATTTGTCCGCAGGCAAACCCGCGGGCACTTCGACCAACATGGCGTAGGCGTGAGACTTGTCCAGGCTGAACGCCACGATGAGCCGCTTGTTGATGCACGTGTCCTGGGTTTCGCAGAGAGGCCCTACCAGGTATTTGTCACCATCCTCGGTCACCGCGTTCATCTGATCGGACGAGCCGGACAGATTGATCACCCAATCGGGTAAACGCTCCTCTTTCTTTACAACGCTTGACCAGGTCTCGCGGTATCCAGGATCGGAACTGAGCAGCTCGTTGACCCTCGCCTGGCCGTCGTTGGCTGCCATGGCTGTGGCGCTGGCGCTTGCAAGAAGCGCCAGAACCAGTGCACGAAAATGCGCGACAGCCATATTCGTCAGCCCCGACCGCGACGGCCAAAGAAGAACGACACGACGAACATGACCAGGAACACAACAAAGAGAATCTTGGCGATACCCGTGGCGGTGCCTGCGATACCACCGAAGCCCAGTACCGCTGCGACGATGGCGATGATCAGAAATGTGATAGCCCAGCTCAACATGGTGATTCTCCTTACTGTTTTTTAATTTCCAGCTACGGCGAGGTGTCGGAAGTGACCCTCGGAGTAGATTGCGTCTCTGTCCGAGGTCAGAAAACCCAACTCTGTTGGCGCGGCATTTCTTGGGTGGCAGCCGACGCGTCTTCAACCGATTGCAGATTCATCCCGACGTCTGTGGCTTTCAGCGCAGTCGCTTTGGCGAAAGGGGCGCTGTGGCTATAGGTGTGACGAACCTGAGTGACATCCTGTTTCTGGCTCCAGTGAGCGAATTGCTGAGCAGCAATCAACGTGATCATCAACGCCAGACTGGCGAACAAACCCTGCTGCAGGTGCAGAGGGGAGATGCGCAGGGCGGCGAGGCGTTGAGTGTTCATTCAGCTGGCTCCGGTAATCTTGTCGGTCAGGGAAAAGACCTTTGTTACCGAAGATATTGCAGCCTGTGTGCCAGCTTTTTTTGATCAATAAAAACGTTATAAATCAACTAGTTAAATAGTTCAGAGAGAACTGTCTTACACGCAAGCTGCACGATTGAACATTTGGCGTCGTGCGTATTGCACGACGCCAACGTCCTACCCGGCGCTGCGAGGCGTTACGCGCAAGGTGTCGGCGTCCACGCCTTTGACACCGCGAATGTTGCGCGCAATCTCCACGGCCAGTTCCTTCTCGGCGTAATTGGCCACCACGCCGTCGAGGCGCACGACACCGCTCTTGGTTTCGACCTTGATATTCAGGCCGTCGAGAGTGCGGCTATAGATAAGGCTGGATTTGACCTTGCTGGTGATCCACGCATCGCTGAACTCCTCACGCACGCTGTTGGCCTGGGCTTCGCTCTGCTCTTTAATGGCCTGCGTGTCACGGGCGCTGATGCTGATCAGGTTGTTCACCTCGGTCACGCCATCGGTGTTGCTGGCGAGGCTGCCAGCGAGCTGCTTGGCGTCCGCGTCCTTGGCCTGACCTTTCAAGGTCACGACGCCCTGATTGGCCGATACCTCGATGTTCAGTCCCTCCGTCACGCTATTCCACAACAGCTTGGACTTGATCGTCGCCACCAGCGTCGCATCGTCGAAACGCTGGGCCATGTTGGCCTTGGTGCCGGGTTCTGCGGCCACCTGCGGGTCGATCTGCAGCTGGTTGTCGACCTTGTTGATGCCTTGAGTGTCGCCTGCGATCTGCGTGGCGAGGTCCTTGTCGACCTGATTTTCCACCTTGCCGGTGAGGGTCGCGGTGCCTTGCTCGACCTTGACGCCGATGTTGAACGGGCTCAGATGGCGATTGAGCGCAAAGGCTGTCCAGATCGAGCCTTCCTGACGCGCCTGGGCGAGCTGGGTGGACAAATCGCTCTGGGCAGCCTGGACCGTGAGCGGCGTCGTGGCGAGCAGGCCTGCAGCGGCGATGGCCAGTGCGATGTTCTTCAGCGGGGGCATGGGAAATCTCCAGACAGTTACAAAGGGCACTAATGGAGAGACTTTTCATTTATCCAGACGTTCTGTTTCGCCCGTGAGTGCAGAAAGCGGCGGCCCAGGAAACAGTCCGAGTACTACGCGAGTGACAGATTTTCGATGCATAAAGCTGCAAATCAATGAGAAGTCTGATTTTTTGCCAGATCACTACCCTGCAATGCGCTGAATCAATCAGAATGAACCATGCAACTTGCCCGATTTTTCCGGGACTAACCAAAGATTATTCATTTAGGAGCGTAGGAAAAATGGAAGCAGCCACTGAGAATCAGGGCCGTATTCTGCTAGTGGATGATGAATCCGCCATCCTTCGCACCTTCCGCTATTGCCTGGAAGACGAAGGCTACAGCGTCGCCACCGCCAACAGCGCGGCGCAGGCCGAGGCACTGCTGCAACGCCAGGTGTTCGACGTGTGCTTTCTGGATCTGCGTCTTGGAGAAGACAATGGTCTGGATGTATTGGCGCAGATGCGCATTCAAGCGCCCTGGATGCGTGTAGTGATCGTCACCGCGCATTCGGCTGTGGACACCGCCGTGGACGCCATCCAGGCGGGCGCGGCGGATTATCTGGTCAAGCCGTGCAGCCCGGACCAGTTGCGTCTGGCCACCGCCAAGCAGCTGGAAGTGCGTCAGTTGTCGGCACGACTCGAAGCGCTGGAAGGCGAAGTGCGCAAACCCAAGGACGGCCTGGATTCCCACAGCCCGTCGATGATGGCGATCCTGGAAACAGCCCGCCAAGTGGCCAACACCGACGCCAACATCCTCATTCTGGGCGAGTCGGGCACCGGTAAGGGTGAACTGGCGCGGGCCATTCATGGCTGGAGCAAGCGCGCGAAGAAAGCCTGCGTGACCATCAACTGCCCGTCGCTAACCGCCGAGCTGATGGAAAGTGAGCTGTTCGGTCACAGCCGTGGCGCGTTCACGGGCGCCAGCGAGAGTACGCTGGGCCGGGTCAATCAGGCGGACGGCGGTACATTGTTCCTCGATGAAATCGGCGATTTCCCGCTGACCTTGCAGCCAAAACTGCTGCGCTTCATTCAGGACAAGGAATATGAGCGCGTGGGCGACCCGGTCACCCGCCGCGCTGACGTGCGCATTCTCGCCGCCACCAACCTGAATCTGGAAGACATGGTGCGCGAGGGCCGTTTCCGCGAAGACCTGCTGTACCGCCTGAACGTCATCACCCTGCATCTGCCGCCCCTGCGCGAGCGCGGCGAAGACATCCTGACCCTAGCCGACCGCTTCCTGGCGCGCTTCGTCAAGGAATACGGCCGACCGGCCCGGGGTTTCAGCGACGATGCCCGCAATGCCCTCATCAACTACCGTTGGCCAGGCAACATTCGCGAGCTGCGCAACGTGATCGAACGGGCGAGCATTATCTGCCCGCAGGAAAAAGTAGAAGTCAGCCATCTGGGCATGGGCGAACAGCCCACCAACAACGCGCCACGGGTCGGCGCCGCGCTGAGCCTGGACGAGCTTGAAAAAGCCCACATCGGCGCGGTGCTGGCCACCAGCGACACCCTCGATCAAGCGGCCCGGACCCTGGGCATCGACGCCTCGACGCTGTACCGCAAACGCAAGCAGTACAACTTGTGATCGAGCGCCCATGAAGTTCACGATGAAGTTGCGAACGCGGCTGTTTCTCAGCATTTCGGCGCTGATGACCGTCGCGTTGCTGGGCCTGATTCTGGGGCTGGTCAGCGTCGTGCAGATGGCCAGATCCCAAGAGGACTTGATTCATCGCAACTTCGTGACCCTGGATATCGGCCTCAAGCTGCGGCAGAACCTGGGCGATCAACTGGTGATGCTGCTCAGGAACAAACCCGACCAGACGGCCCTCAAGCGCAATCAGGAACAATTCGAGGAGCTGCTGGACCAAGGCATTGATCACGAGCAGCAGACCCGCACGCAGAGCGGTTTCGAAAAGGCGCGGCTGGACTACGAGCAGTTTCTCAAGGCCCTTGCCGAGGCAGGCGACCCGGCCGACGCAATGGACGATGACAAGGCTGTAACCCTTGCTTTCAACACGCTGCGCAACGGCCTGCTCGACGCCCATCGCCAGGCGCTGGAGAACATCAGTCAGGCTGAAAGCGCGTCTCGCGAACGCGCATTGTGGGTCGCGGGCTTACTTGGGCTCGTAGGCCTGGCAGTACTGGCGATCGGTTTTGTCACCGCCCACGGCATAGCCCGACGTTTCGGCGCGCCGATCGAGGCGCTGGCCAAGGCGGCGGACAAGATCGGTCAGGGCAATTTCGAGGTGACCCTGCCGATTTCCTCATCCGCCGAGATGAACCTGCTGACCCGCCGCTTCGGCATCATGGCCGAAGCCTTGCGTCAGCATCAGGTCACCAACGTCGATGAACTGCTCGCAGGCCAACAACGCCTGCAAGCCGTGCTCGACAGCATCGATGACGGCTTGCTGATGATCGACAGACAGGGGCGCCTGGAGCACTTGAACCCGGTGGCGCAACGGCAATTGGGTTGGGAAGAAGGGCGCCTCGGGCAAGGTCTGGGCGAAGCGCTGCAACGCCCCGAGCTGGACGAGCAGCTATCTCTGGTGCTGCGCGGCGGCACGCTGGAGCGCGCGCCGGAAGATTTGTCTATCGAAGTCGACGGCGAAATCCGCCTGCTCACCTACAGCCTGACGCCGGTCAGCCACACCAAGGGCCACATCCTCGGCGCCGTGATGGTGTTGCACGATGTGACTGAACAGCGTGCGTTCGAGCGTGTGCGCAGCGAATTCGTGTTGCGCGCCTCCCACGAACTGCGCACCCCCGTCACCGGCATGCACATGGCGTTCGGTCTGTTGCAGGAGCGCGTGCACTTCGCGCCGGAATCCCGCGAAACCGACCTGCTCAAGACCGTCAACGAAGAAATGCAGCGCCTGATGCAGCTGATCAACGACCTGCTGAATTTCTCCCGCTACCAGAACGGCCTGCAAAAACTCACGTTGGCACCCTGTGACGTCGGTGAGCTGCTCAAACAAGTGCGTGAGCGTTTCGCTGAGGCGGCGCAAGAGCAGGACGTCATGGTGCAGCTGGAGATGCAGGAACCATTGCCGCGTCTGCAAGCTGACAAAGCTCAACTGGAGCGGGTGCTGGACAACCTGCTGGACAACGCCCTGCGCCACACGCCGCAGTCCGGGCTCATCCGGCTGCAAGCCCGCCGTCACGGCGAGCGTTTGGTCATCAGCGTCGAAGACAACGGCGAAGGCATTGCCTACGGCCAGCAGGCGCGGATTTTCGAGCCGTTCGTGCAGGTGGGGCGCAAGAAGGGCGGCGCCGGCCTGGGGTTGGCGCTGTGCAAGGAGATCGTGCAACTGCACGGGGGGCGCATGGGGGTGTATTCAAGACCGGGGCAGGGCACGCAGTTCTATATGGCGTTGCCGCTGTAAAAGCGCCTCAGGCGACATCATCCGCCCGCCGTGGCGAGCTGCGCCGCCCGCCGGTCACCAGCTCGGTGAATTTGGCGGCGCTCAGCGGCCGGGCGAACAGCCAGCCTTGGCCATAGACCACGCCCTCGCTCTTGAGCAGCAGCGCCTGGGATTCGAACTCGATGCCCTCGGCGATCACTCGCAACTGCAGCGCATGCGCCATGCGGATGATGTGGGGCGCCACCCCACTGCTGGCAGCATCGTGGCCCAGCGCATCGATGAACGCCTTGTCGATCTTCAGGCAGTCCACCGGTAGCGTCTGCAGGTAAGCCAGGCTGCAGTAGCCTGTGCCAAAATCGTCGATCAATACCTGATGCCCCCGATCACGCAGCGCCTGCAGGTGATTGCGAGCGACCACAACGTCGACCAGGCCACGCTCAGTGACCTCAAAAGCGATCTGCCGAGGCGCGACCCGATGCAGCGCCAGCAGCTTGGCCGTGACCCGACCGATACGCGGGGCCATGACATCGCAGGCCGCCAGATTGACCGACACATAAAGATGCGGATTGGCGCGCAGCAATTGGCCAAGTTGTTCGAGCAACTGCTGCAGCACGAAGTCGGTGATCTGCCTGATCTGCCCGGTGTTTTCCGCCAAAGGGATGAACAGGTCGGGGCTGGTCAACGTGCCGTCGGGTCGTCGCCAGCGCACCAAGGCCTCAGCCCCCACGCACAACCGGGTGTTGAGGTCGAAAATGGGCTGATACAACACTTTCAACTCACCCCGACGCAGCGCCCCATGCAGCTCGCCTCCCAGCGACTGACGCTGGCGTATTAGTTGCAGCACCAGAATCCCGATGCACAGCGACACCAGCAAACTGGTCGGCACCAGCAGCCACCAGGCGCCGGTGATTTTCTGTTGCAAGCCATTACGAGGGGTAATCAGCACCAGTTGGTATTCCGGGCTCTGGGTCGGCATCCGGTAAATCAGCTTGTCCTGGGTGGTAATCAGCGTTTCGACGGAGCTCGACGTCCAGTCGGGCGTAGGCGGCCAGGTTTGCGCCTGTCCGAGCACCGGTACGGCCTTGGTGCCTTTATCCAGCACCACCACCAGACTGCCGCCAGCGGGCAGGTCGACCACGTCAGTGAGGTGTCCGCGAGAGGTCGATACACGGAAATCCCCGCGACCCAGCATCAGCGAGGCCAGGTTGTCGTCGGGTTGTGTCGAGGTGTTGAGCCAGTAATCGTAGGTCGGCCCGCGGATGTCCGGAGGTCGCGGTTTGCCGATCATGCTCTGGCGGGTCCAGCTGGAGCAGAACTGCCTGTCGTCGACGTACGCGACTTCATAAATGAAGCGGTAGCGCGAGTTGACCTGACGCAATTGCTCGATCATTTGCGGGCTACAACCCCGTAGCGGCTGCGCTTCCAGTTGATCAAGCCCTGTGCGCAACTGGCCGAAAAGCTGCTCAAGACGCACAAGGAACCGCTCGCCCTGGGCATTCATTTGCGCGCTTTCTTCCTGCCGGGCCTGGTGCATCGCCAGCCCGAAACTGCCCGCCAACAGGACGACAGCACTCAACAACGCGGCCAGCAGAGCCAGGAGCGAAGGGCGATAAAAGACTGAACGCAGCTGCGGTGAAGCCGTGAACATCGGCCAATATCCAGATGAATGCCAATGAGGTATAGCAACAAGCGCGCAAATAGCCCGCCGAATACCGATGCCACGGGGAATTTATTGCCTGAGGTTAAGCACCTGAAGCATAGCTGCACTTTGCAGATCCGGCTCACCGTCGAACTTTTGCGGGCGATAGTGCATCTGGAACGCCGCCAGCACGTGGCGGGTAGCGATGTCCCACTCGCCGGTTTGCGGCGTCGGATAACCCAGCAACGCCAGTTGCTGCTGGAACCAGGTGACGTTCGGGACCACGCCCATCAGCTGCGTCTGTTGCTGCGCGACTTGCTGCTCGTCCGGCCAGATGCCCAAGCCCTGCTCGGCGAGGCGTTTCCAGGGGAACAGCGGGCCGGGATCGAGTTTGCGCAACGGCGCGATGTCGCTGTGACCGATCACATGGCGCGATTCGATCTTGTTGCGTTTGACGATGTCCTTGAGCAGAACGATCAGCGACTGGATCTGCGCCTCGCTGTACGGATACCAGAGGCGGCCCGTTGGCGTGTCGCGGTAACCCGGATTGACGATCTCGATGCCGATGCTGCTGGAATTCAGCCAGGTGCGGCCATCCCACTCGCTCTCGCCGGCATGCCAGGCGCGCTGGCTCTCATCCACCAGTTTGTAGATCGTGCCCGGACCGTCGCCGATCAGGTAATGCGCACTGACTTCGCCATGGGTAAGCAGGGCGAGCGAGCGATCCAGCGACGCAGAGGTGTAGTGCACCACAACAAACTGCGCGCGGCTGTCGAAATTGACGGAGGGATGGCTGGTGTCGAGCTTCGGCCCGCTGGAGCAGGCGGTCAGCAAAAACATCAGCATCAGGACAGCAAACGGTTTCATCGGATCGGGCCAGGCAAATTGATCTGCATGATAACGTAATAATGTACGGTCGTAAAAATCCGCCCCCACAGCCGCAAACAAAAAAATGCCCCGTCATTGCCACGGGGCATTTTGCTTTATTAGCGAATGCACATCAGCTGAAAGCCTTGGGCAGAGTCACCTGAAGGACCACTCTTTCCAGGCATAAGTGCAATGACATTAACCTTCTGCGCGGTTGCCGCACCGCTTAGTTTAACGTGCCCATAGAGCAGGCGATCAAGGTCGCTCGTGTCTATAGACGACACCGAACAGAATGCAGGGGCTGTCTTGAAATTGCCATCGGCGAAGGAAACTTCGTACGTGGCAAAGTAGTTTTTCTGATTAATGAGGTTAACGTCCTTAATCCAGGTAGCATCCTGACGAACCACCTTGCCATTAGGGTCGACCGTTGCGGTGTAGAGCTTTGGCGCTGCCAAAACCTGACTGGACATCATGGCGGCACAGACGCCCAACAACAGTACTCTGAGGGTATTCATGGTATTTGCGCTCTCTTCCTTGAAATGATCTCGCCATGGGCGAGCATGACCTAAGTAATCATCATTAATTGATGGCACATCGCTTAACCCGACATACCAAAAACAACAAACTCAGGTAAACGCATCAACATCAAATAAGCAATAGAACAATGGCATTCACCAAACAACCAGAGCAGCGCTACAAACTCGATAGAAAGTTCCTACCTGAGCAAGTACGTAAACTTACTGTATTAACAGCACAAGCGTTAGCCCTGCTCTATTCGATTACGGCCCTGATCCTTGGCACGGTACAACGCCTGGTCCGCGCGCTTGAGCACCAAATCGCTGCGCTCCCCCGGTCGGAAAGTGGTGATGCCCATCGACACGGTGATGGTCACCGGCTCGCCCTTGAAGTGAAACGGGCACGCTTCGACGGTCTGGCGCAGGCGTTCCAGCAACGCCAGGCCGTCCGCCATTTGCGTATGGGGCAGCAGGATGACGAACTCTTCGCCACCGAAGCGCGCGAGGAAATCCGCAGCGCGCAGGTGTCTTTTCAGCTGCGTGGCAACGATCTTGAGCACCTTGTCCCCGGCGAGGTGGCCATAACCGTCGTTGATGCGTTTGAAGTGGTCAAGGTCAAGGATGCCAAGCAGCAGACTGGAGCGGCTTTTCTGCAACTGATCGATTTCCTGATCCAGCCGCTCGTTCCACGCGGCGCGGTTAGGCAGGCCGGTAAGAGTGTCGATCAGGGCTTTTTGTCGCTGTTCTTCCAGATGCGCGCGAAAACCTATGGCTTCCTGCTCCATGGTCGCGACGCGACTGGCCAGCGACTGCAGACGTGACGCGACTTCCTGCTCGCGCTGATCACGTTGCTTTTGATGCTCGTCCATCGTGCCGAGCAGCCCTTCCAGACGGCTTTCCAGCACGTTTTTCAGGCCGTCGAGATCGGCGGCTTCCTGCACGCTGTTTTGCAGATCGCCTACGTGTTCGCGTAGCTGCTCGTTGAGCTCCCGCGACGCCGACTGCTGACCGGCGTGGTCGTCGCTGGCGGCCTGCAGATTGGCCTGAAACGACTCCAGCCGCTCGTTCAGTTGCTTGAGGTAAAGCTCGAATTCGTGCTGCCCGCTGTCGGTGATTGCCAGCATCAAGACAGCAAGATCGTCGAGAATCGGCAGCAATTCGTACCAGTTAAGCCCATTTTCCAGCCGAATACGCATGGCTTCGGCTTGTGGACGATGATGCTCGGGCAGCGTCAGGTCATTGAGCAGGCCCAACAGGGTTTCTTCGATGTGGGCCGCGACCGAGCTGTAGCTGGGCTCAGGGGATGAAGGCAGGGCGTAAGGGCCGTCTTCTTCAGCCTCGGTGGCTTCTTCAGCCTCTTCTGTTTCGGGGGCCTGCTCCGTGGCCTCCTCGCCGGCATTGTCGTCGGTCAGATTGTCTTCGGCTGCGTCTTCAGCAGGTTCGTCCGGCGTTTGCGCCTCTGCGTGTTCGATCACCAGCTCTTCGCTGAGCGGCGCTTCTTCAGGGGTGCCTGGAGTGGACTCGGCTTCGGCTTCGGCGATGACTGCGGGGGCTGGCGACTCGACGGGCTCAGGAACGGCCGAAGGGGGTGCTATTTCAATCACCGCAACGCCAAGAGCTTCAGCCCCCGCAACGGTTGCGGGCTTCTCCAGGACGATGGGAGCATCAGGGGGCGGCGCCTCGTTGGTCCACTGGGCCTTGGAACGCTCGTGTTCGGGAGCGCCAGGCTCATCGTCGTCATCAGTTTTTGCAGCTGGGGCGAGCGGTGGCTTGGGCGCCTCGGGAGCGGGGTGAGTCGTCGGGGGCGCATCGGCTTCTTCGGCCCCATCACGACCACCGAACAGGCGTTGGAGAAATCCGGGACGCGCCGATTCTTCAGGGTGCTCGATCTCGGCCAGCGCCTTGCCCTGCAACCCACTCAGCTCGCTCAACAGCAGCGGGATCTCTCGGGCCTGATTGACCCGGTCTTCCAGATTCTTGGCGAAACGCTTGAGCGGCTTGGCCACTTCGCGCGGCAGTGGCAGCGCTTGCAACTGGGTCACCAGCGACGTCAACGCCGTGCCCATCTGCTCGATACGCTGCTCGCGGCGCTGCTCGGAATCCAGCACGGCCTTTTCGAGGCGAGGAATCAGGGCCGAAAGACCGGCGTCCATGTCGTCCTTGCGCACGATCTCGCGCATTTCCTTCATGCACTGGTCGACCGCCTTGTCAGCCCCCTCGGCCGCCAGACTGCTGCGCACCAGACCACGCCGCAGCAAGTCGAGGCGGGCATTCCAACGCTTCTCGAGCTTGTCTTGTTGCTCGATGCTCTTGAGGTACTTTTCTTTCCAGCGTTGGGCTTCGTCGCTCATTCCGAGGGTCCGAGAGGAGATGTGCTTGTTATCGGCAGCGAGTCCCCGGTTAATGAGGCCGGCAAGCGAATCTCCACCGCAACCGGCAGATGATCGGAAATGGGTTGGGCCAGCACCTGCACTTTTTCAAGGGTCAGGGTCGGGCTCAACAGAATATGGTCCAGGCAGCGCTGAGGGCGCCAGCTGGGGAAGGTGGCTTCGATCTGCGGCGCTAGCAGGCCCAGATCACGCAAGGGAGAGGTTTCCAACAGGTCGGCCGCATGGGTGTTCATGTCGCCCATCAGCACCTGATGCTTGTAGCCACCGATCAGCTCGCGAATGTAGGCCAGCTGGCGGGTTCGCGTACGCGCACCGAGCGCCAGGTGCATGATCACCACGATCAGCGCGTCCTTGCCTTCGCCGAAGCGCACCAGAATGGCTCCGCGCCCCGCAGGCCCAGGCAACGGGTGGTCTTCGATGTCCCACGGGCGCAAACGGCTCAGCACGCCATTGCTGTGCTGGGCAAAACGTCCGAGGTTGCGATTGAGTTGCTGATGCCAGTACGGAAAGGAACCGAGCTGGGCGAGGTGTTCGACCTGATTGACGTATCCCGACCGCAGGCTGCCGCCATCGGCTTCCTGCAAGGCGACCAGATCGTAGTCGCTCAACAGGTCGCCGATCTTTTGCAGATTCCCGGCACGACCGTTGTGGGGCAGCAGATGCTGCCAGCCACGGGTCAGGTAATGCCGGTAGCGCTCGGTACTGATGCCCACCTGAATGTTGAAGCTGAGCAACCGGAGCCTGCCATCGGCGGGCAGTCCGGTGTCTTCCAGGTGGCGCTCGTTGACCTTGGGTGTATGCCGGGCAACGGTGCGTTCAGTACCCCAGCGCATCATGATACGGCGCTTACTTGGCAGCGCCCGCGGCGCGCTCTTTGGCAATCAGTTGATCGGCCACGTCCAGCGCCTGCTCCGCACCACCCGCAGAGGCGAGGTCGAAGCGGTACTTACCGTTGACGATCATGGTGGGAACGCCACTGATTTCATACTTCTTGGCCAGTTCCTTGTACTGGGCAATCTTGCCCTTCACAGCGAACGAGTTGAAGGTTTCGAGGAATTTCTGCTTGTCCACGCCCTGAGTGGCGACGAATTCGGCCATGTCGTTCGGGTCGGTCAGACGCTTGCCGCCCTTCTGGATGGCATCGAACACGGCAGTGTGGATCTTGTGCTCAACGCCCATGGTATCGAGAGTGATGAACAGCTGGCCGTGGGCATCCCAAGGACCGCCGAACATGGCAGGAATGCGGACGAAGTGAACGTCGGCCGGCAGTTTTTCAATCCACGGATTGATGGTCGGCTCGAAGGCGTAGCAGTGAGGGCAGCCGTACCAGAACATTTCGACGACTTCGATCTTGCCTGGCTCGGAAACAGGAACGGCGCTGCTCAGCTGGACATATTGCTTGCCAGCTTCGATCGGCTCTGCAGCCTGGGCGGTCAGACCGAACAGGCTGGTGAACACCAGAGCGGCGCTGAGAATCAGATTACGCATGCTTAACTCCTGGGCATGAAAAGTCACCTCGACGGCCGCAGTTGGACCGGGGGAGGTGATACGAGTTCGCAAGTGTAACGCCTGTGAGAGCAAAAAAGGGCAGCCGTTTACGACCCTTTTTAGCCCGTCGGAGAGAGAAACGTATTCAATCATTTCCGGCCGTCGATTAGTCAAAATCGGGGCCTGCGCGTTAATCCGGCTTTAATGCAGACCCTGTATGTAGGCCGACAACGCATCGATGTCCTTGTTGCTCAATTTGGACGCAATGCTGCGCATGACCATGGTGTCGCCATCATTGGTGCGCTCACCTTCGCGGAAGGCGGTCAGCTGTTTTTTCACGTAGTCGGCATGTTGCCCACCCAGGTGTGGAAAGCCCGCCGCGGCATTGCCGGCGCCGTTGGGCGAATGGCAACCCGTACAGGCGGGCATGCCCTGATCGAGCTTGCCGCCGCGAAACAACGCCTCACCTTTGGCGACCAGATTGGCATCGGCAGCACCGATGCTGCCTTTCTGGCTGGCGAAATACGCGGCGATGTCGGCCAGATCCTGCTCGTTGAGATTATTCAGCAGGCCGGTCATCTCCAGCACGACGCGCTTGCCGTCCTTGATCTCGTGCAGCTGCTTGAGCAGGTAGCGCTGACCCTGGCCGGCCAATTTTGGAAAGTTGGGCGCCGGACTGTTGCCATCCGGGCCATGACAGGCGCCGCAGACGGCGGTTTTGGCCTGACCGGCGGCGGGGTCTCCTACGACGACATCAGCAGCTTGCGTGGGCCCGACCAGACCCAGGATCAACAGCAGACTCACCAGTAGTTTGTTCATCGGCTAATCCAACACGGCTAAAAGTGGAAGGTGCACTACGTTTTTGTACGTATTGTTGTAGGTCTAATGGTAGTTCCACTTCCGCGAACTTCATCCCGAGAACGGGACAAAGCACACACGAAATCTGCGGCAATATATACTTGGGCCCATCAAACGGAAAAAGACACCCCGTTGCCGCGCCTCTGCCGCAACGCCCTCACCGGATATCCCATGCAACTCAAGAACCCGATCCTCGGTTTGTGCCAACAAGCCAAGTTCATGCTCAGCGCCGCCAAAGTCGACCAATGCCCCGATGACGAAGGCTTCGAAGTGGCCTTCGCCGGGCGTTCCAACGCCGGCAAGTCCAGCGCGCTGAACACCCTGACCCACGCCAGCCTTGCGCGCACCTCGAAAACCCCGGGCCGCACGCAGCTGCTGAACTTCTTCAGTCTGGACGACGATCGCCGTCTGGTCGACTTGCCCGGTTACGGCTACGCGAAAGTGCCAATCCCGCTCAAGCAGCACTGGCAGCGCCACCTGGAAGCCTATCTGGGGAGCCGGGAAAGCCTGAAGGGCCTGATTCTGATGATGGACATTCGCCATCCGATGACGGACTTCGACCTGCTGATGCTCGACTGGGCCATTGCCAGCGGCATGCCGATGCACATTCTGCTGACCAAGGCCGACAAACTGACTTTCGGCGCAGCCAAGAACACGCTGCTCAAGGTGCAGTCGCAAATCCGTAAAGGTTGGGGAGACACCGTGACCATCCAGCTGTTCTCGGCGCCCAAACGCCTGGGCCTGGAAGAGGCGTACACCGTGCTCGCCGACTGGATGGAGCTGGAAGACAAGGCCCCTGCGGCCTGAATCATAGGCAAAAAAAACCCCGGACTTCGTATGGGGAGGGGAAGTTCGGGGTCTAAGTCCAGACCTTCAGGGAAGGGTCCGGATATCTGCCAACACTTAACACAACATAGGAGCATGAATGGCTACGTCAGCCATTCGCACACTCTGACCGGGGCTTGTCCGCGGAAGTTCAAAATCCGTGGAAATTTAATGTTGGCCGCTCTGAATTGATGATCCTACGAAAAAAGGGCTGCAAGGTTGATCAATGCGCCTCATCCCAGTTATTCCCCACACCCACCTCCACCAGCAGCGGCACATCCAGCTCTGCCGCGCCGCTCATGTGCACGCGGATGTCCTGGCTGATCTGCTCGACCAGATCCTCACGCACTTCCAGCACCAGTTCGTCGTGAACCTGCAGGATGACGCGGGCATCGACCCCTGACGATTCAAGCCAGCCATTCACCGCGACCATCGCGCGCTTGATGATGTCGGCGGCCGTGCCTTGCATCGGCGCGTTGATCGCCATGCGCTCGGCGCCTTTGCGCAGGGCCTGGTTCTTGGCGTTGATGTCCGGCAGGTACAGGCGGCGACCAAAGATAGTCTCGACAAAACCCTGCTCGGCCGCCTGGGTGCGGGTGCGCTCCATGTAGTCGAGCACGCCCGGATAACGTGCGAAGTAGCGGTCCACATAAGCCTGGGATTGCTTGCGATCCACGCCGATCTGCTTGGCCAGACCGAACGCGCTCATGCCGTAGATCAGACCGAAGTTGATCGCCTTGGCGCTGCGACGCATGTCGTGGGTCACGTCCGCCAGTTCAACGCCGAACACCTCGCCCGCCGTTGCGCGGTGCACGTCCAGATCGTTGCGGAAGGCGTGCAGCAGGCCTTCGTCCTTTGCCAGATGGGCCATGATCCGCAGTTCGATCTGCGAGTAGTCCGCTGCCAGCAATTTGTAGCCTTGCGGCGCGACGAACGCCTGACGAATCCGGCGGCCTTCGGCGGTGCGGATCGGAATGTTCTGCAGGTTCGGATCGCTGGACGACAGACGCCCGGTCACCGCGACGGCCTGATGATACGAGGTGTGAATCCGCCCGGTGCGCGGGTTGATCTGCTCCGGCAGGCGGTCGGTGTAGGTGCTTTTCAGCTTGCTCATCGAGCGGTACTGCATCAGCACTTTGGGCAGCGGAAACTCCTGCTCGGCCAGCTCGGCGAGCACCGCTTCAGCGGTAGAAGGCTGGCCAGTGGCAGTCTTGCTGATGATCGGCATGCCGAGCTTTTCGTAAAGAATCACACCCAGCTGCTTGGGCGATCCGAGGTTGAATTCCTCACCCGCAATGGCAAACGCCTCGCGCTCAAGCTCGGTCAGCTTGTTACCCAACTCGACGCTCTGGATGCCCAGCAGCTTGGCATCGACCAGCGCACCTTGGCGCTCGATACGCGCCAGCACTGGCATCAGCGGCATTTCGATGTCGCTCAGCACCGGCGCCAGGGTCGGGGTCTTGGCCAGTTTTTCCTGCAGCACTTCGTGCAGGCGCAGGGTCAGGTCGACTTCTTCAGCGGCGTAGGTGCCGGCCTGTTCAAGGGCGATCTGATCGAAGCTCAGCTGTTTGGCGCCCTTGCCTGCGATGTCCTGGAAATTCACGGGCGTGTGATCCAGATACTTGGCGACGAGGCTGTCGCGGTCGTGGCGGGTGGCGGTTGAATCCAGCACATAGGATTCGAGCATGGTGTCGAACTTCACACCCTGCACATTGATGCCGTTCGCCTGATCGCCGCCAATCGCGCAGTTTGCCAGCAAGTTGATCGCGAACTTGGCGTGTTGGCCGACCTTGATCTTCGACGCATCTTCCAGCATCGGTTTGACCGCGTTGAGCACGGCGTCGCGATCCAGTTGCTGCGGCACGCCCATATAGGAGTGGGTCAGCGGGATGTAACAGGCTTCGTGGGTCTTGATCGCAAACGACAAGCCAACGATCTGCGCGCGCTGTGCGTCAGTGCCGTTGCTCTGCACGACGAAGGCGAACAGCTTGGCGGCGTCGAGCTTCTTCAGCCAGGCGTCGAACTGGGTCTGCTCCAGAATCAGCTCGTACTGCCCCTCGATAACCGGCGCCGCTTCTTCAACCGGCGCGATCTCGGTGCCCTCCTGCTTGGCATCGCGTTGCAGATCGTTGATCCAGCTCTTGAACTCAAGCTCGGTGTACAGCGCCAGCAGTGCTTCGCGATCCGGCTCGCCGCAGTGCAGGGCGTCGAGTTCGATGTCCAACGGCACATCGATTTTGATGGTCGCCAGCTGGTACGACAGGAACGCCATCTCCTTGTGCTCTTCGAGCTTGGCAGGCAGTGATTTGGCGCCGCGAATCGGCAGGGCAGGGACCTTGTCGAGGTTTTCGTACAACTCTTTAATGCCACCGCCAATGCCGACCAGAAGACCCGTCGCGGTTTTTTCGCCTACGCCGGGAACGCCGGGGATATTGTCGACTTTGTCGCCCATCAGCGCGAGATAATCGATGATGTGCTCAGGACCGACACCAAATTTTTCTATCACGCCAGCCACGTCCAGCACGCTACCGGTCATGGTGTTGACCAAGGTAATGTGCCCGTCGACAAGCTGCGCCATGTCCTTGTCGCCGGTGGAGATGACCACAGGACGGTCGGCGGCGGCACTGCTGCGCGCCAGGGTGCCGATCACGTCGTCGGCCTCGACGCCTTCAACGCAGAGCAGCGGATAGCCCAGGGCTCTGACGCAGTTGTGCAGAAAGTCGATCTGCACGCGCATGTCGTCGGGCATGCTCGGGCGATTGGCTTTGTAGTCGGCGAACATCTCGTCGCGAAACGTGCCGCCTTTTGCGTCGAACACCACCGCAAACGGGCTGTCCGGGTATTGTTTGCGCAGGCTCTTGAGCATGTTCAGCACGCCCTTTACCGCACCGGTGGGCAGGCCCTTGGACGTGGTGAGGGGCGGCAGCGCGTGGAAGGCGCGATACAGGTAAGAGGAACCGTCCACCAGGACGAGAGGCGCTTGACTCATGTGAGGGATCAACCTTTTCGGCGGGGTCGGCGCTAGAATGCGAGGACCGTTGACGACAAAGGAGCAAGGTTATCATGCGTACACAAAATCGCTTGTTACTGGTCGCTCTGTTGGTTGCCTGCCCGCTGATCGCGGTGGCCGCCGACGATGAAGCCCCGTCGGCTGAACCTGACGTCACGATCCGCAAGGACGGTGACAATTTCGTTCAGGAGTACAAAGCCAATGGCTTCGTTTACGCGGTAAAAATCACGCCCAAATACGGCGTGCCGTACTATCTGGTGCGCGCTGACGGCACAAGCGGCCAGTTCATTCGCGCAGATCAACCGGACATGCTGATCCCCCAATGGGTATTATTCAGCTGGTAACGCCCTACATTCACTTTTTGCTGGCAGTGTTCATATGTCCGTTTTTACTCCCCTGGCTCGGCCTGAGCTGGAAGCTTTTCTCGCCCCGTACGGGCTCGGCCAACTGCGTGATTTCCAGGGCATCGCAGCCGGAAGTGAAAACACCAACTTCTTTATCAGCATGGAAAAGGGCGAGTTCGTGCTGACGCTGGTCGAGCGCGGCCCGGTGCAGGAGATGCCGTTCTTCATCGAACTGCTGGACGTCCTGCACGACGCCGACCTCCCGGTGCCCTACGCCCTGCGCACCACCGACGGCCAGGCCCTGCGTGAGCTCAAAGGCAAGCCCGCGCTGCTGCAACCGCGCCTGTCCGGCAAGCACCCGACCGAGCCAAACACCCAGCACTGCGTGCAAATCGGCGAGCTGCTGGCGCACATGCATCTGGCGACCCGCGAGAAGACCATCGAGCGCCGCACCGATCGCGGCCTGGACTGGATGCTCAAAGAGGGCAGCAACTTCATCTCGCATCTGGACGACGCCGAAGGCTCGCTGCTCAAGGCGTCGGTGGAAGAAATCGCCCGCGAGCAGGCCAGGATCATGGCGCTGCCACGGGCCAACGTGCACGCCGACCTGTTCCGCGACAACACGCTGTTCGAAGGCACCCACCTGACCGGCGTGATCGACTTCTACAACGCCTGCTCGGCGCCGATGCTCTACGACGTGGCGATTGCCGTGAATGACTGGTGCTCGTTCGAAGACGGCAAGATCGATGCGCCACGGGCTCGCGCGCTGCTGGGCGCCTATGCCGCGCTGCGACCGTTCACGGCGGCAGAGGCTGAGTTGTGGTCGACGATGCTGCGCGTGGGCTGCGTGCGGTTCTGGCTGTCGCGCCTGATCGCCGCCGAGACCTTCGCCGGGCAGGACGTGCTGATTCACGACCCATCTGAATTCCGCAAACGCCTGGAACAGCGTCAGGAGACGCACATTCCGTTGCCGTTTGCGTTGTAAGCCACAGCGCAGAGTCTCTGTGGGTATCGATCCTCACAAGACATCTGCGTTACAACGACTCCAAACATCCCGCCAGATCATCCGCCAGCTTGCTCAACAGCTGCTCGTAACCGTGCGCCGTCGCAGGCGTGTAGCCACCCAGCGCGTCCAGCTCCGCCAGCTTCACCGGCAGCCCGGCGCTCAAGGTATCGGCCAGTTTCGGGCGCAGGGGCGGCTCGCTGAACACGCAGGTCTTGCCGTATTCAGCCAATCGCGCGCGCATGGCGGCGACGTGTTGAGCGCCGGGCTGGACGTCGTGACTGATCGCGAACACCCCGGCGTGCTTGAGCCCGTAGGCCTCTTCGAAATAGTCGAAGGCCTCGTGGAAGACGAAATATTTCTTGTCGGAAATGCCGGCCACGCGCTGTTTGATCTTCGCGTCCAGCGCGTCCATCCGCGCGTCGAAAGCTTTGGCGTTGCTGTCGTAGCGAGCAGCGTTGGCCGGATCCGCCTGGCTCAGATCAGCTGCCATCTTCGCGGCGATCACCCGCGCATTGACGGTCGACAGCCACAAGTGTGCATCGACGCTGCCGGGGCGGTGGTCGTGATCATGTTCGTCATCATCGCCATCGTCGTCATGGTGCTCGCTGCTGGCGGTGAAGGTGCGCAAATGCATGCCGGGCAATGACTGAACGGGCACCGAGGCCTTGGTGCGGCCAGTCAGGACGCGCGGCAGAAAGGTTTCCATGTCGGGGCCGATCCAGTACAGCAGGTCGACCTCCTGCACGCGCCGTACGTCGGACGGGCGCAAGGCGTAGTTATGCGGCGAGGCGCCCGGCGGCAGCAGCACTTCCGGCACGGCGATACCATCCTGCACGGCCGCTGCAATCAGTTGTAGCGGCTTGATGCTGGTCAGCACGCGAACGTCGGCCTGGGCGGTGGAGAGGGTGGAAAAACCGGTGATGAATACGACAAGAAGTAAAAAAAGTCGGGACACGATGACCACTCATGGGGGCAGGAACGGGTAACATAATAACGTCTCTCTCAAAAGCCGTCGCCGCCCATGTCTAAAACACCACTGGCCAGTCGCCCCCACGATCACTCTCATTGCGTGCACAGTGCACTCGCTGAAGCCGATGCCCTGTGCGCCGGCAAAGGCCTGCGCCTGACCGCTCTGCGTCGTCGCGTGCTGGAGCTGGTCTGGCAGAGCCACAAGCCGCTGGGCGCGTACGACATCTTGGCGGTCCTGAGCGAAGAAGACGGCCGCCGCGCCGCGCCGCCTACCGTTTACCGCGCGCTCGATTTCCTGCTGGAGCATGGTCTGGTGCACCGCATCGCCTCGCTCAACGCCTTTGCCGGCTGCAATCACCCGACCCACGCGCACCAGGGTCAATTCCTGATCTGCCGCGAATGCCACGCCGCCATCGAGCTGCAACACGGCGCCATCAGCGCGGCCATCGTTGATGCAGCCAATGAAGTGGGCTTTGCCGTGGAAACCCAGACCGTTGAAGTCGTCGGGGTGTGTGCCGGCTGCAAGGCCGCCTGATGAGCGACCCACTGATCCGCCTGCAGGGCGTCAGCGTCACGCGCTCGGGCCAGAGCGTGCTGGACAACATTCAACTGAGTGTCAGCGCTGGCGAAATCGTCACCCTGATCGGCCCCAACGGCGCGGGCAAGACCACATTGGTGCGCGCCGTGCTCGGCCTGCTCAAACCCGATTCGGGCGATGTCTGGCGCAAGCCGAAGCTGCGCGTCGGTTACATGCCGCAAAAACTTCACGTCGACGCCACGCTGCCGCTGTCCGTGCTGCGCTTTTTGCGCCTGGTGCCAGGGGTTGACCGCGATACCGCGCTGGCCGCGCTGGTCGAAGTCGGCGCCGAAAAAGTCATCGACAGCCCGTTGCAGGGCATTTCCGGCGGCGAGATGCAGCGAGTGCTGCTGGCCCGAGCGCTACTGCGCGAGCCTGAGTTGCTGGTCCTCGACGAACCGGTACAGGGCGTCGATGTGGCCGGACAGGCCGAGCTGTATGCGCTGATCACGCAACTGCGCAATCGCCACAAATGCGGCGTGCTGATGGTCTCCCATGATCTGCATCTGGTGATGAGCACGACCGATCAGGTGGTCTGCCTGAATCGTCACGTCTGCTGCTCGGGCCATCCTGAGCAGGTCAGCAACGACCCGGCGTTCGTTGAGCTGTTCGGCCAGAACGCGCCGAGCCTGGCGATTTATCACCACCATCACGACCACGCGCACGACCTGCATGGCGAGGTCTGCCAGCCCGCGCCAGAGCACGACTACGCCCATCCGCACCCTCACCACCATGACCACGGGGACAGCTGCAAGCATGGCTGATTTTCTACTCTATGCCTTGCTCGCAGGCCTCGCGCTGGCCGTCGTAGCCGGTCCACTGGGCTCGTTCGTGGTCTGGCGGCGCATGGCCTATTTTGGTGACACCCTGTCCCACGCAGCCTTGCTCGGCGTGGCGCTGGGCTTTCTGCTGGACATCAGCCCGACCATCGCCGTGACTGTCGGCTGCCTGTTGCTGGCGATTCTGTTGGTGACCCTGCAGCAACGTCAGCCGCTGGCGTCGGACACGCTGTTGGGGATTCTCGCGCCAAGCACGTTGTCTCTGGGCCTCGTGGTGCTGAGCTTCATGCGCGAGGTACGCATCGACCTGATGGGTTATCTGTTCGGCGACCTGCTGGCGATCAGCCCGACTGATCTGGCCTGGATTCTGGGCGGTAGCGCGGCGGTGCTGGTGCTGATTTGCGCGCTCTGGCGACCGCTTTTGGCCATCACCGTGCACGAAGAACTGGCCACCGTTGAAGGCCTGCCAGTGGCAACCCTGCGCATGACGCTGATGCTGCTGATTGCGGTGGTGATCGCCGTGGCGATGAAAATCGTCGGGGTTTTGCTGATCACGTCCTTGCTGATCATTCCGGCGGCTGCGGCACAGCGTCACGCCCGTTCACCCGAGCAAATGGCCCTGGGCGCAAGCGTGATCGGCATCCTCGCGGTCTGCGGTGGCCTTGCCCTGTCGTGGTTCAAGGACACCCCCGCAGGCCCGTCGATCGTGGTCTGCGCGGCCGCCCTGTTCCTGCTCAGTTTCCTTTTGCCCAAGCGGTAGAACCTTGTCTGGTAACTGGAGTCATACTCGGCAATCATTGGATGGCGGCAATGTGCAATGATTGGATCCGACGCCGCCCAGCGTGATCAGTTATTTTCGGTGCAAGGCACTTATGTGTAGACTTGCTCGTTTTTTGCGCAAATAGAGAATCGCCGGAATGAAGCCGTTCCCATCCCGTTATCTGCTGCTTGCTGCATTTTCCGTGCTGTTGGTTGCCTGCCAGAGCAAGCCTGTCGAGGCCCCGGCTGCGGTCGAGCCGCCTGACGCCTATCAGCAGCTGGACCAGAATATTGCCAGCAGCGAACTGGCCACCGCCGAAGATCAGCTGGCCGCCCTGCAAAGCAAGGACGCAGACGATCCGCGCCTGGAGCAATACCAGCGCAAACTGGCCGAGGCCTACCTGAGCCGCAGCCAGATTGTGCTGCAGAAGGGTGACGTCAACGCCGCCGCCACGGCCCTGAGCCGTGCCCGCGCGCTGATGCCCAAGGCTCCGGCGCTGACCAGCGGCGTGAATGGCGCCATCGCCAATGCGCGCAAGGCCGAACTGGAAAAAGCCGAAGCCGAGCTGCGCGCTGCCGAAGCCAAACGCAGCGCTAAAATCATCGACCCGACTGTAGAAAGCACGACCATTGCGCTGAAAATCACCGATTCGAAGCAATTACGCCGTCAACTGAACGACATCGCCGCCGATGTCACTGCGTTCAACTGCGACGTGACGGTCCAGGTGCCTCGCACCGATGACTACCCTTGGCTGGCGACGCTGTTAACCAAGCGCGTGGCCAAGATCAACCCGGATTTCGAGCTGCAGATTCAGCGTGAGATTGAGAAAACCGAGCCTGCGCAGATCATCTTGAAGCCTGCGAAGCTCTGATCATTTCTTGATCAAAAAAAGGCGTTGCCCTCACAGGCAACGCCTTTTTTATTGGACTAACACAACTACTGTGGGAGCCGGCTTGCTGGCGAAAGCGGTGTGTCGGACCCCTACAAGTCGACTGACACTACGCCTTCGCCCGCAAGCCGGCTCCCACAGGGTCGAGGTGAGTCAGCCCCACCTCAGGGCGCTATCACGCCGGAATCGCCTTGGCCTTCGGCTCCCGCGCCCACACACGATGCTGTTTGATGGCATCGAAGAAAGCCGCAAAAGACTTGCTGTCAGACACCGCCAACAACCCCGCATCGGCTTCCAGACGCAGCAGGTCAATCAGCTCCTTCGCTTCACCTGCATAGGCAATCGCCTTGAGGTGCTTGTACGCCTCCAGCACGTAATGCAGCGCGACGCCGTTGCCGCTCAGCGCCTTGATCGACGCAGCGCCACCCGGGATGAACACAGCGTCAAAGGCAATCGACGGCAACCCCTCAATCGAAGCATCCACCGCCAGCGTTTTACCCCCGGCAGTCTTGACCGGCGCCGAAGTCGGGCCGAGCACTTTGGCATGCGCCGCCTCAGCCTCCAGGGCTGCTTTCATCGCGGCCACGGCTTTGTCGTCCACGCCATCGGCGACGATGATCGCCACCTTGCGCGACGCGATATCGCCGGACAGCAGGTTGACCTGGCTCAACAGCGGCGACTGATCCACAGTCGGTTTGCCAGTTTTCTGCGCCTTGACCGTTGGGCCTGTCGGCGCTGGTAAACCAAGGTTCTCTGCCACGCGCTTGGCCAGGGTCATGTCGATGTTGGCGAGGATCTCGTTCACCTGCCGCGCCCGAATGTGCTCGCGCTCGACCTTGCCCAGTTCGAAGCTGTAAGCCGCGATAATGTGCTCTTTCTCGTGCTCGCTCATGCTGTTGAAAAACAGCGTGGCCTGGGAGAAGTGATCGCCAAACGAAGGGCTGCGTTCACGCACCTTGTGCGCCTCGACGCGCTCTTGGTACGTCTCGAAGCCGCCGTCCTCAGGGCCTGCCGGGGTCTCTTTCGGCCAGCCGCCATCGATGGAATTGGGTTCGTACGACGCGCGCCCTTTGTCGATGGTCATGCGGTGTTGCGCATCGCGCTGGCCGCTGTGGTTGGGCGAGACAGGGCGGTTGATCGGGATCTCGTGAAAATTCGGCCCGCCCAGTCGGCTGATTTGCGTATCGGTGTAGGAAAACAACCGGCCTTGCAGCAGCGGGTCGTTGGAGAAATCGATGCCCGGCACCACGTGGCCCGGGCAGAACGCGACCTGCTCGGTCTCGGCAAAGTAGTTGTCGGGGTTGCGGTTGAGCACCATCTTGCCCAGCGGCGTCACCGGCACCATTTCCTCGGGGATGATCTTGGTCGGGTCGAGCAGGTCGAAATCGAACTTGTGTTCGTCCTCTTCGGCGACGATCTGCACACCCAACTCCCACTCTGGGTAGTCCCCAGACTCGATGGATTCCCACAGGTCGCGGCGGTGGTAGTCGGTGTCTTTACCGGCGAGCTTTTGCGCCTCGTCCCACAACAGCGAGCAGGTGCCGTACTTGGGCTTCCAGTGGAATTTGACGAACGAGGATTTGCCCTCGGTGTTGATCATGCGAAAGGTATGAATCCCGAAGCCCTGCATGGTGCGCAGGTTTTTCGGAATGGCCCGGTCGGACATGGTCCACAGCACCATGTGCGCGGATTCCGGCACCAGCGACACGAAGTCCCAGAAGGTGTCGTGGGCCGAGCCGCCTGTAGGAATCTCGTTGTGCGGCTCAGGTTTTACGGCGTGCACGAAGTCAGGAAACTTGATCGCGTCCTGTATGAAAAACACCGGCATGTTGTTGCCGACCAGATCGTAGTTGCCTTCGCCGGTGTAGAACTTCACGGCAAAGCCGCGCACGTCACGCACTGTGTCACCGGAACCGCGTGGGCCTTGTACAGTGGAAAAACGTACGAAGACCGGGGTTTTCTTCCCCGGATCACGCAGGAATTCAGCCTTGCTCAACTTCGAATGGTTTTCATAGCTCTGGAAATAGCCGTGGGCTGCGGTGCCGCGGGCGTGAACGATGCGCTCCGGAATGCGTTCGTGGTCAAAATGCGTGATCTTCTCGCGCATGATGAAGTCTTCGAGCAGCGACGGGCCGCGGTTGCCGACCTTCAGCGTGTTCTGGTTATCGGAGACTTTCACCCCCTGGTTAGTGCGTAGCGCCTGGCCGGTCGCATCGGAGCGGAACTGCTCAAGGCTGTCGAGCTTCTCATTGGTATTGCCACGATCCAGCGTATCGGTGCCTGCCAGATCGCTTTTGGGCGTAGCACTTACTGGTGTCGGTTTTTTCGTAGCCATCAGACAAAGTCTCCTCGGTTCAGGCAGCTCTTTTCTCGTTCTTCCGTGGGGGAAGTCGGTATGAGCTCGGTAAGCAGGAATTTCCCTGACAATTAACAGGGAAAATTTCAGCGCTTATGTAGTGACTAAGGATAAAAATGGCCGTTCCGTGTTTTTTCCAACCTTTGGTCTAACGTTGCATCAGCCGCCCCAATGTCGGTTTTTATGACCGTTCGGCAGGTCATCTGCCAAATAAATGCTAAGAATGCTGGGCCCAACCCCGGCCCGACAGGCTAAAATGCGCGCCCGGTTTATCCAGCCGAGGCGATAAACGGCCGAAATGGCATCGCCATGCAGCTCGCCAATGAGCTGATTCTCCAACGCGCCCCCACAAGGTTCGCTACGTGATCGAGTTTCAAAACGTCCATAAAACCTATCGGGTCGCCGACAGGGAAATTCCCGCACTGCACCCCACCAGCCTGCGGATCGAAAACGGCCAGGTGTTTGGCCTGATCGGCCATTCCGGTGCTGGCAAAAGCACCCTGCTGCGCCTGATCAATCGCCTGGAAGCCCCCAGCGGCGGCAAGATCACTGTCGATGACGTCGATGTCACGGCACTGGATGCCGATGGCCTGCGCGGCTTTCGCCAACAGGTCGGGATGATCTTCCAGCACTTCAACCTGCTGTCGTCCAAGACCGTGGCCGACAACGTCGCCATGCCGCTGACGCTGTCCGGAACCCTGTCTCGGGCGCAGATCGATCAGCGCGTCGCCGAGTTGCTGGCGCGGGTGGGTCTGTCCGACCACGCGAAGAAGTACCCGGCGCAGCTGTCAGGCGGTCAGAAGCAGCGCGTCGGCATTGCCCGCGCGCTGGCGACCAAACCGAAAATCCTGCTGTGCGACGAGGCCACCAGCGCTCTGGACCCACAGACCACGGCCTCGGTGCTGCAACTGCTGGCCGAGATCAACCGCGAGCTGAAGCTGACCATCGTGCTGATCACCCATGAAATGGACGTGATTCGTCGCGTCTGTGATCAAGTAGCGGTGATGGACGCCGGCGTGATCGTCGAGCAGGGCGCCGTAGCGGATGTGTTCCTGCATCCCAAGCACCCGACCACGCGTCGCTTCGTGCAGGAAGACGAGCAGGTCGACGAGACCGATCAGAATTCGGACTTCGCCCACGTGCAAGGCCGCATCGTGCGTCTGACGTTCCAGGGCGACGCGACCTACGCGCCGCTGTTAGGCACCGTCGCCCGAGAAACCGGTGTGGACTACAGCATCCTGGCCGGTCGTATCGACCGCATCAAGGACACTCCCTACGGGCAACTGACGCTGGCCATTACCGGCGGCGACATGGAGGCCGCATTCGCCCGCTTCACCGCGGCTGACGTTCACATGGAGATCCTGCGCTGATGGAAACCCTGGCCACTCTGTTTTCCAACGTCGACTGGTACGAAATCTGGGTCGCAACCGGCGACACCCTGATCATGCTCGGCATTTCCCTGGCCTTCACGGTGCTACTGGGCCTGCCGCTGGGCGTTTTGATGTTCCTGACGTCGCCTCGCCAACTGCTCGAGAACAAGCCGGTCTACGCCACCATCGGCCTGATCGTGAACATGCTGCGGGCATTGCCGTTCATCATCCTGCTGATCGTGATGATGCCGCTGACCGAAATCATCACCGGCACTTCGCTGGGGATTCTCGGCACGCTGCCGCCGCTGATCGCAGGCGCGACGCCGTTCTTCGCCCGTCTGGTGGAAACCGCGCTGCGTGAAGTGGATCGCGGCATCATCGAGGCGATTCAGGCGATGGGCGCCACCACCCGGCAGATCATCATCAAAGCCCTGTTGCCTGAAGCCCGCCCGGGCATTCTGGCGGCGATCACGGTCACGGCGATCGCGCTGGTGTCGTTCACCGCCATGGCCGGTGCCGTGGGCGCGGGCGGTCTGGGGGATTTGGCTATCCGCTACGGATATCAGCGGTTCCAGAACGATGTGATGTTCGTGACGGTCGTATTGCTGCTGGTGCTGGTGCAGATCCTGCAAACCGTGGGCGACAAGCTGGTCGCGCACTTTTCACACCGTTAACCGTATTCGCCGGCCCTGCTCACAGGCATGGGCCGGCACATGCGCGCCGCCCGGCGCGTATTTCAAGGAGTCGATATAAATGAAGAAGCTGTTGGCTGTATTCGCTGCAGTGGCTGCCCTGTCCGCCCACGCCGATGAAACCCTGACCGTCGCTGCCACCGCCGTGCCGCACGCCGAGATCCTCGAGTTCGTGAAACCGGCCATGGCCAAAGAAGGCGTGACGCTGAACGTGAAAGTCTTCAACGACTACATCCAGCCGAACGTGCAGGTCGATCAGAAGCGCATGGACGCCAACTTCTTCCAGCACCAGCCGTATCTGGATGAGTTCAACAAGGGCAAGGGCACGAATCTGGTCAGCGTGGCCAAAGTTCATGTCGAGCCGTTTGGCGCCTACTCGGACAAGATCAAGAACCTGGCGGACCTGCCGGACGGCGCCACCGTCGCGCTGCCCAACGATGCCACCAACGAAGGCCGCGCCTTGCTGTTGCTGGTCAAGGCGGGTCTGATCACCCTGAAAGATCCGAACAGCATCACCGCCAAACCGAGCGACGTATTGCAAAACCCGAAAGCCCTCAAATTCCGTGAGCTGGAAGCCGCAACCCTGCCGCGCGTGCTGACCCAGGTCGATCTGGCGCTGATCAACACCAACTATGCGCTGACCGCCAAGCTCGATCCGACCAAGGACGCGCTGATCATTGAGGGGCAGGAATCGCCGTACGCGAACATCCTGGTCACCCGCGAAGACAACAAGGATTCGCCCGCCATCCAGAAACTGGTCACCGCGCTGCACAGCCCGGAAACCAAGGCGTTCATTCTTGAGAAGTACAAAGGCGCTGTGGTTCCAGCGTTCTAAGACAGCGTGAGCGTCTGCCGCATCCTCTGCGGCAGACGTACCGTTTTACCCCGCCCGCACGACCTCGGCGGTCACCAGATCGCGAATCACGCTCGGGTTGCGGCGCCCGCCCAGCGCGCCGTTCAACACCCCGTCCAGCTGACCATGAAAATACTGCTCGATGCGCAGTCGCGAACGCGCGGCCGGTCGGCCTGTGGGGTTGGCGGAGGTCGACACCAGTGGACCGGTCAGGGCGCACAACTCGCGTACTGTCGGGTGGTCGCTGACGCGCAGGGCCACGGTGTCGCGCCCGCCAGTGATCCAGTCAGGCAACAGGCCCTGATGGGGCACGAGCCAGGTGTTCGGGCCCGGCCAGGTGCTGGCCATACGGTCGATCCACAGCTCGGGGAAGTCCTCGAACAGAAAGTCGAACTGACGAATATTGTCGGCAATCAGGATCAGCCCTTTTTCCACAGGCCGATGCTTGATCGCCAGCAAGCGGTAAACCGCTTCGGCATCCCAGGGGTCGCACCCCAGTCCCCAGACTGCTTCGGTTGGATAGGCAATCACCGCCCCGGCCCGGACATCTTGTGCGGCTTGTTGCACACGCCAACTGCTGACCATCGTTCGCTCTCCGATATAACGCTGGCAGGCAGTTTAACCTCAGGGCGCCCGGGCAAACCATCGTCCCGCCTCACAGGTCACGCAGCCGTCGAGCTCAAGCTCGGTGAGCGCTGCCAGAACCTTGGGCAGTGGCCAACCGCTGTTGATGGCAAGGTCCTCGTTGGTCTGGGGCGCGACGTGCAGTAAAGCCAGCAGCGGGTGATTGGGGCGCGCAGGGCTTTCCACAGCGTCGTTGCTGGGCGGCAGGTTTTTCCAGCCTTGCAGGCCCTCAAGAATGTGCTCGACTGTTTCGACCAGAATTGCACCCTCGCGAATCAACTGATGGCAGCCTCGCGCGCCGGGGTGGTGGATAGATCCTGGAATCGCATAGACCTCCCGACCTTGCTCCGCAGCCAGCCTCGCGGTAATCAACGAACCGCTGGCCACGCTGGCCTCAACCACCAGTACACCGAGTGACAGGCCGCTGATGATCCGGTTACGTCGCGGGAAATTGCTGGCATGGGGCGGGGCATCCAGTGGCAGCTCCGAAATCACTGCGCCACCCTCAGCCACCATGTTCGCTGCAAGCTGACGGTGCCGCTGTGGATAAAGTTTTTCGATCCCTGTTCCCAAGACCCCGATCGTGGCGCCTTTTACATCCAGAGCACCCTGATGCGCGGCACCGTCGATGCCCAGGGCAAGACCACTGGTCACGACAAATCCGGCGCCGGCGAGGCTGCGGGCAAACGCCTTGGCCGTGTCCAGCCCCGGCTTGGAGGCACGCCGACTACCGACCATTCCCAGCTGTGGGCGATCGAGCAATGCGCGGTCGCCTGCGATGAAAAGCAGGGGCGGCGGATCGGGGATTTCGGCGAGCAGAGCCGGGTAGTCAAGGTCGTCCCACATCAGCAAATGCTGGCCCGGACGCTCTAACCAGGCCAATGCCGCGCTGGCGCCATCGCGCACATCGGGGTCGCGACGGGCGTCGGCACAGGCCGCGGGAAGACGTAATGAGCGCCACGCGGAAGCAGGGGCACTGAGCGCGGCAGACGCGCTGCCAAAGGCATCGATGAGGGTTTGAAAGCGCTTGGGACCGATTTCGGGCAGTCGATGGAGACGCAGACGCGCCTCCAGTTCGGCAGGCGACTGCCCGGATTTTTCGAACAACGGCATCAGATCTTCCTTGATCCGGCGACCACCCCAAAAGGTGGATCAACCTGTGGATAAGTCTGTTAACAAGGTTTAGATAAGTGAAGCATGCCGGTGGAAAAATGTGTTTTGAAGCTGATACATAGCATTACGGATTGCGCACTTTGTCGTTGACCGCCAAAGATCGGGTCGCATGCAGGACCATGGCGTAACTCAGGCGATTGTAGGTGCGGAAAACCATCAACAATCCGGAGCGTTCGTCCGGGATCTTCACCTGCTCGCCAGTGATTCGGTCACGTACTTTTTCGCCTGTCTTGTAGATTGCCAGCACGTTGCCTTCGGACAGGCCATCGAGCCTGCCGCGGTCCAGTGTCACCACGTCGAACTCGCCGATCTGGGTCACGCCGCGGGGCACGTCGATGATCACGCCGTTGATTTCCTGCTGTGGCTCGCTCGGGACGAACGTAGAGTTGATCGCGCGTTCTTCGCTGACGAACAGGCGGTCGCCCAGACGCACTTCCTGCGTGGAGCGCTGCATTTGTACGGTTGCGATGTCCCCCTCGTTGGCCACGACTTCGCCGCTGCCGATGTCGTCGGCGTTGATGCCCAGGGCGACGTTGGTGTCAGGATCGAAGTAGGTTTTGCCCTTACGGAAGATGCCGTAGGACACCTGATCCGGGCTGAAATGGCCACGGGCATAGATCCGGTCGCCCGCGCCGCTGAGTACGCGCTCGCCGTTGCCGGCCACGACGTAAGGGGCGTCGTCGAACTGTTTGGCGGTGTCCATGATGCGGTTGTTGAGCAGAAACGCGTTGATCGCGCCCAATGGAATGGTCGGAATCGCCTCGGCGATTGGCGTGCTGCGCACACGCGGTGACAATTTGATGGTGCCGCGCGACTCGCCACGGTTGGCAACGATTCGCGGCTGGCCGTCCACATAGATCAGCGTGAGGGTGTCGCCAGGGTAGATCAGGTCCGGGTCATGCACCTGCGGATTGGCGCGCCAGAGCTGCGGCCACTTCCATGGCTGGCTGAGAAACTTTGCGGAAATGTCCCAAAGCGTGTCACCGGCGACAACGGTGTAGCGCTCTGGATGACCGTCCTTGAGCTGTACTTGCGCCTGAACAAGGCCTGTCGCGGCCAACAGCAGCAGGGCGAGTAGTGATTTCCTCATGCGGTGAATCCCTTTATCATGTTGGCTTCGCGTGAAACATTGAGTCTTGCGAGACTTCTGTTTTCCAAGGGCTGCCCGCTTGTCTTGTAACGCCCCCAAGCCTAGCAGCCGATTTTGACTTTACCCTACAAGTGCAGCTCTTACGTATATGGCCATTTTAAACATTCTCGAATTTCCCGATTCGCGCCTGCGCACCATCGCCAAGCCGGTGGCTGCTGTGGACGACGGCATTCGCCAGTTGGTCGACGACATGTTTGAAACCATGTACGAAGCGCCTGGCATCGGTCTGGCCGCGACGCAGGTTAACGTACACAAGCGCGTCGTTGTAATGGATCTCTCCGAAGATCGCAGCGAACCCCGGGTGTTCATCAATCCGGAGCTTGAGCCACTGAGCGACGAGATGGATCAGTATCAGGAAGGCTGCCTGTCCGTTCCCGGCTTCTACGAGAACGTCGACCGCCCGCAAAAGGTCAAGGTCAAGGCACTGGACCGCGACGGCCAGCCCTACGAACTCATCGCCGAAGGCCTGCTCGCGGTGTGCATCCAGCACGAATGCGATCACCTGAACGGCAAGCTGTTCGTCGACTACCTGTCTACGCTCAAGCGTGACCGGATCAAGAAAAAGCTGGAAAAACAGCACAAGCAGAACGCTTGATCCCTCACCCCGAAAGGCCTCTTGGAGGCCTTTTGTCTTTTTACAGATTTGTACAACGAGAAGCCCATGACTGAGCCACTGCGCATCGTCTTCGCCGGCACCCCGGAATTCGCCGCCGAACACCTCAAAGCCCTGCTCGACAGCCCTTACGAGGTGATCGCGGTCTACACCCAACCGGATCGCCCGGCGGGTCGCGGCCAAAAGCTGATGCCCAGCCCGGTCAAGCAACTCGCCCTGCAACACACTATTCCCGTGCTGCAACCGCCGACCCTGCGTGCCCCCGAGGCACAGGCCGAACTGGCAGCGCTCAAACCCGATTTGCTGGTGGTGGTCGCCTATGGCCTGATCCTGCCGCAGGTGGTGCTCGACATCCCGCGCCTGGGCTGCATCAACAGCCACGCCTCCTTGCTGCCACGCTGGCGCGGTGCGGCGCCGATCCAGCGCGCGGTGCAGGCGGGCGATGGCGAAAGCGGCGTCACCGTGATGCGTATGGAGGCGGGTCTGGACACCGGCCCGATGCTGCTCAAGGTCACCACGCCCATCACGGCCGACGACACCGGCGGCACGCTGCATGACCGCCTGGCCGAGCTGGGGCCGCCCGCAGTGGTGCAGGCCATTGCCGGTCTGGCCGACGGCACGCTGGTGGGCGAAGTGCAGGACGACACCCTCGCTACGTACGCGCACAAGCTCAATAAAGACGAAGCACGCATCGACTGGTCGCGTCCCGCCGAAGAGCTGGAGCGTCTGGTGCGCGCCTTCAACCCGTGGCCGATCTGCCACAGCACCCTCAACGGCGAAGCCTTGAAAGTGCTGGCCGCGCAGGTCGCCGAAGAGCAGGGCGAACCGGGTACGATTCTCGGCGCCAGCAAGGACGGCCTGATCGTCGCCTGTGGACATGGCGCACTGCGCCTGACGCGCCTGCAACTGCCGGGTGGCAAGCCGCTGGGCTTTGCCGACCTGTTCAACAGTCGCCGTGAGAAATTCGCGACCGGGACCGTGCTGGGTCTCTCGGTTGACGTGCAATGAACCCGCGTTTAGCCGCCGCCAAGGCTTTGGCTGCCGTGCTCAGCGGCAAGGCGTCGCTGAACAGCTCGCTGCCCGCCCAACTGGACAAGGTCGATGACCGTGATCGCGGCCTGACTCAAGATCTCGCGTTCGGCACTGCGCGCTGGGAGCCTCGGCTGTCAGCGCTGGCCGCCAAGTTGTTACAGAAGCCTTTCAAAGCCGCTGATAACGATGTCCAGGCATTGCTGTTGGTCGGTCTGTATCAGCTGTTCTATTCGCGTATTCCGGCCCACGCCGCCATCGGCGAAACGGTCGGTTGCGCCGACAAACTGAAAAAGCCCTGGGCCAAGGCCTTACTCAACGCCGTACTGCGTCGCGCCCAGCGTGAAGGCGAAGCGCTGTTGACCGAGCTCGAACACGACCCGGTGGTGCGTACCGCCCACCCGCGCTGGCTGCAAAAAGCCTTGAAAGCCGCGTGGCCTGAGCACTGGGAAGCCATCTGCGCCGCCAACAACGCGCATCCGCCGATGATTCTGCGGGTCAATCGCCGGCACAAAACCCGCGATCAATACCTGCGGCTGCTGCAGGACGCAGGCATCGCGGCGACGACCAGCAGCTTCAGCCAGGACGGTATCGTGCTGACCGAGCCGGGCGACGTTCGCTCGCTGCCAGGCTTTGCCCAAGGCTGGATCAGCGTTCAGGACGAAGCCGCTCAATTGGCCGCTGATCTGCTGGAGCTGGCACCGGGCCAACGCGTGCTCGACGCCTGCTGCGCGCCGGGAGGCAAGACCTGCCATCTGCTGGAAGTTCAACCGGGTTTGTCGGGTGTGGTGGCGGTGGACCTGGAAGCCAAGCGCATGATCCGCGTCAAAGAGAACCTCGACCGTCTGGGCCTGAGCGCAGAACTCATCGCCGCCGACGCTCGCGCCACCGATCAATGGTGGGACGGCAAGCCGTTCCAGCGCATCCTGCTCGACGCGCCGTGCTCGGCCACGGGCGTGATTCGTCGTCACCCTGACATCAAGCTGACCCGTCAGGCCGACGACATTCCGGCCTTGGCGACGCTGCAAGGCGAGCTGCTGGACGCACTGTGGCCGACGCTGCAAGTGGGCGGCATGTTGCTGTACGCCACCTGCTCAACGCTGCCGACCGAGAATACCGAAGTGATCGAAGCCTTCCTGGCCCGCACGCCGGGCGCTCGCGAGCTGGACATCGCCGGTCAGCAAGGCAACCCGCCGCCGGGCCTGAAACAGCCACACGGTCGGCAATTGCTGGCGCAGGAAGGCGGGCATGACGGGTTTTATTACGCGAAGTTGATCAAGATCGCTGCGTCTGCGTGAACGCTTCTTCACCTGTGGGAGCCGGCTTGCTGGCGAAAGCGTCAGACCAGACACTGCAATAATGACTGACCCGACGCATTCGCCAGCAAGCCGGCTCCCACAAAGTGATCGCAAGACGGCGAAAATCATTTCAGGGAGAGACTGATTGAAAATCATCATTCTCGGTGCAGGCCAAGTGGGCGGCACGCTGGCGGAGCATCTGGCCAGTGAAGCCAACGACATCACCGTGGTCGACACCGATGCCGAGCGCCTGCGGGCATTGGGCGATCGTCTGGATATCCGCACGATTCAAGGTCGCGGCTCGTTCCCGACCGTGCTGCGTCAGGCCGGTGCCGATGACGCCGACATGCTGGTCGCAGTCACGAGCAGTGACGAAACCAACATGGTCGCCTGCCAGGTCGCCTACACCCTGTTCCACACCCCGACCAAGATCGCCCGCGTGCGCGAATCGGCATACCTGACTCGCGCAGGACTGTTCGACAACGACGCCATCCCGGTCGATGTGCTGATCAGCCCCGAGCAGGTTGTCACCAACTACATCAAGCGCCTGATCGAATACCCAAGCGCCCTGCAGGTGATCGACTTCGCAGACGGTAAGGTGCAGCTGGTTGCCGTGAAGGCCTATTACGGCGGGCCGCTGGTGGGGCAGCAGTTGCGGCAGTTGCGCGCGCACATGCCGAATGTGGATACGCGGGTTGCGGCCATCTTCCGTCGTGATCGTCCGATCATTCCGCAAGGCGATACAGTGATCGAAGCAGATGACGAAGTCTTCTTCATCGCTGCCAAGGCGGACATTCGCGCGGTGATGGGCGAAATGCGCAAGCTGGACGTCAGCTACAAGCGCATCGTCATCGCCGGCGGCGGGCAGATTGGCGAGCGGTTGGCCGAGGCCATCGAAAACCGCTACCAGGTGAAGATCATCGAGATGAACCCGGCCCGTTGCCGTCACCTCTCGGACACCCTGGACAACACGGTGATCCTGCAAGGCAGCTCGTCGGATCGCGACTTGCTGGTGGAAGAGAACATCGACAACGCCGACCTGTTCCTGGCCCTGACCAACGACGATGAAGCCAACATCATGTCATCGCTGCTGGCCAAACGGCTGGGCGCAAAAAAAGTCATGACCATCATCAACAACCCGGCCTACGTGGACCTGGTACAGGGCGGCGAGATCGACATTGCGGTCAGCCCGCAGCTGGCGACCATCGGCACGCTACTGGCCCACGTGCGCCGGGGCGATATCGTCAGCGTGCACTCGCTGCGGCGCGGTGCTGCGGAAGCCATCGAGATCGTGGCCCATGGCGATGCGAAGTCGAGCAAGGTCATCGGCAAGGCGATCATGCACATCAACCTGCCGCCGGGCACCACCATCGGCGCGATCACTCGCGACGAACAGGTGCTCATCGCCCACGACAGCACAGTCATCGAATCCGGCGACCACGTGATCATGTTCCTTGTGGATAAAAAGCATATCCGCGACGTGGAGCGCCTGTTTCAGGTGGGCCTGAGCTTTTTCTAAAGGGAGGGTCAGCGTGCTCGAATCACTGGAAAAAATGCTCGCCAAGGGCATGGACAACGCCTTGCTGCGCTTCGGTCTGGGCAAGGGTTATCTCGATACGGGACAGCATGCCAAGGCGGCCGAGCACTTGCAGCGCTGTGTCGAGTTCGACCCCAAGTATTCGGCGGCATGGAAGCTGCTCGGCAAGGCCTGGCTGGCATCCGGGGATAACGCGAAGGCGCGTCAGGCGTGGGAGCGGGGGATTCAGGCGGCTGTCGGCCAAGGCGACAAACAGGCCGAGAAGGAAATGACGGTGTTTTTGAAGAAGCTGGATCGCAGGGCCTGATATCACCCGTTGGTGCCTTGGAACGACATTATTGTGGGAGCCGGCTTGCTGGCGAAAGCGGTGTGTCATTCAGAGTTGTGTTCTCTGACCCGACGCATTCGCCAGCAAGCCGGCTCCCACATAAAGGCAAAAGCTGCGCTGCCAATATCAGTACCAGCGCGCCTCGCCCTCAGGCCGTTTCTTGAAGCGCTTCATGGTCCACATGTACTGGCTCGGATACGCCCGCACGTACTTCTCCACCACCTTGCTCATCGCCGCCGCCGAGGTTTCGGTGTCGGTGCTGTACATATCTTCTGGCGCAGCTTCCAGGACCACCTTGTAGCCCGAGCCATCCTCCAGACGCATCGCGTGGAGGAACACCCCCACCGCCTTGCCACCGGCCAGCATGTTCGGCACGAATTTGCTGGTCAGCGCCACCGTCCCACAGAACGGGACGAAAATGCCTGCCGATTCTGCCGGCTCCGGGTCCGCTGGAATCCCTACCGAGCCGCCTTTGCGCACCTCTTTGATGACGCTGAGAATGCCTTCCTTGGTCGACGCGGCCACACGGTTGCCCAGTTGCACGCGCTGTTTGCGCAGCAGTTCGTCCACCGCCTTGAGCTTGGGCGGGCGATAGAAAATGATCGGTTTGCACTGGCTGCAATAGAAGTGGTTCAGCACCTCCCAGTTGCCCAGGTGACTGGTGATCCCGACCACGCCTTTGCCGGATGCCAGCGCCTCTTTCAAGACATGCAGGCCTTCGACTTCGCGCACCAGATTGATGGATTTCTGCGCAGGCCAGATCCACGCGCAGGCGCTTTCGGTCAGGGTCTTGCCGATGTCCATCAGGCTGCGGCCCAACAGCGCTTCAAGCTCGCTTGGGTTCAGCTCCGGAAAACATTTGGAAAGGTTGATGCGCGCGACTTCACGGGAACGGTTGGGCAGCTTCCACATCAGCCAGCCGATAGCGGTGCCGACCCACTGCACGGCGCGCCACGGCAACAGGGCAAACAGCCGCAACGCCCCGACCATCATGGCGCCTTTGAACTTATCCACAGATCACTCCTGAATCGATGAGGCGGGCATTGTAACCACTCCTGCGGGCAACGCGGACCTGTGGGAGCCGGCTTGCTGGCGAATGCAATGCATCAGCTACATATCAGGCGACTGACACACCGCTTTCGCCAGCAAGCCGGCTCCCACAAAGGTTCATCTCACGCGCTCGCCAACTGCGCATACCGATCACAATCGGTCGTGTGGTCCATCACCATCCCGGTCGCCTGCATGCAGGCATAACAGATGGTCGGCCCCACGAAGGTGAACCCCGCTTTCTTCAACGCCTTGCTCATGGCCTCTGCCTCGGGGGTAATGGCCGGGACTTCGCTGCGGTCCTTGAAATGGTTGACCTTGGGCTTGCCGCCGACAAACGACCAGACAAACGCCACCGGGTCTTCCAGGCGCAGCCAGGCCTGGGCGTTCTTGCGCGCGCCATTGAGTTTCAGGCGATTGCGCACGATGCCGGGTTCGAGCATGAGCGCTTCGATCTCGGAATCGGTCATGGCGGCGACCCGTTTGACGTCGAAGTCGAACATCACTTCGCGGTAGCGGGCGCGTTTCTTCAAAATGGTGATCCACGACAGACCGGCCTGGAACCCTTCGAGCAACAGAAACTCGAAGAGCATCTGCGCGTCGCGCAGCGGCACACCCCACTCTTGATCGTGGTAGTCCATATAAAGTGGATCTTCGTTGCACCAAAAGCAGCGTGGCATAGGGCTCCCAAGGGTGGAGGCGCTTCCGAATCGGGTATACTCCCGCTCTTTAAATCGCAGCCCCCCAGTACAGGTGAATTTCGTGAGCCAGCCTACGCCAGCCGTGCGTACCTTCCAAGACTTGATCCTCGCCCTCCAGCAATACTGGGCCGAGCAAGGTTGTGTGGTACTTCAGCCCTACGATATGGAAGTGGGCGCCGGCACTTTCCACACCGCCACGTTTCTGCGCGCCGTTGGCCCGGAAACCTGGAACGCCGCCTACGTACAGCCGAGCCGTCGTCCTACCGATGGCCGTTATGGCGAAAACCCTAACCGCCTGCAGCACTACTATCAGTTCCAGGTGGTTCTCAAACCCAACCCGGACAACTTCCAGGAGCTGTACCTGGGCTCGCTGAAACACGTCGGCCTGGACCCGCTGGTCCACGACGTGCGTTTCGTCGAAGACAACTGGGAATCTCCAACCCTGGGCGCCTGGGGCCTGGGCTGGGAAATTTGGCTTAACGGCATGGAAGTCTCGCAGTTCACCTACTTCCAGCAAGTGGGCGGCATCGAGTGCTACCCGGTCACCGGCGAGATCACCTACGGCCTTGAGCGTCTGGCGATGTACCTGCAAGGCGTCGATTCGGTCTACGACCTGGTCTGGACCGATGGTCCGTTCGGCAAAGTGACCTACGGCGACGTGTTCCACCAGAACGAAGTGGAGCAATCGACCTACAACTTCGAACACGCCAACGTCGACAAACTGTTCGAGCTGTTCGATTTCTACGAAAGCGAAGCGATGCGCCTGATTGAAGCCGAGTTGCCACTGCCGAGCTACGAAATGGTCCTCAAGGCCTCGCACACCTTCAACCTGCTGGATGCCCGTCGCGCGATTTCCGTGACGGCGCGTCAGCAATACATCCTGCGCGTACGCACACTGGCCCGCTCCGTGGCCCAGGCGTACCTGATGGCCCGGGCCAAGCTTGGCTTCCCGATGGCTGCACCTGATATTCGCGACGAAGTGTTGGCTAAGCTGGAGGCTGCACAATGAGTGCTCAAGATTTCCTGGTTGAACTGGGCACCGAAGAACTGCCGCCAAAGGCCCTGAACACTCTGGCCGACGCATTCCTGGCTGGTATCGAAAAAGGCCTGCAGACCGCCGGCCTGACCTACAGCGCCAAGCAGGTCTACGCCGCGCCACGTCGTCTGGCTGTGCTGATCACGCAACTGGCCACACAACAGCCGGACCGCAGCGTCAACCTGGACGGCCCGCCACGTCAGGCGGCGTTCGACGCCGACGGCAACCCGACTCAGGCGGCCCTGGGCTTCGCCAAGAAGTGCGGCGTCGACCTCTCTGAAATCGATCAGAGCGGCCCGAAACTGCGCTACAGCCAGAACATCGCTGGCAAGCCGACCACAAGCCTCTTGCCGACCATCATCGAAGACTCGCTCAACGACCTGCCGATTCCCAAGCGCATGCGCTGGGGTGCGCGCAAGGAAGAGTTCGTGCGTCCGACCCAGTGGCTGGTGATGCTGTTCGGCGATCAGGTGATCGACTGCACCATCCTCGCCCAGACCGCAGGCCGTGACTCCCGTGGCCACCGCTTCCACCACCCGGAAAGCGTGCGCATCACCTCGCCAGCCAACTACGCCAGCGACCTGCGTGCCGCTCACGTACTGGCCGACTTCAACGAGCGCCGTGCGCTGATCAGCAAGCGTGTCGACGAGCTGGCCACCCAGCACGAAGGCACCGCGATCGTGCCGCCTGCGCTGCTCGACGAAGTGACCGCGCTGGTCGAATGGCCTGTGCCGCTGGTGTGCTCGTTCGAAGAGCGTTTCCTGGAAGTGCCGCAGGAAGCTTTGATCACTACCATGCAGGACAACCAGAAGTACTTCTGCCTGCTGGATGCCGACGGCAAACTGCTGCCGCGCTTCATCACCGTCGCCAACGTCGAGAGCAAGGACCCGTCGCAGATCGTCCTGGGTAACGAGAAAGTCGTTCGCCCACGCCTGACCGACGCCGAGTTCTTCTTCAAGCAGGACAAGAAGCAAAAGCTGGAAACCTTCAACCAGCGCCTGCAGAACGTCGTGTTCCAGGCCCAGTTGGGTACTGTGTTCGACAAGGCCGAGCGTGTGTCCAAGCTGGCCGCGTTCATCGCCCCACGCATTGGCGGCGATGCTCAGCGCGCGGGCCGTGCGGGCCTGCTGTCCAAGTGCGACCTGGCGACCGAGATGGTCGGCGAATTTCCTGAAATGCAGGGCGTGGCGGGTTACTACTACGCGCTGGCCGATGGCGAGCCGGAAGACGTCGCACTGGCGCTGAACGAGCAGTACATGCCGCGTGGCGCGGGCGCTGAACTGCCGAGCACCCTTACCGGTGCTGCAGTGGCCATCGCCGACAAGCTCGACACCCTGGTCGGCATCTTTGGTATCGGCATGTTGCCTACCGGCAGCAAAGACCCGTACGCACTGCGTCGCGCGGCGCTGGGCATCCTGCGTATTCTCATCGAGAAGAAGCTGGACCTGGACCTGATCAAGACCGTGCAGTTCGCCGTCGCCCAGTTCGGTGCCAAGGTCAAGCCTGCCGGCCTGCCGGAACAAGTGCTGGAATTCATCTTCGACCGTCTGCGTGCGCGTTACGAAGACGAAGGCGTCGACGTCTCGGTGTACCTGTCGGTGCGTGCCCTGCAACCGGGTTCGGCACTGGACTTCGACCAGCGCGTGCAAGCCGTTCAGGCGTTTCGCAAGTTGCCTGAAGCCGCTGCCCTGGCCGCCGTGAACAAGCGCGTATCGAACCTGCTGAGCAAGGCCGAGGGCAACATTGCCCAGACCGTCGAGCCCAAGTACTTCGACAACGCCAACGAGTTCTCGCTGTACTCGGCGATTCAGCAGGCAGACCAGGCCGTCGCGCCAATGTCGGCCAACCGTCAGTACAACGAAGCGCTGGCCCGTCTGGCAGCCCTGCGCGAGCCGGTGGATGCCTTCTTCGAGGCCGTGATGGTCAACGCCGAAGACGCCAGCGTGCGCGCCAACCGTTATGCGTTGCTGGCCCGTCTGCGCAACCTGTTCCTGGGTGTCGCTGACATTTCCCTGCTGGGTTAACGCCGGAGCGCATGATTTGAAGCTGCTGATTCTCGATCGGGACGGAGTGATCAACGAGGACTCCGACGCTTACATCAAGTCGGTTGCCGAGTGGATTCCGATCCCCGGCTCGATCGAGGCGATCGCGCAACTGAGCAAGGCGGGCTGGACGGTGGCAGTGGCCACCAACCAGTCCGGCATTGCTCGCGGTTATTACGATCTGGCCACGCTGGACGCCATGCACACGCGCTTACGCGAACTGGTGGCGGAGCAGGGTGGCGAGGTCGGTCTGATTGTTTATTGCCCTCATGGCCCGGATCAGGGCTGCGATTGCCGCAAACCCAAACCGGGCATGCTGCGCACCATCGCCAGCCATTACGGCGCCGATTTGCGCGCAATCTGGTTCGTCGGCGACAGCAAGGGTGACCTGGAGGCGGCGGTGGCCGTCGACTCTCAACCTGTTCTGGTCATGACGGGCAAGGGTCACAAGACGCGGAGTAATCCATTGCCCGCCGGAACGTTGGTCTTTGACGATCTGGCGGCGGTTGCCGCAGAACTTATCCACAACAGCGCACTTACGAACGGCTGACCGGTCGTTCAACGGTACGCTCAATCCGGGCACTGCCCGTAATGGTAAAAGCAGCTATGTCGATAGTGCAGGCCATCAGGATCTTCATCTTTTACCTGCTGCTGGGCACCAGCTCGTTGCTGTGGTGCTCGCTGAGTTTCTTTGTCGCGCCTTTTCTGCCGTTTCGCGCGCGTTATCGCTTCATCAACGTGTACTGGTGTCGCTGCGCGTTGTGGCTGACCAAGGTGTTTCTGAACATCAAGGTCAATGTCACTGGGCAGGAAAACGTCCCGGCGACGCCCTGCGTGATCGTGTCCAACCACCAGAGCACCTGGGAAACCTTCTTCCTCTCGGCGCACTTCCAGCCGTTGAGCCAGGTGCTCAAGCGCGAGCTGCTGTACGTGCCGTTCTTTGGTTGGGCCATGGCGATGCTGCGTCCGATCGCCATCGACCGGAACAACCCGAAAGCCGCGCTTAAAGTGGTGGCGAAGAAGGGTGATGAACTGCTCAAGGATCGTGTCTGGGTGCTGATCTTCCCGGAAGGCACGCGCGTGCCCTACGGTCAGATCGGAAAATTCTCACGCAGTGGTTCGGCCATGGCAGTGAATGCCGAACTGCCTGTACTGCCGATCGCACACAACGCGGGCAAATACTGGCCGAAAGAAGGCTGGGGCAAGAAGCCCGGCACTATCGAAGTGGTCATCGGCGAACCGATGTACGCAGAGGGCACAGGCCCACGCGCGATCGCTGCGTTGAACGACCGCGTAGCGGCCTGGAATGAGGCCACGCAGAAAGCCTTGGGCTCGCCAGCAGTACCGGTGGCTACCCCTGAAAAATCACCGGCGTGAATTGTGGATAACCTGTGCACCAAATGTGTGAGAATTTTGATAATCAGCTGTAACTCATTAATTTAATTACTTATTTCCGAGCGTGATTATCGAACCCAAAACGTGCATAAGTTTTTTCTGACAGCCTATTTACTGCCCTGAAAACGTCGGTCTTGAGCCTCCACGGTCAAGACCGATTTTCATTTCAGGCCGTCGCCTCCGGTTTTGATATCCACAGATTGCAAAGCGCCGCCATCGCGATCAGAACCAGCCCTCCACACGCCGCCGCCACAAACCCCATTGCAGGGGAAAGGCCGTCGATAGCGAAGCCTACAAGCGGCATGGAGAGCGTCTGACCCATGCGGTTGGCAGAATCCTGCAATCCCATCACCTGACCTCGTACGCTGGGCGGAGCGAGTTCTGCCACCGCCTCAGAGCTCGCTGCCAGGGTCGGCGTACACAACAGGTTGGTCGGGAGCAACGCCAGCATCAGCCACCACCAGACCTGATCGAAGAACACCACTGGCAGAAGCAACAGGCTCATGGTCACCGCCAGCCGATTCAGCGACCAGGACCTGTGGACAATCCCGTGGATGAAGCCGCCGGCAATCGACGCGATGGACATGGCGGCAATCACATAGCCGGTGAAGGCGATCTCGCCGTTCTCACGCAACACTGCAATCAAGGCAAGCTCAGTCCCGAAGAGCACGAACAACGCCCCGGAGCTGATCATCAACACGCTGATCAGTCGTGCGTTCAGCCACTCCCGCAGCTTCAAACGGGCGGGCTCTGGCGCTTTGGCGACTTCCTCGGCATTGCGGATCGGCCAGTTCAACAGGTACAGCGCAGCGTAGGACAACGCCCGCCACACCCCGATGCCGATCAGCACGGCGGTGGCCGAATAGCTGGTGATCAGCAAGATACCGACCGCAGGCGTGATAACGAACGAAAGCTCCATCAACATGGTGGTCAGCGAATAGGCCGGGCGACGTTGGTCCTCCGGCACCAGGCTGGCGACGAACTGCCGCGAGAGAGAACCCGTCGGGATGGTAAATACACCCGCAGCAAAGGCCAGCGCCACGAACAGCGCGTAGTTCACCAGCGGCAGCAACACCCAGGCGATTGTGGATAACGTCCCGCAGATGGCTACCACCGGCCGTAGGCCATGGCGATCCATCATGCGCCCCAGCAAAGGGGAGCCCACGGCAAAGCCCAGCGCCGTGGCAGTGGCGACCAGGCCTGCATCAAAATAATTGCGGCCCATTTCATTGAGCACGTGAAGGCTCAAGGTCAGCGTCATAATGGTCAGCGGCAGCCCCGCGACGAACATGAACAGCGTTGCCGACAATACCCTGGGGATCGCCAGCACTTTCTGATATTTGCGAAACGACATCCGCTTACCGCTCCTTAATCCCGCCTCTGTCCCGATACAACCTGCCTCATAAAACGCCTGCGAGTTTATTCCCTGGGTTGAAGCAGAAGGGCCACCAGTGCACTCCATCCGGTCTGATGCGAAGCCCCAAGCCCTCGACCGTTCTCGCCGTGGAAATACTCATGGAACAACACCAGATCACGGCTTTGAGGATCTATTTCAAGCTGTGGATAACCCGCCATGGAAGGTCGGTTGCCTTCCTCATTGCGTAGGAAAAGCCTGTTTATGCGGTCGCTCAGTCCGTCAGCCACTTCTCCAAGCGATGCCAGATAACCCGAGCCACTGGGGTATTCGACGGAAAAGTTCTCATCGTAATAGCGATGAAACTCACGCAGCGATTCGATGAGCATGTAGTTCAGCGGCATCCACACCGGCCCACGCCAGTTGGAGTTGCCGCCAAACAGGCGTGAACTTGACTCTGCAGGCTCGTAATCTGCAGACAACGTATTGCCGTTGATCTGCATGCTGAAGGGTGACTCGCCATAGTACCGGGACAGCGAACGCACGCCATAGGGTGAGAGAAACTCGCTTTCATCAAGCATGCGCTTGATCAGGTCTTTGGTTCGTTGGCCGCGCAACAGCGCCAGCAGCAGGCGATTGCCCTTGCCCGGTTCGGTCCAGCGCGAGATCAGCGCGGCCAGATCCGGGCGATGATGCAAGAAACCCAGCAAGCGTTCGCGCAGGTCTTTCAGGCCTTCATGCTCGCGCTGCTCGAGCACGCGTACGGCAAACAACGGGATCAGTCCTACAAACGATCGGAGTTTGACTGACTCGCGCAAGCCGTCCGGGCGGTGCAGCACGTCGTAGAAGAATCCGTCCTGATCGTTCCACAGGCCTTCGACTTCCTCTTGATCGACCTCGTTGATCGCGCCGGCGATGTAGAGGAAGTGCTCGAAGAACTTCACCGCGATATCGACATACACCTCGTTGTGCTGAGCCAGCTCCAGGGCGATGCGCATCAGGTCCAGCGCATAGCCCGCCACCCAAGCCGTGCCATCGGCCTGATCGAGCTGGTAGCCAGGAGCAAGGGCGGCAGAACGGTCAAACAGGCCGATGTTATCGAGCCCGAGAAACCCGCCCTGAAAGATGTTGTGACCTTCGGCGTCCTTGCGATTCACCCACCAGGAAAAATTCAGCAGCAGCTTATGGAAAATTCTTTCAAGAAAAACCACATCGCCCTGGCCTGTCTGCGCCTTTTCCATCTGGTACACGCGCCATGATGCCCAGCCATGAACAGGTGGATTCGCATCGTCAAAGCGCCATTCGTAGGCCGGCAATTGACCGTTGGGGTGCATGAAGCGGTCTTTGACCAGCAACAGTAGTTGATCCTTGGCAAAGCCTATATCGATGAGGGCAAAGGCTACAGCCTGAAACGCCAGATCCCACGATGCATACCAGGGGTATTCCCACTTATCCGGCATCGACACGATGTCGAAGTTGCACAGATGCCGCCATTGATTGTTACGAATACGGGAGCGCCCGGCAGGCAAAGGCGCTTGCCCCGGATCGCCATCGAGCCACGCCTTGACGTCGAAGTTGTACAGCTGCTTGGACCACAACAGCCCGGCCAGCGCCTGGCGTTGAACGTTGCGCGCATCGGCGTCCTTCAGGCTTTGCTGCAACACCCCGTAATAGTCATCAGCCTCTTTCTTGCGCTGCTCGAACAGGGTTCGGGCATTGATGTGAGACGCGCCTGCAGGCGCAAAGCGCAGGTAGACCATCTGCGAAGTACCGGCTTCGAGCTCCATTACAAAATGTGCGGCGACCTTAGTGCCTGCGTCACGGCTGATGGCGTCCGCCTGCCCGGTTAAAAGCCAGTCGTTGATGCCGTCCTTGAACGGGCCTATTCCAGGCTGACCAAACAGTTTCGGGGTGTTGCTACGGTTCTCGCAGAACAGCCACTCCGCGTCAGCATGTCCCCACGCGGTCGCTTCCTTGTCAGCGTGGAAAGGGTGTTGGGCGACCACCTTGTTATCCACACGCGAGAGGGTAGGGCGCTCGGTACCTGGCGCCCAGCTCCAGATGTCCCGCGCCCATAGCTGCGGCAGCACATGCAGGCGCGCCGAGCGGTCTGAGCGATTGACCACCGTCACCCGCATGAAGACGTCATCGGGGGTGTGCTTGGCGTACTCGATGCTCACATCGAAGTAGTGGTTGTCGTTGAACACCCCGGTGTCGAGCACTTCGTATTCCGGGTCGTCCAGACCACGACGGGCGTTCTCTTGCACCAGATCGCTGTAGGGAAACTCCGCGTGGGGGTATTTATAGAGCATGCGCATGTAGGCATGGCTGGGTAGCCCGTCGACATGGAAATACAGCTCTTTGACGTCCTCGCCATGATTACCCTCAGCGTTGTTCAGGCCGAACAATCGCTCCTTGAGAATCGGGTCGCGCTCATTCCACAGTGCCAACCCCAGGCACCAGTGCTGGGCTTTGTCAGAGAACCCGGCCAACCCGTCTTCACCCCAGCGATAGGTGCGACTGCGCGCATGATCGTGTGGGAAGTAATCCCAAGCGTTGCCATCGGCGCTGTAGTCCTCACGCACCGTGCCCCACTGACGATCACTCACATAAGGGCCCCACTCGCGCCATTGCGCGGCGGCGTCTCCTGCGAGGCGCAATCCTTCGACCGTTTGCTGCAACTTCTTGTGGGTCAATTCGGCAGGCATGTTCACTTCCAGAAAGGATTCAGATTGAACGGCTGAAAACCGGCGCTCGTTGCAAGAAATCTATCGAGAGGCGCTTTTGGTCAAATAATTGGCAATCAGGTTATTCACAGCCCCATTAGGGATGGCAATTAGACGGCTTGCGAGGCGGGTGTATGGTTTCAACGTCGAAACACATTCCGGCCCCCTTCGGTATTACGCGTTGCTCAGGACGTGAAGCATCACAGCGGTGAATGGATCAAACGTGGGTGCCCAGATCGGGGCGGAGGCGGTATGAATACATTGGGTGATCTGGCGTCCAGACGAAACAACAATTTCAACCTGATCCGCATGCTCGCCGCCACCGCTGTGCTGATCTCCCACAGTTATCCACTGGCGCAGGGCAGCGAAGCGGTCGAGCCCTTGTCGAAATGGATTGGCCTGTCACTGGGCGAACTGGCCGTCGTGACGTTCTTCTGCGTGTCCGGTTTCTTCATTTCCCTGAGCCGCGATCGCGCACCTGGCTCAATCGATTTCTTCGCCGCGCGCTTTTTGCGCATTTACCCCGGGCTGACCCTCGTTCTGCTGCTCAGCGTATTTCTGATCGGCCCAATCTTTACGACACTGGGCACACTCGAATATTTCCGCTCGACTGCAATTTACAGTTACCTCGGCAATAACCTGATGCTGTTCAGCATGAAGTTTCAGTTGCCCGGCGTGTTTGAAGACACCCCGTGGCCAGGCATCAACGGCTCGCTGTGGACTCTTTTTTATGAGGTCACGCTGTATGTGCTGGTCGGTGGGTTGGGCGCGTTTGGGTTCTATGGAAAGGGCAACCGGTTCGCCGGTTTTCTGCTGGTGTACGCCGTCGTCTACGTCGCCTTCAAAGTCCTGCTCGCCAACACTCAAATGCTGAGCGAACTGCATCGCGCGCAGTTCTTCTTCACCTGGAGTTTGCCGTTCGTACTCGGCATGTCGCTGTATCGTTATCGTCAGCACATCCCGCATCGCTTCATCTGGTTCCTGCCTCTGGCGGCATTGGCGGCCTGGTCGTATCAGAAACCCTGGTTCTTTGAGTGCTTCGTGTTGGCGTGGACGTACCTGATTTTCTATCTCGGGTTTGCCACCAATACCCTGGTTGATCGCTACAACCAGCTCGGTGATTACTCCTATGGCGTGTACATCTATGCATTCCCGGTTCAGGAAATACTCGCTCATCTGTTCAAGGGCATCAGCCCGATTCCCATGATGCTGGCGGCATTTCCCATCGTACTTATCGCTGCCGTTTTCTCCTGGCATTTCATCGAGAAGCCCGCGATGTCCAGACGTCACGCCTTCGCGGCAACACTTAACAACCGATTGGATGGCGTGAAAGCGTATTGGGCAGGCGCAGGGAAGGGCGCAGCTTGATGCTGCGCTCAGTATTCAATCGGTGCACGGCGGACAGGGAAGTATCGATGAAGCGATTTCTAGTGCTGGACAGTTTTCGGGGCCTCTGCGCCCTTAGCGTTGCCATCTATCACGTGCACATTTTGCAGAGCTTCGGCGAGTGGTCGTTCTTTCGCAACGCTCACTTTCTCGTCAGCTTCTTCTTCGTGCTCAGCGGTTTCGTGATGTTCCACACCTACGGTGAACGCCTCGCCTCGACGGGCCAGTTCAGGCAGTTCTTCATCACCCGCACCTTTCGACTTTACCCGCTGCACGTGTTCGTTTTGATTCTGGCCATCGGGCTTGAGGTCATGAAGCTGTGCGCGGAGCACGCCGGCATCGCATTCAACCAAGGCAGCTTTACCGGGCAACGAGCACCTCAGGAGATCATCCCCAACCTGCTGCTCCTGCAATCCTGGTGGCCGGGGTTCAACGCACAGTCCTTCAACTTCCCGGCGTGGAGCATCAGCGTCGAGTACTACATCTACATGATCTTCGCGGCGATCCTGCTATTCACACCACGACTCTCAATGACGGTGTTCGTCGGGCTTTCTTTGGCAGCGGCGGTGCTCCTTTTCCTGGGCATGGCGCCGATGATGGAACCTGTGCTGCAAGGTTTGTCGTGTTTCTTTGCAGGGGTGATCACCTACCAGATCTATCGTCTGATCCAGGACCTGACAGGCAGCCGCTGGTTATTCACAGCCCTGGAGGCCATTGGTTTGCTACTCGTGGCTTTCACCATGGTCACGGAGATCGCCCAACAGCAGATCGTCCTGATGCTGCTGTTCTGTGGAGTGATCCTGATCTTCTCTTTCGAAGGCGGGGTGTTTTCAGGGCTGTTCAAAGCCAAGCCGTTCGAGCGACTGGGAACGTTGTCCTACTCGATCTATATGACCCACGCGATGATTCTCTTCGCGTTCACATTAGTCCTGTTGTTGGCGGGCAAGGTCACCGGCCATGCCTTCGTCACTTACCCCGCGACAGTCTCCGGCCCAATGATTTCATTCGGCAGCGCAGTGGCTGACAACCTGTTGTTGATCGTGCTGCTCGGGGTAATCGTCGGGTTGTCGGCGCTGACCTATCAGTTCATCGAACTGCGCGGCATTCAGTGGGGCAAGCGCTGGGCGGCAAAAGGGCGGGGAGCTTCTGTGCTTGAGCCTGCCAAGACTGCAGGTTGAGGTCCGAGGCCCTACAAAACAAAACCCCGGACGATCTGCATCGGCCGGGGTTTTGTGTTGAGCGGATGAACCTTAAAAATCCAGGTTCGATACCGCCAGTGCGTTGGCTTCGATGAAGTCGCGGCGTGGTTCGACAGCGTCGCCCATCAGCGTGTTGAAGATCTGATCGGCAGCGATTGCGTCTTCGATGGTGACCTTCAGCATGCGGCGTACGGTCGGGTCCATCGTGGTTTCCCACAGCTGATCCGGGTTCATTTCGCCCAGACCTTTGTATCGCTGGATGGTGTGGCGCTTGGTGCTTTCGGCCATCAGCCAGGCCAGTGCTTCCTTGAACTCAGTGACCGGCTTCTTGCGCTCGCCACGTTGTACGTAGGCACCTTCCTCAAGCAGGGTGCTGATCTGCGCGCCCAGAGCGGTAACGGTCTTGTAGTCGTTGCTGCCGAAGAAGTCGCGGTTGAACGTGACGTAGTTGGACAGGCCGTGGGAGATCAGCTCGACCTCTGGCAGCCAGACATTACGTTCACGGTCTTCACGCAGGCTAGCCTTATAGACCAGACCCGACTTCTCACCGACACGCAGACGCTCATCAAACTTGGCCAGCCAGTCTCGCATGGCGGCGTGATCCGACAGTTGCTCCATCGATACCGGCGGCAGGTACACGAAGTGCTCGGTCAGCTCCTGAGGGTACAGGCGCGACAGACGCTTCAGCGTCTTCATGACCATGCGGAAATCGTTGACCAGTTTCTCCAGCGCAGCGCCGGAAATACCAGGGGCCGATTCGCTCAGGTGCAGGCTCGCATCTTCAAGGGCCGACTGCGTCATGTACTCTTCCATGGCGTCGTCGTCTTTGATGTATTGCTCTTGCTTGCCTTTCTTCACTTTGTACAGCGGCGGCTGGGCGATGTAGATGTACCCACGCTCGACCAGCTCCGGCAGTTGACGGAAGAAGAACGTCAGCAGCAGGGTACGGATGTGCGAACCGTCGACGTCAGCATCGGTCATGATGATGATGTTGTGATAGCGCAACTTGTCGATGTTGTACTCTTCGCGACCGATGCCGCAGCCCAGCGCGGTGATCAAGGTGCCGACTTCCTGCGAGGAAATCATCTTGTCGAAACGCGCCTTCTCGACGTTTAGGATCTTGCCCTTCAACGGCAGGATGGCCTGGGTCTTACGGTTTCGACCCTGCTTGGCAGAACCGCCTGCAGAGTCACCCTCCACCAGGTACAGTTCGGAAAGGGCAGGGTCTTTCTCCTGGCAGTCCGCCAGTTTGCCTGGCAGCCCGGCGATGTCCAGTGCACCTTTACGACGGGTCATCTCACGGGCTTTACGCGCCGCTTCACGCGCGCGCGCAGCGTCGATCATCTTGCCTACAACGGCCTTGGCTTCGTTCGGGTTTTCCAGCAGGAAGTCCGAGAAGTATTTACCCATCTCTTGTTCAACTGCGGTTTTCACTTCAGAAGAAACCAGCTTGTCTTTGGTCTGCGAGCTGAACTTCGGATCAGGCACTTTCACCGAGATGATCGCGGTCAGGCCTTCACGGGCATCGTCACCGGTGGTCGCAACTTTATGCTTCTTAGCCAGACCTTCCTGCTCGATGTAGTTGTTCAGGTTACGCGTCAGCGCGGAACGGAAACCCACGAGGTGAGTACCGCCATCACGCTGAGGAATGTTGTTGGTGAAGCACAGCAGGTTTTCGTTGAAGCTGTCGTTCCACTGCAACGCAATCTCGACGCCCACACCATCATCACGCTGGATATTGAAGTGGAATACCTGGTTGACTGCAGTCTTGTTGGTGTTCAGGTATTCAACGAAAGCACGCAGACCGCCTTCGTATTTGAACAGCTCTTCCTTGCCGCTACGCTCATCCTTCAGGACGATTCCGACGCCGGAGTTGAGGAACGACAGTTCACGAATCCGCTTGGCCAGGATGTCCCAGCTAAAGTGGATGTTCTTGAAAGTTTCCGCCGATGGCTTGAAGTGAATCTCGGTACCTGTGGTATCGCTCTCGCCGACGATTTTCATCGGCTCCTGAGGGACGCCGTGGACGTAGGTCTGTTCCCAGATCTTGCCGCTGCGGCGAACAGTCAGGTTCAGTTCTTCGGAGAGGGCGTTCACAACCGACACACCCACACCGTGCAGACCGCCGGATACTTTGTAGGAGTTGTCGTCGAACTTACCGCCGGCGTGCAGTACGGTCATGATGACCTCGGCTGCGGACACGCCTTCCTCTTTATGCACGTCGACCGGAATGCCGCGACCGTTGTCGCGAACGGTGATGGATTCGTCCGGGTGGATGATGATGCTGATGTCGTCGCAATGGCCAGCCAGAGCTTCGTCGATCGAGTTGTCTACTACCTCAAACACCATGTGGTGAAGACCACTGCCATCGTCCGTATCGCCGATGTACATACCGGGACGCTTGCGTACGGCATCAAGTCCTTTCAGCACCTTGATGCTGGACGAGTCGTACGTTTGATTTTCGCTCATGCATTCACTCCCGATGGTCGTGGGTCTGGGTGATACTGCCGTGTTCCACGTGGAACAAAGCAACTGGCGTTTCCGTCTGCCAGCCTTCCCTCAACAATTCATGATCTACACAGGTGATAAAAACCTGGCAGCGTAATTCTTCCAGCAAGCGACACAATGCGCTGCGGTGGTGTCCGTCGAGTTCCGATGGCAGGTCGTCGACGAGGTAAATACATTGGCCGCGGCGGGCCTGACTCACTAGATGTCCTTGTGCAATACGCAGTGCGCAGACCACCAGTTTCTGCTGGCCGCGTGAAAGGATATCTGCCGCATTATGGCCACCCAGTCTCAGTCGCAAATCTGCGCGTTGAGGACCGGCCTGGGTGTGACCCATTTGCTGATCGCGGTGAAGGGAAGAGGCGAGCACAGTGCTCAAGTCTTTCTCTTTATCCCACCCGCGGTAGTAGCTCAGGGTCAGACCTTCAAGCTCAACCAGCTCACTCAAAGTCTTTTCAAAGACAGGCTTCAGGGCCTTGATGTAGGCGCGACGAAACTCATCAATTTCGTCGCTGGCAAGGCACAGCTCTCGGTCCCAAGCCGCCTGAGAAGCACCGTCAAGTGTACCATGCCGAAGCCACGAGTTTCGCTGCCTCAGGGCCTTCTGCAAACGCTGCCAAGTAGCCATGAACCGAGGTTCCACGTGGAACACTCCCCAATCCAGAAACTGTCTTCTGATTTTGGGAGCACCCTCAAGGAGCCGAAAACTGTCAGGGTTGATCAGTTGCAGCGGCAGCGTTTTAGCGAGCTGAGCTGCGCTTTTGGCATTCTGGCCGTCGATACGAATCTGAAATTCGCCTTGGCGGTCGCGAGAAATGCCCAGATTGCTGTGGCCACCCTCGGCGAGTTCTACCTGTCCAAAGACGGTGCAAGCCGGTTGTTCATACTGGATGACTGGCAGCAGGCGGACGCTGCGAAATGACCGGGCGAGCCCAAGCAAATGTATGGCTTCCAGGACACTGGTTTTCCCACTGCCGTTGGCGCCATAAAGGATGTTGATGCGGGGAGAGGGGGAGAAGGTCACCGGGTGCAGATTGCGCACCCCGGTGACCGAGACGCGACTGAGAGACATCTATTGCCTGCTGATTACAGGCGCATCGGCATGACAACGTAAGCCGAATCGTCGTTACCAGACTCCTGAACCAGCGCGCTGCTGTTGGAGTCGGACAGGATCAGACGCACTTGTTCAGTGGTCATCACCCCCAAAACGTCGAGCAAGTAGCTCACGTTGAAACCGATCTCCAGCGAACTGCCACTGTAGTCGACGCTGATTTCTTCCTCTGCTTCTTCCTGCTCCGGGTTGTTCGCCTGAATCTTCAGCTGACCGCTGGCCAGTTGCAGACGGATACCACGGTACTTTTCGTTCGACAGAATTGCAGTACGGCTGAACGCTTCGCGCAGCGCCTGACGATCACCCACCACCAGTTTGTCGCCGCCTTTTGGCAGTACGCGCTCGTAGTCCGGAAACTTGCCGTCGACCAGCTTCGACGTAAAGGTGAACTCACCAGTGGTCGCGCGGATGTGATGCTGACCCAGAACGATGCTGACCAAGCCATCCTGCTCGGTGAGCAAACGCGCCAGTTCAAGAATACCTTTGCGTGGAACGATCACCTGATGACGATCAGCCTGCTCAATTTCAGCCGACATCGAGCACATCGCCAGGCGGTGGCCGTCAGTGGCTACAGCACGCAGCACGCCCGACTGAACTTCGATCAACATGCCGTTGAGGTAGTAGCGGACGTCCTGCTGAGCCATGGCAAAGCTGGTGCGCTCGATCAGACGACGCAGCTTGCTTTGCACCAGGTTGAAGGTCAGCGAGCCTGGGCCTTCTTCAACAGTCGGGAAATCATTCGCTGGCAACGTCGACAGGGTGAAGCGGCTACGACCGGCTTTGACGACGAGCTTCTGCTCATCGACCTTGATATCGATCAGCGCATCGTTCGGCAGGCTTTTGCAGATATCCATCAGCTTGCGCGCAGGTACGGTGATCTCGCCCGGCTCGGCCGGTTCTTCCAGCTGTACGCGACCTACCAGCTCGACTTCCAGGTCAGTACCGGTCAACGACAGCTGCTGGCCTTCAACGACCAACAATACGTTCGACAGAACCGGCAAGGTCTGGCGGCGTTCAACAACGCCGGCGACCAGTTGCAGGGGTTTCAACAGGGCTTCGCGTTGAATGGTGAAATGCATGGTCTAGTCCCTTGCCTTAAATAAGCTGCGCTGGCATCACGTAGTCAAAGTACGCAGCAGGTTCTTGTAGTCCTCGCGGATATCCGCGTCGGATTCTTTAAGTTCGTTGATCTTGCGGCAGGCGTGCAACACGGTGGTGTGGTCGCGGCCGCCAAACACGTCGCCGATCTCCGGCAAACTGTGGTTGGTCAATTCCTTGGACAACGCCATGGCCACCTGACGCGGCCGCGCGACCGATCTCGAACGACGTTTCGACAGAAGGTCGGAGATCTTGATCTTGTAGTACTCGGCCACCGTGCGCTGAATGTTATCCACACTCACCAGTTTGTCCTGCAGCGCCAGCAGGTCCTTGAGCGATTCGCGAATCAGCTCGATGGTGATGTCACGCCCCATGAAGTGCGAGTGAGCGATGACTCGCTTGAGCGCGCCCTCCAGCTCACGCACGTTGGATCGGATACGCTGGGCAATGAAGAACGCAGCATCGTGGGGAAGGTCGACCTTCGCCTGATCGGCTTTCTTCATCAGGATCGCTACGCGGGTTTCAAGCTCTGGCGGCTCGACCGCGACGGTCAGGCCCCAGCCGAAACGCGACTTCAGACGTTCTTCCAGGCCTTCGATCTCTTTCGGATAACGGTCGCTGGTGAGGATCACCTGCTGGCCGCCTTCGAGCAAGGCGTTGAAGGTGTGGAAAAACTCTTCCTGCGAACGCTCCTTGCGAGCAAAGAACTGAATATCGTCGATCAGCAAAGCGTCCACCGACCGGTAGAAGCGCTTGAATTCGTTGATCGCGTTCAGCTGCAGCGCCTTGACCATGTCGGCCACGAAACGCTCGGAGTGCAGGTACACGACCTTGGCGTTCGGATTCTTCTTGAGCAGGTGGTTACCCACAGCGTGCATCAAGTGAGTCTTACCCAGACCAACGCCGCCATAAAGGAAGAGCGGGTTGTAACCGTGCTTGGGGTTATCCGCCACCTGCCAGGCGGCCGCGCGGGCCAGCTGGTTGGATTTACCTTCGACGAAGTTCTCGAAGGTGAAGGTGCGGTTCAGATAGCTGGTGTGCTTGAGCGCACCCTCGACCTGAACATTGCGCTGCTCGGCACGCGCTGGCGCCTGTTGGGAGCTGGCGCCCGCCATCGGGTCGAAGCTGTCGCGCGAAGGCTCGTCATCGACATCCAGGGAAGGCTGCACAACGGGTGAAGGCGCGCTCGGTTCAGCCGACGGGGTCGGTGCCGCGCTCGTCCGGGTGGCCACGTTCTGGGCCGCTTGCGAAGCCGCTACCGCCGCAGCCAAGGGTGCATTCGGAGCTGCGCGAGGGGCCGAGCTGCGTTTGCTGCCTATTAATAAGGAAAGCGCGGGCGCGATGCCCTGGCCATGTTCGCCCAACAGTTCGAGCAGGCGGCCAAGGTACTTTTCATTCACCCAGTCGAGTACGAAGCGGTTAGGCGCGTACACGCGCAACTCGTCGCCCTCGGCTTCGACCTGTAGCGGACGGATCCAGGTGTTGAATTGCTGGGCAGGCAGCTCATCGCGCAAAAGCTCCACGCACTGCTGCCAAAGTTCCACTGACACGGATATCCCCTAAGTTTCGAAAGCCGGTGAGGCAAAAAACAAGCGCCCATTGTAACCACCCCCGGCGGACTTATCCACATGTAGGTCGCTAACAGGCATCCCAAAATCAACGTCTTATCGACAATCAAGCCGACCAACGGCATGTGCATAAGCTCTGTGGATAACCGCCACTGACCCCATTGCATAACTCGGGTCGAAAATCTGTGGTTAACCAGCCTGTGGATAAGAAGGCCTTTCACACACAGGTTTTCCGAGGTCATGGCACAGGCGCAGCACGGTTTGTCGACAGAGTTGTGATCGTCTGTACAGCACGTGCTTGCGGGCTTACGACTACTTATCCACAGAAGATGCGTCCCTAAGCTCTTATAAGCTTTACAGAAAAGCTTTAAATACTTTCCTTCTTTATTTCTATGTCTAAGGTTCAGTGCCGTTGAGGAGGATGGGCTTGGGGCCTGAAAAATCCATATAAGGAATGAATGCAGGAAACGTTGGTTGGAAATTGACCTGCGAGCTTGCTTTCTCTAGAATCCCCGCTCTCTTAAAACGGGGTCATTCCGGCCCGTTGTGGACGAACCAGGTAACACACCATGAAACGTACTTTCCAACCGAGCACCATCAAGCGCGCCCGCACCCACGGTTTCCGTGCTCGTATGGCTACCAAAAACGGCCGTGCAGTTCTGTCGCGTCGTCGCGCCAAAGGCCGTAAGCGTCTGGCAGTTTGATTAATCGGTACAGGTGGTGAGTCAGGACTTCAGTCGGGAAAAGCGTTTGCTGACACCCCGGCATTTCAAGGCAGTCTTTGACTCCCCCGCCGGCAAGGTTCCGGGGAAAAATCTCCTGCTCCTTGTGCGCCACAACGATCTTGATCACGCCCGTCTCGGGTTGGTGATCGGCAAAAAGAGCGTCAAGCTCTCCGTTGAGCGCAACCGCTTGAAACGCCTCATGCGCGAATCGTTTCGCCTCCACCAGGACAACCTGGTTGGTTGGGATATCGTGGTTGTCGCGCGTAAAGGCTTGGGTGACATTGAAAACCCCGAACTGATTCAGCATTTCGGCAAGCTCTGGAAACGTCTGGCGCGCAGCCGACCGACTTCAGAAGCCAAAACCGAAACTGTGGGGGTAGACAGTCCTGATGCGTAAACTGGCACTCGTTCCGATCCAGTTTTACCGCTATGCCATTAGCCCCCTGATGGCCAGTCACTGTCGTTTCTATCCCAGTTGCTCCTGCTATGCGTACGAAGCCATAGAAAATCATGGCCTGGTACGCGGCGGCTGGCTGACCCTGCGTCGCTTGGGTCGCTGTCATCCGTGGAACCCCGGTGGTTTCGACCCGGTTCCACCAGTTCCCACCTCCCGTTCCTCTTCGATGGCCGAGTAATCATGGATATTAAACGCACAATCCTGATCGTCGCCCTGGCAATCGTGACCTATGTCGGTGTCCTGAAATGGAACCAGGACTACGGTCAGGCTGCCTTGCCGACTCAGAATGTTGCTGCCAGCACCAATAACGCCGCGCTTCCTGATACCCCACAAGGTACAACTGCCGCCAATGCAGACGTTCCGAGTGCGACAGGCGAAGTAGCTGCACCTGCCGATGCGCCGGTTGCAGCGAGCAAGGACCTGATCCAGGTCAAGACCGACGTGTTGAACCTCGAAATCGACCCGGTGGGTGGTGATGTCGTGCAGCTTCGACTGCCACTTTATCCACGTCGTCAGGATCATCCCGAGATTCCATTCCAGCTGTTCGACAACGGTGGCGAGCGTACTTTCCTCGCTCAAAGCGGTCTGACCGGTGCCAATGGCCCGGATGCACGCGCTGCTGGTCGTCCGGTTTACTCGGCTACACAGAAAAGCTTCCAGCTGGCCGACGGTCAGAACGATTTGGTCGTTGACCTGAAGTTCAGCGATGCCGGCGTCAACTACATCAAGCGTTTCACGTTCAAACGTGGCCTGTATGACCTGACTGTCAGCTACCTGATCGACAACCAGAGCGCTCAAGCCTGGAACGGCAACCTGTTTGCTCAGCTCAAGCGTGACAACAGCGCCGACCCATCGTCGACCACTGCCACCGGTACCGCGACGTACCTGGGTGCCGCAATGTGGACACCTTCGGAGCCTTACAAAAAGGTTTCGATGAAAGACATCGACAAAGTCTCGGTCAAAGACACCGTTCCAGGTGGCTGGGTGGCGTGGCTGCAGCACTATTTCGTGACCGCATGGATCCCGAACAAGGCTGACAGCAACACCGTTACCACTCGTAAAGACAGCGCCGGCAACTACATCATCGGTTTCACTGGCCCTGCGTTGACCGTCGCGCCGGGTGCAAAAGCTGAAACCACGACCACGCTTTATGCCGGTCCTAAGAGCCAGGCCGTCCTGAAAGAGTTGTCCCCAGGTCTGGAACTGACCGTCGACTACGGCATTCTATGGTTCATTGCCCAGCCAATCTTCTGGCTGTTGCAACATATCCACAGCATTGTGGGTAACTGGGGCTGGTCGATCATCTTCCTGACCATGCTGATCAAAGGGCTTTTCTTCCCTCTGTCGGCCGCCAGCTACAAGTCGATGGCGCGTATGCGCGCCGTTGCGCCGCGTCTGGCTGCACTCAAAGAGCAACATGGCGATGACCGCCAGAAGCTTTCGCAGTCGATGATGGAGCTGTACAAGAAAGAGAAGATCAATCCGCTGGGTGGATGCTTGCCGATTCTTGTGCAGATGCCGGTGTTCCTCTCGCTGTACTGGGTTCTGCTGGAAAGCGTCGAGATGCGTCAAGCGCCTTGGCTGCTGTGGATAACCGACCTGTCGATCAAGGATCCGTTCTTCATCCTGCCGATCATCATGGGCGCGACCATGTTCATCCAGCAGCGTCTGAACCCTACACCTCCGGATCCGATGCAGGCCAAGGTGATGAAGCTAATGCCGATCATCTTCACCTTCTTCTTCCTGTGGTTCCCGGCGGGTCTGGTGCTGTACTGGGTTGTGAACAACACCCTGTCCATCACTCAACAGTGGTACATCACGCGCAGCATCGAGGCCAAGGCCAAGAAAGCCGCTGCTTGATCTACCCTGTGAATAAGTAAATGCAGAACGCCCCCTCGTGGGGCGTTTTGCTATCCGTCAGTTATGCAGGAGCCGGACCATGAACGTCCCTCGTGAAACCATCGCCGCCATTGCCACTGCTCAAGGACGGGGCGGCGTGGGCATTGTGCGTATCTCCGGCCCGTTGGCGAATGCGGCGGCGCAGGCCATCGTCGGCAAGCAGTTACAGCCGCGGTTCGCTCATTACGGGCCATTTCAGGATGAACACGGCCAGATCATTGATGAAGGTATCGCCCTGTATTTCCCGGGCCCGAACTCCTTCACCGGCGAAGACGTGCTTGAACTGCAAGGTCACGGCGGCCCCATCGTGCTCGATATGCTCCTGCAGCGCTGTGTACAACTCGGCAGTCGCCTGGCCAGACCCGGTGAATTCAGCGAGCGTGCATTCCTTAACGACAAGCTCGACCTGGCCCAGGCTGAGGCAATCGCTGACCTGATCGAGGCCAGTTCCGCCCAGGCTGCACGTAATGCGCTGCGTTCTCTGCAGGGCGCGTTCTCCCAACGTGTGCATAACCTCACCGAGCGGCTCATCAGCCTGCGCATCTACGTTGAAGCGGCGATCGACTTTCCTGAAGAAGAAATCGACTTCCTTGCCGATGGCCACGTGCTGAAGATGCTCGATGAAGTGCGAGAGCAGTTATCCACAGTGCTGCGTGAAGCGAATCAAGGGGCTCTGTTGCGTGACGGCATGACCGTTGTCATCGCTGGCCGTCCAAACGCGGGCAAATCGAGTCTGCTCAACGCGCTGGCCGGCAGGGAGGCTGCGATCGTCACGGAGATCGCCGGCACGACCCGCGACATATTGCGCGAACATATCCACATCGATGGCATGCCGCTTCACGTTGTCGACACGGCAGGTCTTCGTGACACCGAAGACCAGGTTGAGCGCATCGGTGTCGAGCGTGCATTGAAAGCCATCAACGAAGCCGACCGGATTCTCCTCGTCGTGGATGCCACTGCGCCTGAAGCTGTTGATCCGTTTGCCCTGTGGCCGGAATTTCTTGAGCAGCGCCCTGATCCGGCTCATGTCACCCTGATCCGCAACAAGGCGGACCTCAGTGGAGACCCGGTAGGGCTTGCAGTCAGCGGCGATGGCCACGTCACCATCAACCTGAGTGCCAAGGCTGGCGGAGAGGGGCTTGAGCTGCTGCGCGAGCACCTGAAAGCCTGCATGGGTTATCAACAGACCTCTGAAAGCAGCTTCAGCGCACGCCGGCGTCATCTGGAAGCGCTGCACAAGGCCAGCGTCTCCCTCGAACACGGCCGTTCACAGCTGACATTGGCGGGCGCCGGTGAGTTGCTGGCTGAAGATTTGCGACTGGCACAGCAGTTCCTGGGCGAGATTACCGGCGCATTCAGCTCGGATGATCTGCTGGGGCGCATCTTTTCCAGCTTCTGCATCGGTAAATAACCCCTTCGCCTGCCCACAGGCAGACCCCTTTTCCGCGGACTGCCTGTTTTTTCCCCCTCAAATGCCTTCCATCCGCGCCGTTCAGGCCGTCGGATCGCTTTCGTGCGCCTGCTGTTTATCTGCGAAACCGCTACGAGATGCGAAATGAGCCCTGTGCATAACCCCAATTCAGCTCAGTTGATAAGTGGGCCTCGGACCTGAGGATAATCGCCCCTGTGGGTAACAGCCCATTTAATCCACAGGCTTAAACGGGTTATCCAACGGTCTCATTGAAACCTGATCACAGAGTTTTGATTCTCTGTACAGCAAGCAGAATATGGGCTGTATAAATCTATCCACAGAAAGGTCGCTCTCTAAACATAAACATAAAAACAAAGCTTTTATAAATTTCTCTCTCTTTTAATTTTTTAGCTGCCATTCATCCACAGCTGGTTAAATTTTGCGCAAAAGGTTCCTTTCGAGGGGGGGAAGTCCCTATACTTGCCGCCAATTTCCTATTCCCCCCATTAACAGGCACGAGGTGCGTGGTGGATTTCCCTTCCCGTTTTGAAGTGATCGTCATCGGCGGCGGTCATGCCGGTACCGAGGCAGCACTGGCGTCTGCTCGCATGGGTGCAAAAACCCTGCTGCTGACGCATAACGTGGAAACCCTCGGGCAAATGAGTTGCAACCCTGCCATTGGCGGGATTGGTAAAAGCCATCTGGTCAAAGAGATTGATGCGCTCGGCGGCGCCATGGCCACCGCGACCGATCTGGGTGGCATTCAATTTCGCGTACTGAACAGCCGCAAAGGCCCGGCCGTACGTGCGACACGCGCTCAAGCCGACCGCATTCTGTATAAGGCCGCGATTCGCGAGATCATCGAGAACCAGCCGAACCTGTGGATATTTCAGCAATCCTGTGACGACCTGATCGTCGAGCAGGATCAGGTGCGCGGCGTCGTCACTCAGATGGGCCTGCGCTTCATGGCCGACTCGGTTGTCCTGACCACAGGCACGTTCCTGGGCGGACTTATCCACATCGGTTTGCAGAACTATTCCGGTGGCCGCGCAGGTGATCCGCCTTCCATCGCGCTGGCCCGCCGTCTGCGTGAGCTGCCGTTACGGGTCGGTCGCTTGAAAACCGGTACGCCGCCGCGCATCGACGGTCGCTCTGTGGATTTCTCGGTCATGACCGAGCAACCCGGTGACACGCCGATTCCGGTCATGTCGTTCCTGGGTTCCAAAGCGCAGCACCCGCGTCAGGTCAGCTGCTGGATTACCCACACCAACGCACGCACCCACGAAATCATCGCCGCCAACCTCGATCGTTCGCCGATGTACTCGGCTGCCGGCGAAATCGAAGGCATCGGCCCGCGCTACTGCCCGTCGATCGAAGACAAGATTCACCGCTTCGCCGACAAGGAAAGCCATCAGGTCTTCATCGAGCCGGAAGGCCTGACCACCCATGAGCTGTACCCGAACGGCATCTCGACTTCGCTGCCCTTCGATGTGCAGCTGCAGATCGTGCGTTCGATCCGCGGCATGGAAAACGCCCACATCGTGCGTCCTGGCTATGCGATCGAGTACGACTACTTCGACCCGCGCGATCTGAAGTACAGCCTGGAAACCAAAGTCATCGCCGGTCTGTTCTTTGCTGGGCAGATCAACGGCACCACCGGTTATGAAGAAGCCGGTGCGCAAGGTCTGCTCGCTGGTGCCAACGCCGCATTGCGCGCGCAGGGCAAGGAAAGCTGGTGCCCGCGCCGCGACGAGGCGTACATCGGCGTGCTTGTGGATGACCTGATCACCCTCGGCACCCAAGAGCCGTACCGGATGTTCACCTCCCGTGCCGAATACCGCCTGATTCTGCGCGAAGACAACGCCGACCTGCGCCTGACCGAAAAAGGGCGCGAGCTGGGTCTGGTCGACGATGCGCGTTGGGCGGCGTTCTGCGCCAAGCGCGAAGGCATCGAGCTGGAAGAACAACGCTTGAAATCCACCTGGATTCGTCCGGGCACCGAGCAGGGTGATGCGGTTTCCGCTCACTTCGGCACGCCGCTGACCCACGAATACAACCTGCTCAACCTGCTCAGCCGTCCGGAAGTGGACTACGCGAGCCTGGTTGCGCTGACGGGTAACGGCTCGATCGATCCACAGGTCGCCGAGCAGGTCGAAATCAAGACCAAATACGCCGGTTACATCGACCGCCAGCAGGATGAAATCGCCCGCCTGCGCGCCAGCGAAGACACCAGGCTGCCAGCCGATATCGATTACACGGGCATTTCCGGTCTGTCGAAAGAAATTCAAAGCAAGCTGGGGATAACTCGTCCTGAGACCCTCGGCCAGGCATCCCGCATTCCGGGCGTCACCCCGGCTGCCATTTCGCTGTTGATGATTCACTTGAAAAAACGCGGCGCGGGCCGTCAGTTGGAGCAAAGCGCTTGAGTTCGTTGGTCACCCCGCAGCACGCAGAAGAATTGACCCTTGGCGCCCGCGAACTGGGCGTCGAGCTGAGTGAAACCCAGCACGCGCAATTGCTGGCGTATCTGGCTTTGCTGATCAAGTGGAACAAGGCCTACAACCTGACCGCCGTGCGCGATCCGGACGAAATGGTCTCCCGTCACCTGCTCGACAGCCTGAGTGTGGTTCCTTTCATCGACGGAGAGCGTCAACTCGATGTCGGCAGCGGCGGCGGCATGCCAGGTATTCCACTGGCGATCATGTTTCCGGACATGAACGTCACGCTGCTGGACAGTAATGGCAAGAAAACCCGCTTCCTGACCCAGGTCAAACTGGAGCTTGCGCTCGACAACCTGACAGTTATCCACAGTCGCGCCGAAGCCTTCCAACCCGAGCTGCCGTTCACCGGGATCATTTCCCGTGCCTTCAGCAGCCTGGAAGACTTCACCGGCTGGACGCGGCACATGGGCGACGGCAAAACGCGCTGGTTGGCGATGAAGGGTCTGCATCCTGCGGATGAACTGGTAGCATTGCCCGCAGATTTTCATCTGGAAAGCGCGCAGGCCTTGGCCGTACCCGGTTGCCAAGGGCAACGGCATCTGCTGATACTGCGCCGCACGGCATGACAGGGAACACACGCAAGAATGGCTAAGGTATTCGCGATAGCGAACCAAAAGGGTGGTGTGGGTAAAACCACCACCTGCATCAACCTCGCAGCGTCGCTGGTCGCAACCAAGCGTCGGGTGTTGTTGATCGATCTCGATCCACAAGGCAACGCCACCATGGGTAGCGGTGTGGATAAACACGCGCTTGAGCATTCGGTCTACGATCTGTTGATCGGCGAATGCGACCTGAACCAAGCCATGCATTTCTCCGAGCACGGCGGTTATCAACTGCTGCCGGCCAACCGCGACCTTACCGCCGCCGAAGTCGTCCTGCTGGAAATGCAGATGAAAGAGTCGCGTCTGCGCACCGCGCTGGCACCGATTCGCGAAAATTACGATTACATCCTCATCGACTGCCCACCGTCGCTGTCGATGCTGACGCTCAACGCCCTGGTCGCTGCCGACGGCGTGATTATCCCCATGCAGTGCGAGTATTACGCGCTCGAAGGTCTGAGTGACCTTGTGGATAACATCAAGCGCATCGGCGAGTTGCTCAATCCTTCGCTCAAGATCGAAGGCCTGCTGCGGACCATGTACGACCCACGCCTGAGCCTGATCAACGATGTCTCGGCGCAGCTCAAGGAACACTTCGGCGATCAGCTGTACGACACCGTGATCCCGCGCAACATCCGTCTGGCCGAGGCGCCGAGTTTCGGCATGCCTGCACTGGCCTACGACAAGAGTTCACGCGGTGCGCTGGCTTACTTGGCTCTGGCTGGCGAGATGGTTCGTCGTCAGCGCCGGTCTTCTCGCGCCGCCGCCCAGCCCACTTAAGGAAACTCCATGGCCGTCAAGAAACGAGGACTCGGACGTGGGCTGGACGCACTTCTGAGCAGTCCCACCGTCAGCGCGCTGGAAGAACAGGCCGTACAGGCCGATCAGCGCGAGCTGCAACACATTCCGCTGGACCTGATCCAGCGCGGCAAGTACCAGCCACGTCGGGACATGGACCCGCAGGCGCTGGAAGAACTGGCCAACTCGATCAGGGCGCAAGGCGTCATGCAGCCGATCGTGGTGCGTCCGATTGCCGACAACCGCTTCGAGATCATCGCCGGTGAACGCCGCTGGCGCGCCAGCCAACAAGCGGGTGTCGAGACGATCCCGGCTATGGTGCGCGATGTGCCGGATGAAGCGGCTATTGCCATGGCACTGATCGAAAACATCCAGCGCGAAGACCTCAATCCCATTGAGGAAGCGATTGCCCTGCAGCGTCTGCAGAACGAATTCCAGCTGACGCAGCAGCAGGTCGCCGAGGCTGTGGGTAAGTCCCGCGTCAGTGTGGCCAACCTGTTGCGGCTGATCGCGCTGCCTGAAGTGATCAAGACCATGCTGTCCCATGGCGACCTGGAAATGGGCCACGCCCGTGCGTTGCTGGGTTTGCCGGAAGAACAGCAGGTTGACGGGGCGCGACATGTTGTCGCACGCGGCCTGACCGTGCGCCAGACTGAAGCACTGGTTCGCCAGTGGTTGAGTGGTAAACAGGAAGCTGCAGCACCGGTCAAGGCCGACCCGGATATCGCCCGTCTTGAACAGCGTCTGGCCGAGCGGCTGGGCTCTGCGGTGCAGATTCGCCATGGCCAGAAAGGAAAAGGTCAGCTGGTGATCCGTTACAACTCGCTCGACGAGTTGCAGGGCGTGCTCGCCCACATCCGCTGAAACAAATGATCGGTAGCGTGTAGTCGGAAATCACTACCCGGCAGTTGAATAGGGGCTGAACCGCCCCTATACTCTGCGCGCATTTTGTCGGCACAAATTATGCCAAGTTATTGATTTTGGCGGCTGGCATACGAGGAGCCCATGTGATGGAGACACGCACGCCAAACCGCTTGCCGTTCCATCGTCTGGCTGTTTTCCCGGTACTGCTGGCGCAATTGATTGTCCTGCTACTGGCAGCGGTGACGCTTTGGCAGTGGCAAGGGGTCGTAGCCGGATATTCAGGTCTTTGCGGAGGCCTGATAGCGTGGCTGCCCAATTTGTACTTTGCCCATAAGGCCTTCCGGTTTTCCGGAGCCCGGGCAGCGCAAGCCATCGTTCGGTCGTTCTACGCCGGCGAGGCAGGCAAACTGATTTTCACGGCAGTGCTCTTTGCACTGACCTTTGCAGGTGTGAAGCCGCTGGCCCCGCTGGCGGTTTTCGGCGTGTTCATGCTGACCCAGTTGGTCAGTTGGTTCGCACCCCTGCTGATGAGAACAAGACTTTTGAGACCTTAGGGCGTTTGAGGCAACCATGGCAGAGCAAACAGCTTCGGGCTATATCCAGCACCACTTGCAGAACTTGACCTTCGGTCATTTGCCTGACGGCACTTGGGGCTTCGCGCATTCCGCAGCCGAAGCAAAAGAAATGGGCTTTTGGGCTTTCCACCTCGATACTCTCGGCTGGTCGGTCGCACTGGGTCTGATTTTCGTCCTGATTTTCCGCCTGGCCGCCAAGAAGGCGACCTCCGGTCAACCGGGCGCCTTGCAGAACTTCGTTGAAGTCCTGATCGAGTTCGTCGACGGCAGCGTGAAAGACAGCTTCCACGGCCGCAGCGCGGTTATCGCGCCACTGGCACTGACCATTTTCGTCTGGGTTTTCCTGATGAACGCGGTCGACCTGGTTCCAGTCGACTGGATTCCACAGCTGGCGGTCATGATTTCCGGCGATCACCACATTCCGTTCCGCGCAGTGTCGACCACCGACCCTAACGCAACCATCGGTATGGCGCTGTCGGTCTTCGCACTCATCATTTTCTACAGCATCAAGGTCAAGGGCATCGGCGGTTTCATCGGCGAACTGACCCTTCACCCGTTCGGCAGCAAGAACGTTCTGGTCCAGGCGCTGTTGATTCCTGTGAACTTCCTGCTTGAATTCGTGACTCTGATCGCCAAACCGGTTTCGTTGGCTCTGCGTCTGTTCGGCAACATGTACGCTGGCGAACTGGTGTTCATCCTGATCGCCGTCATGTTCGGCAGTGGCCTGCTCTGGCTGAGCGGTCTGGGCGTGGTTCTGCAATGGGCGTGGGCTGTCTTCCACATCCTGATCATCACCCTGCAAGCGTTCATCTTCATGATGCTGACCATCGTCTACCTGTCGATGGCTCACGAAGATAACCATTAAGGCCCGCCTGGCGAGTCTGATGAACCCCTCATTGCGGTGAGGGGTGCCCGCAAGGGCTGATGTAAAAAACGATTTTGCTTTACCGCTTTAATCTAAAAAAACCTAACCAATACGACGTAAAAGTCGGGAGGAAAGATGGAAACTGTAGTTGGTCTAACTGCTATCGCTGTTGCACTGCTGATCGGCCTGGGCGCTCTGGGTACCGCAATCGGTTTCGGCCTGCTGGGCGGTAAATTCCTGGAAGGCGCAGCGCGTCAGCCAGAAATGGTTCCAATGCTGCAAGTTAAAATGTTCATCGTGGCTGGTCTGCTCGACGCCGTGACCATGATCGGTGTTGGTATCGCTCTGTTCTTCACCTTTGCGAACCCATTCGTTGGTCAACTCGCTGGCTAATCACTCGAATTTTCGAGTTGATTGGTGTGATGGACAACGAACGAGCGAGGTGTTGGCGTGAACATTAATGCAACCCTGATTGGCCAGTCCGTTGCGTTCTTCATTTTTGTGCTGTTCTGCATGAAGTTCGTGTGGCCTCCGGTCATCGCGGCTTTGCACGAACGTCAGAAGAAGATCGCGGATGGACTGGACGCTGCCACCCGAGCAGCTCGCGACCTGGAGCTGGCCCAAGATAAAGCGGCCCAGCAACTGCGCGATGCGAAAGCTCAGGCAGCTGAAATCATTGAGCAAGCCAAGAAACGCGGTACTCAGATTGTCGACGAAGCCCGTGAACAGGCTCGTGTCGATGCTGACCGCATCAAGGCTCAGGCTCAGGCCGAGATCGAGCAGGAACTGAACGGTGTCAAAGACGCGCTGCGTGCCCAACTGGGTAGCCTGGCCGTCAACGGCGCTGAGAAGATCCTGGGTGCCACAATCGATCAAAACGCGCACGCGGAGCTGGTTAACAAACTGGCTGCAGAAATTTAAGCGAGGGCGATCATGGCAGAACTGACCACGTTGGCCCGACCTTACGCTAAGGC
>Ga0213837_1000150_pt1 | contig 119210 bp, 107 predicted proteins | sample SWPATP12_FD_160572 | JGI IMG/M metagenome (GOLD analysis project Ga0213837, IMG submission 160572) | Coastal seawater microbial communities from Marineland, Florida, United States - SWPA TP1 #2 | ecosystem: Environmental > Aquatic > Marine > Coastal | place: USA: Florida | collected 2016-08-06
ATCGTGAGAACAGCGATTTAAAATAATGGCTTCAATTGCGGACGCGTAGCTCAGCTGGATAGGTTATTTGGTTAAGGTGGCTATGAACAAGGTTCGTAATCGTGAGAACAGCGATTTAAAATAATGGCTTCAATTGCGGACGCGTAGCTCAGCTGGATAGGTTATTTGGTTAAGGTGGCTATGAACAAGGTTCGTAATCGTGAGAACAGCGATTTAAAATAATGGGTTCAATTGCGGACGCGTAGCTCAGCTGGATAGAGTACCTGGCTACGAACCAGGCGGTCGCAGGTTCGACTCCTGCCGCGTCCGCCACATACCTAAAAACCAGTCACTGACTGGTTTTTTTTCGCCTGCAATTTACCTCCCTGCCGTACGCGACTTATTTATTTTACTTGTCTTGAAGTGGATATGTGCCTCAACCCTTATTTTTAGCTATTCCGCTTTAAAAATAGCCATTGTTCAGCTAGAGTTGTTGAACAAAATTTGGCATTTTTATAACGCTCAGTGGCATAAGTTTATTCTTGATATAACTTATGATTTTAACTAGGAAATCATAGGATGAATAAATGTGGCTGATTGTATTTTGTATGCAATAATAGATATTTCAACTATAAGTATTGTGAATAAGGTGTTTTTTATTGTATACAATGTTACTTGCTTGTTAGTTTGTGAATAAAAATCTAGTAAAAGCGAATAAAAAGTCAATAAATCACATTTGCGTGCTTGACTAAGATTTTTTTTTCTGAAACAGGCAAATTTTATTTGCATTTTAGTTATTGGAGTGATTATTCTATTTTTCAAATCACTTGATGGGATAACAAAATGGAGCACTTACACCAACAATTTATCGATGCTGGCACCTTGATGCTTGCCGGCATGGTTTTTGTGTTTGCGTTTTTAGGGCTATTGGTTGTATTTATCAATACCGTTTTAGTCAGATTAGCAGAAAAGTTTCCTGATGTCGTACCGCAAGCCAGGCCTCAACCTGTAAAAAAGCAAACGGCAACAAGCTCAGATGAGCTTTCACCCAGCGTAGTTGCGGCGATCACCTCGGCTGTGTCTCGTTACCGCCAACAACATAATAAATTGAAATAGGATCAAATCATGACAAAACCACTAGGTATTACAGAAGTTGTCTTACGAGACGGTCATCAGTCTTTATTAGCGACGCGTTTACGTTTAGAAGATATGCTTCCTATTGCACCTAAGCTAGACGAAATCGGATTTTGGTCAATTGAATCATGGGGCGGAGCAACGTTTGATTCTTGTATTCGTTATTTAGGTGAAGATCCCTGGGAGCGTATTCGTGCGCTGAAGAAGGCCATGCCAAAAACCAAGCAACAAATGTTGTTTCGTGGCCAGAATATCCTGGGTTATCGTCATTATGCCGATGATGTGGTGGAAAAATTTGTTGAGCGTGCTCATATCAATGGTATCGATGTGTTCCGTATCTTTGACGCCATGAATGACGTGCGTAACCTGCAGACGGCGATCAAGTCTGCGGTTAAAGTTGGTGCACATGCTCAGGGTACCCTTAGCTATACCGAGAGCCCGGTGCATACCTTGGAAGGCTGGCTGACCATGGCCAAGCAGCTTGAAGACATGGGGGCCCACTCGCTCTGTATCAAAGATATGTCGGGCCTGCTTAAGCCCTATGATGCCGCAGAATTGATCGGTCGGTTAAAAGAGACGGTCTCTATTCCACTGGCGCTGCACTGCCATGCCACTACAGGCTTAAGTGTTGCCACCCATATGAAGGCCATAGATGCAGATATTGATGTTATTGACACCGCAATTTCTTCAATGAGTATGACTTACGGCCATTCACCAACAGAAACCATTGTTTCTATCGTAGAAGGGACCCAAAGAGATTCCGGCCTTGATATGAACAAGCTGGCGGAAGTAGCGGCTTATTTCCGTGACGTCAGGCAAAAATATGCCAAGTTTGAAGGTAGTTTGAAGGGCATCGACGCCCGTATCCTGCTGGCGCAGGTACCGGGTGGCATGTTAACCAATATGGAGAACCAGTTAAAAGAGCAGGGCGCTGCCGATCGTCTTGATGATGTACTGACGGAGATCCCTAAGGTGCGTAAGGATCTGGGTTATATTCCTTTGGTAACACCTACCTCGCAGATTGTTGGTACCCAGGCGGTACTCAATGTCTTAACGGGTGAGCGCTATAAGTCAATTACCAAGGAAACTGCGGGTGTATTAAAAGGCGAATATGGTGCAACGGCAGATAAGGTGGATGAAACCCTACAGGCTCGCGTACTCAATGGCGACCAGGCCATTACATGCCGCCCGGCAGATCAGCTGTCGCCTGAAATTGATAGCCTGTCGGCAGAGCTTGAAGGCTTGGCCAAAGAAAAGAATATCAGCCTGGCTAACGATGTCATTGATGACGTTTTAACCTATGCATTATTTCCACAAATTGGCTTGAAATTCCTTGAAAATAGGAATAATCCGGATGCCTTTGAACCTGTTCCCACCGGTGAACCTGCCCAACCGGCAGAACAAGCGGTACCCAATAACCAGCCAAGTAAGGCAGAAAGCTATGCGGTCAGCGTTGATGGCAAGGTTTACGATGTCATAGTTGCCCCGGGTGGCGAGGTGACAGATATTGCCCGTGTTGCCGGTGATGATGCAATGAAAGGCTCTGCCTCGGTATCGGCGGACGAAGCGCTAAATGCGCCGTTGGCCGGTAACATCTTTAAGGTGCTGGTGGGTGAAGGCCAGCAGGTTGAAGCGGGTGATGTGGTTATTATCATGGAAGCCATGAAAATGGAAACGGAAATCCGCGCCGTTAGCTCTGGCACTATCAGTGCTCTGCATGTCAAGGAAGGTGACTCTGTTGCGGTTGGACAAGCGCTGCTGAACTTGGGCTAGGGTGACATTATGGATTCATTGATAACCTTGTGGCAATCGACGGGGCTGGCCAACTTCGAGTTGGGCCAGGCCATTATGATGCTGGTGGGCTGTGGTTTATTGTACCTGGCCATAGCGCGCAACTTTGAACCTCTGCTGCTGGTCCCCATGGGCTTTGGCGCCATTTTAACCAATATTCCCGTGGCAGGCTTTTCCGAAGTGGGGGGCTTACTGCACTATGTCTATTATGCAGGCATAGATACCGGCATTTTCCCCTTGCTGATCTTTATGGGTGTAGGGGCCATGACAGACTTTGGGGCCTTGATTGCTAATCCAAAAACACTGTTTTTGGGGGCCGCGGCTCAGTTTGGTATCTTTGCCACCCTGTTTGGTGCGATAGCACTTAATGCCATCCCTGGCTTTGAGTTTAGCCTGCAAGATGCCTCGGCCATTGCCATTATCGGTGGTGCGGACGGTCCGACGGCTATCTTTTTGGCGTCAAAGCTGGCACCCGAGTTATTAGGGGCAATTGCGGTAGCGGCCTATTCCTATATGGCATTGGTACCTATTATTCAGCCACCTATCATGAAGGCTTTTACCACGGAAGAAGAGCGCAAGATTGAGATGGCGCAGCTGCGTCATGTGACTCGCATCGAGAAAATTGTTTTTCCATTGGCAGTCTTGTTGATGACGATATTCTTCTTGCCGGCGGCAACACCTCTGGTGGGCATGTTCTGCCTGGGTAACCTGATGCGCGAGTGTGGAGTGGTCGACAGGCTAAGCTCTACCGCGCAAAACGAGCTGATCAATATAGTAACCATCTTCTTGGGCCTGGGTGTCGGTTCCAAATTGAGTGCCGATAAGTTCCTGAATGTTGAAACCTTAGGTATCCTGGGATTGGGCGCCGTGGCTTTTTCTATCGGAACCGCATCCGGCGTCCTGATGGCGAAAACCATGAACAGGTTTTCCAAAGAGCAAATCAATCCACTTATCGGTGCCGCGGGGGTATCTGCCGTGCCCATGGCAGCAAGGGTTGCCAACAAGGTAGGTTTGGAGTCCAACCCGCACAACTTCCTGCTGATGCATGCCATGGGGCCGAATGTGGCCGGTGTACTTGGCTCGGCTGTTGCTGCCGGTATCTTGTTGGCTTTGGTTGGCGGCTAATCGCGCCACTAGAGGTTAAAAGAAGGAAGCCCAGGCTTCCTTTTTTATTGTGCTGTTTTTTACTCGTGGGAAGAACAAGCCTAAGGATGCAGCTTATAATGCTGCCAGTTATCCTCTACTTTTTCGAAACATATTCTGTCGTGCAATCGGCTGGCACGTCCTTGCCAAAATTCCATATAGTGGGGCTTGACCCGCCACCCGCCCCAAAACTCGGGTAAGGGCACGGTATCATGGGAAAATTTGTCCTTAAAGTAGGCAACTCTTTCTTTTAGCTCATTGTCGTGTGCCAGCTTTTTGCTTTGTTTGGATGCCCAGGCCCCTATCTGGCTGCCTCTGTCCCGGCTGTGAAAATAATTTTCCGATTGCTTGCTGTCTACCCGTTCAACACTGCCTTCGATACGGATTTGGCGTTGCAGGACGTTCCAGTGGAACAAGAGGGCAACTTTTGAATTGTTTTCTATGTCCTGGCTCTTACGGCTGCCATAGTTGGTGTAAAAAACAAAGCCATTCTGATCAAACTCTTTTAGCAGCACCATGCGTGAGCTTGGCTGACCGTTTTTACCACAACTGCTCACCGACATGGACTCGGGCAGTAATATGCCGGATTTATTGGCATCCTCAAACCACTGCTCAAATAGGCTAAAGGGATCTGTATCGGGCGATATTTCGGGCAGAGGAAGTGCAACCCCCTGACCAAAGGTAAACAGGCAGCGGATTTTTTCTAGAAACGTCATAAAAAGGGAGAATTAACAAATAAATTAGTCGGCTATATTAGCAGTTTTTACATTAAAGCAAATGAAAAAGAGGCCTAATTTCGATTACAGCCTCTTTTCGGCTATTGATGGCTAATGGTTGGCCATATAGTTCAGCGTCAGGTTACTCAGCAGTTTCACGCCCAGCTTCATGCCACTTTCGTCAATTTTAAACTCAGGGGTGTGATGCCCAGGAGCCTGCTCTACCGGCATATCTTTTGCCTTACCGCCAACAAAAAGGTAGAGCCCTGGTACTTGCTCCTGGAAAAATGAAAAGTCCTCGGCGCCCGTTACCGCCTTTGAGAGCAGGGTATTTTCCTTGCCTGCGGTTTGTTCCAATACCGGCATCATCTTACGCATCAGTGACGGCTCATTATAGGTAATGGGGTAGCTGTAATCGAGCGGTAGGGTTACCTCGGCCGTGGCGTTCATGCTTTTGGCTATGCTGGAGGCCTTATTGTGTACGGACTGGTGGATATGCTTTCTGATATGAGGATTAAGGGTGCGTATGGTGCCCACCATTTCCACTTCGCTGGGAATGATATTGGAGCGGTTGCCCCCCTGTATCATGCCAACAGAGACTACTGCGGCACTGTCAATGAGTTTAACTTCACGACTGACTATGGTTTGCAGCCCCATAATAATTTGCGCAGCCGTGACTATGGGATCGACACTCTTCCAGGGATAAGCGCCGTGGGCCTGTTTACCTTTCACCACTATCTTATAGGGATCGACCGCCGCCATGATGCCGCCTTCCTTATATCTGACCGTGCCGACATCCTGGGCCGAACTGATATGCAGGCCAAAAATAACATCAACGTCGGGAGATTTTAATACGCCTTCCTTGACCATGACTTCGGCACCGCCTTTTTCACCGGCCGGAGCCCCTTCCTCAGCAGGCTGAAAAATGAATTTTACCTTGCCATTTAGCTTATCTTTCATGCTGGTCAGTACTTTTGCTGCCCCCATCAACATGGCCATATGAGTATCATGACCACAGGCGTGCATTACGCCGACATCAACACCGTTATGGGTTGAGCGCACCTTAGAGGCAAAGGGTAGGTCAACGGTTTCCGTGATGGGCAGGGCGTCCATATCGGCCCTCAATGCCACCACAGGGCCGGGTTTACCCGAGTCCAAAATGCCCACGACCCCGGTTTTTGCGATGCCGGTTTGAACTTCCAGGCCCAAGGATTCCAGGTATTGGGCGATGGTTTTTGCGGTATTAAATTCTCGGTTGGACAGTTCAGGGTATTGATGAAAGTGACGGCGCCATTTAATCACCTCGGCTTCGACTTCATTGGCGAGCTGCTCAACCTGGGTCTCAAAAGCCAGTGCCTGACCCTGCAGGCTGAGTGCGAAAATAAATGGAAAGAATATTTTTTTCATGGTGTTACCGCAATTATTATTATGAGTAACTACCATACTAGATTCATAATACTAGTGCCAACCTTGAACAGGGTTAAATCCATGTTCAATGAAAGAAGTGAAAAACAAACTGTTAGATATCCCAATCCTCACTGTCATCAAGTAATTCTTTTAAACGCTTTTCTTCCAGTATATCTTCCAGGCGCTTGTGTATTTCAGTGTTGTGACTTGCCTGTTCGCCCGTTGGCAGGTCCTTGTCATAATCGGGTAATTCGTTACTGCTGTTTGTTAAATCTTGGAGTGGATTCTTTGCCATAGCCTTCTACTTTAGTGTTACTTAAATCAAAGTGACTTTCTTGCCCAGGTGCAAAATATCTCTTTATGATTTGAACATAGGCAAGAAGTAAAAATTTTTCAAATTTTCATTATCCGGCTGATGTCAGCAGTTTTCTTTTACATCGGCTAGTCAACGGCACAATTGACAGGATAAAAAATATGGTGTCGCTTTAATTAGTGGCTTGATACACTTTACTTTATTTCTAGATATATTCTGCATGACAGCTCAAAACTTTAGCACTTGCTTTCGTCTTCTACAGGAACATGCCAAACAAACCGGACAGCGTCGCCTGCTGGTTTTGCAAGGCAGTATCTCATGGGCTTTATCGCTTATGCAGAGCCTGAAAAATGGCCCTTTCGACAAGTCGGCCAGTCCGGCGGATACTCAGGAGCATGCCTTAGTCACTTCCTGGCAAATATACAGTGATCTCGCTGAAGTTGTGGCGACGGTGAACCGTAAAAATTACCGCCACAAACTGGGCAGTGAGTGTCGGCATCTGGTTTTTATCGATAGCGAGTTTAACCTGGATGCCTTGGCGGCGCTGGCGGGCACTCTGGCGGCAGGCGGTATTTTAATTTTAGTCTGGCCAGATGATAAATTGGATGATAGCAGACTGGCGCTAAGCCCTTTTTTACAACGCCTGAAAAAGAAGATTGATGCCGATCCTGAACTTTTTTTATTACAAGAGGGCCTGGAAAAATACCCGGAAATAAAGCCCCTTGAACCCTTGGTTCAGTCCAACAATCGGCTGCCGGAAATGGGCTGTATCACAGAAGAACAGTACAATGCCGTACAGGCCGTCATCAAGGTGGCAAAAGGACATAGAAATCGTCCTTTGATTCTAACGGCAGACAGAGGGCGTGGAAAATCCTCGGCCCTGGCTATTGCTGCGGCTGAGTTGCTGCAGAGTGCAGAAAATCAGTTGAGGATTATTATTACCGCACCCCATAGCCAGGCGCTGGAAGTGTTTTTTGCCCAGCTTAAGCAAAGCCTGCCGGAGGCCAGTTTCCTGCCAAATAAAGTCTGTTATCGGCAAAACCTAGTTGAGTATATTCCCGTCGATCGGCTTAGCTTATCTTTACCCGACTCCGGCTTATTGCTGGTGGATGAAGCGGCGGCCATTCCCGTCTACCTCTTGGAGCAGTTTTCGAAGCATTACCATCGTATCGTTTTTTCGAGTACCCAGCACGGTTATGAAGGGGCGGGCAGAGGTTTTACACTTAAATTTCAGCGTCAGCTAAGCCTTAGTTGCCCGAACTGGCGCCAATACCATATTCACCAGCCGATCAGGTGGTGTGAAAATGATCCGCTTGAACGTTTTATTTTTGAAACCTGCCTGTTAAATGCAGAATTGCCGGAGCTGGAGATTGAGCCAGCAGAGCTTGATATCCAGGCCTTAAGCTTTATCGAACATAAGCCCCATGATTTAAAGAATGATGAAACACTCTTGGCCGAGCTTTTTGCGGTATTGGTTACCGCCCATTACCAAACCTCGCCCAGTGACTTGAAAATGCTACAGGATAACAGCCAGATAAGGCTGGTTTCCCTAAGTTATAAAAATGAAGTTATTGCCGTAGCCCTGTTGATGGTAGAAGGCCAGTGTTCGTCGGAAGAACTAACGGCAGTGAAAAAGAGTGAAAGGCGGCTGCGCAACCAGTTTTTGCCGCAATCTCTGCTAACCCAGTGCGGTATTAAGACTGCGTTTAATCATAATTACTTAAGGGTAATGAGAATCGCGGTTCACCCGCAATATCAGTCACTGGGGATTGGCAGTATTTTCTTGGAAAAAATTAAAACTTTTGCTGCCAAGTTATCCTTTGACTTTGTTGGCACCAGTTTTGGCGTTAACCCGAGTCTGTTAAAATTTTGGCTTAATGCTGATTACCATATGGCGCGGGTCGGCTTTACCCGGGATAAGGCCAGTGGCGAGTATTCCGCCCTATTGTTGCAGCCATTAACTGACGGTGCCGATAAGTTGCAACAAGAGATTACCAAGGAGTTTTACCGTAGCTTTGACTATCTGTTACAGGAAGAATACCAGGCCATGCCGGCAAAATTGGTGGCTCAGATTTTATATTTGATGCCTGAGGGACAAGCGCCTGAATTATCCGCTCACGACTTAGCAAGTATTGAGGACTTTGCCAGCAAACATAGGCTATATAGCACCTGTGTGTATAGTCTGCACCTCTGGTTGGTGGCACATCTGAGGATAACGCTATCTGATAAGGTTTTTCCCTTGATCAGCAAGGTGCTACAGAAAAAAAGCAATGAGGAATTATGCCGCCTCTATGGCTTTACCGGTAAAAAGACCATCAACAGCTATCTGGTGGACTATGTTGCAAAGCACTTTGCAACTTCATGACTTTCAGCATGGGCGACAGAGTTCGTCTTATAAAAATTTGTTCCGGCTTTGCCAATACCAAAACTTTTGCATGCTAATATAGTCGCATTGTTTTTCGGGAACCAAGTTGGCATCATCATGATGAATAAGGCGGCGGAGGTAGTAGAGAATCACCTTGGCCAGGGCATTGCTTGGGTAGTCGGCATAGGTTTGTGTTAGTATCTGTAGCCAGTCTTCCAGCCGGTGAAATTCTTGTGATAATTGAGTATTCATATGCTGGCCTCCGTTACCAGGCTGGAATTTAACAAGGTCTGCCAAACAACCCTTTTGGCATTTGAATTTAGACACCTGCATTCATTACCGTGTAAAATACCACTGGCAATGAGTTTGGCTAGTACACTGCTTTTTAACTCGATCTGCACTTTGTCGGGCAATGGCTTTTCAACTGACTTTTGAGATTGCATTTTCGGCTCCGGTAGGTGAATGGATAAAACAAACTTAGAATAAAACATCATTTAATGCAAATGATAATTGTTATCACTTATGTGTATTTATATCAATAAATGTAATTTCGGTTGAAACAGGATCAAAAAATTAAGGAAGGCATTTATGCAGTCAGTGATCAAAGTTGAAGGTTTGATCAAAAAATACGGTGACTTGGCGGCGGTTGACAATATTAGTTTCTCCATACAGAAAGGTCATTGCTTTGGCTTGCTTGGCCCAAACGGCGCAGGTAAAACCACCACCATAGAAATTATGGAAGGCATCATTGAGGCGACACAGGGCAACATACTGTATGAGGGCAAGCCGGTCGACAGCTCTATTTCACATCAAATAGGCATCCAGTTTCAGCATACGGCATTGCAGGATTACCTGACGGTGAAGGAAACCCTGGATTTATTTGGCTCCTTTTATCAGCACACCTTGTCCCAGCACGAGCTGATAGACATCTGTGACCTAGAAGAATTTTTAGACAGGGACAACAGGTTGCTGTCCGGTGGCCAGAGGCAACGTTTATTGCTGGCCTTGGCATTGATCAATGACCCGGAAATTGTTTTTCTCGATGAACCCACCACAGGCCTGGATCCGCAAGCAAGAAGAAATTTCTGGCAGCTGATTAAAAATATTAAGGCGAAAAACAAGACGGTAGTGCTCACTACCCATTATATGGATGAGGCAGAGCAGCTTTGTGATGATATTGTGATAATGGATCACGGTCGTATTATTGAAAGTGGCACGCCCCATCAGCTGCTCAGCAAGCACTTTAACAGCGTTTTTATTTATCTGCCCAAGGCACAGGTCAGTGATGAGCTGATCGGCGAGCAAGCCTGGTCGGTGGCAGGGGACAGGGTGGAAATCGCGTCTACCAATGTGGAAAACACCTTGTCTATGCTAATGACAAAACAGATCTCACTGGATGGCCTGCATGTGAAATCAGCTAATTTAGACGATCTGTTTTTAAAACTAACCGGCCATTCACTTAGGGAATAATATGAATATCAAACGATTTCTGGCGGTTTTCAAGGCTCGCAATATTGAGTTTTTCCGTGATCGCTCTTCTTTGGGGTGGAATTTGTTTTTCCCGGTACTCCTGCTGGTGGGCTTATCCATTATCTTCTCCGGAGACGGCCGGGCAGCCTATAAGGTAGGCATTATAGATTTGGCCAAGGTGGAATCCCCCTTTATAAAGACCAGATTTATCGAATTTATCGACTACGCAAATATAGATTCGGCAAAAGTGAAGCTTTCCAACCACAGCATAGATTTACTGGTCGATTTTCACCAAAACAGCTATTGGGTCAATGAAGAGGCGCCCAACAGTTACCTGGCGGAAAAAATTTTCCTGGCCGAACATCAGGGGTTTATCCGACAGCTGGCGCAAGGAAAGAAAATCCGCTATGTCGATTGGGTCCTGCCAGGGATTTTAGGCATGAACATGATGTTTAGCTGCCTGTTTGGAGTCGGTTATGTCATCGTCAGATATAGAAAAAATGCGGTATTAAAACGCTTGAAGGCCACGCCTTTGTCGGCATTTGAGTTTGTTTCCGCACAATTGTTGTCCCGGATGTTTATCGTCATGTTTATGTCGGCGGTCGTTTATATCGGCTGTAACCTGTTTTTTGATTTCTATATGCTGGGCAGTTATCTGGATTTATTGATTGTCGGTGTCCTGGGGGCCTTTAGTCTGATCACTTTGGGCTTACTGGTGGCCAGCCGCAGCAAGAGTGAAGAGCTGATTGGCGGCTTATTGAACCTGACCTCCTGGCCCATGATGCTGTTATCCGGCGTCTGGTTTAGCCTGGAAGGGGCACCGAATGCCATCAAGGTCTTTGCCGACTTCCTGCCCTTGACTCACCTGGTGGCCGGTGCCAGAAAAATTATCACGGAAGGGGCCGGTTTGATGGACATTGCTTATCATGTCGGTGTATTAGCCGGGATGAGCGTGCTCTTTCTTGCTTTAGGGGCTTATTTCTTTAGCTGGAATACGGAAAGGTAGTCCAATCAATAAAAGGCGCATATGGCGCCTTTTTAGATCTTGCTCTTAAAATTAACTGCCGCAGGATTTACGCACGATTAAACTGGTGGGCATCAAGGTGGTACCCACTTCCTCGCCGTCGATAAGCTTGATCAGACTCTCGACCAGTAATTGCCCGGCCAGTAGCGTATTTTGCCGGGCCGTGGTCAGTGGCGGAGAGGTAAAGCTGGCGATGGGGATATCGTCAAAACCGACGACGGCAACATCTTGTGGCACTTTAATATTGTGTTCCTGCAGTGCACGCATGGCACCTATGGCGATCAAGTCACTGGCGCCAAAAATGGCATCGAATGTTTGCCCGCTGTCAATCAACTGGCAAGCGGCCTTATAGCCAGATTCATCCGTGGTGATGGCGTCATATTGCAGCTTTTTGTTTACCGCGAGATCATTGTCTTTTAGCGCCTTACAGTGGCCCAGGTAACGATCGAAGAGCTCGGGATAATGGCTGGAGGCATCGCCCAGGAAGGCAAAGTGCTTGCGGCCGTTTTTTATGACGTGTTCGGTAACCTGGTAACCGCCGTGAAAGTTATCACAGCCGACAGAAACTATCGGCAGCTGTTTGACTTCTGCGCCCCAGCGCACAAAACGTGTGTCCTGTTTAATCAACTGGATCAGCTTTTCTTCATAATCGACAAAATCACCATAACCTAGCAGTATGATGCCGTCCGCCTTATTGGTGTCTTCAAAGTCGGCATGCCAGTCGTTATTCATCTGTTGGAAAGAGACCAGGAGATCATAGCCGCAGTTCGAGCAGGCGCGGGTAATGCTGCCCAGCATGGAACTGAAAAACGGGTTGATCAGCGAATCGTCACTGGTGGGATCTTCAAAGAGTAGCAGGGCTATGGTGGCACTGCGCTGGGTGCGTAAGCTACTGGCATTCTTATCAACCTTATAGTTGAGCTCTTTGGCGATCGCCTGTACCTTGAGGCGGGTCTCTTCATTGACCAGCGGACTGTTTCTTAATGCCCTGGAAACGGTTGATTGAGATACGCCGGCTCGATAGGCAATGTCAAAGGATGTCGGTTTAGATTTCACAACAAAATATCCACAATAAGCTTATTGGAAATATTAACCGACCCCAAACCCGATGTATAGAATAAAACACTTCCCGTAGTCTAATGCAATTGGTATAAGTGCCTTTTAAAGCGACCGGCTCCAATGGTATTTTGTAGTCTTAAACGTGCCAGTCATGTATGATTCCATGGATGACAGCTTCGGGGCGATTGGACGAATTATTATCTTGGCTGAATTAAGCTTAGGATAACTGGCAATTATCAAGGGAAAAGTAAGTGTTATTACTTACGTTTAAGGTTTAATACCAAGTTGGTCAATTTATTATTTCAATTGGTATAAGGTAGCAAATGGTTTTAAAAGCGATTGGTATTTTTTTTGTTGCTTTGGCGATTTTGGGCGCGGCTTTGCCGGTATTGCCGACAACGCCATTTTTGCTGGTGGCCGCCAGTTGTTTCGCCAAGTCCTCTCCTCGTTTGCACCGCATGCTATTGGCAAACCGGGTTTTCGGCCCCTTGATCCGGGACTGGCAGGCTCATAGGAGCATCCCTAAAAAAGGCAAAATAATGGCTGTTGTTTCCATCTTGCTGGCGGTTGCCTGGTCCTGCTACGTGCTGGAAAGCCTCTATATCAAGCTGTTTGTTATTGCGCTTGTCTTGGGGCCCTTGGTTTATATCATGCGCATCCCCTTGACCGAAAATCTGGCTTTTGCCAAGGAGCAGGGGGAGCAAACAGAGCATAGCCCCTAGGATCAGGATGTTTTTTCTTTTGGCTTGTCTACCGCAATAAGCTGGTTATTGGAGGCAACCACTATGGCATCCCGGCCGTTTTTCTTGGCCTGATAAAGCGCCTTGTCGGCGGTGTTAAAGACCTCAGTGGTATTGGAAATTTCCTTGGTAAAGGTGGCGATACCAAATGAACAGGTGATTTTCAGCACCTTGTTCTTTTTACGCAGTTCAAATTTCAGGCTGTTCACCACTTCGCGGATTTTTTTCGCCAGCTGAGTGGATTTATTGAGATCCGTGGCCGGCAAAACAATAACAAATTCTTCACCACCGTAGCGGGCGACATAGTCGGTAGAGCGGACATTTTTTTTCAGGGTCTGGCCCAGGCATTTTAACACCTGATCGCCAATGCTATGGCCATAGCTATCATTGATGCTCTTAAATTTATCGACATCAATCACCATCAGGCTCAGTGGCAGTTTGGCGCTTAACCAGGCCTTGCGTTCTTCGTTAATTCTTAATACATAGCCCTTTCTGTTACCCACTGTGGTCAGGTCATCGATCAGGCTGGTTTCCTCGGCAACGTCCAGCTGTTTCTCCAGCTGTTCAACGAAATTGGAGGCATTATTGATTTTGGCGTTCAAGTCCCTGATGGTGGCTTCATGGGTCAAGTTAAGCCGGTTTTGCGCCTCAGCATAGTCATTCATGATGCGAGACAACAGGGAAACGCTGTATTTGATGTGCTGCTGCATGCCTTCCAAGGTTTCTATGCCTTTGGCCTTTACTTCCATATTTTTCAATTCTGCAACCATGCTGCTTTGCACCTCGTCAGAATTCCCCTGGCTGGAGGCAATGAGTTTTTCCACGACAGTGGTCTGGTTGAAGACATCAAGCAAATTGGCGTGAATATCGTTGAGCATTTCTTCGGCGGTACACCTTTCCTGTTGGAGCAGTAGCGCCAGATAGTTGGCTGAGCGCTCCAGCAAGTCTATGGATTTGAAAAAGGCGCCTTTACCCTCAGGGATCTGGGAGGCCTCGCTGAGTATTTCGCTAATAAACTTATCGTTCGGATAGGTTTTTACCAGCTGTTTGGTAACTGTGATCACGTCCTTGATCAGCCTTTTGCTGGCCAGGTGGATATCGCTGGCCACAACGCCGGTTTCTTCTGTCTTGATGTCTTGATCTGCAATAATGGTCTTGGAAGATGTCCTCAGGGCGCTAAGATCTTCGGCAAAATAATCCAGGGCCTTACCCACAGTCACCATAATGGTGTGAGCGGGTTGCTTGAGGTTAATTTGCGACAATACCTCTGTAATTTTTTCCGCCTGGCAGGAAGAGAGGTTTTTCTTGGCATTTTGGGTCATCAGGGTTTTCAGGGTTTTTATGTCCCGCTTGTTACTCTGATAATCCAGATTATCCAGGTTTTGCTTCATATTGGCATATTGTTCAACCAAGGAAATAAAATTGGACGATGCTTCGTTTGATTTTAGGGCATTCTTGATATTTTCGGTTTGAACGGCCAATGGACCTGAGTTGGGCGCGGTATCGATAAATCTGCGCAAGGCGCGCTTGAGTTCGCTGTTGGAACGACGGAGAGAAGCTAAATCCTGATTTGCTTTGCCCTTATTCATGAAACAGGTCCTGTTACTGAAAACTAGAGATATATGAATGCATTAGAGCGTGTTGACCTTTGTTGTGTATTTTTTCAGCTATTTGTTTGGTGTTTATACAAGGCAGAGCTTATGACGTGTAGTTATTCTACTCAAATAAGCGATAACGCAGTAGAAATACCAAACAAATGCTGCCCAAAGGGTTCAACTAAACACATTCTGCTCTTTGTTGCTTGTCATTTACTTAGAATAACTAAGCTTCATTCCAAGCGCCTTGAGCAAAATGTGTTTAGAATGAACAAAATTTATACCGCAAAGTTCAACGCGCTCTATTTATTAGTTGCTAATTTTACTAATTTATTCGTACCTTATTCAAGAGAAGATGCTCCAGGTTAATCTGTTTTTGCAGAATATCGGTAAAAGGTAAGAAAAATGCGGTTAAAGTGGAAAAGGGATAAATGACTTTGCATTTATCCCTTTTGCAAGAGTTTTAAGCGAGCGCTTTTGTCACCAGTTCGGCCAGGTGGGGGGGCAAGGTCAGTGATAAAGCGATTTCGTGCCCTTGTTCAGACATCTTTTTCCAGGTTTTTTGTACTATATCTATGATTTTGGCTTCTTCATACTTAGCGGCAAAATCGTCGAAGTAGTGCTGTAAAAAGACCAGGCAGGCAACATCTTCCAGTGTCTGGCTGCTGGCATTGGATTTGATTTTTTCTTTGCGAATGATGGCCGCAGCCTGCTCGGCCTCATCAGGGCTATAGCCATTTTCCTGCATCAATTGGGCGGTAAGCTCTGCGTGAAACTTACCCAGCTCCTTGCGCCACTTTAGATAGCCGGCTCTTCCCGCGTCAAACTCGGCGCGTTTTAGATGCCAGCGCTTGATATGCTGTGCCCGCACGGCTATTTGCAATAATTCATCGGCATCAGGCCAGTATTGATTCAGGCATTCGCTCATCTGGTGGCCGTAAACCAGTTCCTTGGCCTGGGCTTGTCCGTTGACCATGATTTTGTTCGGGTCTTCCAGGTTAACGGCATCTATGGCGGATAACATGGTATTTAAGCGGGATTGGGTCATTTATCATTCTTGTTTGTTTAAAAACTACATTTTAACCCGTTGCCGTTAATTTACAATTGCCAAGAAAAATTTCACAAAATAGGCTATTTTTCTAGCTATGGGCTTATTGTTACTACCATGGCTTTTGGGTATAATACTTTCCCGTCTTGCTAAGTTTGCCTGTAATAAAAATAAGCAAAGTTGGCGCAAAATTTCTGTTTTTTCCTTACTTCTGGGTTTTACATGACAACTAGATATATTTTTGTAACTGGCGGCGTAGTCTCGTCTCTTGGTAAAGGTATTGCGGCAGCATCACTGGCGGCGATTCTTGAAGCGCGTGGTTTGAAGGTGACCATGCTTAAGTTGGACCCATATATAAATGTTGACCCAGGCACCATGAGCCCGATTCAACACGGTGAAGTATTTGTAACAGAAGACGGCGCCGAAACCGATCTGGACTTAGGCCATTATGAGCGCTTTATTCGTACCAAGATGACCAAGCGCAACAACTTTACCACTGGCCGTATCTATCAGGATATTCTGGCGCGTGAACGTAAGGGCGAGTTCTTGGGGGCAACCATTCAGGTTATTCCTCATATCACCAATGATATCAAGCGCCGTGTTATTGAAGGCGCCGAAGGCTATGATGTTGCCATGGTGGAAGTAGGCGGCACGGTAGGGGATATTGAATCCCAACCTTTCCTTGAAGCCATTCGTCAACTAGGCACTGAACTTGGCCGAGAGCGCGCCATGTTTATGCACCTGACCCTGGTACCTTACCTGGCTGCATCCGGTGAGATCAAAACCAAACCGACCCAGCACTCGGTTAAAGAGCTGCGTTCTATCGGTATTTTTCCTGATATTTTGATTTGCCGCTCGGAAGGGGCTATTCCAGCCAATGAAAGAGCAAAAATCGCCCTGTTTACCAATGTCGAAGAGAAAGCCGTGGTTTCGATGCGTGATGTCGACAGCATCTATAAGATTCCGGCCCTGTTAAAATCTCAGGGCACGGACGAGCTGGTTGCCAAGCGTTTTGGCCTGGACTTGCCAGAAGCGGATCTGGGCGAATGGGAAACCGTGCTTTATCATGAAGCCAATCCAGTCGGCGAGGTGACCATTGGCATGGTGGGCAAGTATATCGAATTGCCTGATGCCTATAAGTCGGTCAATGAAGCGCTAAAACATGCGGGGTTGAAAAACCAGGTCAAGGTCAATATCAAATATATCGACTCACAGGATGTTGAAGCCAAGGGCTTTGATGCCCTGCAAGATATCGATGCGATACTGGTTCCTGGCGGTTTTGGTGAGCGCGGTGTCGAAGGCAAGATTTTGGCGGCTCAATATGCCCGTGAAAATAAAATACCTTATTTAGGCATTTGTCTGGGCATGCAGGTGGCCTTGATCGAATACGCGCGCAATGTCGCCGGTTTGGCGGGGGCACACAGTACAGAATTCAATCCGGATACAGAACACCCTGTTATCGGTTTGATCAACGAATGGTTAGATGAAGAAGGCCAAGTCGAATATCGCAATGAAGACTCGGACTTGGGCGGTACCATGCGTTTGGGCTCGCAATTGTGTCATCTGGTGAAAGATACCAAGGTTTGTGACGTATATGGCAGTGAAACCATTTATGAAAGACACCGCCACCGTTTTGAGGTAAATAATAACTACAGAGAAGCACTGAGCAAAGCCGGCCTGGTATTCTCTGGTTTATCTTCGGACAAGAATTTAGTTGAGGTGATTGAAATTTCCGATCACCCCTGGTTTATAGCCGGACAATTCCATCCCGAGTTCAATTCGACACCTCGAGATGGTCATCCGTTATTCGAAAGCTTTATTGCTGCCTCCTTCGAGCATCAAAAGCAGCTTTCCAGCTAAACTATGTATCAAGATAAAACCGTAGCTAGTGCTGCGGTTTTTTGTTTAAAGATTTTTGCAAATTTTAATTTTATCGCCCGAAAGCTGTTAAGGGTAAATTTACAGAGGAACAATAATGTCAAATATTAGTAAGATTATTGCACGTGAAGTAATGGACTCTCGTGGTAATCCAACGGTTGAAGCGGATGTCTACCTGGAATCAGGTGCCTGGGGCCGTGCTTGTGCGCCATCGGGAGCCTCAACAGGTTCACGCGAAGCGCTGGAATTGCGTGATGGTGATAAGTCTCGCTACCTGGGTAAAGGTGTTCTAAAGGCGGTAGCTGCGGTTAACAATGACATCGCCCGGGCATTAGTAGGAAAAAATGCTTTGGCACAGGCTGAGATCGATCAAGCTATGATTGATTTGGATGGCACGGAAAACAAAGAAAAATTCGGCGCCAATGCCATCTTGGCGGTATCTTTGGCGAATGCAAAAGCGGCTGCGATGGAAAAGAAAGTACAGCTGTTTGAACACATTGCCGACCTAAATGGCACGCCGGGCCAATATTCACTGCCTCTGCCTATGATGAATATCTTAAACGGTGGCGAGCATGCCGATAACAACGTTGATATTCAGGAATTTATGGTTCAGCCGGTTGGCGCGAAAAGCTTCAGTGAAGCCTTGCGCATGGGCGCGGAGATTTTTCACCAGTTGAAAAAAGAACTGTCAGCACAGGGCTTGAACACGGCCGTCGGTGATGAAGGGGGTTTTGCCCCTAACCTGACGTCAAACGAAGACGCATTGAAAGTAATTGAAACCGCGGTTGCCAATGCCGGTTATGAAATGAACAAAGACGTCACCTTGGCACTGGATTGCGCCTCGTCTGAGTTCTACAAAGATGGTGTTTACGACTTATCGGGTGAAGGCAAGCAATTTGACTCTGCCGGATTTGCCGATTACCTGGCAGAATTAACCACTCGTTATCCTATCGTTTCTATCGAAGATGGCCTGGACGAAAGTGACTGGGACGGCTGGAAAATATTAACCGACAAGATTGGTGACAAGGTGCAACTAGTGGGTGATGACTTGTTCGTGACTAATACCAAGATCTTAACCCGTGGCATTGAACAAGGCATAGGTAACTCCATCCTAATTAAGTTCAACCAAATCGGTTCTCTTACCGAAACATTGGCGGCCATCAAAATGGCACAGGATGCCGGTTTTACTGCCGTTATTTCACACCGTAGTGGTGAGACGGAAGATGCCACTATTGCCGATCTGGCAGTAGGCACGGCGGCTGGGCAAATCAAGACCGGCTCTTTGTGCCGCTCGGATCGCGTTGCCAAGTACAACCAGCTATTGCGCATTGAAGAGTTCTTAGGTGATAAAGCCATTTTCAATGGTCTAAGCGAAGTGAAAGGCCAGTAAGCCTAAAACTTGAAAGTATCGATTGAGCCGCTTAATGCGGCTCTTTTTTTATCTAAAGTAGATGAATGTTATAAGCGGTTTTATCTTTTAGTTACAATCAAGTATGCTTAAAGACTAAGCGGTTTCTTTCAATAAGAGCTCTCATGACTCAAGCGTCTTTATGGCAAGGTGATCAGCATTCTGTAGAATTTTCAGAGTTATGCAATGCGCTTTATGAGCGAGAGTTAAGGGTGCTTGCTGACGCTAAAATTAGTAATGTTATTGGTATTCAGGGGCGACTAAAAAGTTTGCCACACTATATCAAGCGTACGGCCCACCAGATGATCCAGGTGCAAACCCCCATGACGCTCGATGCCCAAAACGCCAGTTGGTCGGCAAAACAAAGTGCTAGATTACCGCTTGCGGGGCAGGAAGCTGAATCCGTCTGGCAATGGTATGAAAAAACAACTCCCACTCCTGGCCTGGTTGTGCCTGTTGCTTATTCGGATCACATTGTTCTGGACTCCATTGACAGGCTGGACAAGGAGAACCATCGCTTTCGTACCAATGTCCATGGCTGGTTTGATCAAGCCAATGTTGTCAAAAACCAACCGAGACAGTGCCGGTTACTAAAGCCAACCAAAAAAGTGATGATGGCAGCCTGTGCCGGCCATTGCTGGGAAAATAATGAAAAAAGAAGGCCTATCATGCCAAGCCTGAGGGAGCTGCTACTTTCCTGCACGATAAACTGGCGTAACTTTAAACAGCCTCTGCCCATTACCGCTCTGCTTTAATTAAAAGCGCCGCCTTGATCATGATTTGTTCAGGCGTCCTGAAACTCGCATCTTGAGGTAGTTTGGGTATAATGCCTTATCCACTAACTTAGCTTTTAACTTGTTTTTCGATTAAATGCGTTTGCTTGCGGCAATACTCTTTATTTTTTTACTCCTGCTACAATACCGGCTCTGGTTCGGTAAAAACAGCGTGCCTGACTATCTGGCATTAAAGAATGAGGTAGTGCGCCAACAAGAAGACAATGAGAAGCTAAAACAGAGAAACAAGCTCTTGTATGCCGATACCGATGATTTGAAATCCGGTGTAGAAGCCATCGAAGAGCGTGCCCGTAATGAACTGGGAATGATCAAGAAAGGTGAAACTTTCTTTCGGGTTATTCCCAGCCAGCAAGACAAATCAAACCAAGTAGACAACAAGGATAGACCTTAATTATATGAATGATGTATTAGGTCCCCTGGCCGTTATTGTGCCCGCCGCCGGAGTCGGCAAAAGGATGCGGGCCAGCTGTCCAAAACAGTATTTAACCATAAATAAGATGACGGTAATCGAGCATACGGTGAACAGGCTACTGTCATGCCCAGAAGTCGACAAAGTGGTTATTGCACTGGGCGCCAATGACGAATATTTTACCGGCACCGGCTTGGCAAATAACCCTAGAGTGGAAACCGTTATCGGTGGTCAGGAGCGGGTAGATTCAGTGTTGGCCGGACTGAAAGCGCTGGAACCAGACAAGTATACCTGGGCCTTGGTGCATGATGCTGCTCGCCCCTGTGTTCCGGTAAAAGATATTGCCAACTTGATCCTTTCTTGTGCCGAGAGCCAGTGTGGGGGGCTTTTGGCCATGCCGGTGCGTGATACCATGAAGCGCAGCAAGGCAAACAATAGGGTCGAGAAAACGGTAGAACGAGACGGTTTATGGCATGCCCTAACGCCGCAAATGTACAAAGTTGGGGAGCTTATTGCCGCCATAGAGCAAGGCCTGCAAAAGGGCGTGATTATTACCGATGAGTCTTCTGCCATGGAAGCCGCCGGCTTGCCCAGTAATTTAGTGGCAGGCAGTGGCAAGAATATTAAAATCACCCGCCCGGATGATCTTGCCCTGGCAGAATTTATTTTAAGTAAACAACAGGAAACAGTATGCGAATAGGTCATGGTTTTGACGTGCATAAATTTGGTGGTGAAGGGCCCTTGGTGTTGGCGGGGATTGAAGTGCCCTATGAGCAGGGGTTTATCGCCCACTCGGACGGCGATGTCGCCATCCACGCCTTATGTGACGCCATACTAGGTGCCTTGTGTCTCGGGGATATAGGCAATCATTTTCCCGATACAGATAACCAGTATGAAAATATTTCCAGTCGTATCCTGTTGCGCCACGTAGTAACCCTGATGCAGGATAAAGGCTATCAGTTGGGCAATGCCGATATCACCATTATCGCCCAAGCACCGAAAATGGCGCCCCATCTATTGGCCATGCGTGAGTGCCTGGCACAAGATCTTAACGCAGAGGTTGGACAGGTTAATGTTAAGGCAACAACCACTGAAAAACTGGGCTATGCCGGCAGGAAGGAAGGTATTGCCGTGCATGCCGTTGTGTTACTGCAACCCATGATAAAAGAGCAAGATGATGTTTGATTTTGCCTATTTACATGGCAAGCCCACATCAACGGGGCTTCTGCGCAGCCAGATAACAGATTTTAAGGTATTTGAGCGCCTACCATTTGAGCCTTGTGGTGAGGGTGAACACTTACTTGTCCATATCAGGAAAACTGGCTGCAATACGGTATTTGTTGCCAGGCAGTTGGCGAAATATTTTGGCGTTAAGGAGGTCCTGGTTTCCTATGCCGGCCTAAAAGACCGCTTTGCCGTGACCGAACAGTGGTTTGGCGTTCATCTGCCCGGAAAGCAGGAGTTTGATTTAAGTGACCTGGAAATTGAAGGGGTTGAACTGCTGTCGTATGCCAGGCATAACAAAAAGCTCAGGACTGGCGCTTTAACCGGCAATCGTTTTGAGCTGGTGTTAAGAGAGGTCTCGGATGTTGATGATGTCTTGGCACGCTGGCAAAAAATTAGTTCAACGGGCGTGCCAAACTATTTTGGCGAGCAGCGCTTCGGCATCGATGGCAATAATATTGAGAAGGCGCTGGCACTTTTTGCCGGCACTAAGGTAAAGGACAAGAAAAAGCGTAGCATCTATTTATCCGCGGCCCGCTCCCTGGTGTTTAACCATATCGTGAGTGAGCGGATCAGGGAGCAGCACTTTATTGAGCCGCTAAATGGCGATGTCTTTATGCTGGCCGGCACTCAGTCGGTATTCCTGGCTGATAAAATTGATGCTCAGATAATCGAGCGATTGGCACAAAAAGATATTGATATTACCGCTCCCATGTGGGGAGCCGGCAATTTAATGACACAGGGGCAGTCATTGCTCTTTGAGCAAACTCTTGCTCAATCCTATCCGGAGATTTGCCAGGGCTTAAAGAGATTTGGTTTAAAGCAGGAAAGGCGTCGCATCAGGCTCAATATCTCGGAAGCGGAAATAAGCGCCGAGGATAACAATGTTAAGCTGGCATTCTTTTTACCCGCTGGCTGCTATGCGACCACTGTCATGCGTGAGCTTATCGATTATCAGGATATGACGGAAAGAGTGAAGTTATAGGGAAGATACCACCTCTTATGAAGATATTATTGAGTAATGACGATGGCGTGCATGCGCTGGGTATAAAGGTATTGTATGAAGAGCTAAGCAAGTTTGCTGAGGTCACAGTTATTGCGCCCGACAGGAACTGTAGTGGTGCCAGTAATTCACTGACGCTGCTTAATCCGTTAAGGGCCCAAACGCTGGATAACGGCTTTGTTTCCGTTAATGGCACACCGACAGATTCGGTGCATTTAGGCATCAGCCAGTTAATGTCGTCGCAGCCCGACCTGGTGGTGGCCGGTATTAATAAAGGCCCCAACCTTGGGGATGACACCCTGTATTCAGGCACAGTTGCGGCTGCAACCGAAGGGCGCCATATGGGCATGCCTGCCATCGCGGTTTCTCTTGCCAGCAAACATGAAGACAATTACCAAACGGCCGCGGTTATCACGGCTAAAGTTATCCAGCGCCTTAAGGCCCACCCCTTGCCGGCAGATCAAATACTCAATATTAATGTGCCGGGTCTGCCCTTGTCTGAATTAAAGGGCATCAAGGTGACCCGGCTGGGTCACAGGCACAAGGCGGAAACCATGAAAAAGATGCAAGATCCCTGGAAACGCGACATATACTGGTATGGCTTGCTGGGAAAAGAGCAGGATGCCGGAGAAGGCACGGATTTCCATGCGATATTCAATGGTTTTGCCTCTATAACCCCGCTGACGGTTGATATGACGGCCTACAAGAGTATGGCGCAAATGACCGAGTGGATAAATGAAGTTACGATATAAAGAGTCCTAGTATGAATATGACAGTAGGAAAGGGGATTAGTGGCAAGTCGAGTCGTAGTGGTGAGATTTTAGCGCAAAAATTACATGCAGAAGGGATCACTAACCCGCAAGTGATTCATGCCATGGCCAGAACACCTCGTCATATCTTTGTTCCTGAGATATTGGCTCATAAGGCCTATGACAATACGGCATTGCCGATCGGTCAGGGGCAGACGATTTCGCAGCCCTATATAGTCGCCAGAATGTCAGAGCTCTTGCTTGAAGGAGAGAGCCCCAATAATATTCTGGAAATTGGCACTGGTTCGGGTTATCAAACGGCAATACTCGCCCAGCTGACAGCAAGGGTATTTTCGGTTGAACGCATAAAGGCCTTGCAATGGCAGGCTAAACGGCGTTTGCAGGCAATGGACTTACATAATGTCTCCATGAAACACGGTGATGGCTGGAAAGGCTGGCCAAGCAAGGGGCCATTTGATGCCATCATAGTAACGGCAGCACCAACCTCTGTTCCCGAGGCCCTGCTGGAGCAGTTATCCGATGGGGGGAAACTGGTGATTCCCGTTGGCGAAGAGGTGCAAACATTAAAAGTGATCAGGCGTGAAGGTGATAGTTTTACCGAGCAACAGGTTGAAGCGGTACGTTTTGTTCCTCTTGTACCTGGCGCCTTGCTGTAATTATTATGTTACTAAGTATGTTAGCCTATTTACTCTCTTCTTAGCTTTTATCAAACTATTTTGCCATGATAGGGAATTGCATAAAAATTATAACGAAAAGCTGTTTAATCATAGCAATATTGGCGATATCTGGATGTAGTTCCAGGCACGCACCTGCGCCTGTCGTTGATGTCCAGGCAAGCATTCCTCTGAGTAAACGCGTGAAAAACAGCATCAAGTCAACTGAATATATAGTCAAAAAAGGTGAAACTTTATACTCGATTGCCTGGCGGGCGGATGTGGATGTCAGGACTCTGGCAAAATTGAATAAAATATCCTCTCCCTATAAAATTTACCCAGGACAAAAACTGATTTTATCGTCAAAAACTCTCCAGCCCACATCCAGTAAGCGTTACGATAAAAAGTTGACTAAAAGCTCTGGTAAGACCTCGCCCATAGTGGCAAAAAAACCTGTTGCAACAAATAAAAAGCAGGAGTATGGTGGAAACGCAACTGGGCAAAATGTGAGCAAGAAAGGACCTTTTCAGTCACCGACTTTTTCACAGAAAATCAGAAAGTGGCAATGGCCGGCAAAGGGCAAGGTGATAGCAATATTTTCCTCTGCACAGCACGGAAATAAAGGGATTGACATCGCGGGTGAACGCGGTGAAAAGGTGAGAGCCGCCGCTGATGGTAAGGTTGTTTATGCCGGAGATGCGTTAAGGGGGTATGGCAGGTTAGTGATTGTTAAACATAACGATGATTACCTAAGTGCCTACGCCCATAATGACAGCATTCTGGTTAAGGAACAGCAAACCGTAAAGGCTGGCGATGTGATTGCCAAGATGGGGGATACGGATGCGCAAAGAGTCATGCTTCATTTTGAAGTTCGCTTTCGCGGCAAATCAGTAAACCCTCAGAAGTACTTACCAAAAAAATAACAATATATAGAAGAATAAAGATTGGAGTTAACGTGAATATTTAGTCATTAATTTAAACTTTGCTAGCTAGAATATGGGAGAGATAGCATGGGAATAGAAAAAGAATTAAAAACCGCAGTAATCGATAACGATACTGATAAGGAAATTACGTCAAGAGCTCAGGATGAGGTCCCGTCAAATTTAGATGCAACCCAGTTGTATTTGAGTGAGATTGGTTTTTCCCCCTTGTTGACCGCAGAAGAAGAAGTTTACTTTTCTCGCCTTGCCCTAAAAGGCGACGAAGCCTCGCGTAAACGCATGATCGAAAGTAATTTACGCTTAGTCGTTAAAATTGCTCGCCGTTATAATAATCGTGGCTTACCTCTATTAGATCTGATTGAAGAAGGCAACCTGGGCTTAATAAGAGCCGTAGAAAAATTCGACCCTGAACGTGGCTTTAGATTTTCAACCTATGCAACCTGGTGGATACGTCAAACCATAGAACGTGCCATCATGAATCAAACCCGAACCATACGTCTCCCGATACATGTAGTTAAAGAACTGAATATCTATTTGAGAACTTCCAGAGAGCTGGTGCAAAAACTGGATCATGAGCCTACGGCCGAAGATATTGCCCAGGCGTTGGACAAGCCGGTCTCTGATGTCAGCAAAATGTTACGCCTGAACGAGCGTATTACCTCGGTAGATACACCGTTTACCGGAGATAGCGACAAGGCGTTGCTGGATGTGATTCCGGATGAAAAAGGCGGCGGACCGGAAAGCCACCTGCAGTCCGATGATATGAATAATAACATCATCCACTGGTTGCATGAGCTAAATTCCAAGCAAAGGGAAGTACTGGCGCGTCGTTTTGGCTTGATGGGCTATGAAGCGGCGACATTGGAAGATGTAGGCATGGAGATTGGCCTGACCCGTGAGCGTGTTCGCCAGATCCAGGTAGAAGCATTGAAGCGACTGCGTGATATTCTTAGCCAGCAGGATTTATCCATTGAGGCTATCTTTCAGGATTAAGCATTAAAGTTAAGGTAAAAACTTACAAGCCAGCAAGTTTGCTGGCTTTTTAGTATGTAATTTCCGTTAGCTATAGCTGCTCTTTTAACCTATATAGCAGGTCCTGCGCATTTCTTGGCGTCAGATCATTTACATCCGTCTCTTTTAATAGATCCAGTACTGGGTGTGATTGGTCGATTAAAGGCAGCTGTTCAAACATATGATTGTCGGCCGGTAAAACAGAAGGCGCCTGGCTTGACTCCAGCTCACCAAGACGTTGTTTGGCGCGTTGAATAACCGACTTAGGCACGCCGGCAAGTTGTGCAACCTGCAGGCCGAAACTCTTGCTGGCAGCGCCTTCCTGTACCGCATGCATAAATATAATATTGTCGCCGTGCTCCATGGCATCCAGATGGACATTGGCCAAAGTCTCAATTTGCTCGGCAAGCAGGGTCAGTTCGAAGTAATGGCTGGCAAACAGGGTAAAGGCCTTGGTTTGCAAGGCCAGCATTTCCGCACAGGCCCAGGCCAGTGACAGGCCGTCATAGGTACTGGTGCCCCGGCCAATTTCATCCAGTAATACCAGACTCTTGTCCGTGGCATTATGCAGGATATTGGCGGTTTCCGTCATTTCAACCATAAAGGTAGAGCGGCCACTGGCCAAATCATCGGAAGCGCCAATACGAGTGAATATTCTATCCACCATGCCAATATTGGCGGCACCGGCAGGCACATAACAGCCAATATGAGCCAGTAAAACTATCAGCGCAGTTTGCCGCATATAGGTGGATTTACCCCCCATGTTTGGCCCGGTAATGATCAGCATTTTTCGGTGCTCGGCCAGTACTACCGGGTTGGCAATAAAGGCATCTTCAGTCATCAGCTCAACCACGGGATGTCTGCCGGCCTCAATATTGATCCCGGGCTCTTGGGATAAATGGGGCTTTACATAATTCAGGGTTTCGGCACGTTCGGCAAAAGTATTTAATACATCCAGCTCGGCAATGGCCTGTGCCAGAACTTGCAAAGGTTCCAGTTCGGGAAACACGTGATCGAACAATTGATCGTATAATCGTTTTTCCAGCGCCAAAAACTTACTCTGGGCACTTAACACGGTTTCTTCATGTTGTTTTAGTTCTTCCGTGATAAAGCGTTCGTTGTTTTTAAGTGTTTGGCGGCGGATATAATCGCTGGGAACATCACCGGCGGCACTGCGGCTAATTTCAATATAAAAGCCGTGCACCTTGTTGTAGCCAACTTTCAGGGTTTGAATACCTGTGCGTTCTTTTTCTCTTTCTTCCAACTGGGCTAAAAACTCAGTGGCACCGTCGCTGAGATCCCTGAGCCTGTCCAGCTCTTGATCATAACCGGGCGCAATGACCCCGCCGTCACGTATCAATACCGGCGGGTTCTCAACCAAAGCCTTTTCCAATAAGACTTGTATATTTGGCATTGGACAAGTTTGCTTGGCAAGAGTTTGGATATGGCCCTGGGGGCAGGAGGCCAATATGTCCTGTAATTCAGGTAACTGCTGTAATGCATTGCGCAGCCGGGCAAAATCACGTGGCCTGGCCGAGCGTAAAGCAATACGGGCAACGATACGTTCAATATCCCCCAGCGGTTTTAACAGCTGAAAGAGTTCCGGATAAAGCTCTGCGGTGATAATGTCGCTAATGGCACTTTGACGGTGTTCCAGTATGCTTTGATCCCGTAAAGGAAAATGCAGCCAGCGTTTCAACAGCCGTGAACCCATAGGGGTAGCGCTATTGTCCAGCACGGACGCCAAGGTATTTTCATGGCCTCCCTGCAAATTTTGGGTTAATTCCAGGTTGCGCCGGGTTGCCGCATCCAACACGACACCAATTGCCGAAGACTCGCAAACAATGGCGCGTATGTGTGGCAGGGCCGTTCGCTGGCTGTCTTTGACATATTGGAACAGGCAGCCGGCAGCAGCGATACCCAGCGTTTTATCTTCGACACCAAAGCCCGAAAGCTCTTTAGTACCAAACTGTTTGTTGAGCAGGTTAACCGCTGTATCAAAGTCAAACTCCCAATCCGGTCGACGCCTCAAGCCCTTGAGGTTTTCTATGATATCAAGTTCGCAAAAGGACTCTGGATACAAGAGCTCAGCAGGTGAAAGCCTTTGGATTTCTGCTTGTAGCTGTTCCTTGCTTTGCGGCTGAACCAGGACAAAACGGCCACTGGTCATATCCAGGTAAGCCAGGCCAAAGCCGCTATTGGTTTGATGGATGGCGACAATAAGGTTGTCTTGCCTGTCGGTGAGTAATGCTTCATCACTGACGGTACCTGGCGTTACTATTCTGACGACTTTACGCTCTACCGGCCCTTTACTGGTGGCGGGATCGCCAACTTGCTCGCAGATGGCAACCGATTCACCCAGTTGCACCAGCTTGGCCAGATAAGTTTCAACCGCATGATAGGGAACGCCGGCCATGGGAATAGCATTTCCGCCTGACTTGCCACGAGCGGTCAGGGAAATATCTAACAGGTCAGACGCTTTTTTAGCATCGTCATAAAACAGCTCGTAGAAGTCTCCCATGCGGTAGAAGAGCAGAATATTGGGAAATTCGGCCTTGATGGTCAGGTATTGGCGCATCATGGGTGTATGCTTGGAAAAGTCGCTATTTAGTGTATTCATTAATGAGTGCAGAAATTTAAGTAATTATTTTGATGCTTGGCTAGAGGCTGTTTATCTTTCTAGATTGTTTTTGCAGCAGTTTGTTGGCAATTTATACAAGGCAGAGCCTTTGTCATGTAGTTATTCTACATAAAAAGGCGATAACGCAGTAGAAATAGCCAACAAAAGCTGCCTGAAAGGTTCGGCTAAAAGCGTTTTATTCTTTGTTGAGCAGTATTTGCTTAGAATGACTAGGCTACACACTACTCGCCGCGACTAAAACGCTTTTATCTCGAACAAAAATTAATCACGAAAGATAAACAGCCTCTAGCAGTTTTATCTTTGAATTATGCCATAACTTATTAGGGAACTGCTGCATTTATTAGAGAATAAATAAGGGGAAATAATTTATACAGTATTGAAATAGCCGCCACTGGAAGTTCGCCTTTTGGAAGACGTTAACTAAAATAATATAAGAAACAATGAGTTATTTTATAACTCAAGTATGTAAAGCAATTATTTCATACAAATGACTTGATACTGTACGACTATACAGTATACTGCAGCAATATAATTGATTAACAGCTATCGTATTTTGTGGAGCGATAAATGGACAATAACAAAGAAAAAGCCCTTTCAGCCGCGTTAAGCCAGATTGAACGTCAATTTGGTAAAGGCTCAATCATGAAGTTGGGTGAAAATCGTAGCATGGATGTGGAAACTATCTCTACCGGCTCATTAGGACTGGATATCGCTCTGGGCGCCGGTGGTTTACCCATGGGACGCGTTGTCGAAATTTACGGCCCGGAGTCCAGTGGTAAAACAACCTTGACGCTGGAAGTGATTGCCGAAGCGCAGCGTAATGGCAAGGTCTGCGCGTTTGTTGATGCCGAGCATGCACTTGACCCTATTTATGCTGAAAAGCTTGGGGTTAACATCAATGAATTGCTGGTTTCTCAGCCCGATACTGGTGAGCAGGCCCTGGAAATCTGCGACATGCTAACCCGTTCAGGGGCGATTGATGTTATCGTTGTTGACTCTGTGGCCGCTCTAACACCCAAGGCAGAAATTGAAGGTGATATGGGGGATTCCCATATGGGCCTTCAGGCCAGAATGTTGTCACAGGCGATGCGTAAGTTAACCGGTAATTTAAAGCAGTCCAATACCATGTTGATTTTTATCAACCAGATCCGGATGAAAATCGGGGTCATGTTTGGTAATCCTGAAACCACAACCGGTGGTAATGCGTTGAAGTTCTATGCCTCGGTGCGCCTGGATATTCGCCGCATTGGTGCGGTGAAAAATGGTGACGAGATTGTCGGTAACGAAACTCGCGTTAAAGTGGTGAAGAACAAAATTGCACCGCCATTTAAGCAGGTAGAATTCCAGATTTTATATGGTGAGGGGATCAACAACCTGGGTGAACTGATTGACCTTGGTGTACAAAACAAGATGGTGGAAAAAGCCGGAGCCTGGTACAGCTATAATGGCGATAAGATTGGCCAGGGTAAGGCTAATGCCGTGAAATTCCTGAAAGAGAACCCTGCTATCGCACAGGAACTGGATACCCGATTACGTGAAATCTTCTTGTCGAGAAACACAGACAATGAAAATGCTGAAGAAGCCTTAACCGAATAAACTAAAGATTTTGTTTTTATATCTAAAAGCCACTGCATCAGCAGTGGCTTTTTCTTTATGGAGTTAAAGCTATCGCTTTTCCGTTAGCGGTTGTTTTTTGGTTATCATGGCTTATGAGAAAATATTATAGACGTCTATACGTTTAGAGGTTGACATATCTAGAAATCCAAGTCACATTATCACCTAATTTAAATTTTCCCTTTTTTGTTAGGTTTTTTGGTATGCCCATTAAAATCCCGGATCAGTTGCCTGCTCTGTCAATTCTCGATAATGAGAATATTTTCGTTATGTCTGAGCATAGGGCGGTGAATCAAGATATTCGTCCAATGGAAGTGGCGATACTGAATTTAATGCCGAACAAAATTGAAACCGAAGTTCAGATCTTGCGCATGCTGGCCAATACGCCATTGCAGATTAATGTTGAGTTTGTCCGTATCCATGCCAATGAGTCAAAGAACACCCCGAAAGAACACCTGGATAATTTTTATCGCCTGTTTGATGACATCAAGCATAAACAATATGACGGCCTGATTGTCACAGGGGCTCCGTTGGCATTGTTGGATTATAGTCAGGTTACTTTCTGGGATAAGATTTGCGAGGTTTTTGATTGGGCGGAAAAAAATGTTACTTCCACCATGTTTTCCTGCTGGGCAGCCCATGCCGCCCTATATTATCACTATGGGATCAATAGGCACTTGCGTAAAGAGAAGCTGTCCGGCGTGTATCAGCATAGGCCATTAGATCCCAGAGAGCAGTTGACCCGGGGCTTTGATAGCAACTTTAATGTGCCTCATTCACGTTATGGCTATGTTGAAAGAAGTGACTATCAGAGTGTTCCGAATTTAAAAATACTGGCTGAGTCTGAGCAGGCCGGCGTTTACTTGGTGGCGACGGAAAACAAGCAACAGGTGTATTTGACCGGACACCCGGAATACGACTCTACAACCCTACATGAGGAGTATTTAAGGGACTTAAAAGCCGAGTGTGGCGCAAAAATGCCGGAACATTATTATCCTGATGATAATGCCGAGCAATCACCGTTAAACTCATGGCGTAGTCATGGCAGTTTGCTGTTTACCAACTGGCTAAATTACTACGTCTATCAGATCACCCCATATCAGCTTGATGCCGATAATATTCAAGCCATTCATCCTGGAGCCTAGCATGCAGCAGTCAGCATCTTATGATTTATTTCAGCAGCAATTAGCAAAACGCATTCTGATCTTAGATGGTGCCATGGGAACCATGATCCAGGCGTACAAGTTGGAAGAGCAGGACTATCGTGGAGAACGCTTTAGTGACTGGCATTGTGATATTAAGGGTAACAATGATTTACTGGTGCTTACTCAGCCGGAGATCATTAAAAGCATCCACAGAGAATACCTGGCCGCAGGTGCCGATATCTTGGAAACCAATACCTTTAACGCCACCACTATTGCCATGGCCGACTATGATATGGAAGGCCTGAGCGCAGAAATCAACCTGGCTGCGGCCAAGCTGGCCCGTGAGGTGGCAGATGAGTTTAATGAGCAAAACCCGGACAAGCCCAGGTTTGTTGCCGGTGTGTTAGGGCCAACTAACCGTACCTGTTCCATATCGCCGGATGTGAATGACCCTGCCTTTAGGAATATCAACTTCGACAAGTTAAGGGACGCCTATATAGAGTCAACCAAGGCGCTAATTGAAGGCGGCTCAGATATTATTCTAATCGAGACCATCTTTGACACCCTAAATGCCAAGGCGGCAATTTTTGCCGTGGAAAGCGTTTTTGAGGAGTTGGGTACGCGCTATCCTGTGATGATTTCGGGCACTATTACCGATGCCTCCGGCCGTACCCTGTCGGGACAAACAACAGAGGCCTTCTATAATTCATTGCGCCATGCCAAGCCAGTTTCGTTCGGCCTGAATTGTGCGCTTGGGCCGGTTGAACTGCGCCAGTATGTGGAAGAGTTGAGCCGTATCTCGGATGTTGCCGTATCTGCCCATCCCAATGCCGGCTTGCCCAATGCCTTTGGCGAATATGACTTTACCGTTGAGGACATGAACCGTCATGTTGAAGAGTGGGCTAGTTCCGGCCTGCTTAATATTATTGGCGGTTGCTGCGGTACCACGCCTGAGCATATTCGTGGCATGGCTGATACGGTTGCCAATATCGCTCCTCGTAAAATAGCGCCGAGGGAAGTTGCCTGCCGCTTGTCAGGATTGGAAGCCTTGACCATAAAAGGGGATACTCTATTTGTTAATGTCGGTGAAAGAACCAATGTTACCGGCTCTGCCATCTTCAAACGTTTGATCACGGAAGAAAACTATGATCAAGCGATAGCCGTGGCACTTCAGCAGGTGGAAAACGGCGCTCAAATAATCGATATCAATATGGATGAGGGCATGCTGGACTCAAAGGCGGCCATGGTCCGCTTTTTGAACCTGATTGCCGGGGAACCCGATATAGCAAAAGTGCCTATTATGCTGGACTCCTCCAAATGGGATATTTTGGAAGCCGGGCTTAAATGCATCCAGGGTAAGGGGGTGGTTAACTCCATCAGCCTCAAGGAAGGGGAAGACAAGTTTCGTGAGCAGGCCTTACTGCTTAAACGTTATGGCGCCGCCGTAATAGTGATGGCGTTTGATGAAGTGGGCCAGGCCGATACCAGGACGCGCAAGTTTGAAATTTGTCAGAGGGCCTATCATATCCTGGTGGATGAAATCGGCTTCCCGCCGGAAGACATTATTTTCGATCCCAATATTTTTGCCGTCGCAACGGGTATTGATGAGCACAACAACTATGCGGTTGACTTTATCGATGCGGTTGCCGATATCAAGCAGAGCCTGCCCTATGCCATGGTGTCAGGCGGCGTCTCGAATGTCTCATTTTCCTTTCGCGGTAACAATCCGGTGCGAGAGGCGATACACGCGGTGTTTCTCTATCATGCGATAAAAAATGGTATGGACATGGGCATAGTCAATGCCGGCCAGCTGGCAATCTATTCCGACATTCCCGAGGATTTACGCCTTGCGGTGGAAGATGTTGTGCAAAACTCGGATCCGGCGGCGACGGAAAGACTACTGGACATTGCCGAACAATATCGAGGCCAGGTAGGTGCGCAAAACAGCAAGGCGGACCTGGCCTGGCGTGAATGGCCGGTCAATAAGCGTCTTGAGCATTCCCTGGTTAAGGGCATCAATGAGTATATTGTTGAAGACACGGAAGCGGCCCGCCTCGAAGCCGAACGTCCTTTAGATGTTATCGAAGGGCCGTTAATGGATGGCATGAATGTGGTGGGCGATCTCTTTGGCGCCGGTGAAATGTTCCTGCCACAGGTAGTGAAATCTGCACGGGTAATGAAGCAGGCGGTAGCCCATTTAAACCCCTTTATCGAAGCGGAAAAAACGGCGGCCAAGTCTAACGGCAAGGTATTGCTGGCAACGGTCAAAGGCGATGTTCATGATATAGGTAAGAATATCGTCGGCGTGGTTTTGCAATGTAACAACTATGAGATTGTTGATTTGGGCGTTATGGTCTCGTGCGAGGACATTTTGCGTGTCGCCAAAGAAGAGCAGGTGGATATCATCGGCTTGTCCGGCCTTATTACGCCATCGCTTGATGAAATGGTCCATGTCGCCAAGGAAATGAAGCGCCAGGATTTTGATTTACCTCTGCTTATCGGCGGAGCAACAACATCCAAGGCGCATACTGCGGTGAAAATTGAGCCTCAGTATCAGCATCCTGTGGTCTATATCCCCAATGCTTCCCGCTCGGTATCTGTCGTGTCGACTTTGCTGTCTGATGAGCTGCGTCCGGCCTTTATGGAGCGCCAGAAACAAGAATATAGCCGGGTGCGTGATCGCCATAATAAGAAAGGGCCTCGCTCTACCCTGGTGTCTTTGGCGCAGGCCAGAGACAATGCTGCACCCATAGGATTTGAGCATTATACGCCGGTTAAACCCAAGCAGCTGGGGGTGACGGTTCTGGATGAATTATGCCTGGAAACCGTACGCAAGTATATCGACTGGACCCCGTTTTTTATGACCTGGCAGCTGTCGGGCAAATATCCGAAAATCCTGGAGCACGAGCTCATTGGCGAAGAGGCAAGCAAGCTGTTTAACGATGCCAATGCCATGCTGGATGACTTGATCGCCAATAAAAAAGTGGCGGCGAAAGCGGTATTTGGCCTGTTTCCCGCTGCACGCAATGGCGATGACCTGGAAGTTTATGACTATATTGATGGCGAAGAAAATCGTGACAGCTTAAGGATTCGACTCCAACAACTGCGCCAGCAGGGCAAAAAGCCCGAGGGGCAGTTTAATCGTTGTCTGTCTGACTATGTGGCCGATAAAAATTCAGCTATCAGGGATTATATGGGGGCCTTTGCGGTTTCTGCCGGCTTTGGTGTTGATGAATTGGTTAAGGTGTACGAACAGGCCCACGATGACTATAACGGAATCCTGCTCAAGGCGGTTGCCGATCGCCTAGCCGAAGCCAGTGCCGAATACCTGCATGAACAGATACGGAAAAAATATTGGGGGTATGCGCCGGATGAGTGTTTCGACAATGAAGCACTCATCCGCGAACAATATCAGGGCATCAGGCCGGCACCCGGCTATCCCGCCTGTCCGGACCATACGGAAAAGGGCCTGTTATGGCAGCTGCTTAACGTCAAGGAAAACATAGGTATGGAGCTGACTTCCAGTTATGCCATGTATCCGGGGGCCGCGGTAAGCGGCTGGTATTTTGCCCACCCTGATGCCAAGTATTTTGCCGTGGCCAAGGTAGCAGAAGATCAGGTGCAAAGCTATGCGGAACGCAAGGAGATGACTCAGGCACAGGCAGAGCGCTGGCTGGCGGCAAACCTGGATTATGAGCCGGAATAAGCAGCAGGCGTTGGTGCCAGTTTTTACAGTTGAATTATCCGAAAATAGTGCTTGCCTAAAAGAGCACTATTTCCTTTGTTTTTTTATTCAAAGAACTCGCACTATTGCCTTTAAAATATCTCTCGTCTATAGTTTGCCGCCCGTATTTTCCTCTTCTAAAATTGATTAAAGGGGTTCTCCTTAAGGGTTGTTTATGTTAGCCAGGCTTATTTGTCTATTATCTTGCTGTTTTAGTTTTCTTATCAATGCTGAGCAGGAACTAAAGCTAACAATCTATACCGAACATTTTCCACCATACAATTTTATTTCTGACGGCCAGTTAGTGGGTATCAATGTTGAGCTTACCCAACGAGTATGTCGCCATGCAAAAATCAATTGCAAGTATGAATTGCTGCCATGGAGTCGTGCCTATTTTCTGGCACAATCACAAGCTAATTCCGGCCTGATTTCTACTTCCCGTTACGCTGCAAGAGAAGACAAGTTTACTTGGGTGGGCCCAATCGCCTATTCGGATGCCTATTTATATAAGCTTGCTGAGCGGACCGATATTGCCCTTGATAAAATGGCAGATGCCAGGCAGTACACCATAGGCATGCAAAGAAATGATGTCTATGAACAGGTTTTACTATCGAACGGCTTTGAGAAGGGAAAAAACTTGTTGGAGCTCTCCTATAAGCACGAAGAGGTTAAGCTCTTTTTTAGCGGCAAGTTGGACTTTATTATAGGTTCGCCTTTGACTTTACCCTATCAGGTAGCAGCTGCCGGTTATTCAATTGAGCTGATCAAACCTGCAATAAAATTGCCTATCGAGGGCTTGCAAGGAAATTACCTGGCATTAAACCCTGGCTATCCCAGGGAGCTGGCTGACAGGCTACAGCAAAGCCTGGAAGAGCTGAAAAAAGATGGTACGGTCGAAGCCATTATTGCCAAATATAAAAAATAGCAGCCTGTTTACAGGTTTAACAGGCAAATAAAAACGACTCCCTCTGGAGTCGTTTTTACGTTTCAAAAGAGGCCCGGTTTAATTGCCCATGGCTTGATCACCTGCTTGCTCTTTGAAGTGGCGATCAAAGAAATTCATTATGGTGTAGTTAAGGTGCGTTTTGACCTTTTTGCCACGCATGCTATGTTTGCTGCCGGGGTAGGTCATTAATTCGAACACCTTGTTTTTATCCTGTAAGGTTTTAATGAGTTTAGTGGTGTTGGTGAACAGGACATTGTCATCCGCCATGCCATGATAGATCATCAGGGGACCAGACAGGCCGCTGGCATAGGGGAAAACACTGCTTGACTCATAGCCCTTTGCATTAGCTTTTGGATGGTTCAGGTACCTTTCTGTATAGTGGGTGTCGTATAGCAACCAGTCTGTCACGGGTGCTCCCGACACCCCGGCCTTAAAGTAATCTCCGGCCTTAAACATGGTCATCAAGGCCATATAGCCGCCGTACGAGTGGCCATAGATACCTATGCGCTCCTTATCGACATAGGGCAGGGTATGCAGAAATTTCACTCCAGAAATCTGGTCGGCAACTTCCACTTCGCCCAGGTTTTCATAGATGGGGAACTCAAAGGCCGTGCCGCGGTAATTGGAGCCACGATTATCCAGCTGGAAGACAATATAGCCTTGCTGCACCATGTACTGGATCATGTCGGCACCTTGCCATTTGTTGGTCACGCGCTGGGCGTGCGGACCACCATAAACCTTGACGATCACAGGGTACTTCTTCCCCGGCTCCATTTGCTTGGGCTTAAACAGTTTATAGTAGAGGGTGGCACTGCCATCGTCTGAGGTTAATGAGCCGAACTCGGGTTGTACCATCTCTTTGTTAAAAGGAGAGAAAGGGTGTTCCTCTGTCAGCTTGTTTTCTTCCAGCCAGGTCAGGTGTTCACCGCTAACGTCATGCAGGCTGACCTGAGGCATGGTTGAAATACTGGAATACTTGTCGATATAGGACTGATTGTTATTGGCAAATACTATGCTGTGAAAACCATTGCGCTTGGTGACACGCACCACATGCTCGGGGGATTTACCATCCAGGGGCACTTTATATAAATGGCGTTCCAGCGGCGTGTCGGCACGGCCGGTAAAATAGGCCCAGCCATTTTCTTCATCCACGCCTTTTAACGAGTCAACCACCCAGGTGCCTTGAGTCAGTTGTGCAATCAACTGCCCCTTCATATCAAAGTGGTACAGGTGCTTGTAGCCGTCACGCTCGGATGCCCAGATAAAGGATTCGCTGTCTTTTAGAAAGTAGAGGTCGTGATGCAGGTTTATCCAGTTGTCGGATGTTTCAGTTAACAAGGTTTTTTGCTTGCGCTTTTTAACATGGTAATTTCTTAGTTCCAGCGTTTTTTGATCCCGGCTTTGCCATTGGTAAGACAGCTGGTTGCTGTCGGGTAACCATTTTACCCTGGGAATATAGATATCCGTTTCTTTGCCCGTATTGACAAAGCGGGTGTTTTTGCCCTGAACATCCGTTACCGCCAATTCTATTTTGACATTATTGGTGCCGGTCGACGGGTATCTCTGTTCGATTAATTTTATGTCTTCGGCATAAATCTCGTTGCGGATCACGGTTTGAACCGGGGATTCGTCGACCCTTAAAAAAGCGATGCGTTTTTCATTTGGAGACCACCAATACCCGGTCATGCGATCCATTTCTTCCTGGGCAACGAATTCCGCCATACCGTTCTTTATGGTACCACCACCGTCTTTGGTGATCTGGCGCTCCTTGCCTGTTTTGATATCCAGGACAAAAATATTCTGCTCGCGAATAAAGGAAACGAAATTGCCTTTCGGTGAAAACTTGATGTCGGTTTCAAAGGCTTGAGTTTCCGTCAATCGCTTGGCCGTTTTATCTTCCAGGCGGTAATAATAGATATCTCCGTTGACCGGAAAGAGTAGCGCCGAGCCATCGTTAGAAAATTTATATTCCATGATGCCGGAGCCGTAGACACGCTGCCTTTCCCGGCGCGCCTTTTCTTCATCTGACAGGTTTTCAGGGCCGCTAAAAATATCTTCCGAGTCAACCAGCAGCTTGTTCTCCTTACTGGTAAGGTTGTACTCCCATAAATCATAACGGTTCAGATCTGTGCTTTTGCCCTGTAAATAGGTCACACGAGAGCCGTCGGGAGAGAATTTCAGTGCTTTTGGTGTTTTACCCTTTAGCGAAGGGGAGCTGAAAATACGCTCTATGCTAAGTTGTTCCGCGTAAGCAGAGCCGACGCTGGTTAATGTGCAGCCCAAGATAACCAGTGTGCTATGTAAGATTTTTTTCATGAAATAACCATTTCTTGTTTTGTCACGACTAAGGTGAAGAGTAGGCGTAAATTATGCGGATGTTATCAAAATAGCGTGGCAATAGCAGCGGCTATTGCCAGAAAATTGTTTCAATGAGTGAAAATTGTCACTCTATGGCGCTAAATGACTTCGAGTGCTTCGCTAAGTTTTTTAACGCCAATCACTTGCATGCCATCTATGGCATCCTTGGGCATATTATTAAAGGGCACTATCGCGCGTTTAAAACCATGCTTGGCCGCCTCATTGATACGCTCCTGGCCACTGGTGACCGGGCGAATCTCACCCGAGAGACCAATTTCACCAAATACCACTAAATCCTGAGGCAGGGCATTATCTCTAAAGCTGGATACCAGGGACAGGATCAAGGCCAGATCTATACTGGTTTCACTGACCTTGACGCCGCCAACCACATTAACAAACACGTCCTGATCATTGAGCTGCAGGCCGCCATGACGGTGCAGTATGGCCAGTAGCATGGACAAGCGGTTCTGATCTGCGCCAACGGCAACGCGTCTGGGGTTGCCCAGTGCCGAGTGATCCACCAGCGCCTGAATTTCCACCAGTAAGGGACGGGTTCCCTCCCAGAGCACCATAACGATACTGCCGGGCGTTTGTTCTTCACTTCGGGTCAGGAATATCGCCGAAGGGTTTTTCACTTCTTTCAGGCCACTGCCGGTCATGGCAAATACACCAAGTTCATTGACGGCGCCAAAGCGGTTTTTATTGCCTCTAAGAGTGCGATAACGAGAGTCCGTGCTGCCTTCGAGCATAATGGAGCAATCGATACAGTGCTCCAGTACCTTGGGGCCGGCCAGGCTACCGTCTTTGGTGACATGCCCGACGATGATCATGGCGACATGGTGCTGCTTGGCAAAGCGGGTCAAATAGGCCGCTGCCTCACGAACTTGCGAGACACTGCCCGGGGCCGACTGGATATCGGCCATATGCATCACTTGTATGGAGTCTATCACCATGATTTTCGGCTTTTCCCGTTCCGCGATATGGCAGATGTTCTCGACACTGGTTTCCGAGAGCAGCTTAAGGCTGTCCGTGGCCAGGTCCAGCCTTTTGGCTCGCATGGCAACTTGCTGGAGAGATTCCTCACCAGTGACATACAGGGTAGGCATAGTGGCGGCCAATGCACACATGGTCTGCAGCAGCAGGGTACTTTTGCCGGCGCCCGGCTCGCCACCAATTAAAATGGCGCTGCCCGGAACTATGCCGCCACCCAGGACACGATCAAACTCGCTGAAGCCGGAAGAGAACCTGGGTAAATCCGAGAGATCAATGGCGTCAAGAGTTTGAACTTTTGCCTCTGTCATGCCGGCAAAGCCGGAAAAACTGCCTCCTCTTTGCGGAGCTTTTGCCTGCCTGAATTCAGAAATGGTATTCCATGCCTTACATTCATTACACTGTCCGAGCCAGCGTGAATACTCGGCTCCACAGTCAGTGCATACGTAAGCGGTTTTAGCTTTGGCCATATTTTACCTTTTAGGGTACGTTTATTGCTTAAAATGAAATTAGGATTTAAATAATTATCAAGGGTTTATTGTGTGACGTTTCCGGTAAATCAATTTATAATCCTTCATTGTTGGCAGTAGCTTTGTCTGTATTTTTCTATTGTAATGAAATATAAGCGCAAATGGATAAAGATTTTTCTCAATATATAAAAATAATTAATGAGTTTCGCGGCCAGGTTTTAAAAAGTGATTTTGAAACCAAATTTGTTCAGTCTACGAAGCATATTCCCAAAACCGATCGCTTCCTGTTGAAGATGGAGCTAAAGCGATTGGCGGCTCCCTGCACCCGGCTCGTTGATCTGCGCGGCCATGTCGATGGTGAATGTCGCCCCTATGAGCATGAGAACAGGGTTCATTATCTCGATGATATCGCTATTCGCGTGTTCGAAGAGAATCTCGCATATTACGGCGGTTATACCTTTGGCGTCTATGAGGCGGTCACCAATACCGAAAATAACTTCCGCGTGATTTATCAAAGAGAGAAAGCGAATGTAAGTACACCTGTTTTGCCAGAAGCGGCAAAGGTTTTTGAAAAGTTGCAATACCCTGCTCAGTGTTACCAATTTGGTCATTACTTTAACCGCAGCGAAGAAAGGATGAATTTTGCCGTTCAGGTTAAGGTTTTTATCGAAAACAAAGAAATTGATGGCACCAGTTCAGATATCAGCGTCGAAGGCTGTAAATTTCGCCTGAATGAAATGGAAAACTTTCAAGTCGGCCAGAGCCTAGAAATTAGTTTTACCGGCTTTGAACAGGAGTTCCAGTTTGGCGGTGACAACAGGTTTGAATATGAAGTAAAAAATATTCAGATTATCGATAATATCCAGTTTGTCGGGGTGAAACGCCTCTATGACGAAAGCAAAAAACGTGATGGCTTTAAACGTTTCTTGCAAGGCTTTATCCAGGGCAATAAGCGACGTTATAAAATTAACCTGGATAATACCATCAGTGCGTTACAGGCCCGCAGCCTGGAACAGTATGTATTGCCCAAGTCCAATGAATTACCCCTATTTATTGATGATACACAAGGCGCCATGTTGCCCAGATTTGCCCTGACCTGTAATAACAACCAGGCGACATTTCAATATTGGCAGGATGAAAAGCGAGACTCGACTCTCTACTGTCTGATCACCCAGGAGCGCATCGCCCGCATTAAAAAGGCGGCGGCACTGGGGAGAACTCTACTGGTTTACAGCTTTATTCATAAGAGCAACGACAAATACTACTTTTATACGGCAGACGAAAAGCAGCTGGCGCAAGATGAAGGCTTTATGAAGCAGTTTTTAGGTTTTGCGGCATCTAAGTCTACATTTGCCATCACTGAGCTGTCTTTGCTGCATGTCGAGCCTGAGGCGGCTTATTCGCCCTTAACCCTGTCCAATACCCTTAGCAAGAAGAATGAGTACCTTAACGCTCCGCCGTCTGAAGATGTCATGGCAACCATTACCAACTTGCCCTATATAGTAGTGGCTTCGGACATTACGGATGACAGGCTTAGGCAGGACTATTCCAAGCTGGATTACCAGAATATCAATACCGCCAAGCTGAAAAATTTTGGCCATAAGCGCTTGTCCAAGCCCATCATAGTGGATGAAGTGGGGATTAATTACCGAAACCAGCGCCAGGAAGCCAGGTTTATCTATAAGACCCCGGCTGTCGTTGAAGTCCAAGGTGTTAGGTGGACGGGCGTTTCCCATGATTTTTCCATGTCAGGGCTGAAAATTGAGTTGGAAAAATCGGCGGTACTGAATAAAGGGGACATTGTTTACCTGAGTTTTCCCAAGCTGCAAAAGGTCACCTCTGCATTCGATTTAAAGCGCTTGCCCTATGAAATCATGCGCATAAATAAAAAGAAAACCATTATTAATTTGCGTGTTTATGTCGAGCAGCATCAGCATATCGGGCGGGCATTTTTTAAGTTATTAATAGAGAAAAACCGCAGCAAGCTAACCCCGGACGAATATGCCTTAATGACGCCGGGCCAGGCCAAGGCCTTACGAAATCTCTATAGTTATAGCGTGAATATTCCGTCTGTCATTGTTCAAACCAGCGGCAGTCGCTATAAGATGGAAGCGCTGGCCACCAGTTGTGTTGAAAATGGTAAGTTGCTACCCGTGATGCGGGATCTGAGTGATCGTCAGCATTATTTTAACCTTTACCCGATACTGAATAATCAGCAGGCACTGAGCGTGATGAGTGCTAGCTTAAAGCAAATGCAGGATTATGATGCTCCCGTCACCGATATTCTATATATTGCGGTTGATCCCAACGAGGATATGGTTGATAAGGCGGTGACCACCAAGCTGTCCAGCGAGCTTGACTCGCCAAAGCTTAAGCAAATCTTTATCCGTAATGCGCTAAAGAAGGGCTATTTTTTCTGTATCCAGATGAAGCTGTCACGCACCGATGAGCCGGATATGGATCACTTAAACCCGGAATTAAGCTATATCAGCTCTTATGCCATTCATCGTGGCAAGCAGATTGAACAGGATATCTGGAGCGTTGTTGGTGTTATCCAGTTATTTGATATCACCAACGAAGCCCTGATCCGCAATAAGATTATTCCGACCGCTTAACCTAGCCAATGCAACAGGCAGTCGAGCCCTGAAAAATTAATGGCGGTATCGGCTTTTTTCAGCACTATCGGCTTGGCCTTATAGGCAACGCCGAGGTGTGCGGCAGCCATCATTTTCAGATCGTTGGCGCCATCTCCCATGGCTACTGTTTGCTGAATGGGAATATCAAAAAGTTTGCTGAGCTTGTCCAGGCTCTGCGCCTTGACCTCGGCATCGACCACTTCCCCCTGCACCTTGCCGGTCAACTTACCGTCGATAATTTCCAGGGTGTTGGCATAGGCGGCATCCAGTTCCAGTTCCTGCTTCAGGTGATCGGCAAAATAGGTAAAACCGCCCGAGGCTATGGCGACGCGCCAGTCATGCTTTTTCAATTCCTTGAGCAATGGCTTGAGTCCCGTCATCAGCGGGATATCCTTGGCAACCTCGGCCAATATGCCCACCGGGGCATTTTCCAGTGTCGCAACCCTTTGGTGCAGGCTTTGAGCAAAGTCCAATTCACCTTGCATGGCAAGCTCGGTCACCGCGGCAACCTGTTCGCCAACGCCCGCTAGGGCGGCAATTTCATCTATGCATTCAATCTCGATAGTGGTTGAGTCCATGTCCATAACCAGCACACCAGGTTCTGATAGTTTAGGCGCCCTATGGGTAATGGCCGCTTCCAACTTTTCGGCTAAAGCAAAGGAGGCAAGTTGCTGCCTGGCGCTGTTAGCATCCTCCGTTTTAACGGCAAAGCGATAGCTAACGGCATTGTTTCTCTGATTGATGGCATTAAGATGGCTAATAGTAAGAGCACAAGTTTTTACCAGTCTGACTAGCTGATCCAGTGTAATATCTTCAAAGACAATGAGCTCAATTTCACCATTATTATCAGGAGCTTGAGCATATTCCTTGCAAGCCTCAGCTTGCACTAAAGACTGGCACTTGCTATCCAGGAGTAATGAGGTGTCGGTGAGCAGACAAATTAGCGGTGCAACCGGCTCTATGTGTTGCTCGGCCCGGATGCATTGCGCCAATGTTAAATGTTGAATCTGTGCTAGGGGGAAAACTTGTACTTGGGTTGACACGTTAAGTCCTTGGAATTTGATATTATTTTGTCTGAATCAGAGACGAGGATATTTAAATTAGACTAATTACCATCTATAGTTAAGGCATACTTCTGTAAGCCAAGTGTTTTATGTCTCAGCCTGAACAGCCTTTATACCCTAAATTGTCATCGATTTATAATAAAATAATGCAATTAGCTATAGCTATTTTCTTTATTGTTTTACTGATGAACCTCAGCCTGTTCAGCCAGCAGCAAAGCCAGCATGGCATAGAGCAAAATTTTGATTATGCCGGCAGGCAATACCTGAGCCAGGCGTCGGCAGGTATCCAGGTGTTATTGGCTCGGGAAAAAGATAAAGAGTTACAAGCCTATATCGACTCCTTAAGCCAGACGGAAATCATCAAGGAAATATTGGTTTATGATCCTAGCGGCCAAGTACTGGTGAGTTCATCCGGCATTGGGACTGTTAAGGATTTGTACGGTATCTCCCTGAATAAGTTAAACCTGAGTAAAGACTTTATTCCCTTTGCGCAAGAGATACGAACGAATAAACTCCTGGGCTATGTTCGCATTACCCTGGAAAAGCCCTACCTGACCGAGCAATTAAGCAAAACCAGCAATGAACAGCATCAATTAACGCGCTTAATGATGATTATCGCGGTAGGCGTGGGCTTTTTACTGACTCGTGGCTTTAGCCGCTTCAGTCGGCAGGGCTTTCGCCTGGCCCCAAGCAAATAACGGTGAATCGGAAAATTTTTAACGGAAGTTAAACAACGCATCAATATTGCTTTCTAGCTGTGTCATTATCTCTTCTCTGGGTTCAGCGCGAACCTCGGTCAGTGCCTGAAAGACATCGATGAGGCGCAGCGGCGAGTTGGCTTGTCCCTGAAAGCCGTTTAACGGCATCGAAGGGGCATCGGTTTCCAGCACTAAACTGGACAGTGGCAGGCGCCTAATTGCCTTAATCGTTTTTTGCGCCCTGGGGTAGGTGATGGTACCGCCAATACCCAGTTTAAAGCCTAATTCTATATAGGACAGGCCTTCTTGATAACTGCCTGAAAAAGCGTGAATAATACCGTCATATGTTAATGCAGCCTTCTTTAACATGGGCAATAAATATTGATGAGAGCGCCTGTGGTGGATGATAACAGGTAAGTTATTGTCTTTAGCCAGTTGTAATTGAAAGCTGAAAAATTCCTGCTGTTGAGCCAGGTTGTTTTTTTGCTGGGCAATTACTCCGTCTATGCCGGTTTCGCCTATGGCAACTATCTTATCTCTATTATCCTGAACCTTTTGAGACAGGTCAGCCAGGTGCCTTTGGCTTAGGCCTTCAAGAAACCAGGGGTGTATGCCTAACGCCGCGTATAGCTTGCAGGCAGGCTTTGCGAATTCTGTTTGCGCCAGCGTTAACACTTTGTGCCAACTTTCAGGTTGGACGCCTGGTATGATAATACGCTGGATATCTGCTTTGGCACATGCCCCTATAAGAGCGGGCAGTGAATCGGCAAATTCATCAAAATCTAAATGGCAGTGGCTATCCGTAAAGGGCATTTAAAATTTTAAATTGTCTCTAGCTAGGTTTAATTATAGGCTAACGCTATGACATTATGGCAATAAATAAAATTTGAACTGATTATGGCGGGCAATTTCCGCCCAATTGCTCTTTTGGCCATGCTAGCTTTTTTTACCTTGCTGGATTAAGGGCTGAGCAATATGAAACAGCAGTAAAAGGGAAGTAGAAAAGAAAAAGGAGCAAACAGCAGCTTGCTCCGATAGTATTAGCTAAACCTAGTTTAGTTTCTGTCCTTTGGTCTTGAATTGGGCAGGTGTTAGTTGTTCGCCTTCCAAGCTTGGATCAACGGAACCTGACACTAAACCTGCGTCAACCGTATTCTGCCATGCTTCCTGCCACTGACTTAAGTCTTCCTTTTTCTGGATATTAAGGCGAGGGAAAATAAAATAGCCTATTTCATCATCGCCAATTTTACCGTCATTATTATCATCACTGCCATAAGTCGAGTACTCTAACACCAGGGCATAGCCTTGTTCATCAATCGAAATCACATCCCAGGTGCGGTGACGAACACGCCAGTCATCTTCAAAATAAAGGTTGACAATATTGTCGGCACTGTCCCAAGTCCATCTGTTATCCCCCAGATAAAAGTGATCTTCTTCAATGCCGTCCCAATTGTCTTCTCCGTAATTAAAGCCACTTATGCCTCGGTTTAGCACACCGGAGGCATTGAACTGGTAACCCCAGATATAGTCCAGCTTGAGCTTATCACCATCCCAGGCATTAATTAGATGACTGTTAATATGGGCAAGGTAAACTTCAGGCAGTTCTGTAACAAGGTTATCGGTGAATGTTGCATAGCTGTCATCGAATTGGGCCATGGTATTACCAATAACATATTCCAGCGTGCCATCCACCCATTTTTCGGTGCTGACCAGATAACTTTTACCTGACTGAATGATGGGTGTTATTTTATAGACTGTGGTGCCAGAGCTTAACACCAGGGCGTTGTCTTCCATTTTGGTATTAAATTCAAGCCCGGATAACATACCCGTTGCACCGGCCGCCGAAAGACTAAATTTATCACTGTTTCTACCAAAAAGTAGGGGGCTTGAAGAGTCGAAGTAAGATTTAAGCCCATAATCAATATTCAATAGCCAGTCTCCGGCAAGTTCTTCAATGGTGTTGTCGGTAAACAAACTGGTATAGCCGTGAGCTAAATTGGCGTTAAATTCCCTTTCTTCCGATGCCGTCGGGTTCTCTCCGCTCCAGTTGACTGCTTCCGGCATCACTAAGGTATATACATAAGTCCCACTGACGTTAGCCTGGTAAACCTTGTCGGTTTTATTCATTAAGATCATCGACTGACGGCTATAGCCATCTGTGATTTCCAATTGTAATGAATATGAAATTAAGCCCGCGTCAGTAGCACTAACTAAGGCATCCTTTACCGAACTATCAAAGCCATAGTCAGTCACCAATCTTTCGTATGGGTAATAAAAATTTGGATAACTACTCTTTCTACTTTCTTCCGAATAAATTAACTCCAGCCTTCCTTCACTAACTGTCCAGTTGGCTTGTGTAGCGCTAGTTTGATAACCTGAAAATCCCGGGGAGAAATAGCTTGCCGTTCCATCGGCATTAAACACCAAACCGGCAGCGTTTTGTTCATGCCAGCCCTGCCTGGCGCCTTCGAGTTGCAGAAGCTTTTTGCCGCTTAACATGCCGATGGTGAAGCTATCTGTGGCATCCGGGTCTGCAATGGTGGCGGCAATTGCGGCCTCAATGGCCTCAGAAAATACCGTTGTTGGCTCTCCGTTTTCATCTACCAGGTTATTATCATTAAGGTAAGCCAAAATGGCTGCACTGGTTGCTACCTCATCTCCTGCCTCTGCGTCCGTCATGGACTCCAGTGTCGAGATAGTGGTCTTTCCTTCAGGGATGGCAAAGTCATCATGGTCAATAAGTAGTTTAATGAACCCCGCGGTATTTAGTAGCTCATGGGAGGATACCTGACTGGTTAACTTGCCTAACCGCTCGGCAGAGTCAATTTCCTGCTCTTCATTTCTATCCTTGGCTAAGAGGTAACTTGCCGTAGAAACATGAGTGACATTAGTCGCCTTATCTGTGTCACTGCCTAGGATTCGTTCTTCATTGACTTTTGCCAGAAGCTCTTTAACGCCACCTGCCAGGCTAACCAGTTCAACATTTTCCTGGCCATTATCGGCATGGCCTTTGGCATTTATCTTCAAGACAGCGTTCATATCATTGACTTCGATAGCAAGCTGATACTTGCCTTCAGCATCGGCCGTCGTGACAAAGTTATCTTGGCCCATTGTAACCCTGACTTCGGCATTAGCTATTGGCCCGTCTGTGACCTTTCCTGTTAGTGTCATGGTGTGGTTGATAACAATGGCAACACTTGCCTCTGAGGTTAGTGCACCGTCGGATATTTGATAGCTTATTGTGTCCGTTCCGGCAAAGTTTTCCTCGGGCGTGTAGACCAAAGTATTATCGGTAATTTCAACACTGCCATGCGCAGGTTCTGCCGTTACCGCGGTAATGGTTAAGGTATCACCATCGCCATCCGTATCATTAGTGAGCACATCTATGCTAGTGGTGTTATTGTTCTGGACAAGCGCCTCGTCATTTGCCGCCACTGGGGCCGTATTCTCTGGTGGTTCAGTAGGTTTGGTGGTCTTGCCTGAGCTGCCGCCGCAAGCAGTGAGAATTGATGCGGCCAGTAAGGAGTAGATCAATTTATTTTTCATAAGATTTCCCTATAAATTTCCATTATTTAAATTATTAGGCTTTTGAATTACCGAATAATTGTTCCATTGCTCGTATTTATCTTTGTTCCGTATTTTGAGCTTGGGAAATGCTACGTTTTATTTAAATTATTGTCTAGCTAAAGAAAAATTTATTGGGAGATAATTTGATCTGGACACGAAAAGCTAATCAATAGAGAAGATTATATCACTTGATTAGCTTTTGGGGATATTAATGTTTTTGCATTTAATGCCTGAATTTTTCGGCGCGTTGTTGCAGCTTTTCCATCACGCTTTCCAGCTTGTAATGTTTGACAAAGGCGGTGTCCAGTTCCTGCTCGCGGATCAACTTATTGGCCGCATAGACGGCCTGGGCAACACCAAAGGATTTTTTCAGCAGTTTTTCCGGCGAGTGGTGTAACACCAGGGCTTCGATCAGAACGTATGAAAAGCTCCAGATATGCAGCAGGTAACCGCCAATATGCGCATGGTTAGTGCCAAAGATCTTGCTTTCCAGCTGGATATTGTCTCGCTTGGCTGACTTATGCTTAAAAAACTCCTGGGTAAGCTTGGGGTCCATTTCATAGAGCACCAGCTTGCCGATATCATGCAGCAGACCCGCCAGCATGGTTTCCTGTTTTAACTCGGGCTTGACCATGGAAGCGGCCAGGCGAGCGGTTGACAAACCATGCAACTGTTCCTGGACGATTGAAAAGTCTTGGATGTCGGGCTCATAGGAAAACAGCTCTGCCGTCATCACGATACAGCAAAGGGTATCGACACCCATCTTGGTGATGGCATCGGCGATGCTGGTCAGGGATTTACCCTTGCTCATCAGAGCATTGTTGGAAAACTGCAATACCTTGGCGGCCAGCGCCGGATCCTGGGCAATGACTTCCGAGATCTTTTGTGAGTCCGTATTGGCGTTCTTCAGCATGGCATTGAGCTGCATATAGACCTTTGGCGGGCTGGGCAGTGTCTTAACATTGGCCACCGCCTTGACTATGGCATCTTTGGTAATCGCAGATTTACTGGCACTAAGTCGTGCAATGGCGCCGTTGACCTTGTCGATATCCAGCGGCAGATCGTAAAGCAGGTGGCTGTTTTGTGCTAACTTGCTTTCAGCTTGCGTTTCTGCGCCATCGTTTACCAATACTCGAACAATACTGGGAAACTTGTCCGCCACCGCCTTGAGTAAATCTGCACCATCAACCTTGGGCAGGGTCAGCAAGGAGATCAAAATATCAAACTTGGTTTTTGCCAGGGCATCTATGGCGGCAAAGGCATTGTGCACCGTTGCCACCTGCCAGCCTGATTGCTGAAAGCAATGTTTAACCTGTGCTAACTCATGAGTGGGTGAATCAACCAGTAAAATTCTCACTTAACCGTCCCGCTCCCTGTCTTACATGCGATCCATGACTTCAATACCCAGAATATCCAAGCCTTGTTTCAGGGTCGCAGCGATCAGATGGCATAGGCCAAGGCGTGACACCTTAACATCCTGTGGTACATCCTCTTTCAGGATGGGACAGGCTTCGTAAAAGCTCATATAGAGACTGGCCAGCTCATACAGGTAATTACATAACAGGTTTGGCGTACACTCGCTGATGACGGCATCAACAACATCTTCCAGCTGCAACAGCTTCAGTGCCAGGGCCTTTTCCTGAGGCTCAACTATATTGATATCCTGATTAATTTCAGTAGCTGCTATGCCTGCCTTGGTAAAGATGCTTTGGATACGGGAATAGGCGTATTGCAGGTAAGGGGCGGTGGCGCCTTCAAAGCTCAGCATGGTTTTCCAGTTAAAGATATAATCACTGGTGCGGTTTTTGGACAGATCGGCAAATTTAACCGCGCCTATACCTACTTTCTTGGCGATTTCAGTTAGCTTGGCATCGTCATAGTCAGGGTTCTTCTCGGCAATCAGGTCTTTCGCCCGAGATACGGACTCATCCAAGAGTTCCGCCAGTTTAATGGTGCCGCCGGTGCGGGTCTTAAACGGCTTGCCGTCATCTCCCATCATCATGCCAAACGGACAGTGGTGGTACTCCACATTTTCCGGCAGGAAACCGGCCTTACGGGCAACAATCTCCACCTGCTTAAAGTGCAGGGACTGGCGGGCATCGGTAAAGATCACTATGCGATCGGCATTTAATTTCGTACTGCGGTAACGACAGGCAGACAGGTCGGTTGTCGCATATAAATAGCCGCCACCGGATTTCTGGACGATAAAGACAGAAGGCTCACCATCCTTGTTGGCCATCTCGTTGATAAAGACCACCTTGGCTCCCTGGTCTTCTACCGCAATGTTCTTGGCCATCAATTCGTCAATAACGAAGGGCAAGTCAGGATTATAGGCGCTTTCACCCATGATATCGTCACGGGTTAGCGAGACATTGAGCTTGTCATAAATCTCTTCACTGTGGGCGATAGAAATGTCGATAAACTGTTGCCATAGCTTGCTACATGCTTGGTCGCCACCCTGGAGTTTTACCACATAGTCACGGGCACGATCGGCAAAGCCATCTTCGTTGTCAAAGCGGATCTTGGCTTCGCGGTAGAAGTTCTCCAGATCGGCCAGGGCGGTTTCCGCTACCTCATTGGCTTCCAGCTTGTCGCTTAAGTGCGCCAGCAGCATGCCAAACTGGGTGCCCCAGTCGCCCATATGGTTTTGGCGAATGACCTTGTCACCCCTGAACTCCAGTGCGCGTACCACGGCATCGCCAATTATGGTGGAGCGCAGGTGACCAACATGCATCTCCTTGGCAAGGTTTGGCGCAGAGTAATCAACCACGACATTTTTAGCTGTGGCCCTTTGCGAGACTCCCAGCTTGGCATCGGTTGAAATTTTCTCTAATTGCTGAGCCAGCCAGTTTTTGTCTAGATGAATATTGATAAAGCCAGGGCCCGCCAGTTCCACCTTGTCGGCGATGCCGTCAAGGTCCAACTGTTCTACTACCTTGGTGGCCAGCTCTCTAGGATTGGTTTTCAGCTTTTTCGCCGCGCCCATTACGCCGTTGGCCTGGTAATCACCAAACTGGGGACGGTTAGACAGGCTGATGGCCGGGTTGGTATCTTCAGGCAAGCCTGCCGCCACCATGGCGGATAAAACTTTCTCGGAAAGAAGCTGACGAATATTCATTTAGTTATCTCTTAGTCTTTGTGCTTACTGGTTAATACCAATTTGATTAATTTATTGCTCAACTTAGAGCTTCATTAGCAAGCTTAGAACAAACAAAATTATTTAAACATAGTCGCTCTATATTTCATTAATTGGTATAAGCCTAACTTGCTGCCAATGCCGCAAGGTATCAAATTCTTAATTTGGCCAATCTACAGGTTTGATTGTCACCAAATTCTGCTATTTTTCAAAGTAGAATGTTTGTTGGCAAAGCCGTCGAATATTTTTGAAAGGCGCTTAGTTTACTAAGTAACTGCCAAAAATAAGACGACAATGCCGCTAAAAATCGATCTACGACAGCAAATTAGTGTTCACGGGTCTTATGGAACACTACATCCGGATGACGCTCCTGCGCCAAACTCAAATTCACCATGGTCGGAGCGATATAGGTCAGGTTGTCACCGCCATCCAGGGCCAGATTATCCGAAGCCTTTCTTTTGAACTGCTCAAAGGTTTTTTCATCTTCACAGCTGACCCAGCGGGCTGTGGCGACACTGATGGGCTCATAAATGGCATCGACCTTATATTCTGTTTTCAGGCGCTGTACGACCACTTCAAACTGCAGGACACCAACGGCACCCACTATCATATCGTTATTCATTAACGGCCTGAAGACCTGCACCGCACCTTCTTCAGAAAGCTGGATTAAACCTTTTTGTAACTGCTTGGCTTTGAGTGGGTCACGCAGGCGAATACGACGAAACATTTCCGGCGCGAAGTTGGGAATACCGCTGAACTTCATCATTTCGCCGGCGGTAAAGGTGTCGCCAATCTGTATGCTGCCATGGTTGTGCAATCCTATGATATCACCGGCATAGGCTTCTTCGACATTAGACCTGTCGCCGGCCATAAAGGTGACGGCATCGGCAATCTTGACGTCCTTGCCAATGCGTACCTGTTTCATTTTCATGCCTTTTTCATATTTGCCTGAGCAGATACGCATAAAGGCGATGCGGTCCCTGTGCTTGGGATCCATATTGGCCTGGATTTTAAAGACGAAGCCGGAAAATTTTTCTTCCTCGGCTTTGACTTCCCGGGTATCCGTGTGGCGTGGCATGGGCTTAGGTGCCCATTTTGTCAGGCCATCGAGCATATGATCCACCCCGAAGTTGCCCAAGGCGGTACCAAAAAATACCGGTGTCAGTTCGCCATTAAGAAACTCTTCCAGATCAAATTCATGGGAAGCACCGACCACCAGTTCCAGTTCTTCTCTTAAATCCTCGGCATAGTGACCGATCTCGGTATCAAGTTCCGGGTTGTCCAGGCCCTTGATTACCCGCTTTTCCTGTATGGTATGGCCCTGACCCGATTGATACAGAACCGTTTCGTCGGTTAAAATATTATAAACCCCTTTAAATTCCTTACCCATGCCAATGGGCCAGGTAATGGGGGCACACTTTATCTTTAAGATGTCTTCCACTTCATCCATCACCTCCATGGGGTCACGTACGTCACGGTCCATTTTATTCATAAAGGTAATGATGGGAGTATCCCGCAATCGGGTGACTTCCATTAACTTAATGGTCCTGTCCTCAACACCCTTGGCGGTGTCAATCACCATCAAGCAGGAGTCAACTGCAGTGAGCGTCCGGTAGGTATCTTCGGAGAAGTCTTCGTGGCCCGGGGTATCCAGGAGGTTAACCAGGCAGTCTGCGTAGGGAAATTGCATCACGGAGGTGGTAATCGAGATGCCCCGATCTTTTTCCATCTCCATCCAGTCGGACTTGGCGTGCTGGCCCGATTTTTTTCCTTTTACCGTCCCGGCTTTTTGCAGGGCCTGGCCGAAAAGCAATACCTTTTCTGTAATGGTGGTTTTACCCGCATCCGGGTGAGAAATAATGGCAAAGGTACGACGTTTATCGACCTGCTCTTGTTGTACAGACATGCTGACTACCTGAAAACGAAATTGGGCTAAAATAAAAGCGCAATATTATAGCGAAAAGCCGGTTCAAGAGCAGCAATTAAATAATTAAGTTATTGAAAAATTTTTTCAATCTAAAGTAGCGGGCTGAATCGGGAAAATTTCCCGAAAAAAATCCCGTAGTATACCGATTAATGCTGAACGAAATATATGCAATAATTGATTAAATATTGACAAGAATTGTTCTCATTTCCAACAAGCATACAAAAAGTGTGGATTTATTAAAAAGTTGATTTCAATCAATTTTCCTCGTTTCAATGCTTGATGCAAATCAAGTTTTTAAATTCCGACAGGTTCAGAATAAGTTTTAGTGAAGCACATTTTTTGTACTGCGAATTTAAAAATACTCACGGTCATTTGTGTGCCTCTATAAGACAAATTTAAACGAATAAAAATAAATATTTTTTCTGTGTCCTTGCTGTTAGCAGATTGAATATTGGCTTGGTTTTTAATCTAGACGGAATTTTTGGGGTAAACCTCTATGGTTGAAAGGGTTGATCAAACGCGGCGTAATTTTTTGCGTGGTAGAAGGTTATCGACGACCGGCGCTATTCGTCTGCCCTGGCTTAAAAGCGAACAGCACTTATTGGATAGCTGTAATCGGTGCGGAGACTGTATCACTGCCTGCACTGAAAATATTATCGTCATAGGTGCAGGGGGATTCCCCGAAGTTAAATTTGACCGCGGTGAGTGCACTTTTTGCCAGCAATGCGTCCAGAGCTGCCGGCTGCCCCTATTCACCGATCTCGAACATGATCCCGCCTGGCAGCTGGATATCAAGATCAAAGAAAAATGCCTGGCCTTTAATCGGGTGTACTGCCAAAGCTGCCAGGACAGCTGCGAACCACAGGCGATAAGTTTCAGCTATTTATCTTCATCCATTCCCCAGCCGGTAATAAGTCAAGAGGATTGTAACGCCTGTGGCGCCTGTATTTCAGTATGTCCGCAAGCGGCAATCGAATTGACCATGCCTCAAGCAGAGCCTGGCAAGGCTATGGCGAGGTGTAAATGAACAAGATTTTCAGAATTAACATAGGGGCTGTTGAACTTTCAAGATTGTTTTTGCAGCAGTTTGTTGGGCGTTTATACAAGGTAGAACCTTTGTAGTGTAGTTATTCTACATAAAAAGGTGATAACGCAGTAGAAATGCCTAACAAACGCTGCCTAAAAGGTTCGGTTAAAAGTGTTTTACTCTTTGTTGAGTAGTATTTGCATAGAATGACTAGGCTACATACTACTCGCCGCGATTAAAACACTTTTATCTCGAACAAAAATTAATTCTGAATGTTCAACAGCCCCAAGTGCGAAACAACCCCCACGAATAGAGGAGAAAAATATGAGTGCACTTGAGTCAATCATTTGGAATGTACTGGGCTACTCGGCGATGCCGTTGATCTTTATTTTCGGTTTTGCCGTTGTTGCCCTTGTAGCTGTCTTTATTTTGAAAATGACGGGTGCCAAAGCCGAGCATTAACAAAGTGAAGCAGGAGATACCCAAGTCATCATCAAGATGAAGTTTGGGTATAGCTGGCAGTATAAGCCGTTTGCCAGTTTTATTTAGTGTAATTAACCAGAGGTCTAAACGTTGTGATCAATCTATTAGAAGAAGAACCGGTAAATATCGCAGGCGTACTCTTTGTCGCTCAGCCTGAAAAGGTGACGCATGTTGCAAAGGAACTGGGAGACTTTCCCGGCGCAGAAGTCCATGTCGCCGATGACAAAGGCAATATGGTCGTCACGATAGAAGAGGGCAACAAAGATCAAAGCTTAATAGAAATAATAACCAATATGAGCAATGTTCCCGGTGTGATCTCTTCATCATTGATTTACCACCACAATGATGCGGGGCTACCACAACATCAGGAGGAGAAAAAATGTCACTGACCAGACGGGATTTTATCAAAGCAAACGCCGTTGCAGCTACCGCGGTAGCCGCCGGTGTCTCAATCCCCACTTCCGCTGCCAATTTGATCACCAAATCATCTGAAAGCGCGATTAAGTGGGATAAAGCGCCATGCCGTTTCTGTGGTACGGGTTGTAGTGTACTGGTTGGAACCCAGCATGGCAGAGTCGTCGCCACCCAGGGGGATCCGGATGCCCCGGTCAACAAAGGTCTTAACTGTATCAAGGGCTATTTCCTGTCCAAGATCATGTATGGCAAGGATCGTTTGACCACGCCACTGCTAAGGATGACGGACGGCCAATATGACAAGGAAGGCGAGTTTACCCCGGTGAGCTGGGATAAGGCCTTCGATGTTATGGCGGACAAATGGAAAGCCGCCATCAAGAAAAAAGGACCCACTTCCGTCGGCATGTTTGGCTCAGGCCAGTGGACGGTATGGGAAGGCTATGCTGCCGCAAAATTAATGAAGGCGGGCTTTCGTTCCAACAACATAGATCCCAATGCCAGACACTGTATGGCATCGGCCGTGGGGGCCTTTATGCGTACCTTTGGCATCGATGAGCCCATGGGGTGCTATGATGATCTTGAGCATGCCGATGCCTTCGTGCTGTGGGGCTCCAATATGGCGGAAATGCACCCCATTTTGTGGTCGCGCCTGACCGACCGCCGCTTAAGTGCTCCCCATGTGCGTGTCCATGTCCTGTCCACCTTTAAGCATCGTAGCTTCGAGCTGGCGGACAACAGCATGGTATTTACCCCGCAAACGGATCTGGTGATTCTGAACTTTATTGCTAACTACATCATTCAGAATAAAGCCGTCAATGAAGACTTTATCAAGAAGCATGTCAATATTCGTGAAGGTGCCACGGATATCGGCTATGGCTTGCGTCCGGATCATCCGCTGGAAAAAGCGGCCAAGAACCCGGGCAAAGGGGCATCTACCCCTATGACTTTCGAGGCCTATGCCAAGTTTGTCAGCAAGTACACGGTGGAATATGCCTCAAAAATGTCTGGGGTGCCTGAAAAGAACCTGATCGAATTGGCCAAGCTCTATGCCGATCCTAAGATCAAGGTCACCTCTTTCTGGACCATGGGCTTTAACCAGCATACCCGCGGGGTTTGGGTCAATAACCTGATGTATAACGTCCACCTGTTAACCGGTAAGATTTCTGAGCCGGGTAATGGTCCATTCTCATTGACCGGCCAGCCATCTGCCTGTGGTACCGCCCGTGAAGTGGGCACCTTTGCCCATCGCCTGCCGGCGGATATGGTGGTGAAGAAAAAGCCGCACCGGGATCTGGCGGAAAAAATCTGGAAATTGCCGGAAGGCACGATTCCTGGGAAGCCGGGTTATCATGCCGTGCTGCAAAACCGCATGCTGAAAGATGGCAAGCTTAATGCCTACTGGGTGCAATGTACCAATAATGTCCAGGCGGCGCCTAACATGAATGAGGAAACCCTGCCGGGTTACCGGAACCCGGAGAACTTTATTGTCGTCTCCGACCCTTATCCAACGGTAACCGCACAGGCGGCCGACCTTATCTTACCCACCGCCATGTGGGTGGAAAAAGAGGGAGCCTATGGTAACGCCGAGCGTCGCACCCAGTTCTGGTATCAGCAGGTCAATCCGCCGGGTGAGTCTCGTTCCGATGTCTGGCAGGTGGTGGAGTTTTCAAAACGCTTTAAGGTGGAAGAAGTCTGGCCACAGGAGCTGATCGACAAAATGCCCGAATACAGAGGCAAAACCCTGTATGACGTGCTTTATGCCAATGGCCAGGTCGACAAGTTCCCAACGTCAGACTGTAAAGGCGACGCCAATATGGAAGCCGAGCACTTTGGTTTCTACCTGCAAAAAGGCCTGTTTGAAGAATATGCCACTTTTGGCCGGGGCAAGGCCCATGATCTGGCTGATTTTGATGTTTATCATCAATCCCGCGGCCTGCGCTGGCCGGTTATCGACGGCAAGGAAACCCTATGGCGCTTCCGTGAAGGCTATGACCCTTATGTTGAAAAAGGCGCTGGCGTGCAGTTCTATGGTAAGAAAGACGGCAAGGCCAATATCTTTGCCCTGCCGTACGAGCCACCGGCAGAGTCTCCTGATAAAGAGTTCGACTTATGGCTAAGCACGGGACGAGTGCTGGAGCATTGGCATTCTGCCTCTATGACGGCGCGTGTGCCAGAACTGCATAAGGCATTCCCGGATGCCGTACTCTTTATGCACCCGGATGATGCCAAATCCCGTGGCCTGCGCCGTGGTGATGAGTGTCTGATTCAGTCTCGTCGTGGTGAGGTCAGGACCCGGGTGGAAACCCGAGGTCGTAACCGTCCACCAAAAGGCTTGGTATTTATGCCTTGGTTTGACGCGAAACAACTGACGAACAAGCTAACGCTTGATGCAACCGATCCGCTTTCCAAGGAAACGGATTTCAAAAAATGTGCAGTAAAAGTAGTTAAGGCATAGAGCTAGTGTTTGGGTATTGAGTTACCCAAACGCCTAAGTGAAACCGGATAGAGTGGACGTAGAGATGAAAGCTGACAATACTCGAATTCAAAGAAAAATGACCAGGCGACAGTTTATCACTGATGCCGGTCGTGGACTTTGTGGTACGAGTTTGTTGGGCTTGGGGCTGGCAAGCTATGCGAAACAATCGCAAAGCCTGGCTGCCCAATGTTTACGTCCACCGGGAGCACTGATAGAAGAAGACTTTTTAGCCGCCTGCGTGCGCTGTGGTCTATGTGTTGAGGCTTGTCCCTATGACACCTTGAAGCTGGCAAGAATATTTGAGCCTGTGACGACAGGCACTCCATATTTTGATGCTAATGTGATCCCTTGTGAAATGTGTGAGGACATCCCCTGCCAGGCAGCCTGTCCTACCGGGGCAATATCGCCCGAACTCGAGTCGATCAATGATGCGCAAATGGGGCTTGCCGTGCTGATTGATCAGGAGACCTGCCTGAACACTCAGGGCTTACGTTGCGACATTTGTCATCGGGTTTGTCCCTTGATAGATGAAGCCATTACCCTGGAACTGCAGCGCAACACTAGGACCGGGCACCATGCCATGTTTATCCCCACAGTGCATTCCGACAAGTGCACGGGATGCGGTAAATGTGAGTATGCCTGCCCGCTGGACGAGGCGGCAATAAAAGTCTTACCGCGAGAAATAGCGAAAGGTGAGTTAGGTCAACATTATCGTTGGGGCTGGATTGAAAAAGACAAAGCCGGCGCTTCATTGATTGACGAAGTCATAGATTTGCCTGACCGCATGCCGGAAGGAGGTGTGAAATGAAAACCTCGGTCGGTAGAGAAGCCATGGCAGAAAAAGGCTGGCTGGCGGCTCATCAATACCTGTTATTAAGGCGTTTGAGTCAAATAGGCATATTAGGCCTGTTTTTACTCGGCCCCTTATTTAACCTCTGGATAATAAAGGGAAACCTAAGTTCGAGCCTGTTTTTGGAGACTGTGCCAATGACAGATCCCTTTATGCTGCTGCAGTCTTTTGCAGCTGGCCACCTTCCTGAGATAACGGCATTGATAGGGGCGCTGATCATTTGTGTTTTCTACTTTGTGCTAGGCGGTCGCGTTTTCTGCTCCTGGGTTTGCCCGGTAAACCTGATCACAGATGCCGCACACTGGTTGCGTAGAAAGTTAAAGATTAGAGCGTCAACTAAGCTGTCCCGCAGAACCCGATACTGGGTCTTGGCCATGTCATTATTCCTGCCAATAGGCTTGGGTGTGATGGCATGGGAGCTGATTAACCCGGTATCCATGTTTCACCGTGGCGTGATATTTGGCATGGGCCTGGGCTGGATAGTGTTACTTGGCATATTTTTATTTGATTTATTCATTACAGAGCATGGCTGGTGCGGCCATATCTGTCCATTAGGAGCGTTTTACAACTTGCTTGGGCGCTATAGCCCGGTGAAGGTTAGCGCGTATCAAAGGGATAAGTGCGACAAATGCATGGATTGCTTTAATGTCTGCCCGGAACCGCAAGTATTGAAGATGCCCCTGTTTGGTAAGGAAAAGGGATATGGCCCCTTGATAGCATCAGCCGATTGTACCAATTGCGCACGTTGTCTGGATGTGTGCTCAAAACAAGTTTTTAAAATAACGACAAGATTGCCGACTAAGGCGGAGGTAAAATAATGAAAATATTACCGTTTGTTATGATGGTGTTAGGCATTTCACTTGCCGGCCCATCGTTAGCTCAGGAAGAAGTTAACTCGGGTGGTTTGGAGTCATTGCGTGGCGTAGCGACTCTGGACGAGACAAAAAAAGCGGAAGCGATGAAGCGCGTGCTCAAAGACAAGAACCCTATCGCCAGGAACTATGTCCATCAACCGCCGCTGATCCCGCATCAAACGCGTGGCTATAAGGTTAACCTTAACAGCAATAAGTGTTTGACCTGTCATGGCTGGAAATATGCCAGAGAAGCCGGGGCAACTAAAGTCAGCTTAACGCACTTTGAAACCAGAGACGGTAAAACCCTGTCCGATGTTTCACCGAGCCGTTACTTCTGTATGCAATGCCATGTCACTCAGGCAGATGCACCAGCTTTGGTTGAGAATACCTTTGAAGCCGTTGAATCTTTATCCAACGAATAAAGGGCTTAGCTAATTAAGGGTAATAAAATGACAGAGCATTCAAAAAATAAAAGCATATGGCAGTTTCTAAAATCTCCAAGCAGTGCCGCGCTATGGTTCATCCTGGCGCTGGGCTTTGGCGGAGGCGTTATTTTTTGGGGGGGCTTTAATACAGGATTGGAAATGACCAATACCGAGGAATTTTGTATTAGCTGCCATGAAATGGAAAATAATGTCTTTGAGGAGTACAAGGAAACGGTGCATTACTCCAACCGATCTGGCGTTCGGGCCACCTGTCCGGATTGCCATGTGCCCAAGGAGTGGACACATAAGATCATCCGTAAGATTGCGGCCAGTAAGGAACTTTGGGGCAAGATGACGGGCATCATAGACACGCCGGAGAAGTTTAATGAACACAGGCGCGCCATGGCCGAACGGGAATGGCAGCGCATGAAGGAAACTGACTCCAGAGAGTGCCGCAACTGCCACAATTTCGATTACATGGACTTTTCCGAGCAGGGGAACCGGAGTGTGAAAATGCACTCAAGCGCCCTGGAAAAAGGTGACAAGACCTGTATCGATTGCCATAAGGGCATAGCCCATACCTTGCCTGATATGGAAGGCGTTGAAAACTGGTAATCCTTGCTAAAGGCTCCCAAGCTAAAGTCCCCGTCTCCTAATAGAGCGGGGATTTTTTTATGCATCCAAGCATGGCGAAATTTATACGCTATACCAATGTTTAATTTTAATTTTATTATAAATTAGCTATCATCCTGACATTGTCAGATGTTTTCGAGTTACCGGTGAGTCAATGCTAAAAGGCCTGAATATTCTGCTTACTTACCTGGTGCTTGGCATAAACAGTCTGTATGCGCAAACCGTTGTTTACCCCGGGCAAGAGCGTGATGCCTACTATATTACCCTGTTAAAGCACGTCTTATCTTATTCCACGGATAAAAACTATCAAGCCAGAGCCTTTGGCTCAGACCTGCCCAAGGGCAGGGATTTTATCCTGATGGCAAAGGATAAAGGCATTGATGTTGTGTTCGGCGGCGCCACCAAGGAGCGGGAAGCCAAGTATTTACCTATTCGCTTTCCACTGTTGAAGGGCTTAAATGGCTGGCGCATTCCTCTGGTTCACAATAAGAATAAGGATATATTTCTTAACGCGACATCCATGGAAGCGTTTAAACGCCTGGTGCCAGGGCAGTTTCATAGTTGGAGTGACAGCAAGGTTCTTCAAAGCAATGGCATCTATGTGGAAAAAGGCGGCAGTGTTGAAGGGCTCTATGGCATGCTGGAAAAAGGGCGCTTTGATTATTTTCCCCGCTCTGTTTTGGAAATTAGCTGGGATTTGGAAGCACACAAACATCTGGATATCATGATGGAGCCTCATGTGTTGATCCATTATCCCACTGCCTATTATTTCTATGTCGCTAAAGGCAACCTGGGCTTGGCAAATGATATCAAAGCCGGCCTGGAAGCCTCCTTACAAGATGGCAGCTTCAATAACATATTCAACCGATACTATGGTGAATCTATCAAGAAAGTGCCGACCACCAAACGAAGAGTTTATCGCCTGGATAACCCTTTATTGCCCGGTGAAACGCCTTTGGACCGCAAAGAGTTATGGGGAAATTTAGGCGAATAGCCTTTAACGAAACAAGCCGAAAATAAATTCACTCTCATTGTGATTAATGACTTCTTTATTGCTGGCAGAATATTTTTTCCTAAGCAGTTCCTGTTTGATTAGTGCCAGGGACTGTTCATGAGTCAGATCGGTCAATTGAGCTAATTCTTCAATGCAGCCCCTTACAACCAAGGTGGCAAGTTTATTATTGGATAACAGGGTATCTGTACTAACCGTTTTTGTCCTAATCATGGTCTTAACTCTATCTAGCCTGTGAGCCAGAATAAAGCCTCTTTTTAATCTGAAGGTGTCGCTATTGTAGGCGTTATGGAAAGTGGAAATAGCGGGATCAGGTAATCGTCTGTAGTATTTTGTAACTGGAATAAATTATCAACAATCCAAACACATCACTATGGCATCTTCATAGCCGATATCTGACGGGTAGTAGCCGGTCCGTCGGCCGGTTTCGATAAAGCCCATGTTGATATAAAGCATTTGTGCGGCAATGTTTTTCGCCCTGACTTCCAGCCAGATCTTCTCGGCACCCTGTTCCCTGGCGCGCTCAATAAAGCGTGTTAACAAGGCTTTGCCATGGCCAAAGCCCTGGTAACTGGGCTCGACACAGATGTCCATCAATGTTGCCTCTCCAGCAACATATTCACCGATATAAAAACCGACAATGTTGTTACTTTCCTTGCCGTAATCGCCAAAATAACGGCCACCTATGCAACTGGCAAAAATCTTTTCGTTCCATGGATGGGAATGACAGGCATTTTCTATCGGCATTAAGGCCTTGACATCAGCAAGAGCGATGGCATGAAAGCTTAGTTTCATGCGATTTTTTGCTCACAGATGAGCTGCCATAATTGGGATTTCAGTGTTGGCCTTGTCGCTAGAGTCTCCAAGGGCGGTGTAATAAGCAGATTATTCTCAAAACTGATTTTATCTTGGGAGCTAAATATCCAGTTAAACAGACCCAAATTAAGGCTCTTGTCCTGGCAGCTTATTTCGGCTATCGAGAGATTAATGCTTAACAGAATATCATTAAATAGTTGGCTGGCTTTAAGCTTTTCCAGATCTATCTCCAGCCTTTCCGGCAACTCTTGCTCTGCTGAGTTTTCCTGGTTTTCGGTTGTTCGAGCACACCAGAGCTTTATGCCCATGGCATCGAGTAAGGCAAATTGTCTTTTAGTGACTGTCATGAACTACCAATTTAAAAATAGAGAAAGTGCGACAATAATGACAGAAATAAGGCATAACTGAAATAAAAATTGCTTTATCTTAGCTGGTTTATTAGAGAGTTATTGAGAAGGAGGAAGATGGCAGGGGTAGAGAGATTCGAACTCCCAACCGTCGGTTTTGGAGACCGCTGTTCTACCAATTGGAACTATACCCCTGCAACGAGCGAGCATTATACCCAAGCAGAGGTAAAGGTAAAGGGGGAATTTACAAATTTGTGAGCGTTCGGATAAATAATCGGCAGATAGTCCTAGTTTTACTTACAGACAGGCCAGAATAAAGGCCCGCCTTTGTTTAATGGCCTTAGATGCTAGCCATAAGAATTACAGAATCTCACCTCGTCCGGGTAGGGAAAGACATCTTCATAGATACCATCGGCAACATTTTTCTGGCACTGCTGCCAATAGGCGGCATCGAGCAGGTTGGCATGGTGTTTCATAAAGGCCCTGCGGTATTTTGGGTTGGCCAGGGCAAAGGTAGCTAACTCCTCCGGAAATACGTCGCCGGGAGAGACCGAATACCAGGGCTCGGCGGCATAGATCTGCTCTTCGGTTTTTGGCTCGGGCTTGACCCTGAAATTAACCTCATCCATGTAGGTGATCTCGTCATAGTCGTAGAATATGACCCGGCCGTGACGGGTAACACCAAAGTTTTTCAACAACATATCACCAGGGAAGATATCCGCGGCAATTAATTGCTTAATGGCCTTGCCATAGCCATACATGGCGTTGTCTATTTCTTCCTCGCTGGCCTTGGCCAGGTAGAGATTAAGTGGCACCATTTTACGTTCGATATACATATGCTGGATAATGATCAAGTCATCTTCAAAGCGTATTAACGACGGCGCTACCGTCATTAATTCCTCCAGCAATTCGTCGGAAAAACGGTTTTTTGGAAACGCCACTTCCGAGTACTCCATGGTATCTGCCATGCGACCAACCCTGTCATGGAGTTTTACCAGGCGATACTTGGCCTTAACATCTTTTTTGGTGACATTTTTACTGGGAGAGAACTTATCCTTAATGATCTTAAAGACATAAGGGTAGGACGGCAGGGTAAATACCGACATCACCATGCCCTTGATACCGGCGGCCAACTCCAGCTTGTCGTCCGTCGCCGCCAGGTGGTTGAGAAAGTCCCTATAAAACTGGGTCTTGCCCTGTTTGTGAAAGCCGATGGCAGAATAGAGATCCGCCTTGGTTTTATGGGGGATCAAACGGTTTAAAAAGCGTACCAGGGCATGTGGATGCTGACAATCAACAAAGAAGTAGGCACGGGCAAAACCGAACACTACCGCCATGCTTTCGCTGTCAGTGATCAAGGCATCTATATACAGGCCGCCTTTCTCGTTATTAAGCACGCATACGATAAACGGTGTTTCGCCGCCAGGCGAAAGTACCCGGCCGATAATATAGGCGCCCTTGTTTCGGTAAAAGGTAGAATTGAGAATATCAAATTGCAGATCTTCCAGCTTATAACGTGTCTTATGGGCCTTGCGGCGGAAGGTCTTGATCAGAATATCGATATCCCTGTCCAGGTCTTCGTAAGGCACATTGGAGTCATGATAGTGCATGATCTCCTCAATGGTTTGCGCCAGCCCCTTTTCCGCCGGCCTGTAGGAGCGATAGATTTCCGGTGTTGGTCCGTTATCCAGTCGGCTGGCGGTACTTTCGACAAAGATGAAAGTATTGTGATAATACTTGCGTTCAAACAGCTGACAGAAAACCGAATTATAATAACTCTCTGCCAATTCCGGTTGTAAATGCTTGGCCAGTAGTTCGATATAGCATTCCTTGACTGCCTGCCATAGTTCACCGTCGAGTTCGGTAATGAAAAAGTCTTGTTTCATGGTCACCAGGGTTTCCTGAACCCTCTGTTCGAAAAAGTCGGTTCGCGCTCTTGCTGCGGCTTGAATTTCTGCCCATTGGCATTGCTCAAAGTGTTGCTTGGCGTTTAGGGTAATTTCGGTGAATAAATAGATGTGACGTTCAAAGCCGTTTAGTATGGTTTTGGCTATGGCAAAGGCAAGGTTTTTCATCAATAACACTCGTTAGCTGCATTAGCTTGAGCATACCCTAAATACTCGACTTTGTGGGCCAATTTTTTGCTGAATTTTGGCTATAAATGAACTGAATCAATAACATGCTTTTTACTGGCACAAATCGGCATAAGTTTTTCCCGGTAAAAAAGCCGGTTTTACGGCAACATTTTACACCATACTTTCCCGGATCAAAACGCGATTTAGCTTGATATTCAGGCGCTTCGGCACTAGACTAGCGCGGTTTTGTTTTGCTCAAATTTTTAATGAATATTCCATGCGTGTAGCCGATTTTTCCTTTGATTTACCCGAAGAGCTGATTGCTCGTTATCCAAAAGCCGAACGCACCGCCAGTCGACTAATGGCACTGGACGGCAATTCGGGACAGGTGGAGCACCTTAGCTTTCCCGCCATTGTTGATAAATTGCAGGCGGGCGATTTACTGGTTTTTAACAATACCCGGGTCATACCGGCGCGCATGTTTGGCCGAAAAGCCAGTGGCGGTAAGCTGGAAGTCCTGGTGGAGCGCATGCTGGATGAAAACAGGGTGCTTGCTCATATCCGTGCCAGCAAGTCTCCGAAAGTCGGCACCGAAATCATACTGGAAGACAAGGTCAAGGCCACCATGCTGGCTCGTCATGACGCCTTGTTTGAACTGGAAATTCATAGTGACCAGCCGGTATTGAATGTGCTGGAAGATATAGGTCATATGCCCTTGCCGCCTTATATCGACAGGCCGGATGAAGACAGCGACAGGGAAAGGTACCAAACGGTTTATAATGAAAAACCGGGAGCGGTGGCGGCGCCCACCGCTGGCCTGCACTTTGATGATGATCTCTTGGCAAAAATTCAGGCCAAGGGAGTAGAGCTGGCCTTTGTTACCTTGCATGTTGGCGCGGGCACATTTCAACCGGTACGGGTGGATGAGATAGCCGACCATGTTATGCATGCCGAGTATGTCGAAGTGCCGCCCGAGGTGGTCGATCAAATCAAAAATACCAAGCAAAAAGGCGGGCGTGTGGTAGCGGTAGGCACCACCTCGGTGCGTTCGCTGGAAAGCGCCGCCAAGGCGGCAAAAGGCAAGGGAGCTGAGCTGGAAGCTTTTTATGATGATACAAATATTTTTATCACTCCGGGTTATCAGTTCCAGCTGGTCGATGCCTTGATCACGAATTTTCACTTATCGGAATCAACTTTGTTGATGCTGGTCAGTGCCTTTGCCGGCTATGAGCATATCATGTCGGCCTATCAGCAAGCCGTAGCGGAAAAATATCGCTTTTTCAGCTATGGTGATGCCATGTTTCTAACAAAACAATCAACTTAATATTTAAATCAAAAGCTGCCGGCCTGTTTCGCTGGTGGGCTAAGGATATTTATGACAAGCAAGAATCCAAAAAACACTGGCATGCAGTATGAGTTACTGACTACAGACGGCAAGGCCCGCCGTGGTCGACTAAGCTTTGCCCGTGGCACGGTAGAAACACCGGCCTTTATGCCAGTGGGCACCTATGGCACGGTCAAGGGCATGAAGACGGAAGAAGTGGCCGATACCGGCGCTGAGATCATATTGGGTAATACCTTTCATCTGATGCTTAGACCCGGCACAGATATTATCGAACAGCATGGTGATCTCCATGACTTTATCAATTGGGAAAAGCCTATCCTGACCGACTCCGGCGGCTTTCAGGTCTTTAGCCTGGGAGCAATGCGCAAGATCACCGAAGAAGGGGTGAAATTCAGCTCGCCGGTAAATGGTGAAAAAATCATGCTGACGCCTGAGCGCTCAATGGAAGTGCAGCGTAGCCTGGGATCGGACATCGTCATGATCTTTGATGAATGTACCCCTTATCCTGCCACGCATCAGGAAGCCAAAGACTCGATGGAACTTTCTCTGCGTTGGGCACAAAGGTCAAAGGATGCCCATGGTGATAACCCGTCTGCCTTATTTGGCATAGTGCAGGGCGGCATGTATGAAGACCTAAGGGAAGTGTCGGTGGATGGCTTAAAAGCCATTGAATTTGACGGTTATGCCATTGGCGGTTTGTCTGTCGGAGAGCCAAAAGAAGATATGATCCGCATATTAGATCATACCACCCCCTTGATCCCCGAGAATAAGCCCCGATATCTGATGGGAGTGGGCAAGCCGGAAGACCTGGTGGAAGGCGTCCGCCGCGGCATAGATATGTTTGACTGTGTCATGCCGACGCGAAATGCCCGTAACGGTCACCTATTTGTTACCGATGGCGTGATTAAGATCAGAAACGCCCGTCATAAAACGGATACCGGGCCTTTGGATCCCGAGTGTGATTGCTACACCTGTAAGAATTATTCTCGTGCTTATTTGCACCATCTGGATAAGTGTAATGAGATATTGGGCTCACAGCTGAACACCATGCATAACCTGCGTTTTTACCAACGGGTAATGAAGGGATTGCGCGATGCCATAGAGCAGGGTAAATTAGACGACTTTGTACAGGAATTCTATGCCCTGCGAGGCTTGCCGGTGCCGCCATTAAAAGGGGCGGATGATAACGAACAGGCAGCGAGCGAATAGCGCCAGCGGGCAACACTTTTATTGGCACCTGGTGCCTCGAATTAACCAGTTAATAAAAATATATAAGAGGAAGTTATGGACTTATTTATCAGTAAAGCACACGCCGCAGCGGCTCCTGCACAGCAAGGTGGCGGCATGGAAATGATCATCATGCTATTGGTGTTTGGTCTTGTTTTTTATTTCATGATCTATCGTCCGCAAGCCAAGCGCGTGAAAGAGCATAAAAACCTGATGTCAGAACTTTCAAAGGGTGATGAGGTACTTACTCAAGGCGGCCTGGTGGGTAAGATCGTTAAAGTTTCCGATGAAAAAGATTTTATCGTGATCAATATTGCCGAAGGCACAGAAGTTACGGTTCAGAAAGGCTCTGTATCGGCAGTACTTCCTAAGGGCACAATGAAAAGCTTATAGGCTTTGTTCAATACCTTAAAAGATAAATAAAACAGGATGAGATTGTGTTAAACAAATATCCATTATGGAAGAGTCTGATGGTGCTCTTTATAGTCGCCATAGGTGCACTGTATGCCCTACCTAACTTATACCCTGAAGACCCGGCGGTCCAGGTCTCGGGTTTGCGTGGGGTAGAAGCCAATGCGGCGACGCTGGACAGCATTAAAGAACGGCTAGCCGGCGAGCAAATTTCTTATTCAAGCATTGCGCTTGAAAAAGGCCAGGTACTGGTGCGTTTTGGTGGTACGGAAGAGCAGCTTAAGGCCAGGGATTTACTTGATGACTCTATGGGCGATAAGTACTCTGTGGCGCTTAACTTGACTCCAGCCATTCCAGAGTGGCTGGGTAGCATAGGCGGTACGCCGATGAAGCTGGGCCTTGATTTGAGTGGTGGCGTTTCCTTCCTGATGGAAGTGAATATGAATGAAGCCATTAACAAGGCCATTGACGGTATTGTCGGCGATTTTCGTAACGACCTGCGTGGCGAGAAGATTCGTTATCGCTCGGTGAAAAGATCTGGTGATGGTGTCGATGTTGTTTTCCGTAATGCCGAGGATCTGGACAGGGCCGAATCTTTCCTGAAAAAGCGCTATCGTGATTTCCTTTTTGTTGAAAACGAAGACACCTTGACACTGACTGCTACCATGACGGAGCAGAAACTCAAGGAAACCCGCGAGTATGCCCTGCAACAAAATATCACCATTATTCGTAACCGGGTAAACGAGCTGGGTGTTGCCGAGCCTTTGGTGCAGCGCCAGGGCCAGAAACATATAGTGATCGAATTGCCGGGTGTGCAAGATACCGCCAAGGCCAAAGAAATCCTCAATGCCACCGCCACCATAGAATTTCGCATGGTGGATCAGGAAGGTGATTTAGGCAACGCGTTAAATGGTCGTGTTCCTGCCAGCTCACAATTGCTTTATGAGCGTGATGGCAAGCCGGTACTATTGAAAAAACGTATCATGTTAACAGGTGATCATATTGTCGATGCCAACTCTGGCTTTGATGAATACAGCCGTCCTCAGGTAAATATTACTCTGGATTCTCCGGGGGGCAGCAAGTTCTCCAATGCCACCAAAAATGCCATTGGCAAGCCGATGGCAACTGTCTTTATCGAATACAAGCCGACGGATCGTACAGACGCCGAAGGCAATACCGTCTTTGAAAAACGTGAAGAAGTGATCAGTGTTGCCACTATCCAGGCTCGCCTGGGTAAAAACTTCCGTATTACTGGCGCCGGTAGCCAGACCGAAGCTCATAACCTTGCCCTGCTATTGCGTGCAGGTGCCCTGATTGCGCCTATTCAAATCGTTGAAGAAAGAACCGTAGGTCCGACACTGGGTGCAGAGAATGTTCAGCTGGGCTTTCAGGCGATCATGATGGGCTTTGCCCTGGTCTTTATCTTTATGATTGTCTACTACAGGGCCTTTGGCATAGTGGCCAACCTGGCCTTGGGGGCCAACCTGGTGCTTATCGTCGGTGTAATGTCAATGCTTCCGGGAGGAGCAGCCTTAACCTTGCCTGGTATGGCGGGTATCGTATTGACCGTAGGTATGGCGGTTGATGCCAATGTCTTGATTTTTGAACGGATTCGGGAAGAAATGCGCCAAGGCAAGTCGGTTCAGCAGTCAATACACCAGGGGTATGATGCGGCATTCTCAACCATTATTGATGCCAATATCACGACGCTTATTGCGGCCCTTATCCTGTTTGCCGTCGGAACCGGGCCAATCAAAGGCTTTGCCATCACCTTATCAATCGGTATTATCACCTCCATGTTTACGGCCGTGGTTGGTACCCGTACCGTTGTTAATGCTATCTGGGGTGGAAAACGCCTCGACAAGTTATCTATATAGGCGGAGTAGCAGATGCAAATTTTACGATTAAAAGAAACTGTCGCCTTTATGAGCTATCGCAAGATAGCGGCGGTATTTAGTGTTTTATTAATGGTTGCATCCATTGCCTCATTAAGCATTAACAAGCTTAATTTGGGCCTGGATTTTACCGGCGGTACCCTGATTGAAGTGGGCTTTGAACAGGCTGCCGATCTAACGAAAATCCGTACCCTAATGGACAGCAATGGCTTTGATGATGCCGTGGTGCAGCTTTACGGTAGTAGCCGTGATGTGGTGATTCGTCTGGCGCAGCGTGAAGACGTTAAGGCGGAAATGCTGGGTAACCAGGTGCTTTCCATCCTGAAAGAGGGCACGGGCCAGAATATTGATATGCGCCGTATCGAATTTGTCGGTGCCAGTGTTGGTGACGAGTTGACGGAGCAGGGCGGCCTGGCCATGCTGACGGCTTTGATCTGTATCCTGGTCTATGTTGCTTTTCGTTTTGAATGGCGCTTCGCAGTAGGCTCTGTTGTCGCACTTTTTCACGATGTCCTGCTGACCTTAGGCCTGTTCTCTATATTGCGGCTTGAGTTTGACTTGACGGTACTGGCGGCTATCTTGGCGGTTATCGGTTATTCGCTTAACGATACCATTGTTGTTTCCGACCGTATCCGTGAAAACTTCCGCAAGGTGCGTGAAGGTGGTCCGGAAGAGATCATTAATATCTCATTGACGCAAACATTAAGCCGTACCTTTATAACCTCGATCACTACCTTACTGGTATTGGCAGCGCTATTCTTTAAGGGGGGCGCCCTGATCCATGGTTTTGCCACGGCATTGCTGTTTGGTGTCTTTGTCGGTACCTATTCATCCATTTATGTTGCCAGCTTTGTGGCACTGACTCTGGGCATTTCAAAAGAAGACTTGATCCCGGAAGTGGTGGAAAAGGAAGGGGCAGATCAACAGGAGATGATGCCTTAATCATTAACTTCTATATTTTAAAAGCCGCTATAGCGGCTTTTTTTTTTGCCCGGAAAGAAAGTCTTAGGCAATAATTTCTCTGAGGATGCGGCCCAGGTTGATCTTATGCTCTTGTGGGCGTACCGAGGCGACAATTTTCACTTCTTCATGGCTAAGATCACAGTCGGTTGAAGTGATATAGCGGTTATGCTTAAGGTTATAAAACACCTTAACCAAGGGTTTTACCGGTTCGGAGCGGTTCCCCCGGGTAACCACTGCCAACCTGTCATTGGAGAGTTTCACCAGAGAGCCGACCGGGTGAATACCGAGGAACTTAATAAACTGCTGTACCAGGTTACGGTCAAAGTGCTCATTCTTTGCCATCAGATATCTTAGGGCATTGATAGGGGGTTCGGCCGGTTTGTAAGGCTTGTCTCCCGTCATGGCGTCATAGACATCGACAATGGCCGTCATGCGCGCCAGCTTGGATAGCTTGTTCTTGCTAACTCCCCTGGGATAACCTGAACCGTTAAGACGCTCATGGTGGTTGGCCATCATATCCACTATGATCTTATTGGCCATCCCCTCCTTTTTACACAGCTCAAAGCCCCAGGCTACATGCCTTCTTATCACCTGAGTATCATTTTCGGTCAGTTTACCTGCTTTATTAATGATGCCTGGCGACACTTTTGCCGTACCGATATCGTGTAATATACCGCCAAGAGCAATTTGCGTGGCCGTTTCTTTTTTAAGCCCAAGATACAGGCTAAAGCCACAGAGCAAAATGCCGCAATTAATGGCGTGTTCCCACTGATAGGTGGATTTGTTACGAATCCGGGTCAGCATGGTCATGGCATATTCATTGCGAATGATGGAGTCGGTAATTTCACTCGCCAATTCATTGATGGCCGAGGCATTGGGTCTTTCATCCGTATTATTGAGATCAAACAGGGCCTGGATTTGCTGTGAGCCCTTGTCATAAAGCTGACACGATAGGGAGAACTCATCCTCTAGCGAACGCGCCCTAAGTGATTTGGGCGATGCTGGCATGTTACTCTCAGCGGCCGCACTTTCCTTGCTGGCGACCGTCATTTCTTCCGGAGCCTCTCCCACTGGAGTGTATTCAACCAGCAGGTCGATGACCCCCTGCCTCTTTAGTTGCTCAATGGTTTTTTGTGACTTGACTATGCCCTGGGTTTTAACCTTGAACTTGGTGCCGGCCCAGGTGACGTCCTTGACATACATGCCAATTTTCAGTTGATCTATGGTGATAGTTTGTAACATGGTGCGCAACGGCCTTCTGAGCACAGTTTATTTTATTATTATTATTCGCCCATCTTTGCCTATTTTTTAGCTAGATTCAATGAATTGTTACGGTTTTTAGACACAAAGATGACTAATTTATCAACAATTTTGCCTTGGCCAATACTCGGCGTCAGATATTGAATTTACTGCACTTCTAGCAAAAAGGCCCGTTTGGGGTGTCATCTTTCAGTAACAAGTCGGACATAAAAACTACATATTACTTCAACATTTTTGTCATTTTTCACCAGTAGCATACCTGCAAATTTATTCTAAATATAACTTCTGCGGAGCAGATCCAAATGCAAATACGTGAATTATTCAAAGTAAGTACGATTGCCGGTGCGCTAATTTTAGCCGGTTGTGGTGGCGACATTAATTTATCGTCTGACGTTGATAACTCGGTGGGTGATACCGTCATTAATAACCCTGCACCGGTTGATCCGGGTGGCGATGTTGAATTGCCCGGCAAGCCTAACACGGCACTGGAAACGGAAATTTCAGCGGTTATTGGTTTTGATGTGGAAGTGCAAACACTTGATGGCACTATCACCGAAGATACCACCTTGATAAGCACGGCGAATGGATCTCCCGTATTTTATGCCATTAGCGGCGCACTGGAAGTGGCTGCCGGAGCTACTTTGACCATAGAGCCTGGTACTGTGTTATTCGGCCAGTCGGGTAATGACTACCTGGTGGTTCACCGTAATGCCAAAATCATGGCAGAAGGCACACAAAGCAAGCCTATTATCATGACTTCGTTACAGGATGTTAAGGCAGAAGACACCAGTGCCGGCCAATGGGGCGGTGTCGTTATTCTGGGGAACGCCCCTTCCAACAAGTGTCCAACTGATGGCAGTGACTGCGCCTTGCAGGTTGAAGGTGTCGCCGAAGGTGCCGTATTTGGTGGTACCGACTGGGAAGATAACTCGGGTAGCCTGAAGTATGTTGTCGTAAAATATGCCGGTTATGAAATTGCCCCGGATAACGAATTAAATGGTGTTACTTTCGGTGGTGTCGGCTCAGGCACTAGCGTTGATTATTTACAGGTACACGCCAATGCCGATGACGGCGTAGAGTTCTTTGGTGGTGCGGTTAATGTTAAGCACTTGGTATTAACGGCCAACCGTGACGACAGTGTTGACTGGGACAATGGTTTCCGTGGTAACTTGCAGCACATTTACATCGAGCATGCCAAAAATGCCGGTGAAGCCAACCGCGCCATTGAAGCGGATAACGACGGTTCATCTCCGGACAAGGAGCCACAGTCTAATCCAACCATTGCCAACATGACCATTATCGGCAATAACTTTGACACCGCCGACAAGGACTCGGAAGGGATTTACCTGCGCGAAGGCACGGCGGCAAAAATCTTCAATACGGTAGTGACAGGCCCGACGGAAATGGGTGAATGTCTGGAATTTGAAGGGGGCGAAACCTCTTCTGTTACCGTCGATAACGCCAATAGCGGAAAAATCGTCATACAAAACAGCATTATGGCCTGTACTAACGGCGAGAATTTCAAAAATGCCAAGGCGGATGACGGCAGCGTACTGCTTGATTTGGAAGCCTGGTTTAGCGCAGAAGACTCAAACAGCGTCAGCACCTCCATTCTTGTCAATGAGTCGGGAGTTCCTGATACTAATTCTGCCCTGATCGCCGCGGGTGCCGGCCAGGATGTTGCCAATACCCAGGGGGCCTTCTTTGACTCGGTTGACTATATCGGTGCCTTTGATGGCAGTAACGACTGGCGTCAAGGTTGGGCATTTGGCTTTGGTGGCGGTGTCGTCACGGCACAGCCTGCCGTTCAGGGCTGCCCAACGGGGACTACCGCAATTTCTCCCGCGGATGGCAGTACAACGACTTGTGAAATCACGGGCAAGATAACCTCTGATTTGACACTAACGTCAAACAATATGTACGCACTAAAGGGGGCGGTATTTGTTGGTGAAGACAAGGCCAATTCGGCGACCTTAACCATTGAAGCCGGCACTACTGTTTTTGGCCGCTCGGGCAGCGACTACCTGGTGGTGAGCCGTGACTCGAAAATTCAGGCCAATGGTACGGCAAGCGCGCCCATTACCTTTACTTCAAGCGAAGATATTACCGGCGGCACCACAGGTTATGGCCAATGGGGTGGGATCGTGCTATTGGGCAACGCACAATCCAACAAGTGTCCGTCCGATGGCAGCGACTGCGCCCTGCAAGTGGAAGGCGTTGAAGAAGGTGCCGTGTTTGGCGGTACGGACGATGCCGACAGCTCAGGCACACTACGTTACGTAGTGGTTAAGCACGCCGGTTATGAAATTGCCCCGGACAATGAACTTAACGGTATTACCTTTGGCGGTGTTGGCTCTGGTACCAAGGTGGAATATATCCAGGTACATGAAAATGCCGATGACGGTATCGAATTCTTCGGCGGCACGGTTAATGCCAAGTACGTGGTATTGACCGCCAACAAGGATGACAGTGTCGACTGGGATAATGGCTTTCGCGGTAACCTGCAATATGTCCTGGTTAAGCATGATGCCAACAATGGTGAAGCAAACCGCGCTATCGAGGCCGACAACGACGGTTCTACCCCTAACAAGCAACCTCAGTCCAACCCGACTATCGCGAACATGACCATTATAGGTAATGGTTTCGATACCGCAGATAAAGACTCTGAAGGGGTTTACCTGCGTGAAGGTACCAAGGCACAGCTGCACAACTTTGTGGTTACCGGTGCTGCCGGCATGGGCGAGTGTTTCGAGATTGAAGGTGGTGCCACCACTTCGGTAACGGCCAGCCAGGCTCTGGCGGGCGAGACAGTTATCACTAATTCGGTATTTGCCTGTAGCGAAAACTTCAAAAATGCCAAGGCCGATGATGGTAGCGTCTTGCTGGATGCAGAGGATTGGGTACTGAACCAAAATGCCGATAACAGTACGGCAACCGGCATGAGTGACGTGGTAAACGGTATCTTCACCATAGATACCACTACTCCTAAAGACTTCACCGGCAATAGCTTCTTTGACAATGCCAACCACATTGGCGCCGTGAGTGCCGACAATGACTGGACGGCAGGTTGGACGGTGGGCCTAGAGTAATTTTCAGTTAAACAAATCAGGGCTAATTTACTCCTGTCGGGGTGAATTAGCCTTAGTTTAACCTGCAAGTTTTATTAAAACTCTAGTCACAGTTTGCCCTGCGGCAACTAATCATCTCCATGATTAGCCATTCTAATGAGGTTAGATATGAACAAGAATTTAAACCCTTTTAGGTTAACCAGCCTGGCACTAGCCGTACTTGCCAGCACTTCAGTCTTCCAAGCGAGTGCTCTTGCTGAAGAAGCTGAAGATGTTGCCATGGAAGAAGTAGTGGTTAAGGCCAGCCGGCTAAAAGGTACCGCCAGCGCCGTCATGGAAGAACGCAAGAACCAGGCATTCGTCGCCGACATCCTGGGCGCCGAGCAAATATCCAGAACCGGAGACAGTGACGCCGCCGCGGCACTTCGCCGTGTCACCGGTTTGACTTTGGTTGACGGCAAGTTTATCTATGTCCGCGGCCTGGGGGAGCGTTACTCCAGTACCCAGTTAAACGGTTCAGCCGTACCGAGTCCGGATCCCACTCGTACCGTTATCCCGCTGGATTTATTCCCGGCGGCAATCATCGAATCCCTGTCGGTACAAAAGGCCTATTCGCCATCCATGCCGGCACACTTTGGTGGCGGTAATGTCGATATTCGCCTGAAAACCATTCCCAGTGACTTTGTCTTCAATATTGCCGCTAACATTGGCGGTAATACCGATAACCTGGGTGAAGGGTTCACCTACCAGGGCGGAGACAATGACTGGCGCGGTGAAGACGATGGCACCCGTGCAGCGCCAAAGGCTCTGCAGCAATTGTGGGACAGCCATAGCTCGGTAAATAAGCTCTCCCAACAAGACAACCGCGAAATTGCGGCACAGCTGAACCGTGATTATGATCCTTACCAAAAAGATATAGATCCCGACTTTGGTGTCGATCTGGCATTGGGGGACAACTTTGAATCTGGAGATTTTCGCTATGGCTACCTGGCATCTGTCTCCTACGACAACGAATGGCAATACTCTGAGCAGTACGAAGGCCAGGATTTCGTTAATCCGGGTAATGGCACCTGGTCGTTAGTGCGTGGTTTTGACGAGGTTAAGGCCACCGAGCATTCGGTTAAATTTTCCGGCATGTTCAATTTCGGTATCGAGTATGACAGGGAGCACAGACTGGACTTCAGTACCTTGAGCTTGCGCGACACCCGGGATGAAATTAAGGACAAGCTGGGCAACACCAACAATGTGCTGTTAAGCGACGGCTTGCGTGTCCGCGATACTCAGGTGGCCTATGAAGAGCGTGAAATGATCGCTAACCAGATCCGCGGCAGGCATAACTTTCCGCAATTTTGGAATATCGGCCTGGACTGGAAATATTCTGATGCCAGATCCAACCGTTATGCGCCGGGCAATGTGTCCACCCGTTATATCCTGGCGGATCAGGATGAAGACGGCATTTTCGATATAGTCAACGACAGTTCCCTGCGCAAGGCGACCACAGCCTCTCGCTATACCTTCCAGGATCTCAATGATGATGTGGAAAACTGGGGCTACAATCTGTCACTGCCTATCATGCTGGAAAATACCGAGATCGAGCTTAAGGCCGGTGGCGACTTTATTGAAAAGTCTCGTGATGCCTTTGCCCGCCGTATCGATATCAACACCCTGGCCTTTGACAGCCTGGATTTATCCGGCCATCAGATGAATGATATCCTGACTCAGGATGTGATATTAAATCATCCGCTCACGGGCAACGAAATCATTATGCGTGATACCTCGGTCGCCGGTGATGACTATCTGTCGGCGCAAATGATCGATGCCTATTATCTCGAAGCGGATTTCCTGTTCGATAACAGGTGGCGGGTCAGTGGTGGTGTGCGCTGGGAAGACTTCCGTCAGGTGGTGGCGCCGCTTGATCCGGCGACCGGGCAGTTTGACTTGCCGGCAGAGCCGACAGAGGCTGATCTGGAAAAACTCTCCTTTAAGGAAGATGACTTTTTCCCGGCCCTGGCCTTGACCTATATCGTCGATGCAGAGATGCAATATCGCTTTTCCTATGCGCAAACCACCATTCGCCCGGATATACGTGAGGTGGCGCCTGCGACCTATATAGACCCGTTAACCGACTTTCCCATCGGCGGCACGCCCAGCGTGCAAAGCACCAGCATAGATAACTATGATATTCGCTGGGAATGGTATATGGGCACAGGAGAAAACCTCTCGGTTGGTCTCTTTTACAAGGATATGGTGGCACCCATTGAAGCGGTGCAGTCTCCGGCCCAGGATGGCCCGCCATTAATCCGTATTGCCAATGCCGAAGACGGTGAGGTGTATGGTATTGAAGTGGAGTTTTTAAAGGACTTTAACTTCTTGGGCGAATTCGCCGGTCTTCTTGGTGGAGTAAAGGGGGAAGACTTCTTCCTCTCGGGCAATGTCACCTTGAGTGATTCGGAAATCAATATCGATACCCAGAGCGTTGTCGATCAGACCGGAGTGTCAACTTCCATCACCAACCCGACCCGTCGCATGACGGGGCACTCTGAGTATGTGCTTAATCTGAACTTGGGCTATGATGCGCCCAACGGCAACCACTCGGTGACCCTGGCGTACAATGCTTTTGGCGACCGTATCATAATTCCCGGTATAGACGGCAAGGATGATGCGTACGAGCAGCCGTTCCACTCCCTGGATTTTGTTTATACCTATTATCCGACCTATTCTTCGACCCTGAAACTAAAGGTTCAGAACCTGCTGGATGAAAAGAAGAAAATTCAGTTCGAAGACACCCTGCTGCGTAGCGAAACCAAGGGCATAGGCTTTGATCTGTCATTCAAATGGGATTTTGAATAAGTCTTAAACTGGTTAGCCAGTTTGTAAAGGCCTCTGGTATCAGGTATCAGAGGCTTTTTTTGTGCAATCCAGAACCACTTCAGGGGCCTGTTGTAGGCGATGAATGCCAAAGAGTTGCAGCTTGACCTTGAATACCGACACCCGGGTGATCTTCTTGTCCTTATCAAACTGAATAACCACAGTATCAGATTCCTTTTGTATCTGCAGGGACTGGCTTTCCGTATCAAATAAAATATTGGCCTTGGCACTATTGGCCATCTTGGTCAGGCTGGCTTGATTATCACTACACTTGATGCTCTTGGCAAAAATGTCGATTTGCTGCCAGGTGCGGTAACAACCTGAGAGTGATATTAATACCAGTATCATGGTAAGGCTTTTAAATGTCATTAAATCACCAAGGCGAAATTCACACAGCTTTATAACAAGCATATGAACCATAGATATATTTGTCCATATTTTAGTTACTTAGGTGAGAGAATTAATCCGCTATTTGATATAAGAAAACCGGCATCGCTGCCGGTTTTTATCTTGTAGAAATAGCGAGTCAAGTTATTGCAATGGCAAGGGATACAAGCGGATTTGGACATTATAGGCATTGTTGTTGACATCGAAAAAGACATTAACAAAATCGGCAATATTAAAAATCCAGGTATCACTATAGGTTTTACAATGTAATTCGCGGACGCTGCCGTTTTCATCCAAATAGGTGACGGGCACCGTATTGATATCAAACTCAGGATCCAAATCAAAATTAGGACATGAGTCTTCTTCAACCGTTAAGCCATCCCCAGGGAATAGTCGGCAAGTGAACATTTGACCGTCTACTTCGACATCGCCAAGCCCCTCTAAGCCCGTGACTTCACCACAACAAAAGTCTGTTGCTAGGCACAGGTTGGGACCGTCATTGATAATGCCGCTATCAAAGCAGGCTTCATCCAGCTCCCAGTAGCAAACACTGCCACTAAAGGAAAACAAACCAGAAATGTCGGTGGCATTTTTCACCCCTTTTCCCTTGGTATTGGGATCCCAGCGGGTCAGGGTGCAATTTCCTTCTCCGTCATCACAAGTTTCCGGAATAAAGGCGCCATCAGGGGTTACCACACCAGCGATCCAGACTTCTCCATCGTCGCCAAAGGTGTCACCTATGACAGGCACTTCCCGGCCGGTAACGCTAAAGCTTGGATTACCCTCTTCGCCGGGTTTGCCTAAGACACGGCCGTAGACGGCATAGCCTTGTTTGTCTTCCGGAATACGGATGATGGCATCGTCTTTTTCAGCAAACCCAGTACAGGCATCGGTTACCTGTAGCTTATCCGGGTTTACATCACCAGAGTTGGTTTGCTTTTTCTTGGGACCACTTTTACCTGACTCCATCAGCAAGCGAATGCTATCACTGCCTCTTGGCATATTGACAACATTGCCGTATTCGCAAACGTAGGTGAATCCTGCCTGGCTGGGACAATTGCCTTCCAGGAATTTATCACCAACGGCATGATTCGCAGTTAACGGATCTATGCCCTCATCGACGATGATATCCACGATGGAAATATAGGTTTCACAGTTAAAATCTGTCTTTTTACCGTGCAGAAGTAAATTAAAGTGAGGACCACTGGGAAAGTTATTACCCAGAAACATTCCATCGTTGTCAACGGGCTTGCCTGCCTGAACTTGGAAAACAACAAAGACCAGTGATGTTAGGAATAATTTACCAAGATATTTAGGGATTAACATCACGCATCTAACCTCCAACTTTGACGCCAAGTGAACAAGTCGACACTTGGGATTAAAGTCATTACAACACTTTTCAAAGTATAGTATGAAAGGGTTTGCGCTTTTGGCTATTGATAGATGGTTTTAATGTTTACAGCTAATTAATAGAAGATATGGCTATATAGAAGGGAATAGCAGTAAAAGGCTCACCAGCGACTAGAGAATTAATGGAACAGCCTTCTCTAGCCACTTTGATTAGGTGTGTCTAAAAAACAGCAGTAGCAATATTGGTGCAATTGCTTGTGCCACCTTGTTGACACACCTGGTAGTCGTAATTGCCGCCGCCTTTCTGGCCTATGTTATCAGTATAATCGCTTCCAGATACCGTGGCTATCAAGACTCCATCCCTATATATGTTGACATCAGTCAGCTCTGTCCAGGATAAGTCAGCATGCTGGACGCCGCGGACTTTGTAGCCATTGACGGTTAAGGCTGCCGTACTGCCGGCATCTGTAGTGGCAAATACCACTGGCGTATAAGCAGATGAACCAGAGCCATTAAAGGCGAATACCCTATAGTCGTAACGGGTGCTTGTTGCCAAGTCGGAATCCTGGTAGCTGGTTTCATTTGCGCCTGTGGTGTCAATAGCCATCCAGTTTGCACCCAAATCATCAGAGCGTTCTATGGTAAAGCCATATTCGTCACTGGAATTATCTGACCAGCTTAGATTTATCTGACTGGAAGAAGCAGCAGATGCAGATAATGCCGACGGTGTCGCTGGCACTGTACCACCTGACTGTTTTTCAACCCGGATAAACAGAGCATCAATGAAAAGGGAATCCAGCGCCCTGTTTCCTTGTGACTGATCCGAGTCCGTTACTCGAATTCGTATTTCACCGCTGGCACTGGGGTCTAGCATAATTTGACTTAAGCCGGTATCGACATCTGTTGTGGTCGTCAGCGCCTGATAGGCGCCACCATTAACCGAATAGCTGAAGTTAAATGTATCGCCATCACTCGAGCTAGATTGCCAGGCATTGATAAACAGGGTGACGGCATTGCCGGGCTGAGTAGTGAATACCCAACTGTGTTCAAGATAACTATAGCGGTTGGACTTTCTGCCGCCTGATTCACGTTCTGTGATGGTCTCGATAACGGCATCATCTGCAAAAGTATCGTTAAATGTGCCGTTTCTAGTGCCAGCAGCAGTATTTTCACTGATAGCAAAATAATCTGAAACAGGTGGTGGCGTGACATGGATATTAGCGGTTTGGGTATCATCCGTATCCCCCAGGTTGTCTGTGACGGTCAGGGTCGCGACATAATCTCCTGCGCCTGTATAGGTATGGGCAGGATCGGCCTGATTAGAGGTATTACCGTCACCAAAATCCCATTGATAGGAGACTATGCTGCCCGAGGCATCTGGATCATAACTGTTGCTGCCGGTAAACTGTACTGATGCCGGGGCTGTACCTTCCGTAATATCACTTGAGACCAGGGCAACCGGCGCCTGATTAAGGACACTGATGTTAACCGTATCATTGGATGTCAGGCCGTCATTGTCCGTGACCGTTAGCCTTGCTATATAATCACCCGGTGCATTATAGGTGTAATTGGCGGTACTGCCAGAGCCCGTGTTGCCGTCACCGAAATCCCAGTCGTAGGCGGTAATTGTGCCGTCATTGTCGGTAGAACCTGTGCCGTCAAAAGATACGGACACTGGCGCGTAACCTGGCGTATACGATGCACTGGCTAGGGCAATGGGTGCTTGAAGGCCGCCAGGATCCGGGGCTGTACCATTAATGGTATATTCTCCCAGGCTGCCATAGTCGGTATAACCCGTCCCCAAGGGATCTCCCTTACCAATGCCATCAACTTTCAGGATGTATTCGCCTGATGCGGGCAGGGTTCCACTTAAGCTAGCCGGCAAGCTTTCACTTGGGTTGTTGCTTGCTATCAGATTGTTGTTGCTGTCAAAAAGCCGGGCCAGTAAATCCAGATTGGGACTAAAGGGCGCAGGATTTATATTGATTTGAAAACTGCCCGCCGCAGCCAGAAAGCTGAAGGCATCGATATCAGTTTGTTCCATGATAAGTCCTGAGCCTGTCAGGGCCACTGTTGTACCATTGGAGACACTCGTTAATGGTGTAGCACCTGCTTGGGTATCCATATGATCGTCTGCCATCATGGGAGCACCATTGAGCTGGATAATGGCGATATCGTCCTGGGTCTGGTTAGCATCGGCGTATTCGCCCTTGCTCCATTGCACCAGCTGTTTGTAATAACCCACGCCCATAATGGGGGCCCAGCCAGTTTCACCTGAACCATGGCCCTGATAATAGCTGGTGCCGCCAATCACGCCATCATGGCTTAAGCCCAGGTTATGTCCGGCTTCATGGGATATGGCTTCACCCGCGCCAACCAGGCTGGTGTTAAATACAAAGGCGGGTTTATAATAATCACCAACATAGTCAAACACACCGACATAGGCAAAACCACCACAGCCGCAATTATCGAAATTATCTACTGTCATCACAATTCGAGTGCCGTAATTATCATCACTGGTACTACTACGGGTGATGGCGGCCTGGCCCGGATCTTCCGTGGTAACATCGACGTCAAAAGGGGCATAGTCTTCCGCAACCTGTTGCCACATCTTTTGAATGTATTCCAATTCCAGGTTGGTAAAAGTGGATGGGTCACCTTCACGGTTGTAGGGAGGTGAAACAATGGGGTCGACGCCACTGGACGCGTTCCAGGCAGTGCCTGACGTGGTATGGCCGTCAAAATCCAGGTAGATGACTCTGTTTGCACCCGGGCGGCTATGTAAGGTAAAGGTTTCCCCTAATGGAAAGGGAGCCGCTGCTGCTGGGCCTTCCTGCTCTCCTGCTGCCGGTTCAGGAAAATTATCGATATAGACCAAATGTCCTTTACTGTCGAGCCAAGCAGTCAGGTCTGTCCGTAATAGCTTGGCAAACTCTGATGTGGTCATGCCATACCAGGCCGCAAGTTCGGGCAGTTTATTGCCAAGTAGAGCAATGGCCTGTTCGCCTTGTACACGATTGGGAAGTTCAATATCAGGGAAGGGTCCTTTACCCGCAGGGTTTGCCGGAGCCGCCAGTAGGATGGTCGGCCAAAGCAATGTGAAAACAGCGATCCGAAACAGCTTGCAGATATCTTTCATCATTATACCCTCTCAATTTGACAGGAGTTTGCAGGTGAGTTTTTAACATTCAACTACAAGAACACAACACCAGAATTCCCCCTTTCGCATATCTTGCTTCAAATTTTCCGCTAGATGAGTTGTGGGAATTGGAGATGTTTGTTTTATAGAATAAGCATTATTCCTGCCAATAAGAAAATGTGTCGAGACTCAATATGATAAAATCGCAGGTTATATAAACAGTTTCAGCGATGTAAAAAAAATCGACACTTTTTATCCTTTATCAGTATTACCAAAATTTATTAAAAAGTGTTTTATTTAATATCCACCGATAATAATGAATAAGAATATGTTTTAATTGTTTTTACAGCCTAGGGGCTGTTTATCTTTGTTTAATAATTCTACTGAGAGATAAAATCACTTTAATCAAGGCAGAAATTGTGTCATTTAGTCATCTAAATCAACAATTTTCAACGCAGAGTAAAGTGATTTTAACCTCAGCCCTTTGGGCAATGGCTATTTTTAACGCTAGCGGCATTAGAATTCACTCATTTGGAACAACCAAACCACGTTCATTCTGCTTTGCTATCATTAAAAATAGCCTGTTGTAGAAAATATAAACAAAGGTCAACAGCCCCTAGGTCGTTAGTTCTGTTGAGATAAAGAAATGAAAGATAAAATCATTGCCTTAGTTTTGTTGCTTATCATGCTGTTTAATTCTTTTGATGTTATTACCGATATTTCGCTGGGCGTCCCTACTTGGCATATAGTGGAAGAGAGCATAATAGTGCTTTTATCCGGCATTGGCGCCGTATTGTTGCTTAATGATATTCATGCCAGAACCGCTCATATCGCCAGGCTAAAAGACAAATTGTCGCAATCAGATATCGAACTGAAAAATATTTCTGATGAAATGAGGCTGGCCAGAGCAAATTACAGTGAAGTTATCCATGACCAGTTTAAGCTATGGCAACTGACCAAGAGCGAGCAACAGGTGGCCATGCTGCTATTAAAGGGCTTAAGTTTCAAGGAAATAAGTGCCGTGCGGGACACCAAGGAAAAAACGGTGCGCCAGCAGGCCTCCACCATCTATGCCAAGGCCAACTTGGAAGGGCGACATGAATTTGCCGCCTGGTTTCTGGAAGACTTTATTGCCGGTACTTAACCGCCTAATCCTATCTAATGGTATTGAATTTCCCCCTTTTTGGGGTGCATTCGTTTGTTAGCCAAGGCATACCAATCCTCATTCGGTGCTGACGTCTTATCATCAATTTCTGCTTATGCCCCCTAAACTGGGTTTAGGCTGACTGACCACAGTTCCGGGGCTCTTGTTAGCTCACTATTCACAAGTTTAGTGCTTTTAATAATCATCTTCTTCGCTTAACGACAGGGCTGGTTTGGTTAGTTGTTATTTAGAATTTATCGAGTGGAAAATGACGCTTTTGGTTGATTTTTAACCGCTAATTTGACATGAGTCAAAGTCTCGGCAGGCAAGGTCACGAACGCCGACTATACTTTAAGTGCACTTGGTGAAACTGAGTAATTTTTACTATTAAAAAGGAGATTAGTAATGAATATTGTTAAGCATAAATCATCGTTTCCATCCATTTTCAGTGATGACTTTGACAACCTGTTTCAAGGTTTTTTTCGGCCGATAAATTACCCCTCTGCTTTCGGTAAGGGGGAGCACCTGCCTGCGGTTGATATCGAGGAGAAAGAGGACTGCTATTTATTGATGGCCGACTTGCCCGGCTTTAATAAGGATGAAATCAGTGTCTCTTTTCACGATGGTCAGTTGTCCATCCGGGCCGAGCATACCGAGGAGTCCGAGAAAAAACAAAAAGAAGGCAATGTGCTGAAAGAAAGGCGCTATGGCAGCTTCTATCGCAGTTTTAATTTCGGCAGCAATGTTGCCGAGCAGGACGTGTCGGCTCAATTCGAAAATGGCGTGTTGGAACTAAGGATCCCTAAGGTGGAGCCGGCTGAACTAGCAGCGAAGAAAATTGAAATTAAATGATGATGTTTAAAATCATTTGATTGTTTGTGTCTGGACTTAAGCTCCGGGTGTCGGAACTGCAGTTAAGAGCCAGGCACAATGACAGCCTGTTACGGCAGGGCAAAGGCCGTATCGAGTTTTTTACTAAAAATATCAACAAGCTTAGGAAGCAATAATGAACACCTTAAATAGTCTACAGCAAGGCCTTGGCAAGGCATGGCATTCCATTTCCGAAGGCTGGCAGCATTTCTATCAGCGCTGTCGTGGTGCATTAACCTATTTTGACTCTCAGGATGACCCAAACGAAAACAAAGATGAGCGCAGGCTAAGTTGGGGCTTGTTAAGTACAGATCTGGCGGAAAAAGACCACTGCTTTGTGGTGAGCATGGAAGTGCCGGGACTGAAAAAGTCCGACATAGATATTCATGTTGACGGCGACTTACTGACCATAAGCGGTACCAAACGCTTTGAAGAAGAACGCCATGAAGGAGAACATCACATTATGGAATGTGCCTATGGCCGTTTTCATCGCAGCTTCAGGTTGCCGGCAAAGGTTGATGAGGCCAGTGTCGAGGCCAGCTATAAGAAGGGGGTGCTGCGCCTTAAGCTGCCTAAGCTGGCTCAAGCGAAAAAGATCCAGATAGAAATAAAATGACTCGATAGTCACTCCCATAAGGGGAGGCAGAGCCTTTGTCATTGAGGCATGTGAGGGCGGGTACTGTACCGCACCTGCCTTTGTTAACAGCCTGGCACTGCTATGGATGGTAAAAAATGCAAGAAGATAAGATACAAAAAACTGAGCTTGCCCATGCTAACCTGGTGGACTATCAGAAAACTTGTCAGGAGTTTAAATGGTCGGGTGTAAATACCGCCCAGGAAGGCCTTGGAAAAGAATTTGTCAACATTGCCCACCAGGCACTTGATAGCCATTTGGCGACGCCGCTACAGGATAAACTGGCCTTGCGCTGGCTGGGAAAAAATAATGAAAACCAGGACTTCACTTACCGAGACCTGATTGGCTTAACCAATCGCTTTGCAAATGTTCTCAATACCTTGGGCTTTTTTCAAGGCAGCAGGGTGTTTAGTCTGGCAGGGCGCCTGCCGATGCTCTATATCTCCGCATTGGGCAGCTTAAAAGCCGGTGGCGTCTTTACCCCACTATTTTCCGCCTTCGGCCCCGAGCCCATCCGCTCCAGGATGGACATTGGCCAGGCCAATATTCTGGTGACAACGGCAAGCTTGTATCGCAAGAAAGTGGCCAAATGGTGGCGAGAGCTGCCGGAATTAAAGGCCATTTTGATTATTGACGCCGATGGACCCCTGGAAGAAGGCTGCCATGCCCTGGCGGAGCTGATGACTTCCGCTTCTCCTGCCTATGATTGTGTGCAGACCCAGGCCGAAGACATGGCGTTATTGCATTTTACCAGTGGCACAACCGGCAAGCCCAAAGGGGTGATTCATGTTCACCAGGCCGTCGAAGCGCATATCGCCTCTGGCCGTTATGCCCTTGATTTGCGCTGTTCGGATACTTACTGGTGTACCGCAGATCCCGGCTGGGTGACGGGTACCAGCTATGGGATCATTGCTCCCCTGTGTATTGGCGCCACCATGATAGTGGATGAGGCCGAATTCGACGTCGAGCGCTGGTACTGCATTCTTGAGCAGGAAAAAGTCACCGTCTGGTACACGGCACCAACGGCCATCCGCATGCTAATGAAGGCGGGTGGGGAAGTCAGGCAAAAGTACGATTTATCCGAGCTGAGGTTTATGGCAAGCGTTGGCGAACCGCTTAACCCCGAGGCCGTGCTGTGGGCGGAAAAAACACTTGGCCAGCCCTTTCACGATAACTGGTGGCAAACGGAAACCGGCGCCATCATGATTGCCAACTATGCCAGTCAGCCGATAAAGCCCGGATCCATGGGCCGGCCATTACCCGGCGTTTGTGCGGGGATCCTGCGAAAAAATGACCAAGGTGAATGGCAGGAAGTCAATCAGCCGGATGAGGTGGGAGAGCTGGCCTTAAAGACGGGGTGGCCCTCCATGTTTCGCGGTTATCTGCATCAAGAGCAAAAGTATCAATCCTGTTTTGCCCATGGCTGGTATCTCAGTGGCGATCTGGCAATGCGGGACGAAGAAGGCTATTACTGGTTTATCGGGCGAGCCGACGATTTAATCAAATCGTCGGGTCATCTGATTGGTCCTTTCGAGGTGGAAAGTGTGCTGATGGAGCACAGTGCCGTTGCAGAAGTCGGGGTTATCGGCATTCCAGATGAGGTTGCCGGCCAGTTGGTTAAGGCCTTTGTGGCCCTGAAACCTGGCATAGCGCCGAGCGAGTCACTGCTAAAAGAATTAAAGGGGCTGGCCAGAAAACGTCTGGGAGCCGCCGTTGCACCCAAAGAGATAGCCTTTCGAGCAAACCTGCCTAAAACCCGTAGCGGAAAAATCATGCGTCGCCTCCTTAAAGCCCGGGAACTTGGCTTGCCGGAAGGTGATATTTCAACCCTGGAGAGTGACGAAAAATGACAGAAAAACTACACCTGGACCGAGCACGCCTGGTTGACCAGCTTAAGCAAATGCTGCGAATACGGCGCTTTGAAGAAAAATGTGCCGAGCTATATGGCCAGGAAAAGATTCGTGGCTTTTTGCACCTTTATATAGGGGAAGAAGCCATAGCCGTTGGCGTTCTTTCCGCATTAACTCCTCAGGATGAAGTGGTTGCTACCTACAGGGAGCATGGCCATGCCCTGGCCAGGGGCTTGTCCATGGGCAGTATCCTGGCGGAAATGTATGGCAAAACCAATGGTTGCAGCAGGGGGCGTGGTGGCTCCATGCACCTGTTCGATAAGTCACATAACTTTTATGGTGGTAATGCCATAGTGGCCGGCGGCTTGCCCCTAGCGGCGGGGCTGGCCATGGCCAATAAGAAGCTTGGCCGCCAGGTGGTGACCAGTTGCTTTTTCGGTGAAGGGGCGGTGGCCGAGGGTGAGTTTCATGAGGCCCTGAATCTTGCCGCACTTTGGAAACTTCCCGTGTTATTCGTCTGTGAAAACAACCGTTATGCCATGGGCACTGCACTGGCGTTGTCCGAGTCGGAAACGGATATCAGCAAGAAGGCCGCCAGTTATGGAATTCGTTCGGCCCAGGTCGATGGCATGAATGTGGTTGATGTCGAGTCCGCCACGCGCCGAGCGGTTGCCGAGATTAAGGAGAGTGGAGAGCCCTATTTTCTTGAGTGCCAAACCTACAGGTTTAAGGGGCATTCGAGCTTTGACGGCCAGCTTTACCGTGACAAGGAAGAAATCAAGCAGTGGGAAGAAAAGGGGCCTGTGGTACGCATGCTCAACTGGTTGAAAGAAAACAACCACTTTGCCGAACAGGAGTTACAGCTGTTTGAAAGTGAGATCCAGCAGGAGATCGCCGAGGCGCTGGCCTTTGCCGAGCAGGGAGAGTGGGAAGAGATAGAAGATCTTTGCCAGGATGTCTATAGCCCAAAGGGCGATGAGCATTATCAGGCTGACCAGGGAGGGGCAAGATGAGCACAGAAAATTTGACCTACAGGGAAGCACTCAGGGCCGGTATCGCCGAGGCACTTGAGCAGGATGAAAGAGTATTTCTGATGGGAGAAGATGTCGGGCGTTATGGCGGTTGTTATGCGGTATCCAAGGATCTGATTGACCGCTTTGGTCCTGAGAGAATTATCGACACTCCACTATGCGAGTCAGGCTTTGTTGGCGTCGGCATAGGGGCAGCGCTGGGCGGCATGCGCCCCATTGTTGAGGTGATGACGGTGAATTTCAGCTTGCTGGCCATGGATCAAATCGTAAACAGTGCGGCAACCCTGCGGCATATGTCGGGGGGACAGTTCAATGTGCCTGTCGTTATTCGCATGGCCTGTGGCGCCGGCAAGCAACTGGCAGCGCAGCACTCCCACAGCTGGGAAAATTTCTATGCCCATGTTCCTGGCTTGAAGGTGCTGAGTCCGGCAACCCATACCGATGCCAGGCATATGCTGAAACAGGCGCTGGTCGATCCCGATCCCGTGCTTATTTTCGAGCATGTTATGCTGCTGAATGAAACCGGAGAGGTTTTGCCTCGGCCGGAAGCTGAGATGGAAACGGCGCTTGTCCGAAAAACCGGCACTGATGTCAGCCTGATCACCTACGGCGGTTCTCTCCATAAGGCACTAACGGCGGCAACGGAATTGGCAAAGCTGGGCATAGAGGCCGAAGTGGTCGATTTGCGTTGCTTACGTCCACTGGATAAAAACAGTATTTTAGCCAGCGTCGAGAAAACGCACCGTGCCATCATTATCGATGAGGGCTGGCATACCGGCAGTTTGGCGGGGGAGATCAGTGCCATCATTATGGAGCAGGGTTTTTGGTTTCTGGATGCGCCGGTTAAGCGCATTTGTACGGCGGAGGTGCCTATTCCTTACCCGAGTCATTTGGAGCAGGCGGCCCTGCCCCAGGTTGAACAGATAGTGGCAAGTGCCCAAGCCATTATGGATGGCCATTGATGGCTAAGTTGCACACAAACCAGGAAACTAACACCAGGGCAGGGATCATAGATATTTGCATGCCATCCCTGGGCGCAGATATGACGGAGGGCATGCTGGTGCAATGGCTGGTCAAGGAAGATGATTTTGTACAAAGCGGTGATGTTATTGCCGTGCTTGAAACCCAAAAAGGCGCCATTGATATGGAGGTGTATCACACCGGTACCATAGATAAGCTCCTTGTACAGCCTGTTGTAACCGTAGCTGTCGGCACCCGGCTGGCGACCCTGAAAACAGTCGAAGGCAAGTCTACCGGATCAGCAAGTGATTCGGCGCCAAGTCGGGAAGCAAACAGACAGGAGCAAAGCGTCAAGGAGGCCGTCGAGCCAGTCACAAAGCCTAAAGCGAGTATTCCCTATCTAGAGCCAGGTGCAGGTGTTATGGCCTCGCCGGCAGCAAGAAAACAGGCATTAGAGCAAGGACTAGACTTAAGCAGCATACCTGGAAGCGGCCCGAATGGCGCAGTACTGCTCAGGGATATGGCTAAAGTACAACCAGGTGCTAAGCCGGGGGAGAAGCAATCATCAGGCTCTGCACTGGCGCAGATGCGATCCGCAATCGCATCTGCCATGGTTAAATCAAAACGGGAAATACCGCATTTTTATTTGAGCCAGGATATTTTACTGGACGAAGCCCTGAGTTGGTTACAAGAGCTCAACCAGGGCCGGCCGCCTGAGCAGCATGTGCTCTTGCTTGCCCTTTTGCTTAAGGCTGTGGCGGTAGCACTTAAGAAATATCCCCTGCTCAACGGCTTTTATTTACAAAACGGCTTTGTATCGGCGAATGGTATTCATATCGGCAACGTTATCAGCCTGAGAGGGGGCGGTATGCAGGTGCCCGCCATCCATAATGTGGACCGCTTATCCATCGAAGAAATCATGCAGGCGCTAAGGGATATCAGCGAGCGTAGTCGAAGTGGGCATTTACGTACCTCTGAGCTCACCGATGCAAGCATTACTGTCACCAATTTGGGGGAACGGGGCGCCGACAGGGTATTCGGTGTGATTTATCCCCCTCAGGTGGCACTAATAGGTTTTGGCAAACCGAGAAAGATTCCCGTGGTAAAAGGGGATAGTGTCGAAGCAGGTGATGTCATCTGCGTTAGTTTAAGTGCGGATCACAGGGTTATTGATGGCGCCTTGGCAGCAAAATTTTTACATTACCTAGCGAAGAAACTGAAAAAACCGGAGTGTTTATGACCCGAGAAGAAGTACAGGAAATTGTGGTAGCGGCGATACAGGAAATAGCGCCAGAAATTGAGCCTGGTGATATAGATGAAGATGAGGATATTAGGGAGGAATGTGATCTCGATTCAATGGACATACTAAATGTATTAGTGGCGATAAAAAAATCAACCGGAGTCCAAATCCTTGAGCAGGATTTTGCCAAGGTGAATACCCTTGATAAATTGGTGAATCACCTGCTGCAGGAATTTTCACCCGGTGAAAAACTGAACTAGCTCACTGATGGCACAGCATTATCCAAAGAACCTGACTGAGCAGCAAGCCCGGCTTGCCCTAGAAGCAAATGGTCCTAATATTCTGCCTGAGGCCAAACCCGTCAGCGTTTTCAGCATCTTTTTCTGCCAGTTTAAAAGTCCCTTTATTTATGTCTTGCTGGTTGCGGCCATATTGTCGTTTTTGCTTGGCCAGCAGGTCAATGCCTTCTTTATCCTGGTGGTTTTACTTATTAATGCCCTTATCGGCACCATACAGGAATATTCCGCTGAAAAGGCAGCGACCGCCTTAAAAAAAATGGTGCCCTCCTATGCTTCCGTGGTGCGAGGCAATAAAGCCATCAAGGTGAATGCCCAGGATCTTGTGCCCGGCGATCTGGTATTGTTGGCACCCGGGGACAAGGTACCGGCCGATCTGGAATTGCTGACGGCCATGGATCTGCAGGTGGATGAGTCTATGCTCACCGGAGAGTCCATGGCGGCAGTAAAGTCGGCACAAACAGCAAACTCGGCTTTAAATGAGGCCGATGGCGCCCTGGATAAAGCAAACCTGTGCTTTGCCGGCACCGTGGTGATGCGGGGCAGGGCCAACGGCCATGTCCTGGCAACCGGAAGCGATACGGAAATCGGAAAGATTGCCGCCGATGTCAAGGAGCAGCAAAGCAAGCCTCCGCTGTTATTACGTATCGAGCGCTTTACCCTGAGGATCACTTACGGCATTTTGATTCTGATCGCGCTGATCTTTCTTATCACTGTCCTTAGGGGAGAAGAGCTTGGCAGTGTGTTTTTGCTTGGTGTCGCTTTGGCCGTTTCGGCGATTCCCGAAGGCTTACCCGCCGCGATAACCGTCGCACTGGCAATAGGCATGCGCAGAATGGCTAAAGTCAGGGTCATTATACGTAAGCTTTTGGCGGTGGAGGCACTAGGCTCCTGTACCTATATTGCTTCGGATAAAACCGGTACCCTGACGGTAAACGAAATGACGGTGCAACATATTTGGTTGTCCAATAACAGCCAGTATAGAGTCAGTGGTGAAGGGCTGGATCTTCATGGCGAGTTAACCCCAGTAAATGACTCAAATGAAAGCAAATGCCCCGACTTGTTGGCGATTGCCGGCGTTCTGGCCAATGAGTCCTATTTGGAGCAAACAGGTGATGGCTGGCAAGGACAGGGGGACATGGTGGATGTCGCCTTTTTGGTTTTAGCGGCAAAACAGGGACTGGATTATAAAGATGTCCGCGCCAGGTATCCTGAACAGGCACAGATCCCCTATGAGTCTGAACATGCCTTTTGTGCCAGTATCAACAGGTACGAGGGCAAGATCTGCATTTTCGTTAAGGGCAGTGTCGAAAAATTGCTGCAGATGCTGGCCAAAGGGCAGGCCGTAGACTCGATTGAGCAGAATGTCAATGATCTTGCCGAGCGAGGTTACCGAGTGCTCGGCCTGGCCTATGCCGTGCTGGATAAACTCCCAGCCAAGCCGGAAGATGCCCTGCATGGCCTAAGCTTTATCGGCATGGTGGGCATGATAGATCCCTTAAGGAGCGATGTTATTGATGCGGTTGCAGACTGTAAAAGCGCCAGGATTGATGTTGCCATGATCACAGGAGATCATCCCAAGACGGCGCTGGCATTGGCTCAGCAGGCAGGCATTGCCGATGCTGGCATGAAGGCCTTGACAGGCCAGGAGCTGGCGGCGGCCTATCGGACGGGCATTGAGGCTTTTAGCGAGTGTGTTCACGGCACCAATGTCTTTGCCCGTGTCTCCCCACACCAAAAGAAGCAGGTGATCGAGCAGCTAATGCAAGACGGCGATTTTGTTGCCGTCACGGGGGACGGGGTGAATGATGCCCCGGCACTTAACAATGCTCATGTTGGTATTGCCATGGGGTTGCGTGGTACCGACGTTGCCAGGGAAAGTGCCGATATCATACTGACGGATGATCATTTTGCCTCGATAGTACAGGGGATCAAACAGGGGCGCATCGTCTATAACAATATCCGCAAGGTCATTTTTTTATTGATATCCACCGGGGCGGCGGAAATCTTATTGATCCTGTTTTCCCTGTTATTTAGCACCCCCCTGCCGCTTTTTCCCTTGCAATTACTGTGGCTGAATTTGGTTACCAATGGCATACAGGACGTGGCCCTGGCATTCGAACCCGAAGAGGGCAATGAACTCAAGCGGCCCGCCAGGCCGCCCAATGAACCTATCTTTAACCGCCTGATGATTGAACGTGTACTGATCAATGCCATTGTCATGGGCTGCCTGGCCTTTGGCCTGTTTAAATGGCAGCTGATGCAAGGGGTTGCCGAGCAGGAAGCGCGGAATATGACGCTGCTCTTGATGGTGCTGTTCGAAAATGTTCACGTATTAAACAGTCGCTCCGAACATGCTTCCATTTTTAGACAGTATTTCTTTGGCAACAAGTTCCTGCTCTTTGGCATGCTTGCCGCACAGGGCGTACACATAGGTGCCATGTATACGCCCGGCTTGAGTGAGCTGTTGGAACTGTCCCCTGTTTCGCTGCAGCAGTGGTCGACCTTGTTGTTTATTGCCTTGACCCTGATCCTGGTTGATGAGTTACATAAACTCTATTATCCGCGTTTTCATCGCCAAGTGAAATAGAATCATGGCTAGAGGCCAGGAGTCTAGGGTTAGGCCTTATACCAAGTGAATTAATTAATTGATCACTTAGCGAGAGTTAAAAGGGTTAGAGGCAAGGCATTGATTGCAAAGAATGGTTATTCAGGACAATTGCTCCTGCATTGTCTAATTACCTACATCCATGTAGGGTCCTTGTCAAAATCAATAACACAGCATATAAGCCTTTTAAACTCGCCCTTTGGGAGCTCATTAGCAAACTGATAACTTCACAAAATTAATGAAATATAGAGCGACTATGTTTAACTAATTTTGTTTGTCCTAAGCTTGCTAATGAAGCTCTAAGTTGGTCAATTTATTATTTCAATTGGTATTAGCTTGCCTGACATTTTCAGGCCATCGCGAATGTTCAGCCCCATCAAGCTCAGGTTGATGGCACCGGCGAAAAGCTCAATGCCCTGTACCAGGTAAAAACTTGTCGCAAAATTACCGGCGCTGGCCAGGTATTCAAGATAAATGGCTGCCGGCAGCAATATCAGCAAACCGTTGGCGGCAATGACCGGCATGCGCTTTTGTTTGACCTGGGTCAGCCTGCCCTTCTTTTGCTTGGCCAGCTTGGCCCCGGTAATACCTGTTAGCATCATGGCCGGAATCAAAACAAACAAGCCTGGAAAAACAATCAGCTGTTTTACCTGAGTGATGCTGTCAGTGTTGCCGAGTAATTCCACCAGCAAGCTGGCGGTAAAAAATGTCGCTATACAAAGCGTCGCCAGGCCTGCCGCCATTAAATGAATCAGTGTTTTGGTTTTCATGGTTCACTCCTCATAATTAATGACAGCATGTTGTCATATTTAAATTTGACAATATATTGTCATGATGAGATGCTGTTGTCAAATTATTAAATAATGAATAGATAATGAGCAAAGATCAGCTTTATACGGAAATTGTCCTGGAAGCCTTTAAATTCAGTGGGCTGTTAACAGCAGAAGGTGACAGGGTCACAGAAAAATATGGTTTAAGCAGTGCGCGCTGGAAAGTTATCGGGGCCTTGGCTAGAGCGGAATCGCCTCTAACCGTGCCGCAAATTGCCCGTACCATGGGACAAACACGCCAGGCGGTACAGCGATTGGTGGATATTATGAATGGAGACGGCTTACTCTCATTTCAACAAAATCCTGAGCATAAAAGAGCAAAGCTGGTTGTACTGACCGATGACGGGTATAAAGTGTTTAAGGCGCTGGGTAATGACTGGAAAAAATTGGCGGCAGAATATGCCGCTTCTGTCAGCCAGGAAGAGCTACAAATAACGCTGGCAACGTTGAATCGATTATCAAGGCAGTTTTTAGCTTGAGGGATTCATTAAGGACCCTATGCAGAAGGGCAATTTGGCCGCATAGAAATCAAATTCACTTGATAATAGCCTATAAGGGGAAGAAATGTTTGTGCCTGGTTCAATATAAAGTGTCAGCTTTTTTATCACTTTTCATAGGGGGGCTATTTGGCCAAAAATTAACCTTATGTAAAGGTTTGAATTTTTATACAAGGCCTTAAATATGCATGAAATTCAGAGTTAATCTTCATTGAGCTGATCAATAAGTTGTAAGTCTATTGATTACTATCTTAAGGGGGCTTATATGAAAACATTAACTCGGATTATTTGTAGTACGTTTTTATTGTTTTGTGTTGCTTCGGCTAATGCTATGCCGATTGTGATAGATCTGGAGAACTGTACAACTGATAGCGCAACTTTGGACTCCATCACTAACTTGCCGGTTATCGTAGGCCCTAATCCGCCTAATTTACTTTCGACCAGTTACAATGCCACATCCTGTATTGGCGTTTATGATCATGGTAATGATGATGCCATGGGGTTAAGTGAACCTAACCCTAATATTGGCCAGCTTAATGATGGCATACTTAATGGAGAAGGTGATTTGTTAAATGGCCTGGAATTTATAGACCCTAGTGATCTTCAAGACTTGGACGGAGATGGAATTTTTACCGACCCAGGCTGGATTCACCTGGCTCATTATACCCCAGGAGGTATTACCTATGATACTGCGGGACCTTCGCCATTGGCTGATATTGTGCTGGATATCGGTGACTTGCTGATATTGTCTTTTACCTGTGATAATAGTGACTGTACTGAATTGGACTGGGTGTTGGAGACCAAGTTGGATATCATAGATCAGGTGCAAAGTCTACTGGGAGAGGCAACCTTTGATCATTTGGCTTTTTCAATAAAGGCGAGTAATGGATTTGCCGTCTATGATTTTAATTTTGTCGATATTTTTGCTGCAGAGGCCAATCCATTACTGAATTTTAATACACCCTATATTCTTTCTGGAACTCTGAATACCGGGGACTTTATGAATGCACAAGGCGGTTTTCAGCAAATATCTCATATGAATATCTGGGCTAGGGATCCCAGCGATACTACAGAAGTTCCTGAACCTTCAACGTTAGGTATTTTAGGGTTGGGAGTCTTGATCATGGCAATCAAACGCAGATGAAAATAATCTTTAAAATGCTAAAAAGCCTGTCAGAATTTGGCAGGCTTTTTTATGTATCTGCAAATGCTATCTAATTTACTCATCCATGAGAAGCTTGCCGATTTTGCTCCAAGTTTGATTTAAGCCCTGGGACAAAAGCAAATAAAAACAACAGAACAAACATCACAATGCTGCCGGTATTGTCGTCTGTAAATGTCAAAATATTAAAGTGATAGAGCATTTTTTCCATTAGCCCGGCGGCAAAACCTGACAGCAATAGAACCCAATGATTAGTTAGCCCCTTGGCCCCTACTTTTTTCGCCAGAAAATAGCCGAGCACCGGAATAAAGGAAAAAATCAAACACACGAGGATGGAAAAAATATAGACGGAAAACGGATAACTTGAGTCGTGTAGCAGGGCAATAAATGAATAGAGTTGAACGGATAGATAACCCAGATATAAATGCAACATAAACGTCTCGTAAATTTGTGACCTTGATACCCAGCTCAACTTGCCTTATTAAGGCTGCTGGCCGCTATTTTTTGATAAGGTAAAAGTAACAAAATCCGGCATGCAAAACTTTGATTTGCACCGGTATTATGGTTATTAGTTCTTTTGCTGCTTTGTGCGCAAAGCGGAAATAAAAGAATACGAAATCAAGGTCTTTACAGTAGTCGCAATCATTATACTTCTTATCTTTTAAGGCTTGTTAGTTAAGCCAAGAAATTACCCGGCTACGGCAATAATTAATAGTACGACAACGCCTAACATTATATATCCAACTACGCTGTACCCTACTAGTTTTATAGAGTCGAGACCTGCTTCAGCTAAAGCTCCTGGTACATTTTTTTTAATATATATTGCGGCAATATTCTGTTTAGCGACCTGAGCTTCTTCACCGATTATCAAATTATCAGTCATAGAAATTACAACTAATTCGATATTTTTTGCGTCCTTGGTTATAGCGTAAATATGATCTCCAACATCAATATGCATAGTTTCAATTTTTTTATACTCAGACGATGTAGAAGAACAAGCTTGTAACAAAGCGACAGTCAGCAATATAAATAAGTTAATGATAAGGTTTGTCTTTTTCATAGCCTTACCTCTCTACGTGTAAAATAAAGTTACTTTGATTGACTCGTTGACGCTGATTAATTAACTTTTTTCCTTCTTCTAGAGTTATCAGCTCAAGTCTGGATGTATCACAGCAAAATATCTTAGGTTTATCTCGTACAAATATGATTTGCTCTGAAGCACATTTGGCAGTTAGTTTAAGGTGAGTGTAATCGTCCCTATTAAAGGGCTTAATCATAAGTTCGATTAAGCCTCCGGCCTCAATTTTTTGGTGTAGGAAGCCGTCAGGGTGAACAATGGCGGCTGGAATATCATTTATTAAAACCCCGACTTCTCGTTTAGCCAATCCGTCTTGGGCATAATAGAGTGAGCATATGTCTTTTTCAGGCTTAAACAACTTGGATTCTTTATCTTTTTCTGTCGGGGCTAGAAGAGCCTCAAAATGGCCGTTAACAATGCATACCCCTGAGTTGAAACATTTCTTTTGAGTTGAGAATATTCCTGAAGGATCTTCCGATATAGTTATCAGCTCTAAATCAGTTAACATTTCGTTATCGTCGAAATAGGTCAGCAAGAAACTATGATCGGCTAGACTACCTCCACCACCATATGTTCCAATAATAGCTATTTCTCTGGCTTTTTTATGCAACATCATGTTCTCATCTTCAAAAATAAATATTGGTTGTCCCAGCTCCTCTATTACCTGTTTTTTGGATGATGGGATAGATGTTAGTTTTTGCAGTTGCTCATAGGGAAATGCGTCATCGGTAAAGGATTTTGTCGGTATGTAGATACAGGAAGTAAGCACTAATATTAAACTCAATAAACAAACATAATGAACGCGATAATAAAAAGCAGGTGGTCTGTAAAAGCTATTTATCTCAAACATTTGTTGGCGTTTGCTAGCTTAAACTTTTCATTAGCTGAGAAGTTACACTATCAAAAAATTTATGATTGATTTATTAACCATAGACAGTGTGTGGCTATTTATCTAGCTTTTAAATAATGACGTCTTGATTACAGCAGAGCTTAATTTGAATTTAAAGCTATATTGGCATGTTGCGATTCGGTTGATTTGGTCATCAAATTTAAGGTGTTAGTTAACGTTAGTGTCAGCCTTGTGTCGTAAACGAGAAACAAAACCGCACTGCATTTAATGGCCACTGTGTGGTAATTTCAGCCCGAATCACCACAGCTTAAGCCGATACATAAATATCTGGTCGCCAGCGCTCCATAAACAGCTCCGGCTGGCTTAGTGGCGTAAAGCCAAACTTTTGGTACAGGCCATGGGCATCACGGGTGGCCAGTGACATGCGGCGTAATCCCTGAAGTTCCGAGTGTTCGGTTATATATGTCATCAGGGCTTTGCTTAGGCCTTTTTCTCTGTGTGCTTCCAAGACAAAAACGTCGGCCAGATAGGCAAAGGTGGTTTTATCCGTGATCATACGGGCAAAGCCGACTTGCTCGCCATCACGGGTAAAGACACCAAAACACAGGGAGTTGTTGATTGCTGACTGCACGGTTTTTCTAGGGATATTGGGCGACCAGTAAGAGCGGCTTAAAAAGCCATGGATGATATCCAGATCCATGTCCTCTTGTTTGTCACTGATAAAGTAATTCTGCTGCACAATATTCTCTCTTTGGTAAATGAACTGGGCAGGTAAGATATTCTAAATAAGACCCTGTCCAGGTGAAGTGCCAATTAATGGGTGAGTTTGACTTTATTGGTCTGCTGGTTCTTTTACGCGGGCTTTTCTATGCAGGAAAAAAGACTGTCCACACAACTCTATTTTTCAATCAAAAAATAATCACACTTGCTTAAGTGTAAGAAAATTGTCACTTTTTTGTCATTTAATAAAGCTGCAATATTAGTGAAACCTAAGTGTCATATTCACCCTTTAAACTGCCTAGCATCAAATTAATATGCATTGGCTGAATTTTCTTACATTAAGGATTCGGCTGATTTGCATTCACAATAATACGTAAGGTTTTATTATGAAATTGTCCAGCCTGGCGAAAGCCAGCTTGTTACTCGGTGCCAGTGCACTTGCTTTTTCATCCGCTGCACAGGATGCAAAATTGCAGCAAGTGGTTGATGCCGGTCAGCAGATCAACCAGTCCGCCAACCAGTCGCAACTCAAGGTGGATGCCATTAGCGAACAAATCCAGTCCAAGCTGCAGGAGTTTAAAACCGTCAATAAAGAGCTTGATGGTTTACAGGTCTACAACCGCCAAATGCAGGCTCAGCTGGATAACCAGGTCAAGGAGCTGTCTCAATTGGCTCAGTCGATGGAGCAGGTCAGCATCATAGAAAGACAGATTTCTCCCTTGATGTCTCGCATGATATCAACATTGGAAACCTTTGTTGCTCTGGATGTGCCTTTTCTTCCACAGGAGCGGAGCAAGCGTATTGCTGGCCTGAAAGGCATGCTGGAAAGAGCGGATATTGCGGTATCGGAAAAGTTTCGCCGTGTGCTGGAAGCCTACCAGGTGGAAGTAGAGTACGGCCGTACCATTGAAGCCTATACCGGGCTATTGGAAATTGACGGCAGCGAAAGGGACGTTGATTTTCTTCGTATCGGCCGGGTCAGCTTTGTTTATCAAACACGCGACGGCAAGCGGTTAGGCATGTGGGATCAAAACACCAAGTCCTGGCAGGAACTGCCGGCTAAGTATCGCCTGGATATCAACAAGGGGCTTCGTATTGCGCGTAAACAACTGGCCCCGGATCTCATTGTTGTCCCTGTGGCTCAAACCGACGGCACTGCCGACTAGCCTGCTGAAGGAATAAGAATTGTGAAAAGTATTATGACATTAAACATTAAAAAACTGACCAAGGCCTTTGCCGGTATCCTGTTGACCGTCAGCTGCGGTCATGCCATGGCACAGCAAGCCGCTAACTTGGATGACTTGCTTAAACAACTGGAGCAGGGACAAATCGCCCAGAGTGAGCAAAACAAGGCGCGAGAAGCCGAGTTTGTACAAAAGAAAAATATGCAGGACAAGTACCTGAGCGAGGTCAAAAGCAAGCGGGACAATGCCATCGCCCTGAGTAACCAGCTGGAAAAGCAATTTCAGGATAACGAGGTTAAGCTGGCCAACCAATCAGATGCCCTGAACAAACGCATGGGTGAGCTGAAAGAGTTGTTTGGTGTCTTGCAGCAAGTGGCGGGTGATACCAAAAGCAAGTTTCAAAACTCTGTGGTTTCCGCGCAAATTCAAGAACGTGGCGTTTTTCTTGATGAGCTGGCACAAAGCATGGGTTCGTCTTCCAAGCTGGCATCCATCGAAGAAATTGAACGCCTGTGGTTTGAGCTGCAACGGGAAATGACCGCCAGCGGCAAGGTAGAAAAATTCAACCGTGAAGTAGTGATTGCAAGTGGTGAAAAGCAGCAGGCACAAGTCACCCGGGTCGGAGGTTTTAACCTGATCGCCAATGGCAAGTACCTGGAATATATAGATGAAACAGGCTCGGTTGCCGAGCTGGTACGCCAGCCGTCAAGCCGTTATCTGGACAGTGCCCAGGAGCTGGATAGTGCAACGTCCCAGGTAGTGCCTTTTGCCCTGGATCCGACCGGTGGTTCAATTCTTGGCCTCCTGGTTCAGGCGCCTGATACCCAGGAACGCGTCGAGCAGGGGGGGCCTGTCGGATACGTAATCCTGGCGATTGGCGTTATTGGCCTATTGATAGCCATTGAGCGTTTTATCAGCCTGTACCTGATTGGTGCCAAGGTTAACCGCCAGCTTAAAAGCGAGACGCCGAGTGAAGACAACCCGCTGGGCCGCGTCATGCTGGTGAAATCCCAATACCCGGACGTGGATACCGAAACCCTGGAGCTGAAACTGTCCGAGTCGATACTGCGTGAAGTCCCTAAGCTGTCCAGCAAGCTGACGCTGATCAAGATCATCTCTGTGGTGGCGCCGCTTATCGGCCTGCTGGGAACGGTTACGGGTATGATCAATACCTTCCAGGCCATTACCCTGTTTGGCACGGGTGATCCTAAGCTGATGGCCGGTGGTATTTCGCAAGCGCTGGTGACTACCGTGCTTGGCCTGGTGGTTGCCATTCCCATGGTGTTTATCTCTACCATGCTTAACACCCGCAGCCGCGGCATTATCAATATTTTGCAACAGCAAAGTGCCGGCATTATTGCCGAGCGGGCAGAGAAGGGAGCCTAAACCATGATTTTATTCATCGAAATGATGAATAGCATCCAAGAGTTTATGGAAACCGGCGGTCAGGTGCTGACCGCTATTGCCGGTGTCATTTGCCTGATGTGGCTGTTGATCTTTGAACGCCTGTTCTTTTTCCTTAAGAGCTATAACGGCATCAAGGCCCAGGTCATCAAAAGCTGGCAGGCCAGGACAGATCGCCATTCATGGCATGCGGAGCAAATCAGAACCGCCCAGGTGTCAAGGTTAACCGAGATGCTTAACCACAATCTTGCCCTGATCCAAAGCCTGGTGGTGTTATGTCCGCTACTTGGCCTGCTGGGCACGGTAACCGGCATGATTGAAGTGTTTGATGTCATGGCCATTTCCGGCAGCGGCAATGCCCGCTCCATGGCCTCGGGCGTTTCCAGGGCCACTATCCCCACCATGGCGGGCATGGTCGGTTCTCTGTCGGGTGTATTTATCGTGACCTGGTTGCAGCGCAAGACCAAGCGCCGGACCGAACAACTGGAAGACAGCCTGCCGATGGCACACTAAAAAGCATAATTTTAAAGGTAAACAAAGATGCGTTCTCAACTAGCAAGAGTTTTACAGGAGCAGGAAGAAGCAGAAGAAATCAATATGACCCCCATGTTGGATGTGGTGTTTATCCTGCTGATATTTTTTATCGTTACCGCCTCCTTTGTCAAAGAGGCGGGTATCGAAGTGAACCGTCCCGAAGCGGCCACCGCGGTGAAAAAGGAGCGGGCCAATATCCTGGTCGCCATCAGCGACAAGGGTGAAATCTGGATCAATAAGCGCCGGGTAGATGTTCGAGCGGTACAGGCCAATATAGAGCGCCTTAAGGCGGAAAACCCGCAAGGCACTGTGGTTATCCAGGCGGATAAAAAGGCCACCACGGACGTGCTGATCAAGGTCATGGACTCGGCACGAGCGGCCGGTGTTTTCGATGTCTCAATCGCGGCGCAAGAGGCTTAACAGATGGTAAATGCAAGTGCCCGCTACTTGGTTGGCATAGTACTGGCGATTGCTATGACCTTTGCCCTGCTCTGGGGCATGCAGGCGATTATCTCGGGCGGCAATGATGCCCTGTCCGATCCGCCGCGTGGCAATGTCCTGGACTTTATCCGGCTAAAAAAAGAAGAGGCCGTGGTTAAGAAAGATCGCAAGCCGAAAAAACCGCCCAAGCCGAAGGAGCCGCCACCGCCCATGGTGCAGCCGAAAATGCAGCAGAGCAAGCCTAACACGGATGCCGTCAGTACCAGCTTTGCCGCCGACATCCAGGCGGACACCGGACTGGCGGGTGGCTTAAGCCTGGACAGTGGCGATGGTGAGTACCTGCCAATCGTCAAGGTGGCGCCCATCTATCCCAGGCGTGCCCAAAGCCGGGGCATTGAAGGCTATGTCATTGTTGAATTTGTCGTAACAAAAAATGGTTCGGTGCGGGATCCCAGGGTGATACAGGCGGAGCCGGAAGGTGTCTTTGACCGTGCCGCCATGGATGCCGCCTTGAAGTTTAAATACAAACCGCGTGTGGTGGATGGTGTCGCCATGGAAGTGGCCGGCGTACAAAACAAAATAACATTCCAGATAGATGGATAGGTGAAAGTGATGAATATACAAAAACTAATGTTATCTCTGTTAAGCGTAGGCTTACTCTATTGTTCCCCCTTGTTGCTAAGCGATAGCCTGCAAGCAGGTGTTGCCAATGCGGCTGAGCAAAGCAAAAAATCCAAGCGGGTGCCGGCGATGCGCAACCGGGTCTATACCCAGTTTGCCCGTGCCCAGAAACTGGCCGATGACGGCGATCGAGCCGCCGGCTTCGAGGTGCTTGGCGAGGTTAAGGAACGTATCAATAGCCTGAACAGCTATGAGCGTGCCATGCTGTGGAACTTCTACGGCTTTATGCACTACGGCGCCGATGATATTGCCTCGGCCATCAGCAGTTTTGAAAATGTCATCAAGGAGGAGGCGATTCCCGAGTCCTTGCAGTTATCCACCCTGTATTCGCTGGCCCAGCTTGCCATGCAGCAGCAAGATTATGCTAAGACATTGGGCTACCTGAAGGAATGGCAATCGGTTAACACCAAGGCACTAACGGCTAATCAGCATATGCTGTTTGCCCAGGTTTACTACCAGGATAAGCAGTATCTTAAAACCCTGACTTCGGTAAATCAGGCCGTCGCGCTTTCCAAGGCCAAGAACGAGGTGCCCAAGGAAAACTGGCTGATCTTACAGCGTGCCGCTTATTATGAATTGGGCCAACCGGTCGAGGTGACCCAGGTGATTGAGCAACTGGTGCGCCTGTATGACAAGCCTCAATACTGGCTACAGTTAGGCGGCATGTATGGCGAAATTGGTGAAGAGGCGAAGCAGCTGGCGGTGATGGAAACCGCCTGGCAGGCCGGTTATATCGACAAGTCGGCGGATGTAATTTCTCTGGCACATCTGTATCGCTATCATGGCGTGCCCTTTAAAGCGGCGAAACTGTTAAACGAGGCCATAGATACCGGCTTGGTAGTGGCCGAGGAAAAGTCGCTGGAACTCTTGGCTCAGGCCTATGTGGCCGCCAAGGAAGATGAAAAGGCCATTCCGATGTTAGCAAAAGCCTCTGAAATTGCCGATACAGGTAAATTCGATGCCCAGCTGGCCCAGGCCTATTTAAACCTCGAACAATGGCAAAGTGCCCTGTCCTCGGCAGAAAAAGCGATTGCACGAGGTGGTGTTGATCAGCCGGGCAATATGCATCTGGTCAGGGGCATGGCGCACTTTAACTTGCAAAATTATGACGCGGCTCTGGCGGCCTTTAATGATGCCAGGCAGATCAAGCAGTCTGAGAAATTGGCCACCCAGTGGCATGCCTATGTTAAACGAGAGCAGGGCCAGCAAATGCGCTTGGCGATGTTGAATTAGTTAAGAGCCAAAACATGGTTATCCAGCCCGGTAAAAGAAGTTTTATCGGGCTTTTTATTGAAAGGGCGTTTTAGTCGTATATTGAAGAGGTTAGCCAAAGTTTAGGGGCTTAAAGCAAAATGGTTTCAAAAAATATTCGAACAAAGATCAATATTCCTTGAGAAAGTGCGTGCTGTTTTTTTATTTTGTTGTAGGATGTGCGCCATTAGCAAAATTATGAAAGTGAGTTTTCACATGATAAAACTGTTCAAAGATCTGCTTAAGTTGACGAGTGAACAAGAGCAACCCCAACGTTTGATGTTTTTATTTGCCAATGCCGAGGCGAAAAATGCCAAAAAAAGCAAAAAGCACCAGCGCGGTACTATTACGCCGGTAATGTGTGTGGACAAGTTGCCGGAAGAGCTAACCAGCTTTGATGCCCTGGTAAAGGAAGCGGATTCCATCGAAAAGGGCTGGAACTTTATCTTTATCGCCAGCCTAAGTGGTGAAGGTGGTAAGGCGCCTAGCACGGAAGAGGCCGAGCCGTTTTTGAACAAGATGGCAAACGATATCGAGACGGGTAACAATGTCGGCCGTTATGTGATTTTTGATCGCGAAGAAAATCCCATTGAGCTGGAAGCTAATTAGGCACAACAGCTTAAACTGAAAAGGCCAGACAAAAGTCTGGCCTTTTTTATTGGTCACCACTTATTTATCAGCCGATAAATACCCAATATTAGCAAGCTGATTTTCTTCAAATGTTTCAACCACGTCACCGATCACTATCAGGGTTGGCGGCTTAATATCATGCTGTTTTACCATTTCGGCCAGTTGATCTAATTGGCCGCGATATACCTTTTGCTCTGGCCTGGTGCCTTTGTGTATCAAGGCTGCCGGGGTCGACGGTAAACGGCCGGCACTAATCAATTGCTCACTGATTTTCGGCAGGCTGGTGATCCCCATATAAAATACTATGGTCTGCTTGCTATCCGTCAGGTTTTGCCAGGGCAGGTCCAGCTCGCCATTATTCTGGACATTGCCTGTGATCAGGGTACAGCTTTGTGCCACCTGCCTGTGGGTCAAGGGAATGCCGGCATAGCTGGTGCAGGCAGAGGCCGCCGTCATGCCTGGCACTATATGACAGGCAATGCCGTGGGCCAGCAGGAATTGTGCTTCTTCACCCCCTCGGCCAAAGACAAAGGGATCGCCACCTTTCAGCCTGAGTACCTTTTTGCCTTGCTGGGCCTGTTCCACCAGTATTTGGTTGATCCCTTCCTGCGGTACCCTGTGGTTTGCCTGTTTTTTGCCAACATAGATTTTTTCGCACTGCTCGGGCAGCAAGTCCATAATGGCGTCGCTGACCAGGCGATCATAAACCACCACGTCAGCCTGTTTTATCATGCGGTAGGCCTGCATGGTTAACAGATCGGGATCGCCGGGACCAGCGCCAACCAGGGCCACTTCGCCGGCGATAAAAGCTTGTTTATTTGAAGGGGGAATTTCTGTCATGCCTCTAACTAATTCACTTGACCTTAGTCAACATACTAGCGGCTTTTTCTATAACTTTCTATAAAGGTTTTGTTGATTTATATATCTATTTGTTATTAGGTGCGACTAACTGGCTGACGAATAAGCTATTTGTTCTTTGAATGTATCAGGGGGAGGTTTTTACCTTAATGCCAAGCAGGCTTTATTAAATACCGCACCCTGGCGTCTTTGGATTAGGGAGTCGAGTTGGCTGAAAGCTCAGCTCTTAAGGGGACTTCTCGACGACAATGGCTGATTGAAAAATGGCCAAAAATAGTGCCGCTTTATCTGGCGGTTGTCAGCTCTTATCGAATGAAAGGGTAAGTATATTTGTATCCCTTATTGTGACTCCCCAAAATAGTGACTATATTGAACTTAATAATTTCATTCTTTTGCGGTGTTTGAAATGACTTCATTTATGGATGCTATGGGTATTACCATTATCAGCTTAGGTTTATCGGTTTCTGTGCAATTTAATTGGGATATAACCTGTCTAGTTAGTATCTGATATAGGGAAATATGAATGAATCCTATTGTTAAGCCATACCTTTTACGCGCTTCCTTACTTGCCGGGTTGGCAATTATTCTTGGCCTTGCCTTGTCTTTTGTCATCTACCAGACCACGGAAAAGGTACGCACCAATGCCATAGACCTGGTGGATAACAGGATCCCGGTTTTAACCAGCATTAATCAACTCATAGCAGATCTTAGCGAACAGGAGCGAATCATATATGAATATTACCGCTCCCAAGACGCTGAGGCCTACTTACCCGCATTTGAGGCGAATACCCGGGCGTTTGCCATGCATAGCAAAGCCTTATCTGACTTGCCTGTGTTTGTAAAAGAAAGTAGGGAAATACTAAATAAGCAGGCTGAAATAGAAGCGCTTTCAAATGAGTTTCATATTGCCATGCAACTGGATGAGGACAACTGGGATTATTTAAGGGAGTTGTTGACGCAAATTTCCGATATCAGGCGGGCCATGCTACCAACCCTGTTACAAATAGAAGCACAAACCCAGCAAACGGTGGAAGAGGGGCATATGGCCACCTTGTCGCAAATGGAGCGGACCCATAATACCGTTATCTTGTATGGTATTAGTATTATTTTACTGGCCGGCGTCGTTTCTTGGTATATCCGCCAGTATATATTGACCAATGCAAAAAATACCCGGCTGGCGATGTTTTCGCACCGTAATCCCAATCCGATATTAAGTGTCAATAATCTCGGGGAAGTGGTTTTTTCCAACCCCGCCTGTGCTGCGCTGCTTGCCAATGTCGGCCTGGATGAAAAGGATACCAAGAAATTACTGCCAAGAGATTTTATTGCCCTGCGCCAGGAGCTCAGCCTTTCTGATGAGCCTGGCATCACGGTTGAGCAGGAATTAAACCAGCGCATTTTGCAGATCAATGTCAACTGGTTAAAGGAACTGGACGCCTATGATATTCATATCGTTGATGTCACCAAACGCCGACTTGCCGAGCAGAAGGTTAAGCATATCGCCTTTTATGTCCAGGAAACCAACCTTCCCAATCAGTATAAGCTGAACAATGATCTGGATGAACTCATTGCCAGCGGTCAAAAGTTGTCGTTAGGCATTTTTGAAATCCGGGATTTCACCAAAATAGTCTCCTCTATCGGCGTCGAACCGGCTAGCGAGTTGGTGAAGGTGTTATCAGAATTAGTGAGCGAAAAGCTTCCTGCTGGCGTCAGGTTTTATCAGCTCAATGAAAGCCAGTTTGCTTTGCTCTGTACCAAGCGATTGTCCACTGTCCAGCTGCAGGTATTAAGCAGTGATATTATGGCGGTGGCGGAAGATTCATTGCAGACTCACTGCGGCGAGTTTTTCCTGGAGCTTGATTTTGGCTATTGCTTGTTTCCCGAACACGGGGTTGATCGCAACAGCCTATATAAGAATGCCCATACCGCCTTGGGCATTGCCAGTGAGGACGACCATACTTATTTTGCCCTCTATAAGGTGGAATACGGCCAGGCCATCACTGCCAGTGCTGCCATGGTGGATAACCTACGCAATGCCATTGAGGGCAACGGCCTGTTTTTGGTTTTTCAGCCCCAGCTTGATTTACATAAGCAGAAGGTGATTGGCATAGAAACCTTAGTGCGTTGGCGCCATGATGACAATATAGTGTCACCGGCAGAGTTTATTCCCCTGGCTGAGCAGTCGGGGCTTATTGTCCCTATCGGACAATGGATTTTGCAGCAAGCCTGCATCTTTACCAGCAAATTGGTGCGCCAGGGCTTCAGTGATATTGTTGTTGCCGTAAATGTATCGCCTAGGCAATTTTCGCACCCTGGCTTTATTCAGTCGGTGAAAAGCGTGTTGGCCGATAACCAGTTACCGGCAAAAAACCTGGAATTGGAAATCACCGAAGGGGTGATCATGCATAACGAAGAAGGTACCCTGGCGGCACTGCATCAGCTGAAATCCCTCGGCATTCAACTTTCGATAGATGATTTCGGCACCGGTTATTCGTCACTGTCTTACTTGAAACGTTTCCCGGTAGATAAATTAAAAATAGATCAGTCCTTTATCCGGGATATGCACCAAAATGCCGAGGACAAGGCGCTGGTGAAAACCATAGTGACCATGGGCAAAAGCTTGGGCCTGACCCTGATAGCAGAGGGGGTAGAGGAATCAGAGCATGTTGAGTTTCTAAGGGAGATTGCCTGCGATGAGATTCAGGGCTACTGGTTTAGTCGTCCCCTGGAAGCCGATGATTTACTGAAGTTTTTACACCGACAGCAAGACTCTATGGCTTCCTAGGGCGTGTTGATCTTTCGAGTTTGAATTTTGTTCAAAATAAACGCTTTTTACTCGCGGCGCGAGCTATGTAACATGGTTATTCCATGTCAATAGCGAGCAACAAAGAGCAAAAAGTGTTTAATTGAACCCTTTGGGCAGCGTTTGTTTGTCATTTCTACAGCGTTATTGCCTTTTTATCTAGAATAACTAGATTACAAAGGCTCTGCCTTGTACAAATACCAAACAAACTGCTGCAAAAACAAACCTGAAAGCTCAACACGCCCTAGTTACAATAAAAAAGCGTCTCTTGGACGCTTTTATGTTCAGGATGAAGGGTAAGTCGCGATCACACGAACGTGACAGAGCGACAATGTCTTGAATGGATAATTACTTATTCAAGCTTTCACCTAAGTGGGGGCGAATATCTTTCAAAATTTCTTTCAATAACCGTGTGCTACTGGCGACGATATTGCCAGATTTAGTGTGGTTATGACCACCGGTAAAGTCTGTTACCAGGCCGCCGGCTTCAATAACCAGTAATTCACCGGCCGCCGTATCCCATGGCTTTAAGCCGATTTCGTAAAAACCGTCAATACGGCCAGCGGCAACATAGGCTAAATCCAGGGCCGCCGAGCCGGCGCGGCGCATATCCGCCGTTTTAACAAATAGTGCCTTGAACATGTTCAGGTAGGCGTCTGTGTGTTGCTTTTGCTTGAAAGGAAATCCTGTGGCAAGCACCGCACCCTTCAGTTCCTTGTTTTGTTTTACCCGGATGCGAAAACCGTTTAACTGTGCGCCTTTACCACGACTGGCGGTAAAGAGTTCGCCACGAATAGGATCAAAAATAACGGCCTGATCCAGCTTGCCTTTTACTTTTAGGGCGATGGATACGGCAAAATGAGGAATGCCTTTGACAAAATTGGTGGTGCCATCGAGTGGGTCGATGATCCATTGGTAGTCATTGTCTTCGCCCTGTAAAACGCCACATTCTTCACCGATAATGGTGTGACTTGGATAAGATTTACGTATGGTTTCGACAATTGCCTGTTCTGCGCCTTTGTCGACATTAGTTACAAAGTCATTGGTGCCCTTTGTTTCAATTTCTACTTTATCATTTTGTTCGAATGCGCGAACGATTACGTTGCCCGCAGTGCGTGCTGCGCGCACGGCAATATTTAGCATCGGATGCATAGTTTGACTACCCCAGTTTTGTAAAAGAACAGTGCTTGAAGGCAGAGCCTAGATTCAAGCGGCGCGCAGTATAGCAAAATAAATTTTAATTAGCGATAGCCGAAATAAAATAATTGGTTGTTTTATAATCATCTCGGATATGGAGTTTATCTTGTCTCATCTGAATTTTGCTATGAAGCCGCTGTGGTGATAAGAGCCTAAAGATGGGGCTAATTGGGAAAATTTTTCCGGTTTTTACCGGCTTATAAAAAAATTGACTAAACCAGAAGGAATAGCCATAGCAGAAAGTTAAAAATGAGATGATTTTTTCTCGGTACAGGGTTAGTGTTCTATGGTAACATTGTTCGCATTTTTAGCCGTCTAGATAGTTATAAAGTGTCAGGTCCAATGTTAGAAAATGTTCGTATCGTATTAGTGAACACCTCAGATTGCCGCAATATAGGCTCTGCTGCCCGTGCCATGAAAACCATGGGCTTAAGCCAGCTTGTTTTGGTAGACCCCTTGGAGATGCCCAATGGTCAGGCACAGGCATTGGCTGCCGGTGCAACCGATGTGCTGGCAAATGCCAAAGTGGTGAGCACCATGGAAGAGGCGGTCAGCGATTGTGGTTTGGTGGTAGGCACCAGTGCCCGCTCCCGTACCTTACCCTGGCCCATGCTGGAGCCGAGAAGCTGTGGAGAGAAGATGATCTCAGAGGTGAGTGATTACCCGGTTGCCCTGGTGTTTGGCCGTGAAAGTAGCGGTTTAACCAATGAGGAACTGCAGTTGTGCCACTTTCATGTGCAGATCCCGGCAAATCCTGAGTATAGCTCTTTAAATCTGGCCATGGCGGTTCAGACCTTGAGCTATGAAGTGAGAATGGCGTATTTGGCCAACCAGGAAAAGGCGTTTGAGCGAAAGGATGATGAAGAGTATCCGGTCGTAGAAGAAACAGAGCGCTTTTATCAGCACTTTGAACAAGCGTTAAAGGCAACGGGCTTTATTGTGCCAAGCCATCCTGGCCTGATAATGACCAAACTGCGCCGCTTGTTTAACCGTGCTCGCCCCGATACGAAAGAGCTTAATATGATGCGTGGCATTTTAGCTTCGGTTGAGAAGGCCGCCAAAAATAAAGATTAATCTAATATAAGGAAACCCTATGTTTAGCCGCATCAAAGAAGATATCAACAGTGTCTTTGATAGAGATCCCGCCGCACGCACCATATTTGAGGTATTAACCAATTACCCTGGCATGCACGCAATTTGGGGACACAGGGTGGCTAAATGGTTTTGGTGTCGAGGCTTTAAATGGCTTGCCCGTACCATATCGACATTTTTCCGTTGGTTGACAGGCGTAGAAATTCATCCTGGTGCTACCTTAGGCAGACGCTTTTTTATCGACCATGGCATGGGGATAGTGATTGGTGAGACCGCTGAAATTGGCGATGACTGTACCCTGTATCATGGCGTGACCCTAGGGGGAACCAGCTGGAATGCCGGCAAGCGCCATCCGACTTTGGGGAACAATGTTGTTATCGGTGCCGGTGCCAAGGTCTTGGGTCCGCTGGATATAGGTGAAAATGCCCGGATTGGCTCAAATGCGGTAGTGGTTAAAGATGTCCCCGCCGGTGCGACCGTAGTAGGTATTCCCGGCCGTGTTGTTAATGATAAAAACGGCAAGTCAACTAATGACAAGCAGCGCAGCGAAATGGCGAAGAAATACGGCTTTGATGCCTATGCGGTGGCTTCCGATAATCCGGATCCGGTGGCCAAGGCAATAGGGCGCATGCTGGATCATATGCACTTGATGGACAGTAAAGTCTCGGATCTATGCAAGGAAGTAAACGAACTGGGTGGTAATGTTTGCCAAGAAGCCTTGCCTGAGCTTAGGGTCGGAGAATTTGTCGAAGATGAAAAAGCTGCTGCCAAGCGTCGAGAGAGTATTGTCGAATCATTCGACCCGGAAATTTGATCTATATCTTGATTTTTGTCAATAAATGAATACTTGACTAAAAAAGTCAGGTATTCGATTGACTCATCCCGTGTCTAAGGTAAAATACCTGAGTATATTGGTAGGGTATTTAGTTGACTATTTTACAGGGTTATGTAAAATTGCGCGGCGATTAAGATAGGGTAAATAATGAAATTAACTTCAAAAGGGCGTTATGCCGTAACTGCAATGCTTGACGTGGCGATTCATGCCGCTTCCGGCCCTGTGCCCCTCGCTGATATTTCGGAAAGACAGGGCATATCACTATCCTATTTAGAGCAGTTATTTTCCCGTTTACGTAAGCATGGTTTGGTTAACAGTGTCCGTGGCCCAGGTGGCGGTTACCGCTTAGGTAAATGTTCGGCACAAATTGCCATCGCTGATGTTATTGGTGCCGTCGATGAGAGTGTTAATGCCACCAAGTGCTCGGGTAAGGGAAATTGCCAGGGGGGCAGTCAGTGTTTAACCCATAGCCTGTGGGAAGATTTAAGTAATCGCATTACCGATTTTTTACAAGGGATCACCTTGTCTGAGCTGGTTGAAAATCATGAGGTTCAGTCTGTATCTAAACGCCAGGATAGCTTAACCAAGCAGCGTGTATCAGACTCATCATTAGAAACCCTTATTGAAACCAGAAGTATTATGCATGACTGGCAATAGCCGGCATGCCGATTAAAGTTGGAGAAAGTTAGCCCATGAAGCTACCGATTTATTTTGATTATTCAGCAACCACACCGGTTGATAAGCGCGTTGCTGAAAAAATGATGCAATACATGACCACAGACGGTTTCTATGGTAACCCAGCCTCTCGCTCTCATAAGTTTGGCTGGCAAGCCGAGGAAGCGGTAGATATTGCTCGCAATCAAATAGCGGATCTGATCAATGCCGATCCTCGTGAGATCGTCTTTACCTCAGGTGCGACCGAGTCGGACAACCTGGCGATTAAAGGTGCCGCCAACTTTTACAGCAAAAAAGGCAAGCACATTATTACCTGTAAAACGGAACATAAGGCCGTGTTAGACACCTGTCGTGAGCTTGAGCGCCAGGGGTTTGAAGTGACATACCTGGATCCGGAAGACAATGGCTTGATCGACCTGACCAAGCTGGAAGCGGCGATGCGTGACGATACTATCCTGGTCAGCATCATGCACGTTAATAATGAAATCGGTGTTGTTCAAGATATCGCCGAAATTGGTGAAATGTGCCGCGCCCGCAAGATTGTTTTCCATGTCGATGCCGCGCAAAGTGCCGGTAAGCTACCAATTGACATGCAGCATTTGAAAGTGGATCTGATGTCCTTTTCGGCCCACAAAATTTATGGCCCTAAAGGCGTAGGGGCCCTTTATGTACGACGTAAGCCGCGTGTACGCCTGGAAGCACAGATGCACGGTGGCGGTCATGAACGAGGTATGCGCTCGGGCACCTTAGCCACTCACCAAATCGTCGGTATGGGTGAAGCCTTCCGTATCGCCAAGGAAGAGATGGAACAGGATTTGAAGCATGTCACGGCCATGCGGGATCGCATGTGGGCAGGCTTGAAGGCTATGGAGCAGGTCTTTGTTAACGGCGACTTTGATAAGCGTTATCCGGGCAACCTGAATGTCAGCTTTAACTTTGTTGAAGGCGAGTCTTTGATCATGGCGTTGAAAGATCTGGCGGTATCATCTGGCTCGGCCTGTACCTCGGCCAGCCTGGAACCCTCATATGTACTACGTGCCCTGGGCTTAAATGATGAAATGGCCCATAGCTCGATTCGTTTTAGTTTTGGCCGTTTCACCACGGAAGAAGAAGTCGATTATGCGATCGACTTGATTCAAAAAGCGATTGGCCATTTGCGCGAAATGTCTCCACTTTGGGAGATGTATAAAGACGGCGTAGATTTAGATTCAGTTGAATGGGTAGCTCACTAAGGGCTATCGGGAGAAAATATTATGGCTTATAGCGAAAAAGTTATCGATCATTATGAAAACCCCCGTAATGTGGGTTCCATGGACAAGAATGATCCTCAAGTGGCAACCGGTATGGTAGGTGCACCTGCCTGTGGTGACGTCATGAAGTTACAGCTTAAGATCACCGACGAAGGCATTATCGAAGATGCCAAGTTTAAAACCTATGGCTGTGGTTCTGCTATCGCATCCAGCTCACTGGTTACCGAGTGGGTAAAAGGCAAGTCCATCGATGAAGCGGCAGAAATCAAAAACACCGCGATTGCCGAAGAGTTGGCCTTACCACCGGTTAAAATTCACTGCTCAATCCTGGCAGAAGATGCCATTAAGGCAGCGTTAGAAGATTACAGACATAAGCAAGGCGAATAAGCGGAGTAGTAGTATGTCAGTTAGCATGACGCCGGCGGCGTCTGAGCGGGTAAAATCATTTTTAGCCAACCGTGGCAAGGGCCTGGGTTTGCGCCTGGGCATCAAAACCACCGGCTGTTCCGGCCTGGCCTATGTGCTTGAATTTGTTGATGAGTTAAATGAAGACGATCAGGTTTTCCCCATTGATGATGTTAAAATCATCATAGATGCCAAAAGCCTGGTTTACCTGGAAGGAATAGAGCTGGACTTTGTCAAAGAAGGCCTAAATGAAGGATTCAAGTTCACCAACCCAAACGCCAAGGGCGAATGTGGCTGTGGTGAAAGCTTTAATGTTTAATTCGCGATATTAATCCTTGGGGTAGCTTTGAATTATTTTCAACTGTTTGGACTGGAACAGCAGTTCAAAATCGATGTAAAGAATCTCACCGAACTTTATCAGGCATTGCAGAAAACGGTCCACCCGGATCGTTTTGCCCACGCCTCCAGCCAGGAGCAAATGCTGGCGGTGCAAAAATCTTCCATGATCAACGATGCCTATCAAACACTGAAGAATCCGTTAAAGCGTGCCGAATATATGTTGAAAATTCGTGGCACCGAGATGCCAAATGAGCAGGCATCCTTCAGTGATAATAGTTTTTTGATGCGCCAAATGGAGTTGCGTGAAATGCTGGCAGAAGTGAAGTATGCCGATGATGTCCATGCGGCCGTGTTTGAAGCGGGCCAGGTACTGGATACCGAGTTTGAAGCCCTGTTTAAAACCATGCAGCTACAGCTGGCAGAAAATACAGAAGCATCCAATGCCCAGGCATGCGATAATTTGCGTAAGCTGAAATTTTACCAGAAGCTCCATCTGGAACTGGATCGCCTTGAAGATCTATTGTTTGAAGATTAACGACTAGATTATACTTTACGGGTTCACCACTGCCTTGCATGAACCTGTTATTGCAGACATATATTGATTAAAAGAATCCCATAATGGCCTTATTACAAATTGCTGAACCCGGACAAAGCACGGTTCCCCATGAGCACAGGCTCGCGGCGGGAATCGATTTAGGGACAACCAACTCGCTTGTTGCCAGCGTAAAAAGCGGTATGCCGGAAACTCTGCCCGACCAAGAAGGGCAGGATATTCTACCCTCAGTGGTGAGTTACCAAGCCGGTGAAATACTGGTGGGCAACCCTGCCAAAGCGTTGGCGGTTTCGGATCCCGAAAATACCATAGTCTCCGCCAAGCGTTTGATTGGCCGGTCACTGGCCGATATTCAGGCCAAATACCCGTCACTGCCTTACCACTTTGCCGGTGACGAAAATCATCCCGAGTTAGATACCCGTGTAGGCGCTGTGAATCCGGTCCAGGTTTCCTCTGAGATTTTAAAAGCCCTGTCCGCACGCGCCAGTAAGGCCCTAGGTGGCGAGTTAACTGGCGTGGTGATAACCGTACCCGCCTACTTTGATGATGCCCAGCGCCAAAGCACCAAAGATGCTGCCAAATTGGCGGGTATCAATGTATTGCGCCTGTTGAATGAACCGACGGCCGCAGCCGTTGCCTATGGCCTGGACAGTGGCCAGGAAGGCGTGATTGCCGTTTATGACCTTGGCGGTGGTACCTTTGATATCTCCATCTTGCGCCTGAACAAAGGCGTCTTTGAAGTGCTGGCTACCGGTGGTGATTCCGCCTTGGGTGGCGATGATTTTGATGTAGCCCTGGTGGATTACCTGGTAGAGCAGGCGGGCTTACAAAGACCGCTGTCGGCTTCCATGGAACGCCAGCTATTATCCCAGGCCTGTCAGGCCAAAGAAGCACTGACAGATGCAGACAGCTGTGACATTACACTGGCCTTGGACAGTGGTGAGAATTGGTCAACTTCACTATCCAGAGAAACTTTCGATGGCTTGATTCAAGGGCTGGTAGCTAAGACCCTAAGGGCCTGTCGACGCGCCATGCGTGACGCGGATGTCGGCACCGACGAGATCATTGAAGTGGTCATGGTCGGAGGTTCAACTCGCGTGCCTTTGGTGCGCAGTGAAGTGGAAAAATACTTTAAGCGCACGCCGTTAACTTCTATCGACCCGGACAAGGTGGTTGCCATAGGCGCAGCCATTCAGGCAGATATCCTGGCCGGTAACAAACCAGACAGCGATATGTTGCTGCTTGATGTGATACCACTCTCACTTGGCCTTGAAACCATGGGCGGCCTGGTAGAAAAAATCATTCCGCGCAACACCACTATTCCTGTTGCCAAGGCGCAGGAATTCACCACCTTTAAGGACGGTCAAACTGCGATGGCGGTCCATGTGCTGCAAGGGGAGCGTGAGCTGGTAGACGATTGTCGTTCACTGGCCCGTTTTGAACTTCGTGGTATTCCTGCCATGACGGCGGGTGCTGCCCATATTCGGGTGACTTTTAAGGTGGATGCCGATGGTCTTTTAGAAGTCACCGCCATGGAAAAATCCACCGGCGTAGAGGCCAGCATCGAAGTCAAACCTTCCTTTGGCCTGGATGAAGCACAAATCACTTCAATGCTTAAGGCTTCCATGACCAATGCCAAGGAAGACATGGCAGCGCGCATGGTCAAAGAGCAGCAGGTGGAGGCCAGCCGCGTGATAGAATCGGTACAATCGGCGCTGAAAGATGACGGTGAGCTGTTATCAGAAGCCGAGCTGGCCGAAATCAATCAAGCCATTAGCGAGCTGGCGAAAATCAGCCAGACAGATGTTGCCGACGATATCGAAGCGGCAATAGAAAATTTAAATGATAAAACCGCCACCTTTGCCGAACGTCGCATGGACTCATCCATACGTACCGCACTTTCTGGCCATTCAGTCGACGAGGTTTAACAATGCCAAAGATTATATTCCTGCCACACGAAGAACTTTGCCCGGAAGGCGCCGTGGTTGAAGCCGAACAGGGTGAAAGTGTGCTAAATGTCGCCCTGGAAAATGATATAGGCATTGAGCATGCCTGTGAAAAAGTCTGTGCCTGCACCACTTGCCACGTCATTATCCGTGAAGGTTTTGATTCCCTGGAAGAAAGTGACGAGCTAGAAGACGATATGCTGGACAAGGCCTGGGGCCTGGAACCTGAATCTCGCTTGGGCTGTCAGGCCATAGTGGCCGATGAAGATCTTGTGGTAGAAATTCCTAAGTATACGGTGAATATGGTTAGTGAGCGATAGGACAAATTTATAACTCACTAAAAATGGTAATAACTGTTTGATGTTATTACCATTTTTTCGTTTATGGAGTTTTTGGCTGGAAAGCCTATCGTATGTTCTTTTTGGGAAAAGATAAAATTTCAAGTAAAATCAATGGAGTATAAAGTTGGTTTTTAACTCTAACTCAATTTTCCATTTTTATTCGTTTGATCACTTTGAGATAAACTCTGGTCAACATTGTCCCTTAAAACAGAGTGTCATGATGTTGACCAAATTATATTAAGGGGAGTTTTTGACCTCTACTTCTACTAATTTCACCATTTCAGAGGGTGAATAGTTCAACTTATCACATAAAGTAAAGATCGTTTTTAGGGTAGGTTGTCTCTTACCCCTTTCTAACATGGATATATAGGTTCTATCTAATTCACAGTCTAGAGCCAGTTTCTCTTGTGAGTAATCACTAGCTAACATCAACTCTTTGAGAACCTTACCAAAACTATTTTCTATATTTGAATCATTCATTTTGAAATCATCATCTAAATGTGACATATTGACTGCGGACTAAAGTCGGACGGACTATAGTCGACAGTGGTTTGTATGTTGAAGTTGAGGTGTAACTGTGGGTTATAGAGAAAATGTATCTACTGAATTGGTTGTTAAAACGATGACAGACCTAGTGAGCTCTTATCATTCAACGAATGATGAAACTGAGCAGAAATGGATTAAAAATCTTATTCAACAGGGTTGTAGAAAACTCGAAGACTTCATTACGCCTAGGGTTTCAGTAAAGGCACAGGAATTGGCTGACGAAATGGGAATAGGAGATTTGAGTCAATATGGTTGGTCAGATCAAAAATCTAAAATGAAAGATCCTGATAGATCACTTTTCCATTTTGAACATGTTCTTACCGTTTCTGACTTGGTTGATAGGTTACTTAATTTAGGTGATTCGCCGAGTTATGAGTCAGTTAAATCAATTATTGAAAAAGCCGATGTCGCTTGGATTTTAAAAAGTGAAGATCAGTTATTGAATGAAAAAGGTTTCAAAATCCAAAGGCCAGAAAATCCACTAGATGCCTATGAAGTCTGTGGAATTGAGTTGGTTTAAAAATGTACGGTGTGTTGAGTCTTGTTTAAGATCTAAAGGAAGAATATTAATAACATTAGGAAGTTAGCAGTGAATCATGAAGAAATCCCGCCAATTAATGAACTAATAGCGATTGAAAAGTTTGGTGAGTCGCTCACCAAAGCTTTCAAGCGACTATCAGCTTTGGAACTCGAAGCTGTACATGCACATCGTGAACAATTTGAGGATACCCATGCTGATGAAGTTATGCATGGCGCGACCTTATATCAAATCAAATATGACTACGCCAACTTACTCACTGAAGAAGAGTTCTTATGGCGCAAAGAAAATCAACTAACCACTACACGCCCTCTGTTACTTGATGCTGGCGCGTTACAGTGGATGACCACAGGGCATATGAGAATAGACGCATTCTATGACGAAATGCAGCGAATGAATTACTAATCAGACTACTAAGGAAGTAATAATCATGATGAAAATAGAATCTAACTATGGTGTCACATCAGTGATTAATAATGTCGAAAAGCTAGAGCAGTACTTGGAGAAATCATTACGTAAGTTTTCTAATAAACTTGATATCGCTGATGAAGATGATTTTGTTGAGGACTACGTAGCTACGCTATTTGATGAAGCCAATAACAAGCTCTATTGTGGCTATAATGCTATGGAGTGTAATTTTTCATTCGGTCTATTCTTCGCTTTTGCTGATGGTAATGAAGTTGAATCGGTAAGTGATGATATCGACGTTGACAATGTCATTGCTGCGTTCGTTGATTTCTTTAATGGCGGTACTCAATGGACAAGTCTATTTGAAGAGGGAGCAATTGTTACTGGTGAAGCTCCTACCCAAAAGTCAGCCATCAAAATTAAATACAAACTCGAGAAATCAATAGAAGTACATGGTGACCAAGTTGAACATCTTGAAGAAACATTTGATTCGGAAGATGAAGTGAAAGCAGCACTACAAGAAGCCTATAGCGGTACATGTTGCCCTGAGTGTTCTAGCCATCAATTTGAAGCTAATAATTTTATTGTGCCTTATGCTAAAGCGAGTATTTATCGTGAGGTGGTCAAAAAAGGTTTTTTTGGCAGCAAATATGAAAATGAACATGTTGCAGATACATGGATAGCACTTGACCCTTATTTAAATCATGGTGGAATGTTTGACGCTGGTTACTTGAGATGTAAAAACTGTGGTTGGGAAGTTACAACTAATCAAGACAGTGACGTAGCAGGTAACTTACTGGCTGGTGCGATTGCTACTTGGGGAGCATTATCAGCAAGGGGAAGTAGGTAAGTGAAAAGGTTTCTTCATTGCCCTGTAAATCACACTTTAAAGAATAATTGATAAACCATACACAATTCTTATTTCGTGGCTGTCTGGTGATTCTCAGGTAGCCACTCTCACCAAAACAAAATCCTACCTTTAAAGTGAAATCACAAATAATGACAAATAATGACAAATGAACAACTAGGTTTACCCACAGATGAAGTATTGTCATGGTTCGATGATTCAGAAAATTTCAAATATTTACCTCAGGATATTCAAGATAAAATAATTAATTTTTTTACGGAACAGGCTGCAATGGCAGTTGATGCTTGCCAGATAATCGAGTTCTTAGAATTTGGTCGTAATTTCACTGTTTATTATGACTACGCTGAGTTCATGAATTCGCTTTATTTGAGCAGTACAAAAGCGATATTAGCATGTAAGGCCAACTTTAACGGTATTGTGCGTATTCCGGTGATTGGGATCAGTGATTCCGGAGCAACGGGATCACCTAGTGCTTGACGCATTGGATGAGTGGCTAGTTTTACCCTAAGTGATCCCGTTGCGTCAATTCAGATTGTGTTTTTCGC